>FWPV01008612.1_pt1 | contig 17743 bp, 4 predicted proteins | sample 2228371 | NCBI WGS metagenome assembly FWPV01 (sample SAMEA103939776, study PRJEB20133) | metagenome | reverse complement strand
TTGTGTGGGTTGTGGCAGCAATTGCTGGGTGTAGAGCGTGTTGGGGTGTCGGACAACTTTTTTGCGCTGGGCGGGCATTCGTTGCTGGCCGCCATTATGGCAAACCGGCTGGAACAGACATTTGGTGGTAAGAATCTGACAGCGGCCATTCTGGCAAATCCGGTGCTCAGTCAGCTGGCGCTATATCTGGACCAGCATCAGGGAGACTGCATTTATCAGGATATTGTGCCGGCTGAAACCCTGTTACTCAGCTATCCATTGTCCTTTGCGCAGCAGCGCCTGTGGTTTATGCAACAATTCAGTGCGGATGATCGTTTGTTTCATATGCCGGCAGTGTTCCGGGTCGAAGGGGAGCTGGATTTAAACCGCATGCGTAAGGCGTTACAGGCGGTGATTGCGGACCATGCTATTTTGCGCTCGCAATATCATCAGGGTGAGGATCTGCCGTATTTCACCATCACTGAGGATGTTCATTTTGACATTCAGTCACTGCATCTGCCTGTTGCTCATTTGGCTGAACCGGAATTTGTCAGGTTGTGTGTCAGTATGGCGACCGACCTGCCCTTCCGGCTGGATCAGGACTTGTTAATTCGGGCTTTTTACATAGAAACCCTGGCAGCCGAAACGCCCAATTATCTGGTTTTCGATTTGCATCACCTCATTGCTGATGGTTATTCCCTCCATCAATTGGTCCGTTATCTGCGCTGTTACTACCAGTCGCCGGACCAGCCACTCTTATCCGGCCCGTCGCTGCAATACACCGACTATATTCGCTGGCAGCAAGCCATAGCAGGTTCCGGCAGAGTAGAAGAAGCCAAGTTGTATTGGCGTCAGCTGCTGAATGAATTGCCGCAGGACCATGGTCTGATTGGGCACCCCGCTGCGGTACCCGGGAATAATGCCGACAACAGTTACAGTCATAGCCTGGATGTGGCAACTGCAGATCGTCTGCGGGCTTTACTGGTCCGGGTTGGAACTACACCATTTGTCTTTATGCAGACTTGTCTTGCACTGTTAATAGGGCGATTATCCGGCCGCACCGATGTGGTGCTGGGTTCACCTGAAGCCGGGCGCCAGCATGCCCGGCTGGAGCCTCTGCTTGGGGTATTTATCAATCCTCAACTGTACCGGACTGAATTTAGCGATAATCCCGGCTTTACCACTTTGCTGAAGAGGTTGCACGCCCAGCATCTGGCCTCGGCGCAACACAATTTTCTACCCTTTGAAGAAATAGTGACTTTGTTAAATCCGGTCAGGCAAGCGGATGTGGCCCCGTTATTTCAGATCATGCTGAATTTTAATCAGTACCCGGTGACGGACATTCATTTTCCGGATCTGACATTACAGCAATGTGCAGTGCAACAACTCTTACCCAGTAAATACGATATCACTTTATATGTGGAGCCACGCGTTGACGGCCGTTACCATTTACTCTGGCATTTTGATCCGCAACGTTTTTCTCAGGCTGATATCCGTTTTTATGCCAATGAACTCATATATGAGATCCAGCAAGTCCTGGCAGCACCTGATGAACCTGTACTACAGCTGGGCTGGCAAGCCCCGGTACCACAACCCATAGCCCCACTGCAGTTCGCTGATTCATGTAATCCATATCAGCGGATTATGCAGTTTGTCAGCCAGACACCATCCGCTGCTGCCCTGAGTTTTCAACAACGCAGCCTGGACTATGCGGCGCTTGACCTGTGGGTCAGTCAGCTGGCGCAACTACTGGGGCAGCATGGGGTTGCGGCCCGCAGACGTGTTGTGGTGGGATTGCCGCGCTCTGAGCTCAGGGTTGCGGTTATTTTGGCGGTGCAGAAACTGGCCGCCTGTTACATCCCGCTCAGTGAAGAGTTGCCGCCCGATCGCAATAGCTACATGTTAACCCAGAGTCTGCCCGATTTGTTTGTAACGACACCGGACAGTGTTTTCGCCAGTCTGGCTGATGCCGGCTCACCGGTGCTGATGCTTGATGCCGCAAGATTACAGCAGTTGCAGCAGTTCGATGGACAATGTGCTGTGAACCAACCGGCCCCCTCAGATCTGGCTTGTATCATCTATACCTCAGGTACCACAGGGGTGCCAAAAGGCGTCGGGGTAAATTACCTGGCGCTGCGCAACAGAATTGACTGGATGTTGCAGGCCTGGCCATTTGCTGCGCAGGAGCAGGCGGTCCATATTACTTCGATGGCCTTTATCAGAGGAGTGTGGGAACTGTTTGTGCCCTTATGCGCCGGTGCACATTTGCATCTGTGTGAAAGAGAGCATGTGCGCGAGGTTCCCAGACTGATTGATTATTTACAACACCATCGGATCCAGCGTGTTGTCACCGCACCTTCGTTGTTACGGGTGCTCACCGAAGCGTTATCAAACCGGCAGTTGACGCTGCCGCTGAAATACTGGTTTGTCAGTGGTGAGCCGCTTCTGCAGCAATATGTCAACATGGCGGTGCAAGCTCTGCCGGATTGCCAGTTTGTCAATTTATATGGCTCGACAGAAGTGATGTCTGATGTGTTGTTTAAACCTGTGTCTGTGGCCGCTCATCACAATTGGGTCGCGGCAGGCAAGCCTATTACCGGAGTCAGTGTCTGGATTGCCGATAGTTTGTTGCAGCAGGTTCCTGCCGGAGTGGTCGGGGAAATTATGGCAGGGGGCGCCGCTGTCTGTCATGGTTACTGGCGTGATGAAGAGATGAGCCGGCATAAATTTATTCAGCGTGGTGATGCCCGGTTTTTCCGCACCGGCGATCTGGGTTATCAAACGCCGGATGGTGAGATCGTTTGTTTAGGTCGAAATGATGATCAGATCAAGCTAAGGGGACAGCGCATCGCCTTGGGTGAAATCTGTCAGGCAATCTCTGAGCTGGATGATATCCGGCAGGTGGTGGTTCTGCCGCTTTACCAGCACACGGAACAGGCTTGTCTCGTTGCTTATGTCATCCCATCCGGCCGCCATGCACTGCCTGAACTGGAATCTACAGTGCGGCAGCAGCTGGCTCAACGGCTGCCCTCCTATTGTTTACCCGCCGCTTTTGTCTGGCTGGAGGCTTTCCCGTTAAAAGCCAATGGGAAAGTGGACAAAAGTGCGTTGCCATTGCCACAGCATATTTCCACTGAAGTTTTGGTGCTGCCGGCAAACAGCACTGAGCGCTTGTTGCTGCAGATTTGGGCTGATGTGCTCAGGCAGGAAGAGAGCCGTATCAGTGTGATGGCTGATTTTTTTCATCTGGGGGGAAACTCCTTGTTGTTAAACCGGATTATTCAACGGATCAGGCAGCAGTGGCACATCGAGCTGAAGTTTAAGGTGTTTTTCCAGAACAGCAGTATTCGTGCTGTTGCCGATGTCCTGCAGGCTGAGCTGGCAAAACAACATTCGCAGCATGCTGTTATGGAAAAGAAAAAATTACTGATCCTCTGATACACAAAAAGTGGCCGGTTTTGAAGGATAACAAAAATGCCGTTGCATGATCGCAGAACAGAATGTTTGAACTACTCCGCATCATTTCATACCCTGATTGAGGGGCTGAGTCAGTCAGAACAACTACAAAAAATGCCGTTTCCACCGATGGGGGAAAATGTGCCTTTGTTTATGCGGGATTATCCGCAGCAGTATAAAGTCAGTCCCTGGCCGCTGATTGCAGACCCGCAGTTTATTGAAAAGATGGATGCTTTATGCCGTGAACTTCCGATTGCTCTGCATAAAGTACTGCGCTTTTATGCTGAGCAGGACCCCGCATATCTTGCTGAATATTTGGGGGTGTCCAGGGTGGAGGTCGATTTATTTGCATCGCGGCTCACGCAGCCTGAAGATCTGGTGTTGCGTTATGACGCAGTGCAGGAGGCTGGTCAATGGCGCCTGATTGAAGTGAATAGCGGTGCCTCGCTTGGCGGATGGCAGCATAGCTGGATTTACCCTGAAGTGCTGTCACTGCTGGACGCCTGGCCACAATTTCGCCAGTTCAACATCCGTTTTCGCAATATAGTGGTTGAATTACTGTTGGCATACTGCCACGCCGCGCGCCGGCTGAAGGGGCCTCAGACTGCCGGCAATTTGCTTTTGTTTGTGCCCTCTTCGATCAGTGCGGAGTTCTATCAGAATTTATGTGAAGAGTTTTCTGCGTTATTGGAAAAAATCCGGCCGGAAACGATGCCATCAGCAAAGTTGTATTATTTTCAGTCGGTTGAGCAAATAAGTTTTGATCCTGACGGACGACTGTTTTTCGCGGGTGTCGAGATGGATGCCGTGATTATGAATACGGACAGTCTGGACAATCTGCCTAAGTCTTTTTTCAATTTATTGGAATCCATGGCGCAAAAAGCACAGTTCTATTATCCGGATTCTTTATGTTATGCCTTGTTAGGTAACAAACTGTTGTTTGCATTAGTTCATGAATCTGAAACGGCGTCAGTGCTGGTGCCATACCAGCAGGAGCTGGTGCGCCAGTGTATTCCATGGACTGTGCGCTTGGGTTGCCCGGAACTTGTGTTTGCAGGTAGCCGTTATGACACTGGTGCATTTATCCGCAGCCATCAACAACAGCTGGTGTTTAAAAAAGCTTACTCAATGCAGGGTAAAGATGTGGTTGTTGGCGCTTCCACACCTGCCGGTGATTGGTGCCGGCTTTATCAACAATTAGCAACTGAGCCAGGCTGGCTGATTCAGCAATATGTGCAGCCGGATCCGATACCTTTGGCCGAGCCACAGCACGGATTTGATTTTTACCGGGTGATTTGGGGCATTTTTGCGCTGCAGGGGCGATATGCCGGCTGTTTCCTGCGAGCCACTCCCGATATCAGCGGGGACACTATCATCAACTCAGCCCGCGGTGCCACTGAGTTTTTTCTGTTTGAAGAACAACCGCAAAAGCATGTGATCAGGTTTTAAGGAGCAAAGGTGAGTATTGTCGACCAAATTATGGCCTTATGCAGCCAGCAAAATGTGCAGCTGTCGTTAAATGGTGAGCAATTAGAAGTTGCGTTTGATGAAATGCCCGGCCAGGACCTGATTTTGTTGCTGCGGGAGCACAAACAAGCGGTTTGTCAGTTTTTGCAACAGCAAACCGGTGTCCGTCCGCACCATCATGCGATCAGCAGATTAAAAACCCAGACCGGTCCGCTGTCACCCACGCAGCAGCGCATGTGGTTTGCCAGCCAATATGCACCGGATTCTACCCAGAACAACATCTGTTGCCAGTTGCTGCTGCATGGTGAAATTGATATTCCGTTGTTTGAAGCCACGCTGCAGCACATTGTGAAGCGTCATGAAATACTGCGCACAGGATATGATGCAAAAGAACCCTTCCAGTTTGTGCGGGCAGATGCGCAGTTTTACCTGAAATTTGTCGATCTCCGCCAGGATTCTGCAGCCCAGCCACATCAAAATATTGACGAACTGTTTGAAAGCGAATTAAACCGGCCCTTTGATCTGCAGCATGATGTGTTGCTGCGGGCCATGCTGGTTCAAACCGGCGAACAGAAATTCAGTCTGGGCGTGGTCTTGCACCATATCGCGGCGGATGGCTGGTCTTTGCAGGTGTTAAGTGAAGAAGTGGTGCGGATCTACAGCCAGCTGAAAGAAACAGGTCATCCGACTGATGCTGAGCTACCGGTGCAGTATCTCGATTATGCTTATTGGGCTCAGGAACACCGTGATCTGTACGATGAAGCGCTGCAGTATTGGCAGGAGCAGCTGCGGGGTGCTCCGCTGGTACATAGCTTGCCGATGGATTACGACCGGCCGGCCTATCAGCAGTACGACGCCAGACAACATTCAGTCCAGCTTGATCCCCTGTTGTCAGCACAACTTAATCAGCTGTGCCAGCGTTTAGGCGTCACCCCTTTTATGTTTTTGTACACAGTGTTTGGTTATTTTATCAGTCGCTGGAGTAATCAGACTGATGTGGTACTGGGCACACCGGTCGCCGGCAGAACCCGGCCTGAGCTCGAAGGCATGATCGGCTGTTTTGTGAATACGCTGGTGCTGCGAAACCAGTTTGACAGTAGCGATTTTGTCAGTTTGTTGGCAAAAACCAGGGAACAACTGATTGCGGCTTACCAGCATCAGGACATGCCATTTGATGTGCTGGTTGAGAAGATAAATCCACAGCGTTCGTCGCAAATTCTGCCACTGGTTCAGATATTTTTTACCTTTCACAATTTACAACAGCAGGATGCGGTTTTTCATTTACCCGGATGTAGCATGCAGTTTGTGCAGCAAATTCAGGCGGCGACCAAAGCGGATTTAGAATTCTCAGTGGTGGAATTGCAGGGGCAGTATGTTTTTGAATGGAATTATGCCACCTCGTTATTCAGTGGCGCGACTATCAGCCGCTATGCCAGCAGTTTTAGTCAGTTATTGCAGTTTATGATTCAATGTCCGGCGGCTCCCCTGATAGATGCCCCGCTGCTGCCGCCAGAAGATATGGCCCGGCTGCAGCGGTGGCAGGATGGTCCTGTTGTGCCGGTTACGACTGACTTGCTGCCTGACCGACTGGCAGTAACAGCCCGGCAGCGTGCTGACGATGTCGCATTGCACATGAATGAACAACAGCTGAGTTATCGTGAGCTGCACACTCAGGTCAGTCAGCTTGCCCGCTATCTGCAGCAGCAATATGGGATTGGTCCTGGCAGCAGGGTTGCCGTTTGTTTGCAGCCATCCTGCTCCATGATGGTTGCTATATTGGCGGTGCTGCAGGCTGGCGCAGCCTATGTGCCGCTTGACCCGCTCACAGCGGTCAATCGGTTGCGCTATATCTGTCAGGATAGTGGTGCCCGTTTGCTGTTAACAACAAGCGATCCCGGCATGTCAGCCTTGTTAGCCGATGTGGTCTGTCTGGATTCCGTGGAGCTGCAGGAACAACTCGCCAGTTATCCGGCAGAACCATTGCGGTCTGACGAGACGGGGCTGCGGCCGGAGCATTTGGCATACATTATTTATACGTCCGGCTCTACCGGACAGCCCAAAGGGGTGAAGGTCGGGCACCGGCAGCTGAACAATTATATTGAACATTGTATTGCGCATTATTATCCGCAGCAGAGTGCAAGTGTGTTGAGTACGTCATTAGCTTTTGACGCTTCTGTGACAGTGTTACTTCCGCAGCTGTGTATCGGCTTACCCTGTACTTTAATGCCCGCAGCCAATCTTATTGCTGAGCTTGCCAGCCACTTAATGCGGGCTCAGGTGGCGCAAGTGTTTAAATTGACGCCTGCTCATCTGGTGGCGTTGACGCAACAACTGTCACAAGCTATTCCGTTATTTAACAGCAAAATTCCGCATTGTTTTGTGGTTGGGGGGGAGCGGCTGTTACACGGGCATTGTCAGGCATTTATGCACTTTTTCCCTGCAGCAAAACTGTTTAACGAATATGGCCCGACCGAAACCACAGTGGGGTGCAGTTATGTGCAATGGCAGGCACAGGGGGATGATGCTGCCGCTGGTGTCAGCATAGGCCGGCCTTTGCACAATACCCGGCTCTTGGTGCTGGACCCTGCCATGCAACCGCTGCCGATCGGTGTGGTTGGTGAATTATATATAGGGGGCAGCGGTGTAACTGATGGTTACTGTGGTTCAGAAAGCCTGACAGCAACACGTTTTCTGAGCGATCCCAATCAGCCGGATATGTTGTTATACCGCAGTGGTGACCTCGTTTACTGGCAGCAAGATGGCAGCCTGAGTTATGTTGGCCGTAATGATGGACAGCTAAAAATCCGCGGTTACCGGGTTGAAGCGGGAGAAATTGAACAGGCACTGACAGAATGTGAAGGTATTCTGGATGCAGCAGTGGTTGCACGGGATGGCGCAGATGGGCAAAAAATTCTGGTGGCTTACCTTGTGACTTCGCCGCAGGTATCAGAGGCTGGAACCGATCTGCGAACAGCCCTGCAAAGCCGGTTATCACAGTGGTTGCCTGAATATATGGTGCCTGATGTTTATGTTCCGTTGCCGCAGTTACCACTGACAGCCAACGGTAAAATTGATCGTCAGGCCTTACTCACAGTCGAATATCGTCAGCAGCAGTTTGAGCATCAGGCGCCAGTCAGCCGCGAAGAAATGGTGTTAGCGCAAATCTGGTGTGAGGTACTTGGCGTCAAACAGGTGGGGCGCACAGATAACTTTTTTGCATTAGGCGGTCACTCCATCCTTGCGTTACAGGTCGCAGCAAAACTATTGGAACATGGCATCAAGCTGGATCCCAAAGATATTTTTGCGCACGCCACGCTGTCGGCTTTGGCCGCAGTGCTTAAACCTGTGGCAGGTGGTGCTGCGGATTCAGCGTCGCAGACGCCCGCCGGATTGCCGCCCGGACTGACCCGCATCACACCGGATTTGTTGCCTTTGGCCAGCTTGTCGCAACAAGATATTGATCACATTGTCAGCACTGTGGAAGGCGGGGTCCAAAATATAAAAGATATTTATATGCTGGGGCCGTTGCAGCAGGGGATTTTGTTTCATCACATCACCAGCACAGCCGCAGATCCCTATGTGCGTCCCCTGACATTCCGGCTGGAGCACAGCGCTGCCTTAAAGCAATTTATCGACGGGATCCAGTTTGTTATTGATCGGCATGATGTACTGCGTACCCAAATCGCCTGGCAAGGATTACCACAACAGGTTCAGGTGGTTCTGCACCAGGCCAGCTTACCTGTGCAGACGCGGCAGTTTGACGATCTGGCGACATTGGAGCTATATCTGCAGCAGTTTATCCGCCAACCGCAGCGCATGGATTTGCAGCGGGCTCCGTTGATTGAGCTGGAAGTAGCCAGCGTGGCCACTTTGCCGCAGCACTATGTGTTATTGCGTTTTCATCACATTATTGCCGACCACATTGGCATGGAAATTCTGAGTGAAGAACTGGCCGGTTTTCTCTTTGGTCAGAGTGCTCAGTTAGCGCCAGCCCTGCCTTATCGTGATTTTATTGCCCATGTGTTTCATCAGCAGCAGCAACTGGATGCCAGGTCTTATTTTCAGAGCAGGCTGGCCGGGCTTGATGGTGGAACTTTGATGTTCGGACTGGAAGATATTTATGGTGACGGCCAACAATTGACCAGCGCTGCCACCTGGTTGTCCGATCAGCAGTCGCAACAAATTAAAATATTGTGCAAACAGCTGGCCATCAGTCCGGCTGTGCTGTTTCATGCCGCCTGGGCCATGGTTGTCAGTCTGTGCAGCGGTCGCCATGACATAGTGTTTGGTACTGTCGCCTCTGGCCGGATGCAATCCATGTCCGATGTCGGACACATGATGGGTGTATTTATCAATACAGTACCACTGCGTCTTAATCTGAAAGCCTTGTCAGCTCCGGCACTATTGCAGCTGATCAATGCAGAGTTCAGTAGCCTGATGGCTTATGAGCAGACACCGTTGCCACAGGCGCTGGGTTGCGCTGATGTTGCGGGCCCGCTTTTTAACGCCCTACTCAATTACCGCCATTCCCGCCAGGCGGCGACCGGGCAAGGCGATGGCTACAGCATGCTAAGTTATCATGAAAGCACAAACTATCCGGTTGAGCTGCTGGTTGATGATTTTGGTGACCGTTTTGCCTTCGAGGTACAGGTACGTCAACCGATAGCTGCCAATGAGCTGTTGCATACGATGACGATGGCGCTGGATTCCTTGCTTGAGTTGTTAACACAAAATGCTGACACTGAGGTGCTCAGTGTCAGCCTGGTTTCGGCACAGAGCCGGCAACAACAATTGATTGAATGGAATGCAACAGCACAGCCATTTAGTGCAGACTGCTGTATTCATCAGCTTTTTGAAACGGCGGTGCGAAGCCAGCCGCTGGCGATAGCCGCAGAATCCGAAGCAGGAGTGCTGACGTATCAGCAGTTGAATGCCCGGGCGAATCAACTGGCCCACTGGCTGCGGGCAGAACATCATATTCAGCCTGATATGCGGGTTGGTATTTGCATGCAGCGCTCGCAACACATGCTTATTGCCATACTGGCCATTCTGAAAGCTGGTGGGGCTTATGTGCCTTTAGATCCTGCTTTTCCGGCCCAGCGGCTGCAGTATATGCAACAGGATGCCGGGGTAAGTCTGGTGCTGACTCAGCAGGCGCTTTTGCAGATGGACTGGACTTGTGCTGTCTTGTGTCTGGATCACAGCGCTGTACAGCAAATGTTGGCTAGTTACAGCGAGGAAAACCCGGATTTGTCGGAGATAGGGTTGCAGCCGCATCACCTGGCTTATCTGTTGTACACCTCCGGCTCAACAGGTATGCCCAAAGGTGTGATGATTGAACATCGGGCGCTGGTAAACCGGCTGCAATGGATGCAGCGTCAATTTAATGTCTCGGCCCTGGACGTTATTCTGCAAAAAACACCGTACAGCTTTGATGTGTCAGTATGGGAACTGCTGTTGCCACTGATCTGCGGTGCCCGTTTGGTGCTGGCATCGCCTGATGGCCACAAAGACCCGCAATACCTGGCAGATTTAATCCGGACTGCCGGTGTGACTGTGCTTCATTTTGTGCCGGCGATGTTTGGCGTGATGCTGCAATCGTGCTTGCTGCAAACCTGTGCTGGCATTCGCACTGTGATTTGCAGTGGTGAGGCGCTCGGCGCTCATCTGGTGGACAGTTTCAGTCAGCAATGTCCATCAGCTGAGTTGTACAATCTTTATGGTCCGACTGAGGCAACAATAGACGTGACCTACTGGCGTTGTGAGCCTGGACATCCTAACGTGCCTATCGGCAAACCCATCGATAATACGCAGGTGTTAGTGTTAAATGATGCGGGAATGTTGCTGCCAACAGGTTGTGTCGGCGAGCTCTGTCTGGCCGGTGCAGGGCTGGCGCGTGGTTACCTGAATCGACCCGGGCTGAACCAGGAAAAATTTGTCGCTTGCAGCCTGGTGCCACAACAACGAATTTACCGGACCGAGGATTTGGCACGCTGGCGCCCGGATGGGGTGCTGGAATATTTAGGTCGTGCCGATCAGCAGGTGAAAATAAACGGTTGGCGTATTGAACCGGCCGAGATTGATCAGGCCTTGTGTACGCTGCCGATGGTGCAAGCGGCTGTGACCCTTGCCAAAGATTTGCCTGGTGGCCAAAGTTTGGTAAGCTACCTCGTCGTTACAGAGTCTGCAGCAGCAGTGAGCAATGCCGTTTTAAGGGAGATGTTGCAACATGAACTGTCGCGGCTCTTGCCTGGCCCACTGGTACCTTCAATTTATGTTTTGGTGGACCAGATACCATTAACACCGAGTGGCAAAGTCAACCGCGCAGCGCTTCCGATGCCGGATTTAGTATCCGGAACCACAGCACAGAGTGCGCCGGCTGATCAGCTTGAAGTGCTGTTGTGTGACATATGGCGACAGGTACTGGCCGTTGAGGCTGTGGGTGTGCATGATCACTTTTTCGCTTGTGGCGGAGATTCTGTCAAAGCGTTACAGCTGGTGGCAAAGCTGAATCGATATTACCCGGCTTTAACGGTCCGGTCGGTATTTGAGCGGCCAACGCCGGCTGAGTTAGCCACCTTGATCCGGGAGCAATGGCCGGATGCAGAGCAGGCGGCCTGTTTGCCTTTCAGTGCATGGCAGCAGGTGCTGTGGACACAACAGGTGCAGACCCGTCGTCAGTTGCATGCAATCAGCCAGCAATTGCTGCAGCTTGAAACAGCGCAACTGCAGCTGTTACTGCGACAGTTAATCGAAAAATATGAGTTGTGCCGGTTGCAGGTTGATCGCACAAAGCCGGGCCTGACACTCCCAGGTATTGCAGACAAGAACAGGCTTGTTGCCGTCTTGTATGAAGCAGTGCTGTTGCCCGACCAGGTGGATTTGGATAGTGCAGTGATGGCCGCCATTGATACATTTGCCAGCCAGAGTGGCCAGTTCCGGATTGTGCTGATGTCACACCGCAGCTATGGTTGCAAACTCTTGGTTCAGGCAGACGCATTATGCTGGGATCAATATTCATGGTTGCGGGTACTGGAAGATATTGCTGAGCTGGTGGCACCCGCTAAAGCGGCGACAAAATCCGCCGCAGCCGGAGTCAGTACTATCGGCTGGCACCATCAGCAATTGAGCCTGTATCAGGAACAGCAATGGCAGCATAAAGCGTACTGGCAGGATAAATTAACATCGCTGGCGGTCGCTGAACCCAGACCCTCGGAAGCCCTGGTGAGCACGCAGCAGCACTGGCACTTTGGGATAACGCCGGCAACTGTGGACTGGCAGCTGATGATGACGTCACTGAAGCTATCTGCCGATGAGTTGTGTCTGTTACTCAGTGCCCGCGCCTTTTGGCAGTGGCAGCAGCAAGTTCCGTCGTTGGTGAACATGCTTTGTGACGGCCGGCAGGGAGCCGTGGAGTGTGGCCAGCTTTTGCCTGAGGGCAATCTTACTCAGCTGGTGCCTGTTCTATTGCCGCAAGTGCAGGCGACTGATGTTGATAGCTGGATTCTTGCGGTGAAGGAGCAATTCCGGCAGGCGCTCAGCCACAGCCCTCTGCTGGCCGTACCTGAGTTGCCGGATTTCATCCAAAGTGCGACGACACTGATAAAAAGCAGCGGGCAATGGCTGATGACGGTACGTTGTTTGGAAGAAATAGCGCTTGCGCCGCTGTTTACGCCTGTCGGCATGGCCGATGCCGCAATAGTGGGATCCGGACAGCTGTTGCAGCTGACATTCAGCCTGCAAGCAAACCATCTGAGCATGCAGCTGCAGGCACAGCTGCCAGAGTCGCAGCTGGCACGACTGGCTCAGTTCCGGCTCATGCTGGAGCAGGAGCTGATGGTTTTATCACAAAGGGCGCAACAGGCACACAGCTATCAGGAACTCAGGGTGCAGCATGCCAAACGGCAGGTGGCAGATCAGGCGATGCTTGATGCGTATGGCATAGATATTGAGTAGTCCGCAGCCTCAGTGAAAGGCTGCGTCGGAGCAGGATAAATGGATCAGAATACAACAATAAGGCCTGCGGGAGCCGTCAACACCCCAGGTTCCTGGCCGCTGGTGTTTGACGTGCCGGCAACGGCGGATGTCAGACAATGGTGTTCTGACCATGCCACACTGGTCGATGCCATGCTGAATCAGCATGGCGCTTTGTTGCTGCGCGGAATGGACATAAGTGGCAGCAAAAAGCTGGCGGTTTGTCTGGAACTGTTATTTGGTGATGCCCTGATGGGGTATCAGTACCGTTCCACCCCCAGAACCCGCTTACGTGACAATATATACACGTCAACGGAGTATCATTCAGAGGCCGTCATTGTTCAGCACAATGAATGTGCCTATGCCCGGCAGTGGCCGTTAAGGATTGGTTTTCATTGTGTCAAAGCGTCAGCACAAGGCGGAGAAACGCCGATATGTGACAGTGGGCGCCTGCTGCAGTTACTGCCGCCTGAGCTGGTGGATGAGTTTGAGCGTAAACAACTGAAATACATCCGTAATTACTCTGAATTTGATTTACCATGGACCGAAGTGTTTCAAACGGACAATAGCGCCGAAGTGGATGATTATTGTCAGCGGCATCAGATTGAACGACAGTGGCTGGATGACGGAACCTTGCGAACCTGGCAAGTGAACCCGGCGGTAGCACGGCATCCGGTGTCCGGGATGAGGCTTTGGTTTAATCAGGCGCATTTATTTCATCCTTCGACTTTACCTGTGACGCAGTATCAGCAGTTGCGGTCTCTTTACACTGAGGAGTCGTTACCAAGAAATGTCTGTTTTGGTGATGGTTCGCCTATTCCAGCGGAAAGTATTGCGTTGATCAATCAGCTGTATCTGGAGCAAATGGTGGTGTTTCAATGGCAAGACGGCGATTTGTTGTTGCTTGACAATATGCGCTGTACCCATGGACGTTTACCTTTTAGTGGTGAGCGTAAGGTGCTGGTCGGGATGGCGCGTCCCTGGGAACTGGCAGACATAATGAGCTGAGCATGCAGGCCAGAACGCGTCACAGGCAGACAACTCACGCGTGAGTTGTCTGCCTGCCACTCTTTTGACTGACATCCATACAACGGCAGGAACGTCATTGATCATGAAACTTGAAGCCTTATTCGATGAACTGCACGCCCAACAGATTGAACTGGGTCTGGTGCAGGGAAAATTAAAAGTACTGGACCCGCATGGTCGGTTGAATGATGAGCTGAAAAGTCAGCTCAGTCTTCATAAACAGGCGCTGATCACAGTGCTGTCCGGTCAGTTACCACTTAGCGCTGTTGATTTTCCCGAGGCGCGGTTAACCCCGGCACAATTGCAGCAGATTAGTTTGCAGTATGCTGATATTGCGGACATCTGGTCGGTAACACCCTTGCAGGCCGGGATGTTATTTCACGGGCTGGAAGATGCCGGTGCATCTTATACCAACATGAATTTTTGCGTGCTGAAAGGACAGTTGGATGTCAGCGCATTTGAACAGGCCTGGCAACAACTGGTGCATCAGATCCCCGCTTTCAGGTCACAATTTTTTATTGGTGACGATGGCGTCTTTCATCAGGTGATCACAACGTCGGCCCGTCTGACAGTTCAATGGCACAACTGGTGTGACAAAACTGCCGCGCAACAACAGCTCGACCTGCAACAGCTGATGCAGGACGAGCGCAAACAAGGCTTTGATCTCGGTAAGGCACCGCTGATGCGGATCCAACTGATTCAGCTGCAGCCAGAGCAATATTATTTTGTGTGGGCACAGCATCACGCTATTGCAGATGGCTGGAGTCGGCCTTTGATATTTAATGCATTTTTAAGTTGTTATGAAGCATTGCGTCACCAAAAGCCGCTACCTGTTCTGGCTTTTGGCCAATACAAGAATTATCTGCGCTGGTTGTTGGCTAGGGATCCGCAAGTGGCAGGCCACTACTGGCAATCTTATCTGGCGGGCTTTGTACAAAACAATGCATTGCACATCGATACCTTGCCGTTAAGTGCGCATAGCAGTGGTTTTGATAACGAGTATTGTGAGTTGTCCAAAGAACTGACGGAACAACTCAAGGTGTTATCCCGCAGGGAAGCACGTACCATGAATAGCTTGTTTCAGGCTGCCTGGGCTTTGCTGTTACATCGCTACAGCGGGGATGCGGATCTGGTGTTTGGAACCACAGTTTCCGGACGTCCGGCTGAAGTGCCTGATATCGAGCGTATGATAGGTATGTTTTTGAATACGCTGCCGGTTCGGGTTCGCATTCAGCCAGAATCGACCTTACGCCAGTTAGTTGAACAAACACATAGCGCCTCGTTAGATGCCGGAGTTTATGGTTTTCTCGGCCTTGGTGACATTCAGCGACAGAGCGGTTTTGGTGCCGGTTCCGCCCTGTTTGATACCTTAGTGGTTTATCAGAATTTCCCGGATGCACTTTATAATCCGACACTGCACTCTGAGGTTGGATTTTGTGTACAGGGCTCGGGTTCGGCTGAACATACCGCCTATAAACTGCTGTTTAATATTTTTGATACCGAATCGTTAGCAATCAGGGTCACTTATAGCCGTAATGTTTTTGCCGCCACAACGGTGCGCCGCTTGCTCCAGCATCTGCAAGGCGTCCTGCAAGCTATGGCAATACAGGGATTAGATCAGCGCCTGGCCGGGATCCCGTTAGCCGGACAACAGATAGCGCGCCTTGACCCTGTTACAACACAGCCGGTGGTCGCAGAGCCTGCACTACGGCTGAACGAACTATTTGAAAGACAGGTGCAGCAGACGCCCGCACAGCTGGCGCTGATTTGCGGGAGAGATACTCTGACCTATCAGCAACTCAATGAGCGCAGCAATCAACTGGCCCGGGCGCTTATCCGGCGGGGAGTCCGTACCGGAACCCGGGTTGGTATCGGGATGCCACGCAGTGCAAATATGCTGGTTGCATTGCTGGCCGTGATGAAAGCAGGCGGTACTTATGTGCCTTTGGATGCAAAGTTACCCGTCGCCCGCCTGCAATTTATGGTCAGGGATGCCGATATCAGCCTGATACTCTGCCATCAGTCTCAGCTTGGCATTTACCAGCAGTGTGGTGCAGCGGCACTTGCGCTGGATTGCAGTCAGCTACTCACTGAATGTTGCGGTGACAGTGCGGAAAATCTGACAACGCAGCCGGCAACGGCTCAGGATCTGATTTATGTGCTTTATACTTCCGGTTCGACCGGGCAACCCAAGGGTGTTCAGGTTGAACACCGCAGTTTGTGTAACTATCTGCAGCAGTTGAAGCTGTTCCTGTCAGGCAGCGAGATCAAGGGCTCTCTGGTCAGTTCGCCGCTGTTATTTGATGGCACAGTTTCCACACTCTATCTGCCGTTGCTCAGTGGCTTGTATGTCGAACTACTGGATGCTGACGAAACCGATTTGGTGCTGCTGGCCGATTACCTGCTGGATGACGATGCTGCGTTATTGTTTAAGCTAACCCCCTCCCATCTGGTTGCGTTGCAGCACTATCTGACAAAATCACAGCCAGCTGCCCGTCATTTGATTATGGTGGCCGGTGAACAATTTCCGGCTCCGTTAGCACTGCACTGGAGCCGGCAGTTGTTACCCTGCTGTCGATTTTTTAATGAATATGGTCCAACCGAAATTTCTGTTGCGGCAACTATTTACGAAGTAAACCGGCAGGATGACCAGTTGCAGTCTGCCATCAGTGTTCCTATTGGTCAGCCATTTGCTACTTATCTGCTGTATGTGCTGGATACTGAGGGTCATGAAACTGCTATTGGTGTGCCCGGTGAGTTGTATATCGGGGGGCCAGGCGTGGCCCGTGGTTATCTCAACCGGCCTGAGCTGACGGCAGAGCGTTTTATCCTGCTGACGCTTCCGGGGCAACAACCGCAACGCGTCTATAAAACCGGGGATAAAGTCCGCTGGCTGGAGAGCGGCCAGCTGGAGTTTCTCGGCCGGATGGACTTTCAGTTGAAGCTCAGAGGGGTCAGAATCGAGCCCGGTGAAACCGAACATGCACTGCTCAATCACCCCGAAGTGACGCAGGCACAGGTTTTGTTGTGTCAACGGCATGACGCTGAGCAACTGGTGGCCTTTGTGGTTGCGGATACAGTGGCGCCTTCACAACGGGTCGCCTTCACTGAGGCACTGCGGCAACTGTTGTTGAGTCAACTGCCGCTGGCACAGGTTCCGGCAGAGTTTGTGGTCTGTGACGCTCTGCCGCTGAATACGAACGGTAAAGTAGATCGCCTTCAGTTGCTCGAAAGCTGGCTGCAGACAATGGAACATGAGGTGATCGGGGCACAGTCCGGGCTGGAACAGCAGTTACTGCAAATCTGGCAATCCACTTTGTCCAAAACACCGCTGTCAGTTACTGATGATTTTTTCAGACATGGTGGCCATTCATTACTGGTGATGAAAGTACTCAGTGAAATCAGGCAACAACTTGGTTATGTCGTCACCGTCAGGGAGTTTTTTCATTTTCCGACGGTGCGCACTTTAGCAAATTATTTGCAACGCCTGGAACTGAACCGGCAATTAGACAGTGCCGATATGTCGATGATCGAAGAGGGAGAAATTTAGTGGCAGCAGATATTGTACTGATGGCAGCAGCGCAAGGGGTCAGACTGTTTCTGACGGCGGGAAAATTGTCATTTAAGGCACTTAAAGGTGGTTTATCTGCGGAGCTGCGGAGTCTGATTGCTGCGCATCGGGATGACATTATCAGCTACCTGCAACAACAGGAAGGTGAATTGCCGGTGATTACCAAAGCTGCGCCACTGCACGAAGTGCCGCTGTCCTATGCACAGCAGAGGTTATGGCTGTTATCGCAGATAGATGGCGGCAGCGAGCATTACACTATTCCGGCGGCGC
>FWPV01008611.1_pt1 | contig 17743 bp, 10 predicted proteins | sample 2228371 | NCBI WGS metagenome assembly FWPV01 (sample SAMEA103939776, study PRJEB20133) | metagenome | reverse complement strand
TCGGGCCAGTTTGATTTTTTGAGCCTCAGCTCGGCTAAAATTTGGCGGATCTCGTCCGTAAACTCCCGAGCTAGCCAATTAATAACCCGCAATACACATTTGATCCCTACTACGAGCCCAAAATGCTTCAAAATCAATCGCTTTGCTGCATTTAACTCATTCACCAGAGCGGTGCTATGACTCATTCGTTAAATGCTTGATTTTCTTGCATTTTGAACTCTCCCAACGGGCTCCAATGTGAAATGCGGGTTTAACGCCTTGCCTTCGGCTCAAAAAACCGCCTGTATCAAAGGCCACGCGGTCACGAATCGGCTTTAAAAATGGAGGATTTTTAATTTCCTCTCTCCTTGAATACTATAAGAGCCAAAGGAATAGAAAAAGCGGTCTCTGAGGACGCAGGCCATGGTGCGGGGATTAAATGCCGTAGGCATGATCGATTCTAATGCCAGGGGTTTGGTTCGACTTCGCTCTCCAACCTCAACCCCTGGATTTGGATTTTATGTTTGAGTTGGGCGCTGGCGTAGGATCATGATTTGGAAACGAAAAGTCTATGCCAGCGCAATGTCACGGTTGGTAAATGGGATTGCAAATCCGACTTCGTAGAAATAGGACTAGTAAAAAGAAAATTTTATACCCTTAAAACGGAGATACATGCCTTAAATCAAGGAGTATGTAGCCTTATTTTGACTATTTCCTTGGGGAGTTTTAGAATAGGAATAAAAAGCGATGAAGTTTTTATTCCGAACTCCCCTATTTGATTTTGACCCGCAAAATGAAGTAGAAATCCTGCAAAACTGGTCAAAAATCTTAGCAGCAATATCTGTCTCTTCACCCAGCCTTTTCAACGAAGTATGCGGTTGGAGTTTTAAGGAACTACCCAAAGCTCTCAGGCTAAAGGTAAAAAAGTATATACTCCGTGGCCGGTATAGATCTACTCCCTTTGGAAAGTTGGCGGGAGTCGGATTAGGAAAAACTGAGCTACAGAAATTCTCCATTGATCTTGATCAAACTACTGAATTAAGATCTAAAATAATTCCAATAAATATAGATCATGAAGATGTTGTATGGCACTTAAGTTCTGGAGGTTTTAACCAATTTGACCGCAAGATATTTTTGAGTTATCAGATAAAAGAGGAACGATGGGCCTTACTAGGTATACCCTCCAATGTCATTATTGACCTATTAATCAATCATTTTAAAAACCATCGTGGCATTCGATTTTCAGAATTTCGGTCGTGGTTTAAGGATGATAGTCCCTATACAGTTGATGAAATTTGGATGAATCTCATCGAGATAGGTATACTTTATTCCAATGAGAGGTGGCTTAAATCTCAGATTCAAGCTTCAGTTTTTTCAGATATTGTTCTTACCGATGAGTTGGGAATTAGTACTGAATGTCAATCCCTTGTGGACGATTTTTTTAAAACCGCTGGAAACCTTTTTGTACGATCAAACTCGACATACCTAGATCAACTTAAAAAATGGTTTCAGGTAAAATTTGATGATCGATTTATCCCATTGACCCTGCTTTTATCTTACTCGGAATTTACGAGTTCGGATTTTTTTGAAGTACATCCAAATGGGGAGAGTACTGATACCTTTGTACATATTACTAGTTCCAGTTGGGGGTTAGAAGAGGTGGATTTGAGAATGATAATAAAAGAAGCCCCCCTTGCAGAGGAGCTTTTTCATGTGGATTTGGTGATCAAAGCTCTTGATGATGGAGGAATTATAATCGAGAATACTGTTTGCAATCGTCCCTTTGTATTTATTGGTCGATTTAATCGGCAAAAAGAGGTAATGGAATTAGCTAAGCAAGTCAAAGAAAAAATTTATACAGATCGGGATTTGATATATGCTGAGGTACGGCTTTTTGAAAACCATATAGCTCAGGGAATATGTGCTACAGAGCCCATATTTGATAAGTATATCAGTCCATTTTACCATGAAGATTCTGGCTGTATTCCGCTGGAGGACATCGAGATTGGGTTACGGGACGGAGCGTTTATTTTGATCCATAACCAAGCCGAAAAACGAATTATTCCTATAGTCACTCACCCTCTCAATGGAAAACAAATCAGCCATCCTTTGATGCGACTTCTTTGGGAATTAGATCACCAAAAAGGGTTTAAACTAGCCCATTTTCAATCTCCTGAATTCGTTACGGGAAACTATTCGCCAAGGCTTATTTGGGGAAAGACCATACTTCAATCTAGAAGATGGGTAGTCTATTCCAATCAATTTGAGATAGATAAGGAACTCTCGAGTTGGCTCAAGAAAGAGAAATTGCCACCTGAACTCTTAATAGGAATTTATGACCGTGAACTACTTATTAATTGGGAAAATGATGATGATTTTGAGATCCTCTGGACAGAATTGAAGAGGCATCCCAAATGTGTTCTTTCCGAAGTACTTTGGAAAAACAAGAGTCCATATAGTTCCACTTTAGGTCGAGCAGTATATCCACAACTTATCCAAAGCCATCGAAAGCCAATTAAAGAAACACCATGGAAAGGTTTTTTGAATTCCATTGAACGGGAGAACTTGGATTGGTTATATGTGGTATTTTGGGTTGAAGAAGACGATTTTGAAGATTCGATGCTTTTACTTCTTTCGTTTGATTTTTTTGAATATCTCAAAAAAAACCACTTTCGATGGTATTTTTTGGTTTACCCAGAAGATGATAAGATTCAAGTAAGGTTGCGATTTTTGATGAATTCAATAAATCAAAAAAGTGAGATCCTTTCCTTTATTTTTCACAATCTGGGAACTCAACTTCGATTTGAGCAGCGACCTTATTACCCTGAAGTGAAAAAATATGGAAAAAATACTATACAGATTTCGGAGGAGTTGTTTTGGATGGAATCCCTACTAGTGGCAGAGATTATAATTAGGACTTCGGGAAAAGATGGATCAAGAGATATAAGTGTGTCTAGTCTATCGAATTTTTGGGTTGACCTAATCTGTGCCTCAGGAATTGAATGTTATGGTTTTGAGAAAATTAAGACCAAAGTCAAGAGGATGTCCATTGAACTCAAGCGAAGTTTTGCAAGTGATTTGGGTTTGCTTAGAATTCAAAGAAAATTACCCGTGGGATGGAAGGAAGAGTACAAATTAAAGCTGATGACCCACTTACATCATTGGGAAAAAAATGAGATGAAGTGGCAAGTGATTAGTAATCATTTACATATGCAGGTCAATCGGTTTTACTCCATTAATCGAAAGCGTATGGAGGATTGGTTGTATTATTTGCTTTACAAAGAAATGGGGAAAAGGCGTTATGGAAATGGAAAGGCCTGAGGAATTTTCGGAGCCCGATTTGCCTTGAATTTGGGGTTGTTGTCGAATCGTTGAACTGATGAACTGATTGATCGAGGTTAATGGGAATTGTCGAAATGGGGAATCGTTTAACTGTCGAATTGAGGAATTGAGGGTTGTTCGGGGTTCGGGGTTGGTGGGGAGTCGTCGAATTGATTAACTGATGAATTGGGGAGTCATTGATAGAAAAATTGTTCGGGGTTCAAGGTTCAATTTGCATGGGGCCCTCGAAATAGTATTGGAATTGGTAGCTGCTCTTTTGGTATATCGACCCCAAAAGGGGCTCTCGTTTGGAATACAATAAGCGCCAATGGCGCGGCTTATGATAGCCTAGGGCGTGATCCCTAGGTATTTGAAATTGCGTTTTGGAACGGGCGCTGGCGTAGGATTATGAATTGGAATAGAAAAGCCGATGCCAGCGCAATGACATAGAGGGTTTGAAAGTAAGGGAGTTGGGAAGTAAGGAGGTTTGGGAGTTGTGTCTCCCTCCCAGCACACCGGACAGGTTCTATGGTTTTTTTATGAAAATCAACCTTATTTCCCCTAGTGAAATCCCTCGCCAATTTGATCCTTCGCGACTTTTGAAGGCCAAAAGTCGCCAAAAGCCTGTGGCCGTGATCCAGGCTTCAAACTGGTGAATTGCTGTGGACAAACTATGTCTTCGTTTAAGTTTGATTTTTTGAGCCTCAGCTAGGTTGCTGTCGAATTGGGGAATCGTTTAACTGTCGAATTGAAGAATTGAGGGTTGTTCGAGGTTCGAAGTTCGATGCTTCGACCCCTTCGACCTGCTCAGGGACCGAAGCTCAGCACGAGTGTTCGGGGTTGTTGGGGAATCGGGGAATCGTTTAACTGTTGAATCGAGGAATTGAGGGTTGTTCGGGGTTGTTGGGGAATCGCCGAATTGATTATCTGATGAATTGAGGAGTCATTGGTAAGTGGTCTGTGAGACACAGACCACGGCAAGGGTGCTCTTTTGGAATACGGTAAGCGCCAACGGCGCGACTCCTAGTAGCCTAGGGCGCTAGCCCTAGGTATTCAAGATTAGATTTTGGAACGGGCGCTGGCGTAGGGTCATGAGTTGGAATAGAAAAGTCGTTGCCAGCGCATTGGAAAGGGTTCAATGTCCTATGACCAAAATCAATGACCAAGGATCAAGGGATTGGGATTACAAATCCCTGATTATAATAGGGTGGAATTGCAAATCCGACCCAGCGTAGAAATCCATCCTTGCTGGAAAAAAAGGGGAATTTGAGTTTTCGGAATGCAAATCTTATAGCAGGACCTCGACATTGCAAATGTCGAGGAAAGGAGAAACTTGAATTAGAAAAGCCGCCATTCTAATCGACTCAGGGTGCTAAACCCCATCAATCCACCATATTTATCCTCAGAAAATCAAAGAATGACTTTTGATATTCCTCTCCTATAGGAACTTTCGTATCATTATCCATTAAACATTGGTTAGGGGATACTGATTTGATTTTGAGGTGATTTACTGCAAAAGATCGGTGAATCTTGTGCAGAAAGGGTCGATTAAATTGCTCCAAAGTTTGATAGAATGGTTTGGGTACCCGGTGAATTTCTCCTGATTCCATATGGATGTTGGAGACTTTAAGTTTTTGCTCGATGTACCTGATTTGGATTGGATAAATTGACACGAGACTTGGTTGACCGATAACTTTTGTGAAAATGAAATCATTTGAAGGGGGCAAATTCCTTTGTATAGGATTTCCTTCAATCAATCTTCTTGCTTTTTCAAGACCGGCGGACACCTCGAAATCAGTTGCTATTTTGAGAATGTAGTACACTACATTGTACTTAAAGCTTTGAGCTCCATACTTTTCATAAGCTGTGCAAACGATGATCGGAATATTCTTATTTTCTATTCTTTTGGCAATTTCAAGTCCCCCAAACCCTCTCATTTCAATATCAAGAAAGAGAATATCAATTTTATATTGTTCGATATAATCCAGAGCTTGAAATGGGTTTCCAATTGAAAATGAAATTTCATAACCTGGTATAAAGGAAATGAGGCCAGCTAAGATTTCTCTACTTGAATCTTCATCATCGATGATTCCAATTTTATATAGTTTTTCAGACATGTTAAGCAGGGTTAGATTAAAGAATGAATTCCAAAGGATGCCGTCAAGATCAAGGTGAAGCTCTACTTCTACAACTCCATAGATCACAAGATTTATAAATCAGCATATAATCAGAAGTTTACAGGGTTATATTTCACTTCCAAAAACAGGCAGTATTCGGTTTCGGACGGGTAAGTAAGGAGTTGATATCGATTGGGAAAGTAGTAGCTAAGGATTCGCTCCACCGTTTGGATTCCGAAACCGGAGGGAGTAACAGGAATTGCTGTATTTAAATCATTGGTGATGCAAAAAACCAAGGAATCACCCTCATCAATGGAAGGATAAAGATCTAGAGAAACAAGGCAAGGCCGATCGGGATTAAAACAATCGCCATGTTTGAAGATGTTCTCCACCAAAGTCATCAAAGTCCACTTGGGGAAATGTAATTCAGTGAGATTTGTACCTCGTAAATTGCAGGACATCTTGAGATTCAGCCTATTTTTGAACCGAAACTGTTGACTTTCCAGGTAACTTTTTACAGCTCTTATTTCCTGACCCAGCGAATTTGGATGATTTGGATTTTTGTAGTTATAGGAAAGGACCTCAGTAAAAATGGAAAGCTGTTGACTGAGCTCAGGGGAAACTTTTTTTACAGCAATAAAAAAGCTACTGATCCAATTCAGTACAAAATGAGAGCTTAATTGTAATGACTTTTGTTCGATCTTGAGTTTGAGCTGTTCAACTTCCATTTTTTTATTGAGTTCCTGCCTTTTGCCATCAATATAGAATACCCAAATGAAGATAATGTACACAGCATAATGAAAGAATCTGCTTGTCTCATTTCCTAGGAATTTCCGAATAGTAGTCAGTTCATTTGAATACTGAATTTGTGTATAATATTTTATCACTAGGTAGACAATCATTAGAACCAAGAGTTGAAGGGATACCAGTATCCACTTTTTGCGAATAAATACTTTTGGCAAAAAATGAAAGAATAAGAACAGGCTAAAGACTATTCCACCGGAGAAATGGACTATAATGAGAGGGAAAGAAGCTCTAGGGATACCACCTCCGAACCTAATGATCAAATCAATAAAAAAGATAAATATCCATATTCCCCAAATGACCAAACTAGGTCTATTTTTCATCTTAAGGAATACTCGTTCGATACCTTGGTTTAGCGGGTTGATACCCTTAATAAAGGCTTCTGTGTCCTCTATTTGATTCTGGTGTTTATTAAAAATAGATTTCATACATACCAAATTAAAGATCTATGCTAACACTTAAGGAACGTACCGATTGCCTAATGGCCATCAAGAGATTCAAAATCAAGCGGTTGAACAAAGAGAAATCACAAGGTAAAAAGCTGTTGACCAGTATCACCAGTGAGTGTCCAACCACTACGATTACAAGTATTCAGTAAGGCTAGGGAGCATCTTGAATGTAGAAAAAGGGGATGCTTGATAGCCGGATATTTAATTCTTAACACCTAGCCGAATAAAGGCCAAAATACCGGATCGTCATTCCGGTGGAGAGAACCTCCAAACCAAAGGATCTGCTTTATAAAGGCAGGTCCTTTTTAGTTATTGGGCTTTCGAAATAGTACCTCTTCAATCTCAGTGACTGTGATATGATGAAAATCGGCGAATTCCTGAATGGTAATCAGGTTATGCTTTTTTTTGCCCACACTCTCTTTCACTTGCTTCAAAATTTTGTAAGCATAAGATCTACTTCGACCGGTAAATACCATTATATCCTGAGCATAGATAGTTTTTCTATTGTTCGGCATTAGGATTAGAAATGATACTTCCAAGGCAGGTAAAATTTACCTTCCCACCGATAACAGGCCTGAAAACGTACAGCATTGGAGCTCCAATCCGCTCAATATAAACAAGTTGGATTAATAAAAAAATAATTTGACTATTTTCCTTAGGAGAGGGAACAAGAGAGTTGGGGATTTGTCGAACTGTTTAATTTGGGGATTGAAGGTTGTTGGGGAATCGTCGAACTGGGGAATTGATGAATTGATGAACTGATTAATTGGGGAGAGCTGGGAAGGGAACGATAAGCTTACCATTTGAACTGTAAATGGGACGAGATGGGACTTGTGGGACAATCGTTGAATTGATTATCTGATGAATTGAGGAGTCATTTGTAAGTGGTCTGTGGTGACACAGACCACGGAAGAGGCTTTCGGTCCGAATTGTACAGGGGACAAGTTGGGACTATTGGGACAGAGGGAGAGTATGCAGTCGCAGTTTTCAGTAGGCAGGGATTACCAATCCAGACCGATGGGAAATGGAAGGCTTTGGAGTTGTCGGATTGCAAATCCTACAGCAGGACCTCAACATTGCAAATGTCGAGGAGCGGGGGATTGATTAATTGGGGAATGGATGAATCGGGGAATTGGCCGAAGTTCTAAAGTTCGAGGTTCAGATGTTCAGGAGGGGTGGTTGTCGAATTGGGGTATTGTCGAATTGGAGAATCGTCGAATTGATGAATTGGGGAGAGCTGGGAAGAGAACGATAAGCTTTCCATTTGAACTGTAAATGGGACGAGATGTGACTTGTGGGACAATCGTTGAATTGATTGTCTGATGAATTGAGGAGTCATTTGTAAGTGGTCTGTGGTGACACAGATCACGAATGAGGCTTTCGGTCCGAATTGTACATGGTAGATGAGTTGGGACTATTGGGACAGAGGGAGAGTATGCAGTCGCAGTTTTCAGTAGGCAGGGATGACAAATCCAGACCTAGCTAGGGTAGTTGTTTAATCGAGAGCTGTTCGGAGTTCGGGACTTCGATTTCGAGACTCTCGTCTCTCAAGTGCTCAGTCTGACAGGTTCGCGGTTGTTGGGAAATTGTCGAATTGATTATCTGATGAATTGAGGAGTCATTTGTAAGTGATCTGTGGTGACACAGACGAGGGCAAAGGGAATTATCTCAGGTAGTCAGGCACAAAGCACGGAGGTGGTCGGCTATTTCATACCCTAATGAGGGGTGTTTATGCACTGAAATGGGGCTTATGTGGGGAAGAATTGCATATATCCTTTTTATCACTTGAAATTTGGATAACTAATTCGCGGAGCTATGAAGGGATGGAATACACTAACGAGTTCACTTTTAATACTGGTCTTTGGCTATACCGGTCTGGAGAAATTTTTACGATTTGAGCAGAGCCGAAATGCCTTTCGGAATCAGACTTTTCCGGTTGAACTCGCTGAATTATTAAGCTATGCTATTCCAGGGATAGAGTTGCTGATCACCGGGCTCCTGCTCTTTTCTGTCACACGCTGGTGGGGATACCTAGGCAGCGCCTTGCTGCTGACGGTATTTATCACTTATGTGGGATTGATCTGGGTGGGAGCTTTTCCTCGGGTACCCTGCAACTGTGCCGGAATTATCGAGAGCCTCGGATGGGCGGAGCACTTTGTGTTGAATCTGGTGTTGATCGGGATTTCGGTGGCTGGGTTGAGGTTGGAGGCAGGGAAGTATGGGGGTTAGGAGGTTTGGGAGTTTGGGAGAGTAGGCAGTCGCAGTTTTCAGTTGGCAGGAAATACTAATCCGACCCAGCGGAGAAGTTAGAAAGATGAAGTCAGAAAGCTGAAAAGAGTAGGCAGTCGCAGTTTTCAGTTGGCAGGGAGTAGGGATTGACCCCTTAGGGGTCTAACCTCTCAATAGCCAGGGGTTTGGTTCGACTTCGCTCACCAACCTCAACCCCTGGATTTGGATGATGTGTTTGATCCAAGCGCTGGCGTAAAGTCATGAATTGGAAATGAAAAGTCGATGCCAGCGCAATGGAAAGGGTTCAATGTTCAATGTCCAATGACCAAATTCAAGGATCAAGGGATTGGGATTGCAAATCCCTGAAAATAAATAGGGCCGAATTGCAAATTCAGCCCAGCGGGGGGAAGTATGGGGGTTAGGAGGTTTGGGAGTTAGGGAGAGTAGGCAGTCGCAGTTTTCAGTAAGCAGAGATTACCAATCCGACCCAGCTGGGAAGTCAGAAAGCTGGAAAGAGTGGGCAGTCGCAGTTTTCAGTTGGCAGGGAGTACAAATAACCTGGAAAGTCAGAAAGATGAAGTCAGAAAGCTGAAAAGTGTAGGCTGTGGAAGTGTTCAGTGGGCCAGAGAAAACCGGACTAATAGTAACTGGGACAAGGTGGGACTGGATGGGACAGTCAGAAAGCTGAAAAGAGTAGGAAGTGGCAGTTTTCAGTTCGCAGGGAGCACACTGGGAAGTCAGAAAGATGAAGTCAGAAAGCTGAAAAGTGTAGACAGTGGAAGTGTTCAGTGGGCCAGAGAAAACCGGACTAATAGTAACTGGGACAAGGTGGGACTGGATGGGACAGTCAGAAGGATGAAGTCAGAAAGCTGAAAAGTGTAGACAGTCGCAGTTTTCAGTTGGCAGGAAATACTAATCCGACCCAGCGGAGAAGTCAGAAGGATGAAATCAGAAAGCTGAAAAGAGTAGGCAGTCGCAGTATTCAGTAAGCAGAGATTACCAATCCGATTCAGCTGGGAAGTCAGAAAGCTGGAAAGAGTGGGCAGTCGCAGTTTTCAGTTGGCAGGGAGTAGGGATTGACCCCTTTGGGGTCTAACCTTTCAATAGCCAGGGGTTTTTAACCCCTGGATTAAGATGTAAAGATTGATTTTGGGCGCTGGCCTAGGATCATGAACTGGAATAGAAACTTCAATGCCAGCGCAATGGAATCGGATAGGTGTTCGGAATTTCAAATCCCTAAGGATAGTAGGGTCGGATTGCAAATCCAACCCAGCCGAGAGAGTTTTCGGATTGCAAATCCTACAGCAGGACCTCGACATTGCAAATGTCGAGGAACGGGAGCAACTCGGTCAAAACCTTCGAGGTTTGAGAGACCTCAAAGGTTGACAGAAAATTGGGGCGGTGAGGTGGGCATCACCACCCCGCAGCCTAAAACTTGCAAGGGTAAGGCTGCAAAAAATGATTTAAAAAGGTCTAGGAGAAATCCTGATTGAATCAGAAAGACGCTATGTTTTAGAATTCTCATAAAACCTTCGAGGTCCGGAAGACCTCAAAGGTTAAGAAGATAAAGAGGAATCCATTTCTCTCGATGGCTGGAGTGAGAGACCTGCCAATACTGATGGAGTCCTAAAGGGAGATGCCGAAAACCCTGATCAGAGTAGGCGCTTTAACCACGTCTTGTGAGGAAGACTAATCCTTTCCCCACAAGACAGCAAACGGTTTGGCCCTTTTTGATTTGTTAAAAAAGGGCACATGCTTATGAACAGACTATCAAGAATGCTCCCTGCGCTGGCATTGGTGCTGGGAGCAACCTTAGCAATGGCAATGAATTTTGCCGACCCTATGCCTTCTCAGGTTTTTGCTGAGGATCCTGAGAATGAGGGAGAATTTATCGACGTCAGCAGCTGGCAACCTGGAGTCGATTACATTTGTGACCAAACCGGGGATTGTCTCTACGATGCTCCCAATGGAAATGTGGTTCAGCAAGGTACTTTCATCGATTTGAGATGAAAGGATGGGGAGGCTTGGCCTCCCCTATTTTATTGCTGCTTTTCTCCAAAATACCGTTCCCTTTTGCCTGTGAAAGCTTGATTTTTAAGCCTTACCATATAATAATCAATCCTTTCTATCGGTTTGTGCAATTGGATTTAGTGCCAATTCATTTTCCGGAATAGGGAGCACGTATTTTTTTGAAAGTGGTCTCAAAGTCACTGTCTCTCCATTGATTTGACGGATAAGGGTACGCTGAAATTCAGGTTCAGCATTTAATCTTCTCAGATCAATCCAATTGATCCCTCGATAAACCAAGCTTTTCCTTTTTTCAATCAATATCCAATTGAGTAATTCAAGTGATGAATTATTCTGATCGGATACATACTGATCTGGTAAGTACCTTGTTTCCAGCAGCTGATTCATTATCAATTCTGCCTCCGTTGTTTGATTTCGTCTAGCCAGACATTCCGCTTTTATCAGGAAGATTTCATCCAAAGCCAAACCTCCAAATCTGGAAAAATTCCCTGAATACTGACCCTTATAGGTATATCCTCCATTAGGTCTAAGCTGGGTGTACAAGGTTTTTCTTAGGTCACCATCTTGATATTTTTCAATCAATTCAGGGTTGATCCAAACTTGAATATTAGATACTCCAGAAAATCCACCTGAAATCAAAACGGTATGAAAAATGACTTCCTCATTATATTTCTCAAATGGATAGGCTGCATTAGGATTTAGGTCATTATAGTGTATTAATGAAACTTCTGGACGGCTAATTACCCAATCTGCAGCTTCTTCTGCTAACTCATAGTTCCCAATAGTCAGGTATAGTCTGGATTCGAGTGCCTTTACTGCTAATTTGGATGGTCGTGTTTTTATTGGGTCGAGAACAGGAAGTGAATTGAAGGCTTTGTCCAAATCATCAAGAATGGATTCATAGTAAGAGCTAAGCGAAACTCTTGGTGACCGCTCCAAGATCTCCGAATTCAACCTTAGAGGAATGCCCAGTTCCTGATCGTTGACTCCTTGAAAATAGGCTGGCGAAAATAGCTGTGCCAACATAAAATGAGCATGGGCCCGATGGAACAAGGCCTCTGCCCTCATTTTATCGAGTTCTGCATTTTCAGGCAATTTTTCTATCTGTTCCAAGACTACGTTAGCAATGAATATTACCCGATAAATTCTCGACCAATCTGCCCCTCCTGTAATCGGCCAGATTTCTTCTCTCCACAAATAAGCATTTTGCTCTTCTTCGGTTCTGAGGGAGGACCAACCTCCATCCGTTATTACAAGATCATCCGATGAAAGGAGACCAAAACCCGGTACCAAATTGAGTTCGCTATCATTATCAAGGAGTGCTCTGATATCCTGCTCAGTTGTAGGAATAAGGATGCCTTTATTGGGTCTTTCATCTAAAAACCCTGAACACCCCCACAGTATTATGATGGACATTATTCCCAGTTTATTTAAAACATAATTTTTCATAACAAGTGTGATTTATGATGATTGATTCTATCAAGTAGGTTAGAAGGTCCCACGAATTCCCAAAGAAAAAGAGCGCAAAGGGTTCTGATTTCTGAATTCGGGATCCAAAGGATCATCGGATGCCTTCCAAAGAATTCCCAAGTTGTTGATATAAGAGTAGACCTCCAGATTAGAAAGGACTCGCCTATTTCCTCTTGAAAAATCAGGAAACCTATAACTTACATTGATATCCTGAAATCGGATATGATCTCCTTTTTCTACAAGGGTCTCGGAATATCTATATAGGTTATCCCTACCCACATTGGTATTTAATGGGATGGAAGGAACATCGGTTATCAATTCATCACCCGGATTCTGCCATCTTAATGCGTAATCTGAATGCCCCGGATTTCCCCGAAGTAGGGAATTGTACAGCACCGAATTCCTTCTGTAGTAATAGCCTAATTTGTAAGAAATATTAAATGAAAGAGAAAGACCTTTCCATGCTATGGTATTTCTAAAGCCCCCAAAAACGGTAGGTCTTGCAGAGCCATGAAAAATAAGATCATCGATTCCAGACTCTCGAATAATTGCTGTAAAATCTTGAGAAGGACTACCATCCAAAAATCCTTGAGGATTTCCATTATCTGGATTGAGGCCAGCCCAAGGGTAACTAAACATAGAATACAGTGGATACCCTTCCACAGGATATACTCTTCCAAAACCTACTCCCCCATTGGATAATACACTTGAGACTGGCTCTTCCAAGAGATATTTAGTGACGATCTCTTTATTCGTGCTAAAAAGCAATTGGGATTCCCAAGTCCAAATTCTTTGTATATTCTTAGAATTCAGAATTACATCCCAGCCTGTCCCTCTGGTATTTGCAGAATTTCCGCGAAATGCATCCAAACCGCTTGATGGTGGCAGTTGGGTATCTGCAATCAAATCCAAGCCATTTTTAAGATAGTATTCTATCGATCCTGATAGTCTTGAATTTTTGGTTTCGAAATCCAAGCCAAGGTTAACTATCGCTATTCGTTCCCAACTCAAATCCGGATAAGGTGGATTGAGTATTCGGGCATACGGGAGTCCTGGATTAAACCCGAAAACCGAACTGGTTAAAAATAAGGCAGTGGTCTCTCCCGTGAGTGTCTTGTCTATATTCCCATTATATCCATACGAAGTCCTGATTTTTAGGAAGGGAAGCTGTTCCCAATCAAAGAAACCCATTTCACTGAGCGTCCAGCCCATACCAAGAGAATACAGTGGAACTCCACGTTGATTAGCCCTTACTCCAAAAAGGTTTGACTGATCCTTTCTGAAACTAGCCGTGACATCCACTTTATTTGCATAGGTATATCCCGCATTTCCATAATAGGATAAGAACCGATCTGTCAAATCTCCCAAGCCTGCTCCAAATGGAATTACCTGAGAAATCGAAGGATTGTAGAAAAAAGGATAAGGTGTGATGTAATCCACCGGAATGGTACTGGCCAATTGAGGATTATAGCCATAGAAGCGGGTAGAATAGGAATTCAGCTGATAATCTTTTGCTTCAAACCCGGCCAAAACGTTAATCTGGTGTTTACCTGTTTGTCTGGTATATCTCAGCAAACTTCTGAATTGATGACTTTCCCCTTCATTGGTGTTCCGGTTTAAAATAGCCCCTACTGGAACCGGATAAACAAGGGATCCATCCTCACGAATCTGGGTATAGGTATTGATCAGGTTTCGGGTAAAATAACTTTCCTGACTGTTGAAATTCTCCCCTACCTGATTGTTTGCCCAATATTGATAACTGAGTTCCGCCGATAGACCTTTGAGCGGTGTTATATTAATTGCGCTTGTCCACCTGATCTCATTAGAAACATTGGTATTGACAGTTTCCCCGATATCATTCAAAGGAAAAAACTCCCAGTTCAAAAGGCCTTGCAGCTGAGCTTCCTGAACAAAGCTCTGCCTGAAGTTTCGAACTACAGGGAGTGGATTACCTTGATCATCAGCTAGTCGAGCATAGGGATAAGTTTCGGTCAGTCCGTTGAAGATTAATCCATTTACCCCTTGATTTCGGACAGTTGCTTGGTTTTTAATCAGAGCAATCTGATTGGAAAAAACAATCCGCTTTTTCCAAAAATTAAACTCTTGATTCCCTTTTAGTGAAATTCGGCTTCTGTCGTTACTTTGGACATTTTCACTACTGTGATCATAACCCAGTGAGATCCCATATCGCTGCCTTTGATTTCCTCCCGAAATCTGAAGGGCATATTGTTGATCCAGTTGAGGTTGATAAATGTATCGGTTGATATCATGTCTCAAATCCTGTCTCTGTAGAATTGCCAATTCACGATCAGCCTCTTGCTGGCTAATCTCTCCGTTTTTCAAAGCATGGAAGATTTCCACCCCTGGAGTAATTGCATCCTTATTTTGAGAATTAAGAACTGTATTGTAGAAATTTCGGGAGTAGAGCAATTCTTCTACCTCCAAAAAGTCCGCCGGACTCATATTCTGAGCGTAAAAGGCATCCGGTTTTTCAAACAACCTACCATTGGCATTGAAGGTGACACGGAGGGGCTGATTGTACTTTCCGTTTTTGGTGGTAATAACTATAACTCCATTACCGGCACGAGCTCCCCAAATAGATGCAGCAGCGGCATCTCTGAGCACAGAAACCTGCTCCACATCATTTGGATTGATATTTTCGAGTGGCCCGTCGTAGGGAAAGTTATCGACAACAATAAGCGGTTGAGAATTGGCGAAAAATGTACTTTTACCCCGTATGGATATCCGGTCTTCTCCACCTGCTCTAGGATTGATCAACAATCCTGATGTGACATTTTCAAGACGTGAAAGTAGATCCTGACTTACACTTCGGTTAATCAAATCTTCATCAATCGTCACGAAAGAACCCGTTACCCTTTCCTTAGGTAACTCTTGGTATCCTGTCGCTACCACATCCACCCCCTGAAGCTGCAAATCCGATGGAGCTATGATAATGCGGATGTCCTCCTGGGTAGGAACTGACAGTTCAATGGATTGGGTTTGAAAACCAATAAAGCTGACCAATAAGGTGTATTTACCTTCCTCAAGAGCAATTGAAAATTGCCCTTTCTCATCGGAAATTTCCAAAATTTGCTTCCCCTCCACTCGGATAGTGGCTCCCGGAAGGGGATCATTGGTTGATTGATCTATAACAGTGCCTCGGATTATATCCTGCGCTGATGCCGGGCCATGCAGAAAAAGAAGTACTCCTGCCAGCCAACTAACTAAGATGTTTTTCATAGAATGGAGTGTGATTTGGGTTGGAGATCATTTAGATAGGTTTTCAATAGCGGAATAAGCTCATCAGCCAGAAAGGGAACCTGAGAAGCCTGAATGATCCTCCCCTTCCCGTCCAAGAGGATGCGATTGGGAAAAGAGCTAATGCCGTATTGAAGTAGGAAAGGATGCTTGCGGTTGAGTGATCCGGTATAGAGATTGACAAACTCCTCTTGGGTGTATTTGCCAGATTCCAGACTGGACTTCCAAAGCTCTTCAGTAAAGTCAGCAGAAACCGTGATCACCTGGATTTGGGAATGCTTTCCAAATTCCTCCTTGACTTTAGTCAGGGTATTTTCATTAAATGCCAGGCAAGCTTTGCATCCGGTAATCCAGAACTCAAGCAGGATGAGTTCACCTTCAGCCACATCTTCAAAGCTTCTCAATGCCCCACTCCTATCAAAAAACTCAAATCCAGAGACCTTTTTCCCAGTTCCCTTCAGGTCTAACAGTACCTGCAACCAATCCTTATGACTAGACTCATTCAATTGTGCCAGTTGCTGATTAAGGTATTGAGGAGCTTCAGGGATGAGATCATAGCTTTTGTAGAAGAGGCGAACCAGCATTTTCCTGTTCCAATAAGGATCCGGAACCGGGACATGGAGATAGCGGCTCGTATTGGTAATGCCTGCCTTGATTCTGGATTGAACCTCCAGAAGATCCATCATTTCAGCTGAGTAAGGACTGACCTCCTGAGCTAGGACCGACTGTAGATTCCCAATTTGGATTTCGGCCAAGCTGACTACAGCCGAAAAGAATGCTGAATTCTCTTTCTCTCGTTTCGCATATAAGAGATGACTGTTGATGGCAAGAAGGTATTTTCTCCATTCCCTCAGTTCCACTTCCCTTTTAAAGAAATCCAGAAACTCCTGAGGCAGCACTTCTTTATACGAATTGATCAATGCCCAAGACCGATACAACAATCCCTCTGATCCATACAAGTCCCTATTTCCCAGTTCATTCAAGGCTTCCTGGTTTCGTGCCTTGAAACTCAAGAGAGGACCCGCAGAGGATTTGGCATCTTGGTATTGGGCAGCATAAGTAGAATCCTTCAGCACCTGATCCGGATTTTCTGTCCAAAGTACCGGGGGAATTCGAACCTGAAATTCCTCTTCCAATCTGCTCAAGTCCTGCTGAAGCTTAAACTTCGCTGCTGCGGGCCCTGCAAAAACCAAGGAATTGGATTCCAGATTGAGAAAAACCTGAATGGTATCTCCCGGATCGATCCGATAGCGGTTAATAAATGGAACCGACTCGCCCAAGGAAAGGGAAATCCATTGAGGTTCCTGTGAGGTGGACAAGTTGTATTGAAAGGACCTGGATTTCGGATAGGCTCCCTCCATCAGATTGCCCAGTTTCAAAGGCAGAAAAAGCAAGTTGGATCCCGGTGCCTTGGGAGATTCAAAGAAATACTCCGGATAGACCAAGAGTCTGAGTTCATCCCTGCTTCCATATTCAGTAACTCTTCCCCAGATAACTGCATCGGGAGAGCTTGAAGAGGGATGGGATGTCGGGTGTCCGATGACCGATGCTTCGACTCGGCTCAGCACAAGTGTCCGATGTTGAGGGGCGTCACTGCGAGCGGAGGCACGAAGCGAAGCAGTCTCGTTAGTTGAAGCTGGAGGACGGGAGACGGGAGACACAAGAGAGGTCCGATGTCGGATGTCCGATGCTTCGACTTCGCTCAGCACAAGAGACCGAAGAGTAGGTCCACCATCGAGGGTGGTCAGGCTAGTTGTGTAATTGGCAGGACCTGAGACTTCTGCCCCATCATCCACCTGAGTGAAAGTATCGGAGAGAGTTTCCTCTCCCCGATGGGTGTCTCCTGAATGCGGGGAGACGTGAACCGCCGACCTATGAAGAGACGGTTTTGGGGGTGACTGAGCACTTTTACTCAGGTTGGGTGATGTACAACATAGGAGGGTCAGTATCAAACATAATAGACTAGACCATGCTATTCTATACTGGAGATATGCTGCGCGAAATATACCTCCCTGCGGTCGGTGAAATATAGCTACGCTGAGATAAGCTCCACGAGATACACTTCGCTGCGCTACGTGAAATACGCCT
>FWPV01005050.1_pt1 | contig 17746 bp, 20 predicted proteins | sample 2228371 | NCBI WGS metagenome assembly FWPV01 (sample SAMEA103939776, study PRJEB20133) | metagenome | reverse complement strand
TCGACGTTGAGCTGCTCGACGATGACGGACCTGACCTTGTCCATGATCTCATCGTGCTCCATGTTCACACACCTCCCTCCCGGCTGGGGACTGCATCCTCATGGGGATGGAATCGCATCCAAGAGACTACGCGAAGGTCATTCCACCGTCGACTGCGAGCACCTGCCCTGTGACGTATGCGGCATCGTCAGATGCCAGGAACACCACGGCTCGCGCGACCTCATCCGCGGAGCCGAACCGCTTGAGCGCTACTTGTTCCCGGGCAGCGTCGCGGACGGGTTCCGGAAGCGAGGCCGTCATGTCGGTCTCGATGAACCCGGGAGCGACTGCGTTCGCACGTATGCCACGAGGAGCGAGTTCCTTGGCGATCGACTTCGTGAAGCCGAGCACACCGGCCTTCGACGCCGCGTAGTTGACCTGACCGGCGTTGCCGACGAGCCCGATGACCGATGTGATGTTGACGATGGATCCGGAACGCTGCTTCATCATCACTTTCGCTGCTGCACGCGTTACGTTGAAGACACCGGTGAGGTTGGTCCCGATGACGGTAGACCAATCCTCGTCAGTCATCCGGACGAGGAGTCCGTCCCGGGTCACGCCGGCATTGTTGACAAGGATATCGAGTGCTCCGAAGTGCTCCACCGTTGCGTCGATGAGATGCCCCGCCGCTTGGGGATCGGAGACGTCCCCGCGTGCGCAGATGGCCACTCCCCCGTCTCCGGTGATCGCTTCGACGACAGCTTTGGCCGCAGCTTCAGAGCCAGCGTAGTTGACGACGACCCGGGCTCCCCGTCGTGCCAGCTCGAAAGCGACGGCAGCGCCGATGCCACGAGAAGCGCCGGTCACAAGCGCAGCACGACCAGTGAGATCGCCCATGTCAGCGCACCCCCTCGAGAGCAGCTTCGATGCCTACCGCATCCACCGAAACCGCATCGATGCCGTCGACCCGCTTGGCAAGACCTGTGAGGACGCTACCCGGACCCGCTTCGATCAGGCGGACGGACCCCTCTGAGCGCATGGCGTACATGGTCTCGGTCCAGCGCACCGTCGATGACATCTGTCTCATCAGCCGAGCACGAATGACATCGGAGTCGCGCGTGGGTGTGGGGTCGACGTTCTGGTACACCGCGTAGCGGGCATCCTGAAAGTCGGCCCCGCGGAGGATGTCGGCGAACGCGAGCGCGGCCGGCTCCATGAGCGGCGTGTGGAATGCTCCCGATACCTTGAGCGGGACGATCCGCCGTGCACCAGCATCGGTGAGGAGTGAGGCCGCTTCGTTCACGGAGTCGACCTCACCCGAGATCACCACCTGGCCGGGTGAGTTGTCGTTCGCCAGCCAGACGGATGGGATGTGATCGATCGTCTCGGCCACCACGGACGCATCGAGCCCTATGACAGCAGCCATACCGTGACCGTGGGACACCGTATGCGTCGCCATGAGCCTGCTGCGTTCGACGACGAGCTCTAGACCAGCCTCGACCGAATAGACCCCTGCGACAGCCAAGGCAGCGAGCTCACCGAGAGAGTGGCCGGCCACCCCGTCGGGTTCGAGGCCTGAGTCGAGGAGGGCCGAACCCCATGCCCAGTCAGCCAGGTACAGGAGTGGCTGGGCCACCCGCGTGTCTGAAAGCTCTGATTCCTCGGCCAGCGCCGCGATGGTCCGCAGCTCCAGACCTGTGAGCGCCTCAGCTGCATCGAGGAGACGGCCGAGGGCGTCGGTCTCCGGAAGGGATTCCAGCATCCCCTGGCGCTGGGAACCCTGGCCGGGGAAGACGACCATGGTGCGACGAGGCATCGTCACATCGCCTCCAGTTCGGCCAAACGGCCGAACACGGCTTGAGCTCCGGTGATCATCTCCTCGATGATGCGGGCGGCGGGCAGGACCTCACACACCATGGCAGCGGCTTGTCCAGCCATGAGCGAACCCATCTCGACATCGCCGTCTCGCATGGCGAGCGCGAGCTTGCCAGTCCCGAGTGACTCGATCTCCTCAGGCCGGTTCTCACGATCGAGTTCGGCGATTCGACGCGCGAGCTTGTTCTTTATCACGCGAACGGGATGTCCGGTGGAACGGCCGGTGACGACGGTGTCGCGGTCCTTGGCCTTGATGACCTGCTCCTTGACCGCAGGATGGATCGTGCACTCCTCGGCACACATGAACCGGGTACCGACCTGGACACCCTCAGCTCCCAACGCGAAGGCGGCCGCCACGCCACGTCCATCCGCGATGCCGCCTGCGGCCACGACGGGCACAGACACGGCGTCCACGAGTTGCGGAGTGAGTACCATCGTAGTGAGCTCGCCGATATGGCCCCCCGCCTCCATCCCCTCGCCGATGATCGCATCGGCGCCGATGGACTCCATACGCTTGGCGAGAGCGACCGACGGTGCGATCGGGAGAACCTTGATACCGTGCTCCTTGAGCGCGGACATGTACTTGCCTGGGTTTCCTGCGCCCGTCGTGACGACCGCGACACGCTCGTCGAGCACCAACTGCACAAGCTCATCGATGTGAGGGGTGAGCAGCATGAGGTTGACGCCGAAAGGACGGTCTGTCAGCGCTTTTGCTGAGCGGATCTGTTCGCGCAGAAGGTCCGTGGGCATGTGGCCGGCGCCGATCACGCCAAGCCCCCCCGCATTCGAGACCGCAGCGGCAAGTTCCGCGGTCGCGGTCCAGGCCATACCGCCTTGGATGATGGGATGTTCGATTCCGAGCAACTCAGTCAGGCGGGTACGCAACGCCATGCGGCCTATGCCCCCTTGGTAGGTGAAGTCATCGTCCAGGTCAACACAGCAGCCCCCCAGGTAAGACCTGCACCGAAGCCGACGAGGCCGATGAGGTCGCCCGGCGCAAGCCGTCCGCTAGTATACAGGTCGTCCAGAGCAAGCGGTATCGAGGCTGACGACGTGTTGCCCGTGTTCGCGAGGTTGAGGTACACGCGAGAGTCATCGATTCCAAGACGCTCTTCGACGGTCGCGATGATGCGCTCGTTGGCCTGGTGAGGGATGAGCCACGCAAGGTCGTCGACCGTATGGCCTGACGCTCGCAACGCTTCTTCCGTAGCGCGAGGTATGACACGGACCGCGAACTTGAAGACCTCGCTGCCGTTCATCTTGAGGAACTGGTCGTGTTGAGCGAGCGCGGCCTCGTCACAAGGGCGGGCAGCACCACCCGCTGGCACGATGAGGTGGTCGCCTCCGCTGCCGTCTGCGCCCAAGACGACAGCCTTCAGCCCTGGCGTGTCGCCAGCCCTCAGCACCACCGCGCCGGCGCCGTCGCCGAAGAGGACACAGGTGGAGCGATCAGTGAAGTCGATGAGGCGCGTGAGGGCCTCCGCGCCGACGACGACGACCGTGTCCGCGCGCCCACTCTCGATGACGGACGCTCCGTAGTGCAAGGCATACACGAAACTCGTGCAGGCGGCCATGATGTCTACCGCGGGGCAGTTCATACCGAGCTTCGTCTGGGTGCGGCACGCGGTGGACGGCATCAGGTGGTCGGGGCTGGTCGTGCCCACGATAAGGAGGTCGACGTCTTCCGGCGGAACCTGGGCGGATCGAAGAGCTGCGAGCGCCGCGCGAGCTGCGAGATCCGACGTGGACTCGCCCTCAGCGATGATGCGCCGTTCGCGAATGCCCGTCCGGGTGCGTATCCATTCGTCGCTGGTATCCACGAGCTGCTCGAGGTCGTGGTTGGTCATAATGCGGTCCGGCAGGAATCCGCCGACCCCGGCGATCTGCGCGTAGCGGTGCATCTCTTCCCGTCAAATACGGCATCGTGTCGTGCGAGCGTGTGGTCGGGGAATACTACCCAACGCGCAGCTGCATGTCCACGCTTTCCATCCGACGCACGTCAGCGTCCAAGTGAGCTCGCGATACGCTCTGTGAGGTTCGCCCGTACGGCAGCGGCAGCGACCCGGATCGCGTTGGTCACAGCGGTTGAGCGTGAGGCGCCGTGCCCGATGATCGTGACTCCGCGCACTCCGAGCAGTGGCGCACCCCCGTGCGCATCCGGGTCGAGACGCTCCTTGAGACGTTTGAGGGAGGGTTTCAACACGGCGGCGGCGAGCGCATTGACCGGAGTCGCGGTCATCGCGTCGCGGACTTGCGAGAGAAGGACCCGGCTTGCGCCTTCCAAGAGCTTGAGGGTGATGTTGCCGGTGAAGCCATCCGTGACGATGACGTCGACGCCACCGTCGAGGACGTCGCGACCCTCCACGTTGCCGACGAACCCAGGACAGCCGCTCTGAAGGAGCGAATAGGCCTCGAGAGCGAGCGCCGAGCCTTTCGTCGGTTCCTCTCCGACGTTGAGCAGCGCGACACGCGGTTGTGACACATCCAGCACGGACTGGGCGTAAGCGACACCCATCAGTCCGAATTCGAAGAGATGTCGCGGCTTGCAATCGGCATTCGCTCCGGCATCCAAAAGGACGCACGGCGAGCCGGCCGTCGGCAAGACCGTGGCGATGGCCGGACGTGAGACACCGTGTATGCGACCTGTGACGAGTGTCGCGGCAGCCATCACGGCGCCGGTCGATCCTGCGGAGAAGAACGCGTCGGCCGCCTGTTCCTTCAGCAGCCGGGCGCCGACGACGATCGACGAATCAGACTTCTGTCTGACGGCCGTGGCAGGGTGCTCGCCCATCGTGATGACATCGGAACAAGGGACCGGCTTGACCCGTGCATTGTCCCGTGCGAAGGGTTCGACGATCGAAGCGGGTCCCAGCGCGAGGACGCTGACATCCGGCAGCGAATCAAGAGCAGACGCGATGCCACGCAGTACCTCATCTGGGGCGAAGTCGCCGCCGACGACGTCGACGGCGACGACTGGACCGGATATCGACACGGTGGTGACTCCTGTCGGCGTTCACGGGTCGGCAGCCCTGGACCCCACACGGCCGCAGGAGCGCGCCGGGCCCGGCACTCACTCGGTGTCGATGATCTCCTTGCCGTTGTAGTAGCCGCACTCGACGCACACCCGGTGCGGCATCTTCGGCTGGTGACACTGCGGGCACACACTGGTGGCCGGTGCGGTGAGCTTATGGCTCGACCGGCGGGCGTTCGTGCGCGCGCGACCCGTCTTCCTCTTGGGAACTGCCATCTTCAGACACTCGTTTCTGCCGTAGGACCATGCATCCGTCGCATGTGTCCGCAATCGTCCTGCACCATGCGGTCCGTCAGACTGACGGAATCGCACGAGCGCGTATGATAGCACGCCCGACGGTCGTACTGTAAAGCCCGCCCGTGGAGCTTCAGAGCCTGTATGGTGGTCGCGTCACGTCGACTCGTCTTCGTCGTCTGAAGGCTCCAGTAGCGACGCGAGACACGAGAAGGGGTGCGCATCATCGGGCACTTCCGAACAGGTACACGGTTCGACATTGAGATCCGCTCCGCACCCTGGGCACAACCCGGCGCACATCTCATCGTGGACAGGGGCGAACGGGGCCTCGACCAAAAGGGCGGTCATGACCGGCTGAGCGAGGTCGATCGTACCCATGTCGCTCACTGAATCGACCGTATCCTCGTCGGCTGAGTCACCTTCGCGGGTCCAGAGGCCCTCAAGCTCGCCGACGAGTTCCAGCGTGAAATCGCACAGGCACCTGCTGCACATGGTGGTGACTTCGGCCGAAACCCTCCCGGTGACGACGAAGCCCGTACCGGCATTGGTGACAGTCGCGTGGACACGAACCGGCGAAGGCACTGAGAACACTTCGTCGCCGAGCACGAGTTCGGCGACTACGTGGTCGACGTCGACAGATATCGACAGTCCGGGCGCATCGAGTATCTCGCGGATGTCGACGATGAGCGGGTTCATCCCACTCGTGCTCACTGGCGTTGGGAGACCTTGCCCTGCAGGCGGTCACGCCCCCGTTGTACGGCTGTGAGCAGCTTGCCGAGGTTCACCTCGAGGTTCGCGAGCATCTCATCGGCGTAGTCTTCCGCTCCGAGCCGGATGACACGCTCTTGCTCGCGCGCCTTGTCCATGATGTCAGCAGCCTGCTGCTCAGCGAGGCGGACGATCTCCTGCTCGCTGGCGATGGCTTGTGCGCGCGCCTGCGCTTCCTCAAGGATCCTGTTGGCTTCCTTCTCGGCCTCTTCGAGCATCTCCTGGCGCTCCTTGACGATCCATCTAGCCTGTTTCAGCTCGTCAGGGAATTGCGCTCTGATCTCGTCGATGATCTCGTAGATCGCGTCGGGGTCGACCATCTTGCTGCTTGTCAGCGGAACGGTCCTGGCGCCGTCGACGATCTCCTCGATCCGGTCGATGAGGGCCATGATGTCCATCTAACGTCCTCCCTATGAGGCTGGCTTCAGTGCACGCTCGAGCGCGGTCACAACGTGATCGGGAACGAGCCCCCGTACAGCGCCGCCGTGCTTCGCGATCTCTTTGACCGCGGACGAACTCAAGAACATGTACTCGGGCACAGCCATGATGAACATGGTCTCGACGTCGGCATCGAGACGCCAGTTCAACGCGGCCATCTGGAACTCGCGCTCGAAATCGGTGACGGCACGCAGACCCTTCACGATGACCGATGCACCCACTTCCTCGGCGAAATCCACCAATAGCGTATCAAAAGCTCGTACCGATACGTTATCGAGGTGCCGTACGGCTTCGACGAGAAGGTCGACACGCTCCTCGACGCTGAACAGAGGACCGCCGCCCTTCTCCGGGGAATGTGCAACGCCCACTACCAGGTCTTCGAAGAGCGAAGCCGCACGTTCGATGATGTCGAGGTGACCGGATGTCACAGGGTCGAACGTGCCCGGCACGATACCGCGCTTCATACAGCCTTCCCCTCGACAGCCCGCGCGAATGCCACATGCGTCGACCCGTAGCGTCTCCGTGACAGCTCAGAGAACCCGGCAGGCCATTCAGGTTCGACGTTGGACGCGTGTTCCCAGACGACAACGCATCCCGGCTCGATCGCGTTCGCCGACGATAGATCCGCGAGGAGCCGGCCCGTTCGAGCAGGATCGATTGTATACGGAGGGTCCAGCAGAATCAACGAGAACGGCTGGCCAGCGTCACTGATGATACCACGCCTCGCCTGCGCGAATACGTCCACAGGGAGCACTGAGGCACGCTGCGCCAATCCGAGGGAGGCGATGTTGTCCGTGAGGGCTCGCCTCGCCTGTCGGTCCAGCTCGACGAAGACGCACGAGCGTGCTCCCCGCGAGAGGGCTTCGATCCCGAGCGCGCCCGAGCCGGCGAATGCGTCAAGCACGACGGCATCGTCCAGGTCTTCACCCATGACCGAGGTGAGTACCGAGAACACGGACTCTCGAACCCGGTCGGTCGTGGGGCGGGTCGTGTGCCCCTTGGGTGAGACGATCCTGCGGCCTTTGAGTGTGCCGGCGATGATCCTCATCCGCTGCTCACCCACTCCCACGCACCCGCAAACGTGCGTCGGAGCCGCTCGAGTAGCGGACCGTGCTCGGGACGCGTGAGGCGAGGGTCGCTATCGACCAACTCGAAGGCATCTTCGCGGGCGGCTCTGATGACGTCTTGGTCTCGGACGAGGTCTGCCACGCGCAAGTCAGGAAGACCGTGCTGGCGTTCACCGAGGAGCTGCCCTGCGCCCCGGAGGCGCAGGTCGCGTTCGGCGAGCTCGAAGCCGTCATCGGTTTCAAGGAGTGCAGTGATTCGCTCTTTGGCGTCTGCGGACCTCGGGTCGGAGATGAGCCAGACCTCTCCCGGGTGCTCCCCTCTTCCGACCCGGCCACGTAGCTGATGGAGCTGCGCCAGTCCGAAACGATGAGCGTCTTCCACGAGCATCACGGTCGCGTTGGGGACGTCGACTCCGACCTCGATGACGGTGGTCGACACCAAGACGTCGATACGGCCCGCCCTGAACTCGTCCATCACGCGTGACTTCTCCTTCGGAGGCATCCTGCCTGTGAGAAGTCCGACCTTGAGGTCACCGAAGACCTCGCTCCGCAACCGTTCAGCCTCGCGAACCGCGGCCTTGGCCGCGGCGGCGTCGGACTCCTCGACCAGCGCACATACCACGTACGCCTGACGTCCCTGCTTCACCGCGGCACGGACCGCCTCGTACGCGGGGGTCGCCATGTGGGGTTTGACGTGTTTGGTCACCACGCCGGATGTCGAGAACGGGCGGCTTCTCAAGTACGACGTCGCGAGGTCACCGTAGAGCGTGAGAGCGAGCGAGCGCGGTATCGGTGTCGCCGTCATCACAAGAAGGTCGGCCGAAACGCCCTTGCCTCGGAGTCCGAGACGCTGATTGACGCCGAAGCGGTGCTGCTCGTCGACGATCGCGAGCGTGAGCCGCTTGAATCGGACACGTTCATCAAGCAGCGCGTGGGTACCGAAGAGCACACAGAGTGAGCCCTCCTGTAGGGCTTGAAGCACTTCGGCTCGTTTGGATGCAGGGGTGGACCCGGTGAGGAGCGCCCACCCGATACCGATGGCATCCAGGATAGGGCCGGCTTGTGAGGCGTACTGCTCGGCGAGGACCTCCGTCGGAGCCATCATCGCGGCCTGGGACCCCGTGTCTGCGACTGCGGCGAGAGCGGCCGTCGCGACGACCGTCTTACCGGTCCCCACGTCGCCCAACAATAGGCGGTTCATCGGACGAGGACGCGCCATGTCGTCCAGCACCTCACCGATCGCGGACACCTGGTCATCCGTGAGTTCGAACGGGAGTGAGGCGCGCAGAGCAGCCAGTCTCGGTCCGTCGACGGTATGAGCGACGCCAGCACGTTCACGCGTGAGCTGGTGGCGCCGCATAGCCATGTAGAGCTGCAGCATCAGCAGCTCGTCGTAGGCGAGCCTTGCTCTCGCTGCATGAGCGGCCTGGATCGTGCGTGGGAAATGGACGTCTCTGAGGGCGGTCGCGCGGCTCACGAGTCCTCGCTTGGTGACCAACCGTGCAGGCAGGTGGTCAGGTATGTCGGCGAAGTCGTCGACCGCGGCGCCCACCAACCGCCGCATCCATGCGGGACTGAGGCCTTCTGTCGAGTGGTGGACGGGCAGGATCCTGCCCTCGACAGGTGTGTCGGGCGCAAGCTTCTCGACGAAAGGAGATCTCATCGTACGCATACCGAAGTCGAGCTCGACCCGGCCCGCGAACGCGAGCTGGTCGCCCGGGGAGTACCTATGGGCCACCCACGGCTGGTTGAACCAGACCCCGATGACGCACCCGGTCTGATCGGTGAGCGCGACCTCGGTGATGGTGAGTCGGGGTCGCGGCTTTTTGACCTTGACCTCATGGACCACACCGATGATCGTGGCGTCGGTCCCCAGCCGCGCGTCTGCGACCGAAGTGACCTCGGTGAGGTCTATGTAGCGGAACGGCACCTGCTCGAGGAGGTCTCCGATCGTGGCGACGCCGAGCCGCGCCAGCGCTTCTTTCCGGGTCGAGTCGACGTGACGGGCGGCGATGACCGGCTCGTCGTGAGCCGCCAGCCGGGCGACGCGGTCAAGTGGAGCGACCCACGGCATGCATGAGCCTCATCCTATGGGGTAGTACCCGCAACCGATGGCGCCAGGTCCGACGTACGTCCCGATCACCGCGCCGATCACGCCCGAGCCGGCGATCTCGACATCTGCACCAGAGGAACGGATCTCAGAGAGAAGCTCCTCGCCATCGTCGTCGTTGCAGGCGTGGAGCACCACGAGCCTCATGCGCCCGTTCGCTGCGGCATCTTCGGCCACGTGGGCTGCGATCTCCTGAATCGCGCGACGCAGCCCTTTGACCTTCTTGAAGGGTTCCACGATCCCGTCAGGGTTGACTTGGAGGACAGGTTTGATGCCTAGCAGGGACGCCGCGAGACCTTGGGCCTTCCCAGCACGCCCCCCCTTGACCAGGTAGTCAAGAGTGTCCAACACGAAGTAGAGCCTCATCCGCTGTGAGACGTCAGCGGCACGTGCAGCCACTCCCCCGGCATCGGAGCCGGTCTCGCGGGCCTCGACTGCGGCACGGACGACGAGACCGAGCGCTTGAGAGACCTTCTTCGAATCGACGATGTGCACAGGCACAGGACTGTCATCGGCGGCGATGGTGGCTGAGTCCACTGTGCCAGAAAGAGGTCCAGAGAGGTGGATCGACACGATCGCTGTGCACCCGGACTCCGCTAGCTCCCGGTACGCCTCGAGGAAGTCGGCTGGAGAAGGCTGTGATGTCTTCGGGAGCTGTGCTGCGGCAAGCAGCTTGGGGTAGAAGCTCGATGGCCGGAGGTCGACCCAGTCCAGGTAGGTTTGGTCGGCGAACAACACCTTGAGGGGAACCATTCGCACTCCCAGCCTCTCGAGCTCTTCAGGCGGGATGTCACAGGTGCTGTCCGTTACGATACCGACTTGTCCCATGACGGCTCCTCTCATCATTCGGCGGACAGTATCACCGGGTAGAGCGGTTGTCCTCCCCGATGCGACTCGACCTCGAGGTCGGGATGGCTTCGGCGCAGCACGTCTACGAGTCTTGCAAGTTGCGAGTCAGAGAAGTCCTCTCCCGCGAGGACCGTCAGTGTTTCGGCGCCGTCGCCGGATATGAGGTCAGCTGCCCTCGCTGCGACATCGATGACATCCTCTCCCACCACCGCGATCTCCTCGCCATCGATCACGCCGATGACCTGCCCCGCCCTGATCGCGCCAGCGGAACCGACGGCATCCTTGACGGCGACGGTCACCTCTGCCGTCCGCACGCGTGACGCCGCACGGGACATCTCATCGAGATCGTCCTCGATGTCATCACCGCCACCCCACGCGAGCACCGCTGCGAACCCTTGCGGCACCGACCGCGTGGGGACGACGAAGACCTCTCGGTCCGAGACGGTGGCGGCGGCGTTGGCGGCCATCAAGATGTTCTTGTTGTTGGGCAGCACCACGACCTTGCGCGCATTACAGCGATCGATCGCATCGACGATGTCAGCGGTGGAGGGGTTCATCGTCTGCCCGCCGCTGACGACGACATCGACGCCTAGAGAGCGGAAGATCTCGCCGACGCCGTCACCTGCGGCCACCGCGACGAAACCGAGGGGTTTCAACGTTGCAGCCGCACGGGCTCCGGTTCCAAGCGCGCTTCTCAGTCGCTCGTCACGCTGAGCGGTCTGACGGCGCATGTTGTTGATGTGAACAGAGCCGACCTCTCCCATGGAAGTCACCATTGAGAGAACAGCACCAGGGTCGTTCGTATGCACATGGACTTTGTACTCGCCAGCATCGCCGACCACGAGCTCGCTGCCCCCGACCGATGCGACGTACGACGCGACAGCATCCCTGTCGACTCCCTCGCCGAACAGCAGGAACTCCGTGCAGTACAGGTACTCGTCGTCGTCCCAATCATCCACGGGCTCGACGGACAGGGTCGCTACTCCGGTGGATGCGGAGTCCGCGAGGACGACCTCGTGTCCGGCGAGCGCGGCGGCGAACCCTTCGATGAGGATCGCGAGCCCGAAACCGCCCGCGTCGACCACGTTGTTCTCCTTCAAGACAGGAAGGAGCTCCGGCGTCCTCTGCACTGAGCGGTATGCGGCGGCCGCAAGCGACTCCAATGTCACCGGCAGGGTCAGACCATCGTCAGCGCACGCGCGCGCGGCTACGGCCACGTCAGCCACGACCGTGAGCATCGTTCCTTCCACGGGCTTCCTGACCGCCTGGTACGCGACATCACGAGATCGTTCGACGGAGGATGCCACGAGCTCTGTCGTGAACTCCGATGCGTCGCCGATGCCTTCACACAAGCCCCGTAGGATCTGAGAGAGGATCACCCCTGAGTTCCCGCGTGCGCCCATAAGGGAGCCGTGTGTCACAGCGTGGCATACGGCGCCGATGGTCGCTGTGTCCGGCAACTTTGAAACCTCTTCGACGACGGTGCTCATCGTCAGAGACATGTTCGTGCCTGTGTCTCCATCAGGAACCGGGAAGACGTTCAGACGGTTGACTTCCTCGACCCTGTCGCTCAATGCGCGCGAAGCAGCGGAAACAAGGTCGCGAGCCTTCCTGGCGATCGGGGTGCCCACTCGATCTACCGTACCTTGACGTCTGCAACGTGCACGTCGACACGGGAGACGGTCACGTCCGCCATGTCAGTGAGCACGTAGCGTATGCGGTCCGAGAGGTTGTGGCTCACTTCCGTGATGTTGGTCCCATGCTCGACCACGACGTAGAGGTCCACTTCCACACCGGCATCGGTAGACGTGACGCGCACACCTTTGCGAAGTTTCTGGCGCGGCAGGATGCGAGCGACCTCGTCCGCGACGGTCTGGCTGGCCATGCCCACTACGCCGTATCCCTCAAGCGCAGCGTATCCGGCGAGGTCAGCCAAGACATCGTTGGCGATGTGGACCGCGCCACCAGGACGCGTACTCATCTGCTACTCCCGTCGGTAGTCCGTTCCCGTGTCCGGGTGCACTCTCGGCAAGTCGGGGCTGCCGGAGTGCGGAACGAGTATATCGGAAGGTTCGAATGTTCAGGACGCGACCGCATGGCGCCGTCCGTCGCCGGCGGTGCGAAGCCGCCGGGAGCGCGATCGACGCCGGGTTGTCGACCCGGCTGATGGCGTGCTACCATTCCACGCGCTTTGTGCTCATACGTCGCCTGCTGCTTGGGCGGCTCGAACTCGAGGAGCTCGTGATGTCGAAGGTTTGCACGATCTGCGGCAAGAGTCCGGCTGCCGGACGCAATGTCAGCCACTCCCACCGCGTGACCGCCCGCACGTTCCGGCCGAACATCCAGAAGGTGACCGCCGTCATCGAGGGCCATGTCCGGCGTGTGAACGTCTGCACCAAGTGCATGAAAGCCGGGAAGGTCACCCGCGCCTGACCAGCTGTACCGCACGAGATCGATCTGTGCGATGGCCGCCTCACCCTGGGCGGCCATCGTGTCTTGTGACGAAGACCAGCACGGTGCCTTCATGGACTGTCACAGCTGCGTCAGGGTCGATCACCTGATTCGAAACGCCGAGGGACGAAAGCGGCTGCATGACGGACGTGTCGAGCACCCATCGAGTGCCGGTTATCGACACGGTCGCCGATGGGGGCATTGCGAGCACTGAGATGATGTCCCCGGTCTGAAGCTCACGCACCTCGCTACGATGGTGCGATGAGGCGACGAAGATCGTTTCTGCGCCTGTCATCACGAGTGGGCGAAGATCTGCCGAGCGGGCGAGCGAGCCGAGTGCGGCCAACGAGTGATCTGCACGTCTGCCCCACACGTCCACCGCGACGACGTCGCTAACACCGTTGTTGCGACACCAATCCAGCGCCAAGTCGAGGTCTGTCACGTCCTTGTCTGACGGGTAGGTCCGGAATTCGACACCACGCGACCGAAGGTCCTCGGCGATACGCGCATCCAGCGAGTCAAGATCACCGATCACGATGTCGGGGAGCCGCCCTGCCGCGATCAGAGCAGCAGCCCCACCGTCTATACCGACTCGGATGTCGCAACCGCCGGCCGCCCTGGTGATGACTTCGACGGCGCGCGGGCTTCCCGCAGCGCCAACGAGAAGTGCGGTGAGGCTCATTGAAGCGAAGCCCTCGACACGGGGACCGCTCTTTCGAGGGCCGGAACGACGAGTGCCGCTGCGGCCGCGCACGCGACGAAGGAGGGAGCCAAGTAGCTCGCGTTGTAGATGAGAGAATACAGCCAGACCGGCTGTCCCTCAGGCGCGTTCGCACCGAAGAACACGACGCCCGATATGAATGAGGCGGCGAACCGTCCCGCCGCTGCGAACAGCGTTCCGCTGACCGCGCTCGCGCCCACCTCTGTGAGCGTCATCGTGCCGCGACGACTCGGCCGGGCCAGTCCCGCGAGTGCGCATGCCCCGAACGCGACAGGGTAATCGAGCAACACCTGCACAGGATGCACGAAGTATGGCTCCAACAGGTAGTCGATGACGCCGAACGCGACGCCCGCGACGAAGCCAGGAGCCGGGCCTCGACGAAGCGAGAGGACGACAAGGGGCAACATGGCGAGTGAGATACTCCCGCCGGCGAAGTTCCAAGGCAGTGTGATCTTGAACATCCCTAGGACGGCAGCGAGGGCGACACACAAGGCGACCTCGACTGTCAGGACGACCCTCTCATCACGCATAGACACTTCCTCCTCGACCGAGGTGCCGGCACGCGTGGAGAGGGAGAGTGGCGCATCGCATGCGAAGAGCCAGCAGCGCTTCGCGATCCGTGGTGCAAGCCCCGCATTACCGGGACTGTCATCGATCGGTCGCGACCGGTCCGAAGGTCGCCTCTCAGCCGCTCCACGCAGCTCCCGACACGGTTTTCAATGGGTGAATCCTCCCACACCCGCTCATTCGCGGCAACATGTACGCGTGATCGCGGTGTGGATCACTCCATGGCTCTCAGGTACGGGTAGGGGTTGACGGCGGCTCCACCACCGGGGTGTATCTGAAGGTGCAGGTGTGGAGCGGAGGCAGCCGCATTGCCCGTGGAGCCCACCCTTGCGATGATCTGACCAGCACGGACGCGACCCGACGTCACGACGTAGGAGTCGAGGTGGGCGTAGTAGAAGGACCAGCCATTGTCGGCGTGCAGCCAGATGGTCTTGCCTCCCAAACGGTTGTACTTCGTCCTGACCGATCCTGACAGGATCGCGACGACAGGCGTTCCGGCCGGAGCCATGATATCGGTGCCTTGGTGGCGCCGTCGCCCGCCTGATCGAGAAGCTCCCCATGTGTCAGCGTAGTAGTAGGAGCCGAGAACGGGGAAGACCATGCCGTTGGGTCCTGGCGCCGCGGCCGTGCCGCCCGGCCTGCGTCCGCCTGAACGAATGGCATCCAGCCTGGCCTTCGTCCTCCTGAACTCGGCCTCGGTGGCCTTCAGTCGCTTCTGGAGGGCATCACGCTTCGAGCGCAAGGCGCGGACGTCCGCCTGTCGACGCCGACGCTCCGCGGCCAGCTTGGCGCGACTCCGCTTCAGCTCCACAGTGAGGTCGTGGACCTCATCGACCAGCCGAGCGGTACTCGAGCCGACACGGCTGAGCAAGTCGAAGCGTGTCACGAAGTCTTCGAAGCTCGCCGAGCCAAGCAGGAACTCGAGCAACTGGACATCCTCTTGGCGATAGATCGACCGTGCCTGACGGTTGAGGCGTCGCCTGGCGGACTTGAGACGTTTTTGGGCCGCGGCAAGCCGCCTGTTCGTTTGGGCGATGCGCGACTCGGTCTCATCGAGCCTCCAGTACGCCGCATCGAAAGCCCTGCCCGCTCGCGAGCTTTGCGACTTGAGCTCGTCGAGACGAGCTTTGAGCTCGGCTTCCGTCTCCGCCATCGCGGTGGTCACGGACACCGTCAGACAGAGCACGAGCGAGAGCACTCCGGTGGCGACTCGTCGAATCACGGCGTCTCGAGGGTTCCGAACGTCTCGCCCATCGCGCTGTAGATGGCCCTCGCGATGGTGTCTGCCCATCGTGGATCGATGAACGACATGACGTCGTCCCGGGAGGATGATGAGCCGAGGGTGACACGGACCCACAGACTCTCCGACGCTCCGAATACTTCATCGAAAGCGACATCACTGCGGCGCGGAGACCCTGGGCCTGGGAGTGCGCTCGCGATCTTGGAGGCCAGGAGCGACGATGATGTCGGCAGAGAAGCCGTGAGCGACGTCGCGCTCGACACTGCAAGGCCGGGCGCTCCTCCGGCCGCCACCGAGATGCCCACGCCGACAGTGTAGGTCGACTCACGTGCTCGCATCTTGCGGTCCTGGACGGCTGTCGACGTGTCGGTTCCGGAACGCAACAGCCGCACCGAGGCTCCCGAAGCCTCCAAGAGCGAACGGAGGCGCCTGCCGACTTCCAGGGTGGGATCGTTGGACAAGCCCGGAACCGCAGGCGAGGGATCGATGACGACGACGAGCCCCTCGAGGAGATAGGGCCTGAGCTCAAGAGTCGCATCGCGTGGCGATGAGACTTCGAGCCGCACGCGGTCACCAGTCCTGACCGTGGCTCCAGGGGCTGGGATCGAACTCAGGACCGTGTCGCTCGGAGCATCCGATACGACGTACGCGACGTCGACGAACAGGCCTTTCGCTTCGAGGGTGCCGGCCGCGAGCGCAAGCCCTTGTCCGACGACATCGGGCAAGACGAACTCCTCAGTCCCAGCCGAGAGGACGACCTTGAGCGGATCGCTGCGCCTGATCTCCGTCCCGGGAGCTGGAGATTGCTCGATCACCTGTCCTTCGGGCGCCCTCGAGAAACGACGTTCGAGGACCACGAGCTCCAGCCCAGCACGTCGCGCGGTGACCCTCGCGTCGCCTTCCGCAAGACCTATCACTGACGGAGCCGCGACGAGGGATCCTGCTTGAAGCCAGAGGACGAGCCCGACAGCAGCCGCGATGACAGCGAGACCGATAGCGGCCCCGATCAAGACCCCCCGGGGGACGAGCGGGGCCCGCGGATGCCTCTTTCGATCGAGTGCGGGAAGGTACACCTCTGTCTCGGACGGCGCAGAGGACGTCAGTGCTGCATCTGCGAGCTGCTCAAGCCAGTCCGGGGTCTCGCCGGCATCAGGCATCGGATGTCTCCTTCATGTCGCTGCGAAGTATACCTTTGCGTGTGGAGAGCGCGTGAAGAGTCCCGGTTGAGTTGGTACGTTCACTGCAGGTAGCCGCGTATACTGCTCTTTTGGCGAGTGGAGTCGATGCGATAGAGGAGGTTCCCGAGCACAATGCCGACATACGAGTACCGATGCGGATGCTGTGAGGCCCGTTTCGACGTCAGTCGCCCGATGGGATCGACGAGAGATGAGTTCTGCCCCGAGTGCGGAGCGGCGGCTAGGCGCGTCTTCTCACCGGTCGGCGTCGCGTTCAAAGGATCCGGATTCCACAACACCGACTATCGCCAGCGACCGAAAGACAAGGACGCTGGCGGAGACGCCACACCGTCGTGCTCGAAAGCCACGTCGAACGAAGCGTGTGCGGGTTGTCCAGCCTCTGCCTCCTGAGTAAGACTTCGAACCCGTGATCGCAGAAGGCCCCCCGTCTGGGGGGCCTTCTCGTCTAGAGCGCGCACGTGTAGGCGGGGCAGGACGCGCTGAGGTCCACGGTACTTCTTAGTCCATCCGGACCCAGAAGCGTTCAGAACCCGTCCGGAAGACCGTCTCGATGAATCGGACGGTGCCGGTCTTGTTATCCATCGCGATGGAGTGGGCTCGGGCGCCTTGGCCGAAGTACTTGACCCCCCGGAGCAGCTCGCCGTCGGTCACCCCGGTAGCGATGAATGCTGCTTCATCAGTGTTCACGAGGCAGTCCATGTCGAGGACGCCGTCGATGTTGCACGTGCCCATGTCGACTGCGCGGGCCCGCTCCTCGGGGCTGCGCCAGGCGAAACGACCCATGAAGCAGCCTCCGATGCACTTCATCGCGGCACACGCGAGAACGCCTTCCGGCGCCGCGCCGATACCCAGGTAGAGGTGGATTCCAGTCCCCTCGATCGCTGTCGCCACAGCCCCGAAGACGTCGCCGTCAGAGATGAGGCGGATACGGGCGCCGGCCTGTCTGATCTCGGCGATGAGGTCCTTGTGCCGATCACGGTCGAGAACGCACACGACGATATCCTCGACGTCGCGCCCAAGGGCCTTGGCGACCGCGCGCACGTTCTCAGTGGGTGTCGCATCGATGTGGACGACGTCTGCAGCGGCCGGTCCGACGGCGATCTTGTTCATGTAGGTGTCCGGTGCGTGCAGCAGGGTCCCTTTCGGGCCGAACGCCAGAACCGCAAGCGAGTTCGGCTGACCGTGCGCGGTCAAGTTCGTGCCCTCCAAGGGGTCCACAG
>FWPV01007887.1_pt1 | contig 17751 bp, 14 predicted proteins | sample 2228371 | NCBI WGS metagenome assembly FWPV01 (sample SAMEA103939776, study PRJEB20133) | metagenome | reverse complement strand
GGTTTGCCCACCGTGGCCGAACAGGTGCATGCGCGCTATATTCTGGTGTTGACGGAAGAAGAAGCCAACCAGATTTTGAGCATGCTCCAGGCCGGCGGTGATTTTGCCGTCCTGGCCCAGCAATACTCTAAGGATACGGTGACTAGCGTCAAGGGGGGCGACCTGGGCTGGTTCCCACGCGGCGGTTTGCCCGACCCGGCTCTGGAAGAGGCCGCTTTTGCCTTGCAGGTTGGTCAGACCAGTGGGGTAGTGCGTAGCGAGTTCGGTGGGCAGGTCATCTATGAGATTATCCAGGTCCTCGAACGCGAAACCTCACGTCCATTATCTGTCGAGTATCTGATGCCTTTGCAGCGACAGGCTTTTCGCCGCTGGCTGGATGAGGTAAAAGCCCAAGCGCAAATTGAACGTCTGGTGACTCCGTAGGAGGTCTCTATGTCCAAAGGCGCACAACTCCTGGATCGCTTGTCGTTAATCTTGTTGGTCATGACCGGATTGACCTGCCTGGTCTATTTGATCCTGCTGGTCTTGCCGACCTCGCTCAATCCGCTGGCCGCGCCGACGCCTGTGCCTGTGGCTCAAGTGCCAACACCTTTACCCACTGCCACCCCGCTCCCGCCCACGATTACTCCCACTTCGACCCCGACGCCGCGGATGACCAACACCCCGGTTGTGGCGAATACACCGACCCCGACCGGGCCAACCAACACGCCGCGTCCGACGAACACGCGGCCGCCCACCCGCACGCCGGTGCCAACCTGGGGCCCTTCGCCGACCCCCAGTCCCACCCGCTCCAAGTATCCCTTTACTGCCGACATCTCACCGCGCCTGGCGCCCTACGGGTGCAACTGGTCAGGCATCACGGGCGCCGTCTATGACCTGGAAGGCAAGCCGGTGGTGGGGTACATTGTTCATGTGCGGGGCGATGCCGAGATTGACAAGACCGTTACTTCCGGGAGTTCGCAGTTCAAAGCCGTACCCGATTATGGTGAATCATCATGGGATGTACCGATCAATGCCAGCGGCCTGGTGGCGGGCACATGGTATGTCCGGCTCTATCAACCCGGCACCAATCAACCCATCTCAGATGTGTATGAAGTCAAACTCCAGGCCAGTTGCGGACTCAATGTGGCTTTTGTCAAATTTGTGCAAAATCACTAGCGGCTCGCGGGCCTCAGCATGCGCGTGCCTACCCGACAAGAACAACTGTGGAATACTCTGACGGCCGGCGTATTGGTCTTGACCTTTGTGATGCTCGTTTACTATGTTCTGATTGGGGTGCAGCCGGCCAGTCCGCTCAATCCGTTTGCACCTCCAACGATGGTGAGGCTGGCTTTTGTTCCCACCCCGCCCCTGGTCACGCCGACTTGTAGCCCGACTGTGGTTGAGACAACCTGGCAACCGACGGTGACGGTTTTACCCGTTGTCAGCGAGATGCCAACCTGGAGCGCAACAGCCACGCCCATGGTAACTCCGCGGAGCGTAACGCCCGTGACCATGACACCGACGCGCCTCACCACGGTGACGCCCAGGCCAACGCCCACCGTCACGCCCAGCCCGACGCGCTCGCCTTTTACTTTCACGGCCACGATTAATTATCAGGTGCATCCGGTGTTGACCTGCGATTGGAGCGGCGTGGCCGGCACGGCGGTGGATTTGCAGGGGCGGCCGGCGCGCGGGTATATGGTGCAGGTGAATGGCCCCGGCGGTTTCAACTGGCAGGTGACGGTAGGCAGCAGCCCGGATTACGGGCCGGGCGGCTGGGAAGTGCGGCTGGGCGGACGGCAGGTTGCCGGCACATGGTATGTGCGCCTGTACGTCGCCTCGGATTTGAAAAAGCCAGCCTCCGAGACTCTGGAAATTACTTTGCCGGGGAGCTGTGACCGGAACCTGGCTTTTATACGATTCCAGCAAAATCACTGACAAACGACCGCCGACCACCCAACAGACTCGGGTTGTCAGTTGTGAGGAGTGAAAGATGAGCAAGATAACCGATAAACGAGTTCCAACCGGCGTGGCCGGTTTGGATGAAATGCTCCATGGGGGATTATTGCCCGGCACGGCCATGTTGGTGCGCGGCGCACCGGGGACGGGCAAAACCTTGCTCGGATTACAGTTTCTTGTCCAGGGGGCGCAAAGGGATGAAGCCGGGCTATTGATTTCTTTTGAGGAATTTCCCCAATCTCTGCGCCGGGATGCCGAATCGGTGGGATGGGACTTGAGCCGCCTGGAAGAAGCCGGCCAGTTGCACATTCACTTTACTTCGCCGCGAGTCTTTCTCAACAGCTTGGAATCACCCGGTAGCCCTCTCAGCCAGTTGATGTTGACCGGCGTCATTCAGCGGGTGGTGCTGGATAGCATCACGCATTTTACGCGCCTCACCGTTGACCAGACGGAATTGCGAAAAATCTATCATTCTGTCATCAACGGCCTCAAGCGCGAAGGCGTGACCTCGCTTTTGCTGGGCGAGGAGGGGCGTGTGCCCAGTTCCCATTTCGAGCGAGGCAGCCTGGCTTACGTACTGGATGGCATTATCCTGCTGCGTTATGTCGAGATGGAAAGCACCATCCAGCGCGCTGTGGCCATTCTCAAAATGCGCGGCAGCGACCACGCCAAGGAAATCCGCCGCTACGAAATCCGCAAAAACGGGCTGGTCGTCACCGGTCCCTTCGAGGGCCGCGAAGGCATCCTCAGCGGCATCGCCCATCGCATCACGGCCTGAGCCATTGGCGAGAATGTCCGCGCAAGAGGGATGCGCGAGCTGCGAAATCCAGGCTGATGCTATGGGTACGCTATACGTTGTCGCCACGCCGATTGGCAATCTGGAAGATATTACTCTGCGCGCGCTGCGCATCTTGCGCGAGGTCTCGCTCATCGCCGCCGAAGATACGCGCAAGACGGGCCACCTGTTAGCGCGCTATGACATTCATACGCCGCTCACCAGTTACTTTGAACACAACAAACTGACCAAACTCGATGCGATTTTGAATCAACTGAAGCAAGGAGATGTGGCGCTGGTTTCCGAAGCGGGGATGCCCGGCCTTTCCGACCCCGGCTATGAGCTGGTGCGGGCGGTCATCCAGGCGGGCTATCCCATCGTGCCGGTGCCGGGACCGTGCGCGGCCATCGGCGCGCTGGTGGTCTCGGGCCTGCCGACCGATAGTTTTGTGTATCTGGGTTTTTTGCCGCGCCGCTCCAGCGAACGCCGTCGCGCGCTGGAAAAGGTGCGCGATGAGCCTCGCACGCTGGTCCTGTACGAAGCCCCGCATCGGTTGGCCGAGTGTCTGGCGGATGTCGAGGCCGTCCTGGGTGATCGGCCACTGGCTATCGCCCGCGAGCTGACCAAGTTGCACGAAGAAATTTTTCGCGGCACGGTGAGCCAGGCGCGCCGCCATTTTGCAGACCGGGCGCGCGGCGAGTTTACGCTGGTTATCGGCGGCGCCGCAGACCAACCCAGCGCCTGGACTCAAGACCGCGTGCAGGCTCGATTAAGAGAGTTGCTCGACCAGGGCTGGGAGCGCAAAGAGGCCACGCGACAGGCGGCCAGCGAATCCGGTTGGTCGCGCCGCGCTGTGTATCAGCTCTCGATACCTGTGGGAGATAGTGATGGTTAATCTTGACGATCCAGAAACTTTTGCCAGGCTCGATCCCGACAATATGTTTGGACGGATTGCCGAGCTGCCCGACCAGTGTCAGGCCGGTTGGGAGCTGGGCCAGACGATAGCCTTGCCGGAGAATTACCGGCGCGTGGACAGGATTGTGATGGCCGGCATGGGCGGCAGCGCCATCGGCGGCGCGGTGCTGGCCGGCCTGCTGACGCCGGAATGTCCGCTCCCCATCTGGGTTGTGCGCGATTATGATTTGCCGGTTTGGGCCACAGAGCGCACGCTGTTCATCGCTTCCAGTCATTCCGGCAACACGGAAGAAACGCTGGCGGCCTTTGAACAGGCACACGCGCGCGGTTGTAAACTGGTTGCGTTGACGACCGGCGGCCGGCTGGCTCAACTGGCGCACGAGTATAACGCGCTGTTGTTGACGTACCACTATCCGGCCTGCCCACGCGCCTCATTGGGCTATTCCATCGCCCCTCCCCTGGCGCTGTTGAGCCGGGCCGGGCTGGTGCGCGATTATGCGGCCGATGTGCAAGAGGCAATAGCTGTGATGCGTGCCTGGCAGGCCGAAATCGCGCCAGATGTGCCGGTGGCCCGCAACAGCGCCAAACGCCTGGCCGGGCAGATGATGGGGCGAGCCGTGGTCGTCTGGGGTTCGAGCGTGCTGGCCGAAGCCGGCCGGCGCCTCAAGGGTCAGCTCAACGAAAATGCCAAGACCTGGGCCTTTTTCGAGGTGTTGCCCGAAGCCGACCACAACGCCATCGAAGGCGTCCAGTTCCCCGAAGATATGTTGAGCAAGCTCTTTGTGCTCTTCCTGACTTGTTCGCTCGATCATCCGCGCGTTCAATCAAGATGCGCTCTATCGCGCGAGAGCCTGATGTGCGCTGGCGTCAATACCGAGCTGCTCGAGGCGCGCGGGCGCTCGGCGCTGGCGCAGATTTTGAGCGTCATTCACTATGGCGATTACGTGAGCGGCTATCTGGCGCTGCTGTACGAGGCTGATCCTTCGCGGATGGACGCGATTGTGGAACTCAAGCAACGCATGCAGAGCGAACCGGCCTGACAAAACGTTGCTCCTGAAACGGCTTTTTCAGCCAACCCTCGAACCGCAGAATCACCCCGCCGCCCTTCAGCGTATCGTGAATCCTCTTCAGTCTGTGCTGGTAAAAGACATTATCGAGAACAGCGTTTTTCACCGCAAAGACGAATTTCATAACTGCTCACCGCAGAGTACGCAGAGATGCTTTTTAGGGCTGCTGCAAAAACACTGCGTTCTCAGCGTCTCAGCGGTAAGATTAGCGTGGGGGTGAGCAGTTACAGAATTTCAATATAAAACCTGGTGTCTCGGTGATTCCAAAATCCTTATTTCCGAGAGTTCTAATGTCATCGCGTTTGGGCGCGGTGTGCTCTCCTTGACTGCAATCAGGACGGAGGCGCAAGGTGGTATCCCCTGACAGCGACATTCATCAGCAGGCGCAATGCTCAAGTGACGGATAACGACTTGCGCAAGATTTGATCCACCACGACAGGCACAGATTCATGTAAGGATTGGGCCTCTCGCTGGAGTTGCCAGAAAATATCTTCTGCGACCGGCACTTCAAAAACACGCTCTGTGATTTCGATTACATCCTCCACCGGCTCAAGATATTCGATGTAATCCATTGTGCTATGGGTATCCCAAAATGCTCCAGCTTCTTCTATGCTCTCAAACGAATCGGGCAATAAATCCACACCCTTATTTTTGTCCTTCATAATATCTCCTCTCTGAGCTATCCATATCACGCGCCGAAATAGGCAGAATTGCGCCGCCAGTTTTACGAATGTAAAACACAACCAACTGCTCTTTCCAAACGATTCGTTTGATAAGCATAATGACCTTGTATCATCACAGATGGTAACAACCCGACTTGTTTCGCTTTGAGCAAAATCCCAGCCGTACCGATCTTTTAAGCCCCAGGCGGACCAGAGGAACAGGAACCCGCACTTCAAATGTCATCTCTCGAAGGGAGGAACGGCGGGAAGGCAGGCGACGGCTTCCCTGAGCGTAGCTGGACGCAGTCACAGGATGTCACCTTCCAGTAATAACGCTTGAAAGCCTGCCTGTTGAAAATGATCATCAGTGGTCAATGCTTCGGTAATCTGGCGGTCTTGCATGACAACGAAAGATACACAATCCGTCAATCCCCATTCCTTATCAGGTCGGTTACAATAGAGATGAAAGGCCTGGGTGTAAAGTTCTTCAGACAGCGGAATAATCTCAACATCCGGGTCTGCCTCAAGTGACTCTAATAACTCGAGTGCCGCTTGGCGATAACGCAGTTTGGATAAAGCATTGCCGATTTCCAGCATCACCGCCCGCGTTGTCACCATGCGTGTCTTTGAGGCTTCTAACTCGTCAGCCAAAGAAATAGCTCGGACGTGATACTGATCTTTGGGTACAGATAGCGCTATGGCATAGGCGGCATCAAGGAACACCTCAGCCTTCATGTCGAGTGATCCCCCCCGTACAAGTAATGCTCTAAATTGACAGACCAATCCGGTGGACCGTCTAAATTGAGCGACCGTGCTGTGCGAAGAAAAGAACGCGTGGGTGTAGGAGAGGGCATAGTTTCAATAATGATCCACACGCGGGTATTGGGTTCGAGCGTAAGCGGTTCAGCAGGCCACAACACTGTGCCATCGAATAGCGCCTCAATTGTTCTGCTCATACCATCCTCCCATCCTTTGTATTTCCTGCATTATAGCACGAGTGGTGCTGCTATGCCTGACGCTGCGGTTCACCTGCGCCCGGCTGTAGCAAGCTACGCCGGCCCACCACAAAACTAACCAGGCGAAAAACGTTATCCTCAAGGTTCCCCACACCGTCAATCCCGCCGACCTGGCTATGCGTCGCGCCAATTCGTCGTCCAGCAACACGATCTGCTGCGGATACTTCAATGCAAGTCACTTGCTTTCAATTCCTTCCATTCGGCTTCAAAGGGAAAAACCTTGTACCGGCCTGACACCCCCCACGTCACCCGCCGCGAGTGAGCCGCGCAGCGACCAGCGAAGATGTCACCTTCCAGTAATAACGCTTGAAAGCCTGTCTGTTGCAAATAGACATTATCGAGAACAGCGTTTTTCACCGAAGACGCAAAGGGCCCAAAGAATTGCAATCCATGAGCCGGGTTTCTGTACCCTATCCAGGCTTTAGCCCCTTATGGATGACGCCAGGATAAGCGTGTCCCATTCAGTTTCGGCCGCCAGGGCCGGCCCCATCGCGGGTGGACGCGATCGCCGAACTGAAGCAACGCAGGCGGTTTGCTGACGGCTAAAGCCGTCGCTGCGGTCATTGCCGCTAAATCACGCCCAATTCTTTGCCCACCTTCTCGAACGCCGCCGCGCCTCTATCCAAATCTTCCAGGCTGTGCGCCGCGCTGACCATCACGCGGATTCGAGCGGTGCCCTTCGGCACGGTCGGGAAGACGATGGGCATGGCAAACACGCCTTCTTCAAACAACCGGCGGCTAAATTGCTGCGCCAGGTGATTTTCGCCCAGAATGACGGGCGTAATCGGCGTCGCGCTTTTCCCCGTGTTGAAGCCAAGTTTCCCCATCTTTTCCTTGAAATAGCGCGTGTTTTCCCACAGTTTATCCACAAGCTCTGTGGATTGTTCGAGCAGGTCAATTGCGGCCAGGCAGGCGGCGGTATCGGCCGGGGTGACGGCGCTGGAAAACAGGAAGGGGCGCGCGCGCTGGCGGATGTAATCCACGATGACCTGTTTGCCGGAAATCGCGCCGCCCACTACCCCCAGCGCCTTGCTGAAGGTGGAAATCTCGACATCGAACTTGCCGTGCAGATTAAAGTGGTCCACAATGCCGCGCCCGCCGCGGCCCAGCACGCCTTCGCCGTGCGCATCGTCCACCATCGTCATCACGCCATAGCGTTCGCAGACCTCGTACAATTGGTCGAGCGGCGCAATGTCGCCATCCATCGAAAAGACGCCATCGGTCACCAGCAAGCCGCGGCGATATTGTGGCAGGTGCTCTTTGATTTTCGACTCTGCGTCGGCCGGGTCGCAGTGTTCGTAGATGATGATTTTCGCGCCCGACAGGCGGCAGCCATCAATAATCGAGGCGTGGTTGAGCCGGTCGGTGAAAATCACATCTTCCTTGCCCACCAGCGGCGGGATGGCGGCCTGATTGGCGCAAAAGCCGCTCTGCACATAGAGCGCATCGTCCACGCCCTTGAACGCGGCCAGCCGCTTTTCCAGCTCGACATGCAGGCGCAACGTGCCGGCGATGCTGCGCACGGCGGCCGGTCCCACGCCCCATTCGTCAATGGCGCGCTGCGCCGCTTCGCGCAGGCGCGGATGATTGGCCAGGCCCAGATAGTTGTTCGTCACCAGGTTGAGCACCGGCTTGCCATCCACAATCATGTGCGGCCCGCACGCGCTGCCAATGGTGCGAATGGTGTTGAACAGCCCTTGATCGCGCAAGGATTGCAGTTCGTCAGATAACCAGGCTAATTTATCAGTCATGGGTTAATGCTCCTTGTAAAATAACATTAAGGACACAAAGGTTTTTACTTCGTGTCCTTTGTGTACTTCGTGGTAAAATTTCTTTGCCCGGACAAGCCGAAAGCAAAGATTCGATTGATAAGGTGCTAAAGGTCTTACTACGGCGCAAACCAGAGCACGTACCCCGTGCGCGGGGACAGCTCCTTGATGGGCCTGTAATCATCGAACCCGCCCTGCCCTTTCAGGCGGGGCGCAGTCGCTTCAACGCTGTTCAGCAGCTCGATTGCCTTGAGCGAACCCGACAGTTTGCTGGCGCTCACTTTGAGAGCATACTCGTTCACGGTTTCGTTGCTCAGGTTGATGAGCACCAGCACCTGTTCGTTATCCGTCTGCCGCAAAAAAGCGTACACTCCCACGTGACCCGTTTCCACCCGCGCCATATCGCCCTGGCGCAAGGCCGGATGGGCGTTGCGGATGTGAATCAATGTGCGGTACAGGTTGAGCAACGAATCAGGGTCGGCGTTTTGCGCCTGGACGTTGACGGTTACGTAATCATTGTTGACCGCTTGCCACGGCTCGTGCGGCGAAAAACCGGCGCCGGCGCCGGCGCCGGCCGTCCATTGCATGGGCGTGCGGATTTTCTCGTCGGGCTTGCGGCCCGTCATGCCAATCTCTTCGCCGTAATAGATAAACGGCACGCCGGGGCCGGTGAGCAAAAGCGTGGCCGCCACGCGAGCCATATCCGTCCTGCCATACAATTGCGACATGACCCGTTCCTGGTCGTGGTTGGTGATGAACGTAGCGTACTGGTTGGGCGGAAAGCTCGATAGCGCCACATTGTGCGCCTCGCCGACCGCGCGCGCCAACCCGGTCCGCGCCGAAGTCAGGATGGCTTGCGCCAGGTCGAATTCAAACGCCAGGTCCAGCTGGTCGCCGATATAAGTGGAGACGGTTTTGCTATCGGTCCAGATTTCGCCCACCGTCACCGCGTCGGGATTTACCCCTTTGTAGACCTGATTGAACTGGCGTAGCCACTCGTGCGTGGCGGGGGTGTTTTCCTGGATTTTGCCCGCTTCGATCAGGTGGCGAATGGCGTCCAGGCGATAGCCATCGGCGCCCATCTCCTGGAGCCAGAAGCGCGTCACGTTGAGCATTTCTTCTGTCACGGCCGGCGTCTTGTAATTCAAATCGGGCATGCCTTCCCAAAAGATGCCATAATAGTATTCGTCGCCGCGCCGATGCCAGACGGTTTGCCCCCACGGCCCCTTGTACCCCGGATCGGTATCCGACCAGATGTACCAGTCACGATAGGGCGAGTTCCTGTCGCCAGCCTGAATGAACCAGGGGTGTTCGCTGGAGGTGTGATTCAACACCAGGTCTATGATTACCTTGATGCCGCGCTTGTGCGCCTCAGCCACCAGTCGCTTGAAATCTTGATTGGTGCCGTAATCCTGTTCGACGGTGTAATAATCGGTGATGTCGTAACCGTGATAACTGGGCGATTGCATGATAGGCATCAGCCAGATGCCGGTCACGCCCAAATCGGTGTTCGTCGCCGGATTGCCATCATTGAGGTAATCCAGCCGTTCGATCAATCCCTGCAAATCGCCAATGCCATCATTGGCCAGCGGGCCGGTCGTGGAATCGGCGAACGAGCGCACAAACACCTCATAAAACACCGCATCGTTCCACCATCCCGGCCGGGCCGCCTGGGGCGGAGGCACAGTGAGCGAGTCCGTCGGCAAAGGCGTGGCTGGCCGGCCACAACCGGCCACCAAAACCACCACGGCTATCCCAAGCGCAAACCACCTTCTACCTTCCACTTTCTACCTTCCACCTTCTACTTTCCACTACAGTTCCCCCACCCGCGGATTGAGCTCGGCTGTTTCGGGCGGCACGCCTTGCGGATAAAACACCACCTTGCCGCTTTCGCCGGAGGCCATCACCTCAAAGCCTTTGGCGGCGTCATCCAGGCTGAACTTGTGCGTGACGATGGGGCGCAAGTCCACCGCGCCGCTTTTCAGCAAGCCACGCGCCTGATACCACGTCTCCCACAACCGCCGCCCGACCACGCCGTAAATCGTGATGCCTTTGAAGATGACGAGATTGCTCAGGTCGAACTCCATTGGCTTGCTGGGCAGCCCGAACGCCACCGCCTGACCGCCATACTTGAGCAGGCTGTAGCCATCGCGGATGGCCGGGGGCGCGCCGGACATTTCCAGCAACACGTCAACGCCCTCGCCCTGGGTCGCTTCGCGCACGCCAGAGATCAGGTCATCCTGCCCGGCCAGGAACACCTTGTCTGCGCCCATCTTGCGCGCCAGGTCAATGCGGTACTTGCTGATGTCGGTGGCGTACACCGCCCGCGCGCCGATGGCTTTGCACACGGCAATCGTCATACAGCCCACCGGGCCGCAGCCGGTGACCAGCACCTTGCGGGAGCGCAGGTCGGCGGCAAATGCCGTGTGCACGGCATTGCCGAAATTTTCCATCAGCACGGCGATTTCGACCGGCATCCCTTCCGGGTTTTTCCAGACGTTTTCGACCGGTAAAGCAATGTACTCGGCAAAGGAGCCATTCGTATCCACGCCGATGATTTTGGTGTTGCGGCAAATGTGGCCGTTGCCCGTCTTGCACAAATCGCACGTGCCGCACACGATATGGCTTTCTGCCGAGACAAAGTCGCCCACCCTGACTTCGGTCACGCTGGCGCCAACCTCGACAATGTCGCCGCACAGTTCGTGCCCCTGGATGATGGGCGGCCTGACGCGCCCCTGCGCCCACGGGTCCCACTTGTAGATGTGCAAATCGGTGCCGCAGATGGATGTGGCGCGCACCTTGATCAGCACATCGCGCGGGCCGATGGCGGGAATGTCTACATGGGTAATTTCAAAACCTGGCTCGGGTCGAGCCTTGAGAGCAGCGCGCATTTGAGCAGTCATTTTTCACCTCGCAAGTCATTTGTGGTCTGGGGCGTAGCGCGGTTTGCGCCTCGCCGCGCACGGGAATTTTGCACAAAGTATAACACCAATTGCTAAATTGCGCGAAAGGCGGCCGGGCCGCGCTTGTTTTTGCCTGCACCTTGTGCTAAAATATACCGGGCGCGGTCATCAAGTGATACTTGACCGCCAGGAACGCAAAAGACTCAAGTATCCCTTCTGCGCGCTCTGCGCCTATGCGGTGAATAGTTTTTCAATAGAAGACAAGAGGAAGCGATGCAAATCCAAACGCAAAACGCGGCCATCCAAAATATCGTGGCAGATGCCATTATCGTCAATTTATTTGAAGGAACCACGCAACCGACTGGCGCTACGGCGGCGGTAGATCGCGCCTTGTTGGGCGCCATCACGGCGCTCATCCAGAGCGGCGACCTGAAAGGTAAACCGGGAGAAGTGGCCGTGTTGTATCCGCGCGGCGTCATCCCGGCGGCGCGCGTGCTGGTGGCGGGGCTGGGCAAGGCTGAGGAATTCACGCTGGAGCAGGCGCGTCGAGCCGTGGCCGTCGCCTGTCGAAAAGCTCGCGCGCTGGGCGCCCGCTCCATAGCCAGCATTGTTCACGGCGCCGGCGCCGGCCAGGTGGACGCTGAAAGAGCGGCGCAGGCCACCGTGGAAGGCGCCGGCCTGGGCCTGTATGACTTTCGCGTTCACAAAACTCAACCGGCCGATTATACGCCGGTCGAAACCTTTACCCTGGTCGAGTTCGATGCGAACAAGATGCCGGCCATCGAAACCGGAGCGCGGGTGGGACGCCTGGTGGCCGAAGCTGCCAATTTCACGCGTGACCTTGTTAACCAGCCGAGCAACCAGATGACGCCGACGTTGCTGGCTCAAGCTGCTCAGGCTATGGCGGAAGAAGTCGGGCTCTCTTGTGAAGCGCATGGTCCAGAGTGGATGCGCGAGCAAAAGATGGGCGCCCTGCTGGGGGTGACCCAGGGGAGCGATGAGCCGCCGCGCTTTATCGTCCTGGAACACGGCCGGGGGCGTTCCGAAAAACCGCTGATCCTGGTCGGCAAAGGCATCACGTTTGACTCGGGCGGCATCAGCATCAAACCTTCCGAAAACATGGAACTTATGAAGAGCGACATGGCCGGCGCGGCGGCGGTCCTCGGCGCGCTGCGGGCTATCGCCCAACTGGATTTGCCGCTTCATGTCGTTGGCCTGGCGCCGGCCTGTGAAAACTTGCCTTCCGGTCATGCCTACAAGCCGGGCGATGTCTTGCGCGCCCGCAACGGCAAGACCATCGAAGTCATCAGCACCGATGCCGAAGGGCGATTGATTCTGGCGGATGCGCTGTGTTACGCGGCCGACTACAAGCCGGCCGCTGTGGTTGACCTGGCCACCCTGACCGGTGCGTGCGTGATTGCTCTGGGACGAAATACGGCGGCCGGGTTGTTTGCCTCAGACGAGACGCTGGCGACCGAATTGCGGCAGGCCGGGGCCGAGGCCGGCGAAAGATTGTGGCCGCTGCCGCTTTTCCCCGAATACCGCGAAATCATCAAGAGCGATGTGGCCGATATGACCAATCATGGCGGGCGGTTCGGCGGCGTCGGCGCCTCGGCTACTTTCCTCAAAGAGTTCACCGATTACCCCTGGGCGCACCTGGACATTGCCGGCATGGCCATGGTGGAAAAAGAGCAGGCTACTCAGATGTACCTCAAGGGCGCGACCGGTTTTGGCGTGCGACTATTGGTCGAGTTTGCCCGCCGGCGATGTTAGTCGGGAAAGAAACCCGTTTTCTCCAGGAAAACGGGTTTCTTATTTTGACATTACAGACATTTTGTTATATAATTTCCTTTTGTCCAATGATGGCCCTGAAGTAACGGCTCAGCCTGTCATTGCGGGCGACCTCGCCGAGGGCACGAAGCAATCCCCCGGCCAAAGGGGAAACGAAGGGGGCAGCTTGCAATGACAGGAGGGTGAGTGGTATTGCAGCGCAACGTTCCGCTCAAGCCGCGCCGGGGACGACGCGGCGAGCCGACCTTGCGCTGTAATGGTAGTTACACCCTGAAATCCTCGGTAAAATTGCTGAACGTGCCGGGCCGAAGGCCGGGGTTGTCAATGGCTTTTGTCATGGAGTAACCGTTCAGCCTTTATCGGATTTTTTCATCGCGGAGGCGCGGAGAGCGCAGAGGTTCCTTTGGCTTGCTCTGTGTCCTCAGCGTCTCGGCGGTAAAATGGCCCTCGATCTGAACGGTTACGTCATGGAGATTGTCCAAAGAGGTGAACTGAATGGGATATATATTGGGTGATAAAAATTACGCACGCAGCCCCGATGTTCTCAGATTACCTTCTCTCATCGAAGTCCAGCTCGATTCTTTCAAATGGTTTGTCGAGTATGGTCTGCGCGAGTTGTTCGATGAGATTTCGCCGATCGAAAGTTTTAACGGCGCGATCAAGTTGCACTTTCCATGCACCCGTCCCGACGCGCCGGCCCTCGACTACTGGTTTGAGGAACCCAAATACAGCGAGGAAGAATGTCTGGAGCGCGACCTGTCGTATGCCCGCCCGCTGTATATTCGCGTGGCGCTGGATACCGAAGGTGGTGAACGTATCGAGTCGGACATCTTTATGGGCGATTTCCCGTGGATGACGGACAAAGGCACGTTTATCATCAACGGCACCGAGCGCGTGGTCGTCAGCCAGCTCATCCGCTCGCCCGGAGTGTACTTTGACGCCAACGAGGACCCCGGCTCCGGTCGCTTGCTCAGCCAGGCCAAATTGATTCCCGACCGCGGGGCCTGGATGGAATTTGAGACGCGCAAAATGGATTACCTGACCATCAAGTTCAATCGCAAGCGCACCGTACCGGTCACGCTCTTGCTGCGCGCGATGGCCGCCATCACCCCAGAAGACATGCTCAAGAACGGCATTGTTCTGCCCGAGATGCCGCCTATCCTGGAAGCCGGGACCACCGAAGAAATCCTCGAGTTGTTTGCCAATGTGGATACCAATCCCGACCATGCCTACATTGCCACGACCTTGCGTCAGGAAGGCAATCTGGAGGAACGCGCCGGGCGTTCGATTGCGCAAGAAGCGCTCATCGAGTTCTATAAACGGATGCGGCCGGGGGACCCGCCCACGTTGGATAATGCCACGGAATTTTTGATTTCGCAGTTATTCGACCCGCGCCGCTATGATCTGGAACGGGTGGGGCGGTATAAACTCAACCAGCGGCTCAATCTGGATGCCGTTGTGCCGCGTAGCCATCGCACCGTCACCAAGCACGACATCGTCCGGCTGGTGGAACACATGATTCGCATCAACAACGGTCTGGAGGCGGCCGATGATATTGACCATCTGGGCAATCGGCGGGTCAAGACGGCGGGTGAGTTGATTCAAAACAAGATGCGGGTGGGTTTGCGGCGCATGGAGCGCGTGGTCAAGGAACGCATGAGCATCCGCGAAGACGAATCGCTCACGCCCGTGGCGCTGATCAACATCCGCCCGGTCGTAGCCGCCATCCGCGAGTTCTTTGGCTCCAGCCAGCTCAGCCAGTTCATGGACCAGACCAATCCGCTGGCCGAACTGACGCACAAACGCACGCTCAGCGCCCTGGGGCCGGGCGGCCTGCGCCGTGAGCGGGCCGGCTTTGACGTGCGTGATGTTCACTACAGTCACTATGGCCGCATCTGCCCGATTGAAACGCCCGAAGGTCCCAACATCGGCCTGATTGGGCGTCTGGCAACGTATGGCCGGGTCAATGCGTATGGCTTTATCGAGACGCCCTATCGCAAGGTGGCGCGGGTGTTGCCCAACCAGGCCGAGAAGCTGATCGGGCATACGTTGAATCAGGAAGTGACGGACCTTCAGGGGCATGTGATCGCCGGGCCGGGCACGGTCATCACGTCGGCTCTGGCGCAGCAAATGGCACGTCTCAAGCACCTGCCCCAAATCCAGGTGCGTCCCTTTGTCACCAATGAAATCGAATACATGTCGGCCGATGAAGAAGACCGTCACATTATCGCTCAGGCCAATGTCAACCTGAACGAGGTCGGCGAGTTCACCGAGGCGCGTGTCTCGGCGCGTTACTATGAAAAATTCCTGTTTGAATCGCCCGACCGCGTAGAATTCATGGATGTGGCCCCCCGGCAGATTGTTGGCATTTCAGCCGCGCTCATCCCCTTCCTGGAGCACAATGACGCCAACCGCGCCCTGATGGGATCGAACATGCAGCGGCAGGCCGTGCCCTTGATTCAACCCGAAGTGCCGCTGGTGGCGACCGGGATGGAATATCAGGCCGCACTGGATAGCGGTCAGGTGGTGATAGCTGAGGAAGATGGCGAAGTCATCAGTGTGACGGGGCGCGAGATTATCGTCAAGGGCAAGAAGGGCAAGAAGGTTTATCGCCTGCGCAAATATCACCGCTCGAACCAAAGCACCTGTATTGACCAGCGCCCGGTGGTCAGCAAGGGCCAACGCATCAAGGCGGGCGACGTGCTGGCCGATAGCTCCTCGACGCAAAACGGCGAACTGGCGCTCGGTCAAAACGTGCTGGTGGCGTTTATGCCCTGGGAAGGGGGCAACTATGAAGACGCCGTCTTGATCAGCGAGCGGCTGGTCTTTGAAGACAAATTCACCTCGATTCACATCGAAAAGCACGAGGTAGAAGCGCGGGATACCAAACTTGGCCCCGAGGAGCTGACCCGCGATATTCCGAACGTGAGCGAGGAAACGCTCAAAGATTTGGACCCCGGCGGCATTATCCGCATTGGTGCCGAGGTTGGCCCCAACGACATCCTGGTGGGCAAGATCACGCCCAAGGGCGAAAAAGAACTTTCGCCGGAAGAAAAATTGTTGCGGGCCATCTTTGGCGAAAAAGCGCGCGAGGTCAAAGATTCCAGTCTGCGTCTGCCGCACGGCGAGCATGGCAAAGTGGTGGATGTCAAGGTCTTTACCCGGGATGATTATCGTGACCTGCCGGCCGGGGTCGAAAAGATGGTGCGCGTCAGCGTGGCGCAAAAGCGCAAGATTACCGAGGGCGATAAAATGGCCGGTCGGCACGGCAACAAGGGCGTGGTGTCCAAAGTCGTGCCCATTGAAGATATGCCTTTCCTGCCGGATGGCACACCGATAGACATTATCCTGAACCCATTGGGCGTACCCGGCCGTATGAACATCGGCCAGATTCTGGAGACCCATTTGGGCTGGGCAGCTTCGCGGCTGGGTTTTCGCGCCTTGACGCCGGTTTTTGACGGCGCCGATGAGAATGAAATCGAGGCCGAGCTGGCGCGCGCCTGGATGATTGATCGCGCCTGGGAAGAAATCGGCCAGCGCGCCTGGCAATGGCTCAAAGACACCGAGTACATGCAGGAAGAACTCAAAGATGACGCTGAGGTGCGTTTGCTGTATATCTCGGAATGGCTGGACGGGCGCGGCTACGATCTGGAGCGTTTCACGTTTGATGAGGTGTATGCGCGCCGGACCGTGCTGCGGGAATGGTTGAAAGAAAAGGGCTATGATCCGGATCAAATTTTGTCGTTCGAGGATGATCGGCGTTCCCATCGTGAACGACGTCTGGCCGATGAAAAGGCGCGCCTCGCTTGCTGGCGACTGTGGCTGGCCGAGCGCGGCGTGAATGTCAGCCGCTTGAGGGATGACCAGGTAGCTGCCCGCGCCAACGAGGTGAGTCGCGAATTGATGGAGCCGCTACCGACCGTCGGCAAAATGATCCTGTATGATGGCAAGACGGGCGAGCCGTTTGATCAACCGGTGACGGTCGGGATTATCTTTATGATGAAACTGGCGCATCTGGTGGAAGATAAGGTGCATGCGCGCTCGACCGGCCCCTATTCGTTGGTGACCCAGCAACCCCTGGGGGGCAAGGCGCAGTTCGGCGGTCAACGGTTTGGCGAGATGGAAGTCTGGGCCCTGGAAGCTTATGGCGCAGCGCACACCTTGCAGGAAATGCTTACCGTCAAATCGGACGACGTACAGGGACGCACCAAGACTTATGAGGCCATTGTCAAAGGCGAGAAAATCGAAGAGCCCGGCATCCCGGCCTCGTTCCGGGTGTTGGTCAAGGAATTACAATCGCTGGGGTTAGCCGTCGAGGCCATCTCGGATACCGGCGAGGTTATCCGGTTTGGCAAGGATGAAGATCGGGCGCGGCTGCCCAAGCTAGGTGGATTCGGCCTGCTGGGGTTTGGGGGCGAAGAGGAAGCCTAGCGCCACTACCTTCTTGCGGCGGCTCGCCATGACATGTTGCTTCGGCAGCCGGAGTTTACCCTGAGTCGAAGCCCTGAGCGCAGCGAAGGGGAAACGAAGGGGCGGCTCGCCATGACAGGCTGAGCAATCCGGTAAAGTCACGTTACCCAAATTCAGGGGCTTGCGCCCCTGAATTTTTTAAGGTTCAAGACACTTGACAACGGGCAGAATATGGAATAATATAGAGGCAAAGTAAGCCCCGTAGACAGTTATGCGGCTGGACAACCTCGGAGCGGTCTGACATTGATTCCGGCCTTTCGTCAGGTGAGCGCCACAGGCGCCCTGACAACCAACTTAAGGTAACGTGCCGGTCAAGTCATGCCAGAATTTGGGGAGGTACCAGGCGTGGGTCTGTTGCGGGGCTTATTTACGTGTGCCCATAATCCATTCGTCATACAGACGTTGCACGGTGGGTTTATCCCACACGGCACAAGCCGCCTCC
>FWPV01008607.1_pt1 | contig 17757 bp, 11 predicted proteins | sample 2228371 | NCBI WGS metagenome assembly FWPV01 (sample SAMEA103939776, study PRJEB20133) | metagenome | reverse complement strand
GGTGCCGGTCGGCGGGGCCTCCGGCGGATGGTTGTCCTCGAAGGCGCCAGCGCGGGTGAACCAGGCCTCCGGATCCTCGACCGTCTCCAGCCCCTGCTCGCGGGCGAAGTCTATGGCCCCCTGGCCGGCCAGCATGACGTGAGGGGTGTGCTCCATCACCGCCCGCGCGGCCAGGATCGGGCTCTTGAAGCCTTGCAGGGCGGCGACCGAGCCGGCGCGCAGGGTGGCGCCGTCCATCAGGCTGGCGTCCAGCTCGTATTCGCCGTCGGCGTTGGGCGAGGCGCCCTTGCCGGCGATGTAGAGGCCGCTGGCCTCGAGGCCGACCACGGTCTCGACCGCGACGTCGAGCGCGCTGGCGCCGGCGGCCAGGCGATCGCGGGCGGCTTCGACGAGGCCGCGCATGTGGGCGATCTCGACGCCGTAGTCGTGGCCGCGCTTGGCCCCGGCGCCGCCGTGCAGAGCGAGGCTAAAACGTTTGTTTGACATTCTGCTTCCTTGGCTCGGCGTCCCGCGCTAGCGTCCGGCCTCTTAGCCAAGAAACGTGGGAGAGGCGATCATGAAGGCGGTGCTCAGCAAGGAAGTCGGCGGTCCCGAGACCCTGGTGCTGGAGGAGCTGCCCGACCCCGTCGCCGGCCCGGGTCAGGTGCTGATCGATGTGAAGGCCTGCGGGGTGAACTATCCCGACGTCCTGATCATCGAGGACAAGTACCAGTTCAAGCCGACCCGTCCGTTCGCGCCGGGCGGCGAGGTGTCGGGCGTGATCTCGGCGGTCGGCGAGGGCGTGACCCGCTTCAAGGTCGGCGACCGCGTGCTGGCCTCGACCGGCTGGGGCGGCTACGCCGAGAAGCTGGCCCTGGAAGAGGGCCGCTGCACGCGTATTCCCGACAACATGCCCTTCGACGAGGCCGCCGCCTTCGTCCTGACCTACGGCACCTCGTACTACGCCCTGAAGGATCGCGGCGTGCTGAAGGCCGGCGAGACCCTGCTGGTGCTGGGCGCGGCCGGGGGCGTCGGCTTGGCCGCCGTCGAGCTGGGCAAGGCCATGGGCGCCAAGGTGATCGCCGCAGCCTCGAGCCAGGAGAAGATCGATCTGGCGATCAAGCACGGCGCCGACAGCGGCGTCGTCTATCCGCGCGGCCCGTTCGACAAGGACGGCCAGAAGGAGCTGGCCAACCTGATCAAGGGCGCGTGCGGCTCGGACGGCTGGGACGTGGCCTATGACGCGGTCGGCGGCGACTATTCGGAGGCCACGATCCGCGCGGCCGGCTGGAACGGCCGCTTCCTGGTCATCGGCTTCCCGTCGGGCATCCCGAAGATTCCGCTGAACCTGACGCTGCTGAAGTCGTGCGACATCGTCGGCGTGTTCTGGGGCGCGGCGGTGGCGCGCGACCCCAAGGGCCATGCCCAGAACCTGAAGGAACTGATGGACCTCTACGCCGCCGGCAAGATCCGCCCCTATGTCTCCGAGCGTTTCCCGCTGGCCCGCGCCGGCGAGGCGATCGCGCACCTTTCCAGCCGCAAGGCGATGGGCAAGGTGGTCATCACCGTCGACTGAGGGGGGGGCGTCCCGGACGTGGTTAAATCCCGCTAAGTATCCTTTTTAGCGAAGGAAACAGGATATCTCCGCAGAATGTCTCCAAGACTAGGAGACTCTGCGGAGATGTTCGTTCCCCAGGAGCAGAGCGGCCTCAACGAGGCCGCGCCGGCCGCACCGCGCCGCCCTTACCGGCTGTCGCGGCGTCCCGAGGAGCGCGTGCGCGTGCTGGGCGGGACCATGGATCTGGTGCGCCCCGAGGAGGTCTTCCACTTCGTCACCGGCAAGCTGGAGGCGCGGCAAAGCGCCATTGTCGCCAACCACAACCTCCACAGCCTGTACCTGATCGGCAAGAACCATCAGATCGGCGAGTTCTACAAGGCCGCCGACCTGGTCGAGGTCGACTCGGTGCCGCTGATCTTCTGGGCGCGCCTGGTCGGCCGCGCCAGCCGCCGCTTCCATCGCTGCACCTATCTGGACTGGCGCGACGATTTCTGGGCCCTGGCCAGCGAGAAGGCCTGGAAGGTCTTCTTCGTCGGCGGCGCGCCAGGCGTGGGCGAAAAGGCGGTCGAGCGCATCCGCCAGGACTGGCCGAACGCCCGCATCGAGACCCATCACGGCTATTTCGACGTGACCCCGGGCTCGGCCGAGAACGAGGCGGTCGTGGCCAAGATCCGCGACTACGCCCCGGACATCGTGCTGGTGGGCATGGGCATGCCGCGCCAGGAGATCTGGACGCTGGAGAACCACAAGGCCTACGGCCCGGCGGCGAGCTTCACCGTGGGCGGCGCCTTTGACTACGAGGCCGGCGTTCAGAAGGCCGCCCCGCGCTGGATGGGCCCGCTGGGCATGGAATGGCTGTTCCGCCTGATGTCGGATCCCCAACGCCTGTTCTCCCGCTATTGCATAGAGCCCTGGTCGCTGATCGGCCCGGCCGTCGGCGACGTGGCCCGGGCGCTGTCCCGGCGCGTCGACACGAGCGAGTCCCGCGCGGCGGAAAACGCGCGCTGGGAGCAGATCCGCGCTCGCAACGAAGCGGCGCGCTAACATGACCGCTCCAGTGGGCGCCGTTCGCGGCGGGAACGTCATGCTGTTGAACTTCAGGGGGCTTGAAGTCTGATGGGCCTGGATATCCGTGTGATGACCTTGGAGGCCAAGGAGCGCTCCAGCCTGGCCCATAGGGGCGTCGCCGCCTTGGGCCTCGTGGCTTTGGGCCTGGCCTGGGCGGTGCTGCTGACGCCTTGCCTGCTCTGGCTGGCCGTCACTCACCTGGGACGGCGCTTGGAACCGGCCGTTCGACGCCCCGCGCCGCAAGCGCTCAAAAGCTGAGCGAGAGCCACGAAGCCCCCTAGCCAACCCCGGCGCGCTCCGCGAATATGATCATTGATCACTGACCCGCGTGAGGTCGGGGCGCGGAGGGAAGTACGATGGTCGGACGTCTGGACGGTAAGGTGGCTGTCATCACCGGGGGCTGCTCGGGCATTGGGCTGGGAACGGTCGAACTTTTCGTCGCCGAGGGCGCCTGCGTCGTCGCCGCCGATCTGCAGGACGAGAAGGGGCGCATGCTGGAGCAGCGCTTCCCCGACCAGGTCCGCTTCTCGCGCTGCGACGTCACCTCGGATGACGATCTGGCCAAGACCATGGCCCTGGCCGAGAGCAGCTTCGGCGGCCTGGACATCCTGTTCAACAACGCCGGTCACGGCGGCACGCCGGCGGGCGTGGCCGAACTGAGCGCCGAGGCCTGGGACAAGACCTTCGCCCTCTTGGTGCGCGGTCCGGCCATGGGCATGACTCACGCGCTGCCGCTGATGCAAAAGCGCGGCGGCGGCTCGATCATCAACACCGCGTCGATCGCCGGTCTGCAGGCGGGCTTTGGCCCGCTGGCCTATTCCTCGGCCAAGGCGGCGGTGATCCATATGAGCCGTTGCGCCGCCGCCGAACTGTCGCCGCAGAAGATCCGGGTCAACGCGATCTGCCCGGGCCTGATCGCCACCTCGATCTTCGGCGCCTCGATGGGCCTGCCGCGCGAAGTCGCCGACCAGATGGCCGCCCAGATCGCCTCGATCGGCCCGAAGATCCAGCCGATCCCCAAGTCGGGCCTGCCCGAGGACATCGCCGCCGCGGCGCTCTATCTCGCCAGCGACGACTCGCGGTTCGTGACCGGCACGCACATCGTGGTCGATGGCGGCATCACTGTCGGCCCACGCAGCGCCTGGGACGTCAACACGCCGTCACCGATCCTGGCGGCCATGGGCATCACGCCTGAGCAGGCCGAGCAGATGCGGGCCCAGTTGCTGACGGCTGGCGCCAGCGGGTGACGCTCAGTCCCAATCTGCGCGGCGCGCTGTGGATGCTGGCCTCTGCGGTCGGCTTCACGGTGATGACGACCCTGATCAAGTTCCTGGGCTCGGACTATCCGGCGGCCCTGCAAACCTTCTACCGGCAACTGGCGGGCGTCCTCGTCCTGCTGCCGCTGATCGCACGCGACTGGCGCGGCGCGTTCCGCACGACGCGCCCCGGCATCGTGATCTTTCGATCCAGCGCCGGCGTCCTGGCGTTGATCATGAGTTTCTACGCCTATCAGAAGCTTCCGCTCGCGGACGCCAACGCCTTGTCCTTCACGCGGACGCTCTGGCTGGTGCCTCTGGCGGGTCTTGTGCTGCGCGAGCCGATCGGGCCACGGCGGATCGGCGCGGCGCTGGTGGGCTTTGTTGGCGTGCTGATCATGTTGCGGCCTGGAGCCGGAGGGGTCGAAGCTTGGCTTGGCTGGCCGCAACTCTGCGCCTTGGGCGCGGCGTTCCTGTTCGCCCTGACGATCACCGGAATGAAGGTCATGACCCGAGACCACAGTCCGTTCGTGTTGTTGGTTTATGCTGCGGTCCTGGGTCTGGTTTTCTCTATACCCCCCGCCCTTTTTGTGTGGCGCTGGCCGACCTGGCCCGACCTTGGGTTGCTGGCCGCCATGGGCGTCATCGGCACATTGACCCAAGGGGCCTACATCAAGGGAATGGAGGCTGGGGAAGCGGCCGTCATGGCGCCGATCGACTATACGCGACTGGTGTTCGCGGTGATCGTTGGCCTTTTGCTGTTCAATGAGGTCCCGCACACCGCGACCGTGGTCGGCGCGGTGATCGTAGTGGGCTCCACGCTATTCATCTCCTGGCGCGAGCACCAACTCGCCAAGCTCGCGGCGAAAAAGTCGCCCTGAAGCCTGCGCCGCTGGCGTAGGGGTCGTCGCGGCGAAAACGCGGAGCGTCCTTCCGCCTGCCCGTCAAAGCCGCTAGAGCGTGACGCCGAAAGTGGGAACCGGTTTCGGCGGGGGTCACGCTCTAAGTCTCTGATTTAGAGCCTCGTTATCGCGTCAAAACGATTCCGTTTTGACGCGCGAGGCTCTAGCGATGACGTGTGGCTCTGAGGGACCTTGATGCAGACCGTTCTGGTGACTGGCGGCGCTGGCTATGTCGGCTCGCACTGCTGTCTGGCCTTGGCCGAGGCCGGCTTTCGCCCTGTCGTGTTTGACGACCTGTCGAACGGCCATCGCGAGCATGTCCAGTGGGGTCCTCTAGAGGTGGGCGATATCCGTGACGCCGCGCGTTTGGACGCCGTGTTCGCCGCCCATGCGCCGGCGGCCGTCCTGCACTTCGCCGCCCGCATAGAGGTCGGCGAGTCCGTCAAGAACCCTGGCGCGTTCTTCGACAACAATGTCGGAGGCGCGATCACGCTGATCGAGGCGGCCCGGCGCGCTGGCGTAAACGCCCTGGTGTTCTCGTCGACCTGCGCGACCTTCGGCGATCCAGTCCATCTGCCGATGAACGAGGCGCACCCTCAGGCGCCGCTCAATCCCTATGGCCGCAGCAAGCTTATGGTCGAGCAGGCCCTGGCCGACTACGATCGATATGTCGGCTTCAGAAGCGCGGTGATGCGGTATTTCAACGCCGCCGGCGCCGATCCACAAGGCCGCATTGGCGAATGGCACGAGCCTGAAACCCACGCCATTCCACTGGCGATCCAGGTGGCGCTGGGCCAGAGGCGGCATTTCACGATCTTTGGCGACGACTACGACACGCGCGATGGCACCGCGGTGCGCGACTATGTCCATGTCCTCGACTTGGCGGACGCTCACGTCGCGGCCCTCAAGCGCCTTCTCGCGGGGGGATCGTCGGAGAGCTACAATCTCGGGACCGGGACGGGGACGACGGTCCGTGAGCTGGTCGATGGCGTGGGAAGGGCGATCGGTCGCACCCTGCCTTTCGAGGTCGCGCCGCGACGGCCGGGAGACGCCCCCGTCCTGGTCGGCGACCACGCCAAGGCGAGGACACAGCTGGGATGGAAGCCCTCGCGAGACCTCGACACCATTCTCGACAACGCCTGGCGATGGCACCGAAGCCGCTCCGAACGCGAATGTTGAGCGCCACGCTGGGAAACTCAGAAAGGGTTTATTCGCAACTCTTCCGGTAACCCTAAAGGTGAGTGACCCTTGGGGGCGTTGCGTGTTCAAGTTTCTGACCTGCCTGACGACGCAGCATGACCTGCGACTTGTGATCGTCGCTGGCGTCGTTTGCCTAGCGGGTTGCTTCACGACGTTTCGTCTCTACTCGCGGATGCGCGGCGCTCGCGGCGTGGTCCGGGCCGCATGGCTGCTGTTGACCGGCCTTGTCGCGGGGTCCAGCGTCTGGGCGACCCACTTCATCGCGATGGTTGCTTTCACGCCGGGGCTCAAGACGGGCTACAGCCCGACCGGCACTCTGATGTCGCTGATGATCGCGGCGCTCTTTATGGCCAGCGGCTTCGCGGTGGCCTCGGCGCAACGCAGCACCACGAACGATTTCGCGGGGGGGGTGCTGATCGGTCTTGGCGTAGCCGCCATGCACTACATGGGCATGTCGGCTTTCGTGACCCAGGGCCAGCTGGTCTGGGAACATGCGACTGTTGGGCTTTCCGCGATTCTTGGCGTCTGCGGCGCCACCGCCGCCCTGGTCCTGGCGGGAACGGCGCGGACGATTCGCCGACAGGCGATTGGCGGCGGCTTGCTGTGCCTCGGTATCGTCCTCCTGCACTTCACCGGCATGTCGGCGATCACGATCCTGCCCGACGGCGCAGTGGTGGTCCCTGATCAGCTGCTGTCCGGCGGGATGTTGACCCTGGCCGTGGGCTCGATCACCAGCATGATCATCCTGGGCGGCCTTGGCGCTGTCGCGATCGAATCCCAGACCTCGCGTTCGGCGCTCGAACGGATTCGGCGTCTCGCCAACGCCGCCTATGAAGGCCTCGTGGTCGTCCAATCGGGTCGCATCAACGACGCCAACGCCGCCTTCTGCGAACTGGCCGGCGCGCCGCTGGCGGAGCTGGTCGGACGCCCCCTCTTTGGCGAAATGCTGACGTTCGACGAAGCGGGCCCCAATCGCGATGACGTACGGCGCGAGGGCCACCTGCGACCCGTGGTCGGCGGACGCGAAATCCCGGTCGAAGTCTTCTCGCGCCTTATGGACGACGGCGCTCGGGCCGAGACCTCGGGTCTCACGGTGCTGGCCGTGCGCGATCTGCGCGAACGTCGCGCCGCCGAGGAGAAGATCCGTTACCTGGCCGAGCATGATGGCCTCACCGGCCTGCCCAACCGAAACTCGCTACAGATGCGCCTGGCCGCCGCTATCGATCGGGTCGAGGCCTCCGGTGAAAGCTTGGCGGTCATTTGCGTCGACTTGGACCACTTCAAGGAGGCGAACGACCAGCACGGCCATTTGGCGGGTGACGCCTTGCTGGTCGAAACGGCGCGTCGACTGCAATCGGCCGTCCATGCGCCGTCCTTCGCCGCCCGTCTTGGTGGCGATGAGTTCATTGTCGTCCAGATCGCTGGCGGCGATCAGCCGACCGCCGCCGCCGAGCTCGCGGGTCGATTGATCGAGACGCTCGCAGCGCCTGTCGCTTTCGACGGCCAGGAACTGTCCTTGGGGTCGAGCCTCGGCGTCAGCCTGTATCCCGACGACGGCAGGACCACCGAGGCCCTGATGGCCAACGCGGACATGGCCCTCTACCGCGCTAAGGAAAGCGGCCGAGGCGTCTACCGCTTCTTCAAGCGGGAGATGGACGACTCCATCCGCGAGCGCCGCAATCTGGCGCGCGATCTTCGCCAGGGCATCGCCGACAACGAACTGGTCGTCCACTATCAACCCCTGGCTAGGGCCGCCGACGGCGAGGTGTGCGGCTTCGAGGCGCTCGTCCGATGGCGCCATCCGACGCGCGGCATGATCCCCCCGCTGGACTTCATCCCGGTGGCTGAGGAGAACGGCCTGATCGAGGCGCTGGGCGACTGGGTCCTGCGTCGCGCCTGCGCCGACGCTGCGGCCTGGGAGAAGCCGCTGCGCATTGCCGTCAATCTCTCGCCGATCCAACTGCACAATCCCGCCCTGCCCAGTCTGGTGCACGAGGTGCTGATCAGCACAGGTCTGTCGCCCGCGCGCCTGGAGCTGGAGATCACCGAAACCGCGCTCTTCAAGGACTATCAGCGCGCGTTGGACAATCTGCGTCGTTTGAAAGCGCTCGGTGTGCGGATCGCGATGGACGACTTCGGCACCGGCTTCTCGTCGCTGTCGACGCTACAGTCGTTCCCGTTCGACAAGATCAAGATCGACAAGAGTTTCGTCGAGAACATCCATCGCCATGACCGCGCCACCGCCATTGTTCGCGCAGTGCTGGGCTTGGGCCGCAGTCTTGAGATCCCGGTTGTCGCCGAGGGTGTCGAGACCGAGGAACAGATTCTGTTCCTGAAAGGAGAGGACTGCGCTGAGCTGCAAGGCTATGCGATCGGGCGGCCGTCGCCCGTCGACTCCTTGACGGCATGGACCATGACGAACGCGCCGGTCGAGATCACTCCGAAACGTAAAATCAAGCGCTCGGCCTAGAGCCTCGCGCGTCGAAACGGAATCGTTTCGACGCGATAAAGAGGCTTTAAATCAGATGCTTAGATCGTGACACTGAAATCGGTCCCCACTTTCGGTGTTACGCTCTAGACCGTCCGATCAGCGACGACGGCGACGGCTCACACCGCCGCTGAGGCCGCCCAGAAGCCCGCGCATCAGCTCGCGCCCCGCCTGCGAGGCGACCGTGCGAACCAGGGTGACCGCGAAGGCCTCGACCATGGTCTGGCGGCCCGAGGCGCGAGGGCGGCTCTCGCGCGCTTCGCGGGCGACCTCCCGCTCCCGCACCTTAGCCTCGGCGGCGGCGCGCTGATCGGCTTCGGCCTCTTCACGATCGGCTGCGGCCTGGCGCTGCGCCTGGGCGGCGCGCCCTTGCAGAATTTCATAGGCGGAGTCGCGGTCTTCGGCGGTGTCATAGACCCCCGCCACCGGGCTTTGAGCCTGCAGCGCCGCGCGCTCCTGGGGCGTGAGCGGGCCAAGACGAGAGGCCGGCGGGCGGATCAGCGTTTTCTGGACGATCCGGGGCGCGCCCTTCTCGTCAAGCGTGGACACGAGCGCTTCGCCCACGCCCAGCGCCTGGATGGTTTCAGCCGTGTCGAAGCCGGGATTGACGCGGAAAGACTGGGCCGCCGCCTTCAAGCCCTTCTGATCGGCGGGCGTATAGGCGCGCAGGGCGTGTTGGACGCGTGCGCCTAGCTGGCCCAGCACGGCGTCGGGAATATCCGCTGGATTCTGGGTGACGAAATAGATCCCAACACCCTTCGAACGGATCAGCCTCACCACCTGCTCGATCTTTTCCAGCAGCGGCTTGGGCGCGTCGTTGAACAGCAGGTGCGCTTCGTCGAAGAAGAACACCAGCCTTGGCTTCTCCGGATCGCCGACCTCGGGCAGGACCTCGAACAACTCCGAAAGCAGCCAGAGTAGGAAGGTCGAGTAGAGCTTGGGCGACTGGATCAGGCGGTCTGCGGCGAGCAGATTCACATAGCCGCGCCCCGCCACGTCGGTTCGCATTAAGTCCGACAGATCAAGCGCTGGCTCGCCGAAGAAGTGCTCGGCGCCCTGGGTCTGCAGCGTCAGCAGCTTGCGCTGGATCGCGCCGATCGTAGCCGGCGCGACATTGCCATACTGCGTCCCGATCTCGTCGGCGTTGTCGGCGACATACTTCAGCGCGGCCTGGAGATCCTTGAGATCCAGCAGCAGCAGTCCGTCCTTGTCAGCGACATGGAACGCGATGGTCAGCACACCTTCCTGCACGTCGTTCAACTCGAGCAGTTGAGACAGCAGGAGCGGTCCCATTTCCGAGATGGTCGTGCGGATCGGGTGTCCCTTTTGGCCAAACAGGTCCCAGAAGATCACCGGCGGCGCGGCTGGCGCGAGAACGAAGTCCATCGATGCGGCGCGGGCCAGCATCTTTTCGTTGGGGGTTCCCGGCATGGCGACACCCGAAAGATCACCCTTCACATCGGCTGCGAACACAGGAACGCCCGCCTCCGAGAACGCCTGCGCCAGCACCTGCAGGGTCACGGTCTTGCCCGTGCCCGTGGCGCCCGCGACGACGCCGTGCCGGTTCGAGCGATCGAGCCGCTGCGTGACCGGGCCTTCGCCAAGTCCGACCAGGATCTCGTTCTCGCCGATGGACAACGGCATGGGCAAACTCCTTAACATCGATGCGCATTCGACCCTAAACGGGGCCTTGCGCCGCGCCAATCGGGGCGGGCACTCTCGACCGCGTATCTGGAGAAATTTTACAAATGCCGGCTCCCGCCCCGCCGTCGGTGACGACGCGCAACGCCATGGTCTTCCTCGCCGTGATCGCGGGCGCCGCGACCCTGAAGTGGATGCAGGATATCCTGACGCCCCTGGCGCTGGCGATTTTCCTGGCTTTGATGATCGACAGTTTCGCCCGTGTGCTCACCGAACGGACGCCGCGCTTTCCCCGCCGGCTGGCGTCGCCGACCGCAGTGGTGCTTCTGCTCCTGCTGTTTGGCGTCTCGATCTGGATCGTCGTCGACAATGGCAAGGAGTTCTTCGATCACTCCTCGCAGTACATCGACAGCCTCAACGTGATCATCGCCAAGTTCGCGCCGACGCTGGCGCGCTTGGCGCCAGGCCTCGAACTCTCCGTGGCCCCGACCATCGGCGACCTGGTCAAGCAATTGAACCCGCAGCGCTACTTCGGCGATGTGGCCCAGTCCTTCAACAGCTTCGCCACCAGCGCCGTCCTGGTCCTGATCTATCTGGGCTTCATCCTGGCCTCGCGCCGCGGCTTCGCCCGCAAGATCGTGGCCCTGTTCCCGCACCACGCCGAGCGCGAGACGAACATGAAAATGTTCCAGCGCATCCGCGACGGCGTCGAGCAGTACCTCTGGATCCAGACGGTCACGGGATTGATGATCGCGGTTTCGGCGTTCGTCATGATGATGCTGGTGGGCTTGGATAACGCCTTCTTCTGGGCGTTCCTGATCTTCTTGGCGGCCTATATTCCGATCCTTGGCGGCGCGATCGGCTGCTTCATGCCGCCCATCTTCGCGCTGATCCAGTTCCCCGACAGTCTCTGGCCGGCGGTCATCCTCTTCGCCGCGCTTCAGGGAATCTTCTTCGTCGTGGGCAATGTCATTCTTCCCCGTATGCAGGGCGATAGTCTGAACATGGACCCGACGGTGGTTCTGCTGTCGCTGGCGGTCTGGGGCGCCTTGTGGGGTGTGCCCGGGATGTTCCTGTCGACACCCCTCACTGTCGCGGCCATGGTCATTCTCGCCCAGTTCGAAGGCTCGCGCTGGATCGCGATCCTCCTGTCCGAGGACGGTGATCCTCAAGGTGTCCCCGAGACCCCAGCGTCCGCTAAGCAAAAGAAATGAACGCACCCCTTAAACAGCGTTCCGCGGCGCCTATCTCTAACCTGTCCGGCGCCCCCACCCGGACACACCGCAGATGGCGGCCGGCATGGCCGCCGACCATCTTTGCGGAGGACGCCCGCGCTTCCCCCAGCGGGCCCGCGCCGTCGGCTCCCCCCAGCCGGCGGCGCTTCCGTTAACGACATTCACGGCGGAGCGCACTAGGCTTCAGGTCCGTCTTCGATCTGTCTCACGGGCATGATGCGTTAGAAAACAGTGGCGCACTTTCCGCATCAGCGTTGAATTTTTACCTTTGTCCGCTAGTTAGGTCGGAAAAATATTCGAGGAAGCGGAATGAGCGGCGTTAAGATTGACCCTAGCAACAGCTTGACCGCCGCCTACGCGCTGACACGCGGCAAGACGGTTCAAGAGCTCACGATCGAAGAGCGCGACTTTTTGGCTCAGGTCGGCGCCGACTGGGCGATCGAGGATGCTCCGGTGCTTTCGGCCACCGCCGCCGCCACCTCACTGGCTGAGTTTTATGACTTCGCCCTGACCGTCAAGGGCGATCAGCCAACGGTCCGGCTGCGCTCAGCGGGCGAAGCCGGGGCGGCACGGGATCTGCTGGAGATCGTTCAGCCAGACCGCCCCTTCCTCGTCGACAGCGTCATGGGCGAAATCACCGAGAGCGGTTTCCGCGTTCGCGCGATGTTTCACCCCGTGGTCGAGATCGACGGGATCGCGCGCTCGTTCATCCAGGTCCACCTCGATCCTGTCGGCGAGGATCGCGTCGAGTCCCTTCTGGAGCAAATCCGCGAAACCCTTTTCGACGTCCGCCGCGCGGTTGGCGACTTCAAGGCGATGCGGGATCTGATGCATCGCGCCGTCGCCGAGTTGGCCGCGACTCCTGGGATCACCAGCGAAGAAGGTCGTCAGGAAGATCTCGCCTTCCTTCGATGGCTGGAGGACGACAACTTCGTCTTTCTCGGGGTGCGCGTATACGAGTATCCCCGGTCCAGCGATGGCGGCTATGCGGCCGAGGAGCCGCTGTACGAAGCCGAAGCGAGCCTGGGCGTCCTTCGGGACTCCTCCCGCTCGGTCCTGCGCCGGGCCTACGAGCCTGCGATCCTGTCCAAGCAGCTGCAACGGCAGCTCGAGACAGGCGCGCCTGTCGTAGTCGCCAAGTCGAACCTTCGATCGCGCGTGCACCGCCGTGGCTTCATGGACTACGTCGGCGTGCGGCGATATGGCGACGACGGCAAGCCGTCGGGCGAAGTCCGCTTCGTGGGTCTTTTCACGGCCGAGGCCTATGAGACGCCAGCCGTCGAAGTTCCGCTGATCCGTCACCGCGTGGCGCGGATCATGCGCCGGGCGGCCAAAGCGCCGGGCAGCCATAACGAAAAGCGGCTGCGAAACATTCTAGAGACCTGGCCGCGCGATGAGCTGTTCCAGACCGGCGAAGACACGCTGTTGTCGATGGCGCTTGGCGTTTTGCACCTCATCGACCGCCCGCGGGTGCGCCTATTCGCGCGCCTCGATCCGTTTGATCGTTTCGCGTCAGTTCTGGTCTATATCCCCCGCGAGCGCTTCGATACCGAGGTGTGCGCGCGGGCTGGCGCGATTCTCGCCGATGCCTATGACGGCAAGGTGCTTGAGTACTACCCTGAGATTTCTGACGCCCCTCTGGCGCGGGCTCACTTCATTATCGAAATCAACCCCGGAGACCATCCCGATCCCGACCTTTCGCAGGTCGAAGCCCGGATCGCAGACACCGCTTTAACATGGGAAGACCGATTTGAAGCCGTCGTCCGCGCCGGCGGCGCCCCAACGGGCGGGGTTCGCGCCTTGCTCGACAAGTATGGCTATGCGTTCCCGCCTGGCTACCGCGACCAGTACGACGCGCTCGAAGCGCTCGCCGACATCGACGTCATTGAGAACCTCACCGAAGGCGCCTTGCCGCGCGTGCGAGCGTTCCGGCGCTTCGAGGACGGGCCGCGCACGTTCCGCTTCAAGCTGTATCTGCGAGGGGCTGCGGCGCCGCTGGCCGAGGTCTTGCCGATCCTCGAACGTATGGGCCTCAAGGCGCTGATCGAAGACGGCTTCCGCCTAAGTGTTCATGAAAAGGACGGACCTCACTCGGTCTGGGTGCATGAGTTCGTTCTCGACGACCCTGCCGGCGAGCACATTGTCTTCGACGAAGTTCGCCAGGTCTTTGAAGAAGCGTTCATCGCCATTTGGACCGGGGTCACCGAGAACGACGGCTTCAACCGTATCGTGCTTGAAATGGCGGTGGGGTGGCGAGAGGCGGCGTTGCTGCGCGCGCTTGCGCGCTATCGCCAGCAATCTGGATTGGACCCCAGTCAGCAGGTCCAGGAAGCTGCGCTTCGCGATCATCCCATGGTCGCGCGTCTGATCCTGGATCTCTTCCAGACCAAGTTCGACCCCGCCATCAAGGTCGATCTCAAGACCCGTCAAGAGCAGGCGAAGGCCGTGCAGGCCAATATCGTCGAGGCGTTGCAGGCCGTGGAAAGCCTCGACGCCGACCGCGTGCTTCGCCGTCTGGCGGCCCTGGTCGGCGCGATCCAGCGCACCAACTTCTATCAGCTGGGCGCCGATGGTGAGCCTAAACCCTATATCAGCTTCAAGATCGCCTCGCGCGAGCTGGAAGACCTGCCCGCGCCCAAGCCCTACCGCGAAATCTATGTCTCGGCGCCGCACGTCGAGGGCGTCCACCTGCGGTTTGGCCCCGTCGCCCGGGGCGGCCTGCGTTGGTCGGATCGTCGCGACGACTTCCGCACCGAGGTGTTGGGCCTGGTGAAGGCGCAGCAGGTCAAGAACGCCGTCATCGTGCCGGTCGGCTCCAAGGGCGGCTTCTATCCGAAGCAACTGCCGCGCGGCGGCGATCGCGATGCGATCCAGGCTGAGGCGATCCGGGCTTACAAGACCTTCCTGTCGGGCCTGCTCGACCTGACCGACAATATCGACGCCGACAACCAGGTCGTGCCGCCGCCGTCGGTCATCGCGCATGACGCCCAGGACCCCTATCTGGTCGTCGCCGCCGACAAGGGTACGGCGACCTTCTCCGACATCGCCAACGGCGTGGCCGAAAGCTACGGCTTCTGGCTGGGCGACGCCTTCGCGTCCGGCGGTTCGGTCGGCTACGATCACAAGGTCATGGGCATCACCGCCCGTGGCGCGTGGGAAGCGGTCAAGCGCCACTTCCGCGAGCTGGGCAAGGACATCCAGACCGAGACCTTCACCGCCGTCGGCGTCGGCGACATGTCGGGCGACGTGTTCGGCAACGGCATGCTGCTGTCCAAGCAGACCAAGCTTTTGGCCGCCTTCGACCACCGCCACATCTTCCTCGACCCCAACCCGGATCCGGCCGTCTCGTGGGCCGAGCGCGACCGGATGTTCAAGCTGCCGCGCTCGTCGTGGGAGGACTACGACAAGTCGAAGATCTCGGCGGGCGGCGGGGTCTTCGCTCGTAGCCTGAAGAGCATCCCGCTCTCGGCCGAGGTCCGCACCATGCTCGAGATCAAGGCCGAGACCGTGTCTCCGGCGGAACTGATGACGGCGATCCTGAAGTCGAAGGCCGAGCTGCTTTATCTCGGCGGCATCGGGACGTATGTGAAGGCCAGGGGCGAGACCAACGCCGACGCCGGCGACAAGGCCAACGACGCCATCCGCATCAACGGCGCGGACCTGCGCGTCAAGGTGGTCGGCGAAGGCGCGAACCTGGGCCTGACCCAGGCCGGTCGCATCGAGTTCGCTCAGGCCGGCGGACACATCAACACCGACGCCATCGACAACTCGGCCGGCGTCGACAGCTCCGACCACGAAGTCAACATCAAGATCCTGACCGGGATCCTGGAGCGCAGCGGCCAGTTGGATCGCGACGGCCGCAACACTCTGCTGGCCTCGATGACGGACGACGTGGCCCACCACGTGCTGGAGCATAACTACGATCAGACTCTGGCGCTGACGCTGCTGGAAAGCGATGCAGTCAGCGAAGTCGACGCCCAGATCCGCTACATGGTCGATCTGGAGCAGCGCGGTCGGCTGGATCGCCGGGTCGAGGGCCTGCCGACGAATACGACGCTTCTGGAGCGCAAGGCGGCGGGTCGCGGCCTGACCCGTCCTGAGCTGGCGGTCCTGCTGGCCTACGGCAAGCTTGATCTGTTCGACGAGATCGTCGCGAGCCGGTCGCCCGACGACCCGTGGTTCGAACGCACCCTGCGCGGCTACTTCCCCGAGGCGCTCGATCAATACGCCGACGCCATGCAGAAGCACCGGCTGAAGCACGAGATCATCGCGACCGTGGTCGGCAACCAGATGGTCAACATGTGCGGCCCGACCTTTGTCAGCCGCCTGAAGGCCGCCGCCGGCGCCGACGTCAACGCCGTGGTGGTCGGCTTCACCGCCGCCCGCGAGATCCTGGGGATTGACGGTCTGTGGAGCCAGGTCAACAGCCTGGACAACGAGGCTTCGGCCGACGGTCAGACCGCGCTCTACAAGGCCCTGGCCTACGCCCTGCGCAGCCTGACCTTCTGGCTGGCGCGCCGCGCCCAGCGCGACGCCGCCAACGTCCAGGCTCTGGTCGAGGCCTACGGTCCGTCGGTCGCCGCGCTCAAGGCGCTGGCGCCGGCGATCCTGTCGCCCTTCGAGCAGAAGGCGGTGGCCAAGCGGGTGAAGGCCTATGTCGCCGACGGCGCGCCTGAAGCGCTGGCCCAGGCGGTCGCGGCCCTCCAGCCGCTGACGACGGCCGCCGACCTCGTCGACCTCGCCAACGCCTCCAGTTGGAGCGTGGAGAACGTCGCGCGGCTCTATCATCAGGTTGGCGCGGCGTTCGGGTTCGACCGTCTGCGCGGCGCGGCCGGTTCGTTCGTGGGTGGTGACGCCTTCGAGCGTCTCGCGGTCCGTCGCCTGATTGAGGATATGCTGACCGAGCAGACCTCAATCACCCAGCAGGTCCTGAAGTTCTCCGCCAACGCCCAGGCCGGCGAGGACGAGGCCTCGGCCAAGGCGGCTATCTCCTCGTGGGCCGCCCTTCGCGGGGATCGTCCTCGCGCGGTGAAGCGCACGATCGAGGATATCGAACAGGCCGGCGGCGGCTGGACCTTCGCCAAGCTGACGATCGCCAACGCGGCCCTGCGCGAGCTTTCCAGCGCCGCTTAGGGCCGACGCTCGCGCGCTCTAGCAGTGCGTGAGCGCCCCGGCGAAATAGCCCTGCACCGCCTGGAAGAGGTCCGGGCGGTAGCGCGCCCGCGGATCATTGGCATGGTCGTCGTCGAAGGCGTGAGTGGCGTCGGCGTGGAACACCCGATCCACGCGCAGGCCGTCCGCCGCCAGCCGGTCCAGCGCCTTGGCCGGCGCCTTCCAGCCCACCACCTGGTCCTTGCCCGCCAGCACCGACCACACGGGGGGAGCGCCCTCGCCCCAGCCGCGCGACGCGGTCAGCGATCCATAGCCGGCGTAGGGGTAGACGAGCAGCGTCCCTTTCACCCGCTCACGCAGTTTCCCAGGGTCGGCGTCGACCAGGGTCGTGCCGCGCGCGGCGCTCCGGCCTACCGCGTAGCTGTCCATGATCGTCCAGCCACCATGGCTCCAGCCGGCGAGGAAGACACGGCTGGGGTCGGCCCAGCCTTGAGTCTCCAGCCAGGTCAGCATGGCGAAGATATCGGCCGCGCGCTTGAGGCCGTGTAGCGCCACGCCCGTGCAGACGAACAGCTTGGCGTCGAGGGTCGACATCCCGCGGGGCTTCAGGGAGTCGACCACCACGGCCGCCCAGCCCGCCTGGACGGCGACGCGGGCGTAGTCCTCGAGAAACGGCGTCTTGCCGCCGCAGCCGTGCAGGATCAGCGCGACCGGGAAGGGACCAGGGCCCGCGGGCTTGAACACCCGCGAGTGCTTGGCGACCCTTTCACCCCAGGCGGCGCTGTCCATGCCGTCATCCTTCCGTTCAATGACGGAATACTCGCACACCCGTGAAGGCCATTGTAAGGCCAAGCTTGTCGGCCGCCTCGATGACCTCCGGATCGCGCATCGAGCCGCCCGGCTGGATGATCGCCGTGGCCCCCGCCTCGGCCGCCTGGATCAGACCATCCGCGAACGGGAAGAAAGCTTCCGAGGCGCAGGCGCAGCCCTTCAGATCAAGGCCAAAGTCGGCGGCGCGCAGGGCTGCGATCCGGGCGCTGTCCTTGCGGTTCATCTGGCCGGCCCCGACGCCCAGGGTCTGGCCGGCGCGGGCGTAGACGATGGCGTTGGACTTGACGTGCTTGCCCACGGTGAAGGCGAACAGCATGTCGCGCACTTCTTCCTCAGTGGGCTGGCGCTGGGTGACGATCTTCAGGTCGCTGGCCTTGATCCGCGCGTCATCGCGCGACTGCACCAGGAAGCCGCCGGCCACGCTCTTGAAGGTGTCGCCGGTCGACAGCGCATCAGGCAGACCGCCGGTGACCAAGAGGCGCAGGTT
>FWPV01008097.1_pt1 | contig 17759 bp, 13 predicted proteins | sample 2228371 | NCBI WGS metagenome assembly FWPV01 (sample SAMEA103939776, study PRJEB20133) | metagenome | reverse complement strand
GATCATGTTCTTGATGTAGTCCCGATGCCCCGGCATGTCCACGTGCGCATAGTGCCGCTTCTCCGTCTCGTACTCCACATGCGCAATCGCTATCGTGATCCCCCGCTCCCGCTCCTCCGGCGCATTGTCAATCGACTCAAACGGACGATACTGCGCTAACCCCTTGAACGAACACCACTTCGTGATCGCCGCCGTCAGCGTCGTCTTCCCATGATCAATGTGCCCCATCGTCCCTACATTCATGTGCGGCTTCGTCCGCTCAAATTTCTGCTTGGCCATGACGTGTTCTCCTCACTGTGGTATCAGGGCAGACCTGCCATCAGCCAGAGCCCTCAATGGGATTTGAACCCATGACCCCACCCTTACCAAGGGTGTGCTCTACCGCCTGAGCTATGAGGGCCTTCTCCTCTTCCCCCGCCCGGCGGGGGTCCCAGTGGGCGGTGAAGGATTCGAACCTCCGAAGGCTTCTGCCAGCTGATTTACAGTCAGCCCCCTTTGGCCACTTGGGTAACCGCCCATCTGCCTGCCGCACTTCGCTCTTCCCGGGCCCGAGCCCTGGCCCGCCACCGGCTCCCAAGCCGACGACGGGGCTCGAACCCGTAGCCTACCGCTTACAAGGCGGTTGCTCTTCCGTTGAGCTACGTCGGCATACGATAAAAACGCGCCTCACCTGCTTGGCGCATCTCCATTATACCAAACGCCTGCTCAGCCGACAACGACCCCAGTTTATCAGCAATTCCGAGCTCCGTCAATGAAGCCCTCCGGCGCGGCCGTAGCCCCGCGCCGCCCAGACGGCATACAGAGCGACCGAGCCCGCCACCGCCGCGTTCAGCGACTCCACCCGGCCTCGCATCGGCAGCCGCGCCAGATAGTCGCAGCGCTGCCGCACCAGCTTCCTCATCCCCTCCCCCTCACTCCCGACCACCAGCACCAGGGGCAGACTCAGGTCCACCTGGTCCAGCGCCACCGCCTCCGGGCTGTTCTCCAGCCCCACCACCCACAACCCGCTCTCCTTCAGCCAGCCCAGGCACTGCGCAAGGTTGTCCCGCGCCACCAGCAGGTGCTCACAGGCGCCCGCCGAAACCGCCACCACGGCGGCGGTGATGCCCACGCTTCCATGCCGGGGCAGCAGCACACCGTGGACACCCACCGCCTCCGCTGTCCGCAGCAGCGTCCCCAGATTCTGGGGGTCTTGAAGCACATCGAGCGCCAGCACCAGCGCTGGTTCGCCCGAGGCGCGGGCCCGGCTCATGACCTCGGCCGGCGAGACGTAGGGATAGGGATCCGCTTCCAGCGCCACGCCGCCGCAGCCCGGGACGAGTCGCTCCAGCCTCTGGCGGGGCAGCCTCTCCACCGGGATGCTGGCCGCCGCGGCCTGCTCGACGATCGACGCCAGACGGCCCCGCATCGGAACGCCTTCCCCCAGCAGAAGCCGATGGGCCCTGCGCCGGCCGGCGCGCAGAATCTCATACACGGGATTCTTGCCGCCGACGAATTCCCGCGCTGTGGACGCACGCCGAGGGCTCAGCCGATTCGCCAGTGCGTGCCGCTCCTGCCGTCTTCCAGGACGACACCCAACTCCTGCAGCCGCTGACGGATGCGGTCCGCCAGCGCCCACTGCTTCGCCTGGCGCAGCTCCTCGCGAACCTCGACGAGCAAGTCGATGAAGGGGGCGGCCTGGCGCGCCCGCCGCGGCTCGACCTCCAGCCGCAGCCCCAGCACGCCGGCCAGCTCGCGCAGGACGGCCTGTGCCGCGCCCAGACCTTCGGCGCGGGCGCCAGCGTCACGTGCCTGGTTGATCGCCCGCACCAGTTCGAACAACTGGCTGAGGGCACCGGGCGTGTTGAAGTCGTCGTCCATGGCCTGCTCGAAGCCGCGGCGGGCAGCCTCGACCTGCGCCGCCAGCTCCTGCTCCACCGCGGGCACCGCCTCCCCGGCGGGGCTTGCCGGCCTCAGCCCGCCGCGAAGCCGCTCCAGCGCGCGCTCCGCTTGCTCCACCACCGCCTCGTTGAAGGTCAGGGGGCTGCGATAGGACGAGTTGAGGATCATCATGCGCAGCGCATCCCCCTCGTGCTCCTGCAGGAACGCCTCCACCGTCACCAGGTTTCCGATGGACTTCGACATCTTCTCGCCGCCGAACTGGAGCATGCCGTTGTGGACCCAGTAGCGCGCCAGGGGTTTCCCCGTCAGGCTTTCGCTCTGGGCGATCTCATTCTCATGGTGGGGGAAGATCAAGTCGTTGCCCCCGCCGTGGATGTCGATCTGGTCCCCGAGGTGGTGGAGGATCATGGCCGAGCACTCGATGTGCCAGCCAGGCCGGCCCGGTCCCCAAGGGCTGTCCCAGGCCGGTTCCCCCGGCTTGGCCGCTTTCCACAAGGCAAAGTCGCCGGCCGCCTCCTTGCGCTCGTCCACCTCCAGGCGCGCCCCGGCGAGCATCTCGTCGCGCCGCCGCCCGGACAGACGGCCGTAGTCCTCGTCGCGCCCTACGCGGTAGTACACGTCGCCATCGACGGCGTAGGCATACCCCTTCGCGATCAGCCCCTGGACCATCTCCACGATCGCCCCGATCTCCTGGGAGGCTCTCGGGTTGACGGTGGCGGGCAGCACGTTCAGGTCGCGCAGATGCTGGTCGTATTCCGCGATGTAGCCCTCGGCCAGCTGCATCGGGTCCACGCCCAGCGCCTTCGCCCGAGCGATGATCTTGTCCTCGACATCGGTGTAGTTCATCACATGCCGTACGGCATAGCCGCGATACTCAAGGTAGCGGCGGATGACGTCGAAGACGATCGACGACATGGCATGGCCCACGTGTGCCTTGTCGTACACCGTCGGCCCGCAGACGTACATGCGCACCTTGCCGGGTTCTAGCGTCTCGAAGCGTTCCTTGCGGCGGGTCAGGGTGCTGTAGATCATCAGGGCCATGAAGCCTGCTCCATGTGCGGCGTCGCCGTCGGGGGGTCTGCGACGGCTCCGGCCTCAGGTCTCCTGCGGCCGGGCGAAGATCATCCTCCCGGCAGCCGTCTGCAAGACCTTGGTCACGACCACCTGCACCGTTCGATCGATGTACCCCTTGCCGTTCTCCACCACCACCATCGTCCCATCGTCCAGATAGCCCACCCCTTGCTCGGCTTCCTTGCCCTCCTGGATGACCTGAACCTCCAGGCTCTCCCCCGGCAGGAACACCGCCTTCACCGCGTTGGCCAGCTCGTTGATGTTGAGCACGGCCACGCCCTGCAGCTCGGCCACGCGGTTGAGGTTGTAGTCGTTGGTGAGGATGGGGCAGCGCAGCTGCCGCGCCAGGATGACCAGCTTGTCGTCCACATCCCGCACGCCCTCGACGTCCAGGTCGGTGATGCGGAAGGGGATGGTCGTGTCCTTCTGCAGCCGGTTGAGGATGTCCAGGCCGCGGCGCCCGCGCTGCCGCCGCAGCCCGTCCGAGGAATCGGCGATGTGCTGGAGTTCGTTGAGGACGAAGGCCGGCACCAGCATCGGCCCGGGGATGAACCCCGTCCGGGCGATGTCCGCGATGCGGCCGTCGACGATCACGCTCGTGTCGAGCAGCACGCTGCGCCCACCCTGCGCCGCGGCCCGCCCCTCCTCCCCGAGCGACGACAGCCGGCTGCGCAGGATTCCCAGCACGTCGTTCTGGCGGATGATGAACACCGCCACGCCCAAGTAGCCGAAGAGCAGCGCGCCCACGAAGGGCAGGATCTGACCGAAGGGGGCAGGCAGCAGGGACAGCGGGAACGACACCAGGGCCGCAATGATCAGGCCCACGATCAGCCCCATCAGGCCGGCCAGCATCGTCTGAGCCGAGACCTGCGACATCAGCGCCCGCGCTCGGCGCAGGGGCCGGGTGGTCAGGTAGGGCGTGACGATCAGGCCGATCATCGCACCCACCAGCGAGAACACACTGGCCCACAGCTCGGGCTGGTCCCCCGCCAGGCGGCCCAGGTAGACCCCCAGATACACGCCGCCCACGGCCATGGCCACCATCCCGATCAGCCGCACGACGAATTCAAAGCTCATGGGTCCCGCCTCTCAAGCAAACGGGGCGTGCGCCCGGTTTCGGCGTACGCCCCGAAGAGCCTGCATCCCTTTCGATCTCACGTCGGCCCCTTCGTCAGATCGCCGGACCGACCGCGCCCAACAGGAAAAGGATGATGGAGGATGAAACCGGGCCGGCGCGCCAGCGGCAATAATCAATCCCTGTCGCGCTTGGCATGTTCATGATATCACGCGCCCTCGAGGCGAGTCAAATGCATCGGACAGGGGCTTGAAGAAGCCTCGCGGACCTTCGCCATCTCACGGTTGGAACGGCCGACGGACAGCGCGCACGAACATCGGAGCGCACACACCGCCCCATCGCTCGCACAGCCCCGCTCCCTTTCCGAGCCCTATCCCCTTCTATGGTGGCCGCTGTCAAGCTCCGGGTGGGCAAGAGTCAAGCCCTCCCCTCGGTCTGGGTGGCCCGCTGTGGTGCTGTGTCTGGGTCGAGGGGCGGAGCGCGAGGCGAGCGGGCACTCATCCCCGCGCCTTGGGGGGCCGCCGGGTAGACTCGGCGATTCCCACGCGCCGCCGCGGGGGTGGCCCGGCCAGAAGGGAATGGCTGCAGGTCAGGCTCCGGACGAATCAGAACCGCTCCAGGGTGCCCCGCCGCTTGGCCTGATGCTCGAACCAGCGGAAAAGGCTGTAGCCAAGCAGCAGGTAGAACACCCCCAGCCCCAGTTCCGAGAGCAGCAGCGGCGCAACCTGCGCCAGTCCCTCTCCGGCGACGATCCGCCGTGTCGAGAGGATGCCGCGCGTCAGCGGCAGGCCCCAGGAGATCGCCTGCATCCAGCGCGGCAGGTCGGTCAGGGGGATGTTCGCCCCGGAGAACACCAGCAGCAGGAAGTAGGCGGCGTTGTTCACGAACATCGTCTCCAGGCTCACCAGGCTGACGCACCCCAGCAGCAGCCCCAGCCCCGAGGTGCTGAACGTCGTGATCAGGATGGTCAGCAGCAGGGCGCCCGGATCGGCCCGGGTGAGATCCAGGCCCAGGAGCATCACGCCCCAGCCCAGACCGATGAACACCCCCAGCATCCCATCGAGGACATGCATGAACGCCCGGCCGGCGAACATGGCCAACCGGTTGGCAGGGGTTCCGAAGAGGTAGGCCAGCGTGCCCGCCCAGCGATCGCCGCCGATGCTCATCGTCACGCCGTAGATGCCGCTCACGGCCGCAATCTGCACGGCGTTGCCGATCACGTAGAACGGGGCGTTCTCACGCCCGGTGGCGAACATGCCCATCAGGGTGAAGAACAGGATCTGCGCCAGCGGCATGACGACCTTGGAGGCCAGGTAGGTGCCCGGGCGCAGCCACGCGAAAAGGGCGATGTAGGACAGCAGCGCCCCATGCAGGAACAGGCGCACGTTCAGCCAGGCACGCCGCAGCGCCATCATTCGGTCATTCCCGTCCTTCCACGCGACCGCTCATTCCATGCGCAGCGTGGCCTCGGCGCGGGCTTTGCGCAGCATCACGTTCACCAGCCAGCGCGAGAGCGCCAAGTAGACGAGCGACAGCGCCAGCATCATCCCCCAACTGAGCAGGACCTGCCCTAGGCCGGCCCCGCCCGAGCTCGTGCCGTGCAGCGCACGCGCCGCCCAATACGGCGCCAGCATGTAGCTCAGCGGCGTCGTCCATCCCGGCAGGAGCAGGATCGGGAACAGGAAACCGGAGAGCATGTACACCGGGAATTCCATGGCGTTCTGCCAGTGCTGGACCTGCGGGTTCATCAGGAAGATAGGGGCGATCACCAGCCCGAAGCAGACGAAGGCCATCACCGTGAGGAGCAGCGAGACCGCGAAGAGCAGCGGCTGCTGGACCGCCAGCGGCTCGTGGAAGAGCAGCGCGGCCACGGTGTAGCAGGCCAGCATCGACAGCAGCGACTGGGTCACCACCGCTAGGTTCTTGCCAAACACCACCACGGCCACATGCGTGGGCTGACCCACCAGCAGTTCCAGGGTGCCCGTCCAGCGCTCCCAATTGATGCTGTTGCCTCCCATGAACAGCAGGGTGCTCCACAGCCCCGTCATGCCGGAGCCGACGACGACGTAGATGGCGTTGCTCGCCCCTCGCTCGACGAGCATCCACATGGCCAGGATGGCGATGATCAACGGCTGCAGCAGGATCGTGAACAAGACGAACGCGTCGGGGGCGTTCATCCGCAGAGTCATCTCGAACGCAGCCAGCGCCGCCCGCGCGTTCTCCCGAAACGCACCCGGCCTCACGCCTCGCCTCCCACCAAGCGCACGTAGGCATCCTCCAGCGTCGGCTCCCGCACCACCACCTTCCCCACGCGGATCCCCTCCAGGGCCGCCATCAGCCCGGGCACTGCCTCCGGCCCCCGCTTCGTCTGCACCCGGAGCGATTGGCGCTGGTCGACGTTCTCCACCGACACCGTGTCGACGAAGGGCAGCCCCCGCAGCCGCTCCACCGTCTCGGGCGGCATGCCGAACACATCCATCTCCACCACGGTCAGGTCGGCGACGTGCTTCTTGAGGGCCTCCGGTGTGTCGAGGGCGATGATCCTTCCTCGGTTGATGACCGCGATGCGCTGGCACAGCGCGTCGGCCTCGAACATGTAGTGTGTGGTCAACAGGATGGTCTTCTTCTCCGCCTGCAGCGCACGGATGGTCTGGCGCACTTCCCGTGCCCCCACCGGGTCCAGCCCGATGGTGGGCTCGTCGAGGAAGAGCAGCTCCGGATCGTGCAGCAGGGTGCGGGCGATGTGGAGGCGCTGCATCATGCCGCGCGAGTATCCCTCCACCTTCTCCCGGGCGCGGTCGGCCAGCCCCACCATCTCCAGCAGCGCCGGGATGCGCTTGCGCGAGACCTCCGGATCGACCTGGTACAGGCTGGCGAAGTAGCGCAGGTTGTCGATCGCCGAGAGACGCCAATACAGGCCTCGCTCGCCGCCGAAGATGAAGCCGATGCGCGAGCGGATGGACTGCGCCTGCTTGGCAACATCGTAGCCGAGCACACGCGCCGTGCCCGCAGTGGGCAGCAGCAGCGTGGTCAGCACCTTCACCGTCGTGGTCTTGCCTGCGCCGTTGGGGCCCAGCAGCCCGAACAGTTCCCCTTCACCCACGGTGAAGGAGATGTCATCGACGGCGACGACCTGTTTCACCGTCCGCCGCAGCACACCGATCGTGGCGCGGTAGACCCGGCGCAGATGGCTGACTTCGATCGCGTTCACCTGGAGACCACTTCACGCCCGAGGGGCGCGGGCATTATACCGCGGCGAGGTCAGCCGGCGCGTCCCCCAGCGGGGGGTTTCCTGCGACTGACTCCGGCGCGTCCCAAGGGGCATTCGCGGCCCCAGCGCCCGTCAACGCCGCCCGCACGGGCTCCCTCACCTCCGGCACAAGGTCTGCCGTCGCCGCCAGCAGGCCAAAGCAGCCGGCCAGCATCATGTCCCCGAAGGGAACGGCGAAGTAGGGGCGCAGCCTGGAGCCGAGGAGCAGTCCTCGGCGAGGGCCCGTCACCACGATCCCGAAGTCCGGCCCGTCGAGCGGGAGGGGCGCGTGGTCGAAGACCAGGGCGCCGTGGCCCTGATCCTCGAACACCTCGCGGCGGGTCAGGGTCCCCGCCGCCAGGCGTTCGATCAAGGCCTCCAGCCGCGCACGGTCGAGCAGGCCGGTGTGATGTTCGAACAATCCCTCGATTCCCCCGGGCCCCAGGCGGAAGCAGAGGGTGTGGAAGTTGCCGACGTTGACCACGGCCCTGCGCGCCTGTCTCTGCGCCTGCGGGTCGAAGCCGGCGCCGAGGACGGCGGCCGGCGCGGTGTCCATCACCACCAGCGGGCAGTCCAGCACGCCCGCACGGACCGCAACGGCCCGCATGCGCGTCAGCGTTTCGGGGATGTCGTGCGAGCGGTGGGCAAAGGCAGACAGACGACGGTCGGCGCGCAGCCTGGATTCAAGGTAGTCGAAGCGAAACTGCCGATCGGAGACGCCCGGCGGCGCTGCGCCGTGGTCGAAGACCGCCACCGCTGCGGCCGCTGGCCTGAGCGCAACGCCGAAATGGCGGAACGTCCGCTCCAGCGCAGCGAAGTCGAAGTCGCCGAGCACGATGTGCTCCACGTCGTCCAGGCGAGCGGCCTCCTCCTCGCTGACGATCTCCACGCCCAGCCGCAGGCGGACCTCCTCCAGGTCGTCGTTGAAGCTGCGCGCGGCCGCGGGCGTGGCGAAGACTCGGCTGCCGGCGCGACGAAGGGCCTCCACGCCCCACTGGCTGGGACCGCCCCCCATTGTCACCCCGCTGAGCAGGACATCCCTCCGCCTTGCCGCCGCCTCCAGGAGCCGCTGACGCACGATCATCGTCGGGGAAGGGAGCACCAGCTTGAGGCTGTTCTCCATCCCCAGGCCGGAGCGATAGAGGAGGATGTCCTGCGTGCCGGTGCCGACGTCGACCGCAAGGATCTGCATGCAGCCCTCAGCGACAACCGGATGCCCGCCAAGCGCGCCGCGCCTAGGGCGCGGGCTGCCAATCCGGTTGGAGTTCGCGCGTGGTGGGGGAGTTGGTGAGGTTGACCTCGTCGGCGCCGCTGGCTGTCATGCGGTAGATCTCCGGGTTCTGGTCTCGGGTCGAACCGAACACGATGAAGCGGCCGTCCGGCGAGAAGGCCGGTTCGCGGTTGCCGGCGCTGTTGGTCAGGCGCAGGAAGGACCGCGGGTCGTCCCAGCGCACGACGTAAATCTCATGCGACCCGGGCCGGCGCCAGGTGAAGAGAATCCACTGCCCGTCAGGCGAGAAGCGCAGGTCGCTGGCGCCGAGCAGCGTGTCGCTGCGGTCGAAGTAGCGCGGCGGATCGCCGCCCTCGGCCGAGCGCACCAGAATGCGCCCCGGGGCCAGATTGATCGAGCCGGCCACGATCAAGACGGTGGGATCGAGCGGATGCCAGGCCGGCGAATCCTCGTGGGCGAAGTTGCCCACGATGCGCGGCGGCGAGGCGCTGCACGTCCCCGGCGGCGGCTCGCAGCTCAAGTCCATGATGTAGACCCGATCGAAGTCGGTGAAGCGGGTGCTGGCGAAGGCCACGTGCTGGCCGTCGGGCGACCACGCGGGGTCGGTGTCGTCGCCGACGAACTGGGTGAGGTTGACGATCCCCGTTCCATCGGCGTTCATCAGCCACACGTCGAGGCCGTTCTGGCCGCCGCCGGGGGCGACGAAGAGCAGGCGCTGGCCGTCGGGCGACCAGCGGGGCTGCGCCTTGTTGCCCGGTCCGAAGGTGAGCTGCCGCCAGTCGCTGCCGTCCGGGTTCATCGTCCAGAGCTGCAGCAGGCCGTCTCCGGCCCGGTCGCTGACGAAGACAATCCGGCCTCCGCCTCCGATCAAGGTGGGCGCGGGCGTGGCGGTGGGCGAGGGCAGCGGCGGGCGGGTGGGGACGGGAGTGAGTGTGGGCGCGACGGCTGTTGCTGTGGCCGTGTCCGTCACCGCGGCGACGACGACCGCCGGGCGTGTCGGCTCTGGCGTCGGCTGCGCCGTCGCTCTGCCCCCAACCCATCCACCCAGCCACACCGCCGCGCCTCCAAGCACGATCAGCCCCGCTGCCCCCAGGCCGCCGAGGACCAGCCATGGCCAGCGCTGGCCGCGGCGGCGCGCCGCGGCCCGCACGGTTGGCGCAATCCCCTGGCCGTGAAGCGCGGCCAAGAAGGTCGGGATATCCGGAAAACGCTGATCCTGCTCCAGCGAGAGCGCGCGCTCGAGCGCCGCTTCAACGTGCACCGGCACGGCGGGGTTGTACTGGCGCGCCGGCCGCAGCGGCTCGTGATTCAGCATGCGCTCGATGCTGTCGGCGGGCGCCCGACCCGTGAGCAAGCAGTACAGGGTGGCAGCGAAGGCGTACTGGTCGCTCCGGGCGTCGGTGCGCGTGCCGCTGTACTGCTCCGGGGGCGAGAAGCCTGGCGTCAGGCCGCGCGCCCCGGTCGTGGTCACCGATTGATCGGAAACCTTGGCGATGCCGAAGTCCACCAGCACGACGTTCCCGTCCGGCTGCAGTTTGAGGTTGGAGGGCTTGACGTCGCGGTGGATGACCGGGGGCTGACGGGAGTGGAGGTAGGTCAGCGCGTCGCCAATGGCATCGGCCCAGCGGATGACCTCGGCCGGTGTGGGAGGCTGGCGGGCGGCGCGGCTGTGCAGGTCCTCGCCCTCGATGTAGTCCATCACCAGGTACTGTCGTCCTTCGAGCACGAAGTAGTCGGTGACGCGCGGCAGGTTGGGGTGATGGAGGCTGGCCAGCAGGCGGGCCTCGCGCAGGAACTGCCGTTCCGCTTCCGGGCTGAGGTTGAGGTTCTCCTTGATGGCGACGTTGAGCTGCAGCCGGTCGTCGAAGGCCAGATAGACGGCCCCCATGCCGCCCTTGCCCAGCTGCCGTTCGATGCGGTATCGCTCGTGCAGGATCGTTCCCGGCTGGAGCACCACGGCGCCAATTCTAGCCACAAGGAGGCAGCGGGTCAATCCACGTTGGGCGAAGGCCGCGCCGAAGGGCGGGCGCAGCAGCGTATGATTGCCTCCGACGCAGCGCACCTTACTTCGCGCAGCGCGCGGACGAGGAGCCGATCGTGGACGCGACGCCCAGTCTGAGCCTTGATCTTCTGCAGCCGATCCTCGACCGCCTGGCGCCGGGTGGACGCACCAACCTCATCCCGGCCTTGCTTGCAGCCCAGAGTGCTTACGGCTACCTGCCGGAAGAGGTGGTGGAGGCCGTGGCCCAGGCGCTCGGCGTGCCATTGGCCGAAGCGCACGGGGTGATCGAGTTCTACTCCATGCTCTACCCACGCCCGCCGGGCCGAACCATCGTGCGCGTCTGCACCAGCCCGGTGTGCGCCCAGGCCGGCGGAGAACGGGCCCTGCAGGCTGCCGCCCGCCATCTCGGCATCCATCCTGGCGAGGTGACACCCGACGGCGCCGGCCAGCTCGCAGTGGTCTCCTCCATTTCGTTATCCACTCAAGGTGTCGCTTGTCACTTGCCCGAACGAGCAGGGCCGATACAATCGATACGAACAGGCGTACTATATGGAGGCGCGATCGGTGCACCAGGTCGTCGACACAGGACCGGAGACGCACGCTCGCAGCGCGCTGATCCCCCTGTTGCAGCGTGTCCAGGCAAGAGACGGTTACGTCTCGCAAGAAGCCGTCGCCGCCCTCAGCCGGATGCTGCGCGTCCCCGCTGCCGAGATCTTTGGCGTACTGACCTTCTACGCCCAGTTTCGCCTTAAACCCATCGGTAGGCACGTGGTGAAGGTCTGTCGCGGCACGGCGTGTCACGTGCGCGGGGCACCCCTTGTCCTGGGGGCGATTGAGGCCGAGCTGGGGTTGGATGGTCCGGAGGACACAACTCCCGATGGCGAGTTTACTCTGGAGAGGATCGCCTGCTTCGGCGCGTGTTCCCTGGCGCCGGTCGTCGTGATTGACGGAGACACCATCGGCCACATCGACCCCGACAAAGCCAGGCGCCTTCTCCGCAAGCTTCACAGGGGGAGCCCTTCACCCGCTGCCGAGCAGGCAGAGGCGAGCGATGACTGATGCCTACGCCAGACTTCAGACCTGGGCGCGCAGCCAGCTAGAGGACAGGACCGCCTCACCCAGACCGCGCGTTCTCGTCGGCCTTGGCACCTGTGGGCTGGCTGCGGGAGGGGGAGCCGTCCTGGAGGCAGCGGAGAGAGTGGTTGCCGAGTTGGGAGCGGCGGTCGACTTGGTCAAGGTTGGCTGCATCGGGATGTGCTTTAAGGAGCCTTTGATCGACGTCGTCCTGCCGGGCGGTCCGCGCCTGAGCTACGGGCCGGTGCGGCCTTCAGACGTGAAGGCGATCGTGGAAGGGCTCGTGCTGCACAACGAACCTCATCACCCGCTGCTGCTGGCCGCCATTGAAGATCAGGCCTACGGCGACGTGCCGTCGTGGAAGGACCTCCCCTTCTTCTCCCGGCAGAAGCGGATCGTGCTCCGCAACTGCGGCTTCATCGATCCCGACCGTCTGGAGGAATATGTCGCCCGCGGCGGGTATGCCGGCCTGGCAAGAGCATTGACAGAGATGACGCCGGAGCAGGTGATTGAGGCCGTGAAGGCATCGGGCCTGCGGGGCCGAGGCGGCGCCGGGTTTCCCACGGGACGCAAGTGGGAGATCGCGGCCGCCAACATCTCGCGAGCACGAGCCGAAGGACACGGGCACCGCGGCGCGTCGCGCGAGACCGGCTACGTCATCTGCAATGCCGACGAAGGCGACCCCGGCGCGTTCATGAACCGCAGCGTTCTTGAAGGGGACCCGCATTCGGTCATCGAGGGCATGATCATCGCGGCCTATGCGATCGGGGCCAGTCACGGCTACATCTACTGTCGGGCGGAGTATCCCCTGGCCGTCCATCGCCTGCAGCGAGCACTCTCTCACGCGCGCGCAATGGGCCTCCTTGGCTCCAACATCCTGGAGACGGGGTTCTCGTTCGACATCACCCTGAAGGAGGGCGCAGGCGCTTTCGTCTGCGGCGAGGAGACGGCCCTCATCGCCTCCATCGAAGGACGGCGAGGCATGCCGCAGCCGCGTCCACCCTATCCTGCCCAGATCGGCCTGTGGGGAAAGCCAACCATCATCAACAACGTGGAGACCCTCAACAACGTGCCGGTGATCCTCTTGCACGGGCCGGAGTGGTGGGCCGAGAACGGGACGACCGACAGCCGGGGCACGAAGACCTTTGCCCTCACCGGCAAGGTCCAAAACACAAGCCTCATTGAGATCGAGCTAGGAAGAACTTTGCGCTACGTCATCGAAGACATCGGGGGCGGCATTGTCGGTGGGCGCAGGTTCAAGGCCGCTCAAACGGGCGGTCCGTCTGGCGGCTGCCTGGCGGAGGAGCACCTTGACCTGCCGATCGACTACGAGTCCCTTGCTGCGGCGGGATCGATCATGGGATCCGGCGGGCTGGTCGTCATGGACGATGGGACCTGCATGGTCGACGTGGCGCGCTACTTCCTCTCCTTCACCCAGACCGAGTCCTGCGGCAAGTGCGTCCCGTGCCGCCTCGGCACCAAGCGCATGCTCGAAATCCTGGAGCGCATCACCGCCGGTCACGGCCGTCTCGAGGACCTGGACCTGCTCGAGGAATTGGCCCAGGCCGTGAAGCTCGCCTCCCTGTGCGGACTCGGCCAAACCGCCCCCAACCCCGTGCTGACAACGCTGAGATACTTCCGCCATGAGTACGAGGCCCACATCACCGAGCGCCGATGCCCGGCCGCTGTCTGCAAAGCGCTGATCACCTACTCCATCGACCCGGACAAATGTGAGGGCTGCATGGTCTGCCTGCGCGCCTGCCCGGGCGGCGCCATCAGTGGGGCCAAGCGTGAAGTTCATGTCATCGATCCCAATCTGTGCACTCGCTGCGACAGCTGCCGCCAGGTGTGTAAGTTCGGCGCAGTGATGGTCGCTTAGGAACCGCGGGGCCGTGACACTCGATATTCACCACGTCTCTGGCTGCTGGCAAGTCCTTCCTCAAGAACCCACCACGCGGAGCGCATCGGCATGGCGGTCTCCTTGAACCTCACCATCGACGGCAAGCCGGTTCAGGCACCGGCGGGCGCGACCGTCCTGGAGGCAGCACAGAGAGCCGGCATCTACATCCCCAGGCTGTGCGCCGATCCCGATCTCAAGCCATCCGGCGCCTGCCGGCTGTGCGTCGTCGAGATCACCGGGATGCGGGGCCTGCCCACCGCCTGCACCACTCCTGTCGCCGACGGCATGCAAGTTCTCACTTCCACCCCCACCCTCGCGCGCGTCCGCCGCGACATCGTCGAGCTTCTGCTGTCGGATCATCCCAGCGACTGCCTGACCTGCGTCAAGAACATGCGCTGCGAGCTGCAGGCCGTGGCGGCCTACGTCGGAGTCAACCGGCGGCCCGTCCGCGGCGAACGGCGGGCCTACCCGATCGATGACAGCAACCCCTTCTACGGACGCGATCTGGAGAAGTGCATCCTGTGCGGGAAGTGTGTGCGCGCCTGTGACGAGATCCAGGGCCGCCAGGCCATCCACTTCGGCTATCGCGGTTTTGCCACCAAGATCACCACCGCCTTCGATTTGCCCGTCCTCGAGTCGACCTGCGAGTCGTGCGGGCGCTGCGTCGACTTGTGCCCGACAGCAGCGCTCTACGACAAAGCTTGGTTGGGGCAGGGGCTGCCCACCGGCGAGGTTCGCACGATCTGCTCGTACTGCGGCGTGGGTTGCGGCCTGATCCTAGAGACGCGCGACGGTCGGGTCATCGGCGTGCGCGGCGATCGCAGCAACCCTGCCAGCCACGGCCACACCTGCGTCAAGGGCCGCTTCGGCCACGGCTACATCCACAGCCCCGACCGCCTGACCCATCCGCTGATCCGAGCGTCGTTGGCCGAACGCCTCGGCCTGGGCGGCCCGACCAGTGCGCTGGACGACCGCTTCATCGAGGTCGATTGGGAGACCGCTCTCAATCTGATCGCGGACACCCTGGGTGCCATCTGCCGCCAATCGGGTCCCCAGGCGCTGGCCTTCGTTGCCTCGGCCAAGTGCACCAATGAAGAGAACTACCTGATGCAGAAACTGGCGCGCGGGGTCGTGGGCACACACAACATCGACCACTGCGCCCGCCTTTGACACGCCCCCACCGTCGCCGGTCTGGCGACCTCCTTCGGCTCGGGGGCGATGACCAACTCCCTCGACGATCTGGCAGAGCACGCGCAATCCTATTTGGTGATTGGATCGAACCCGACGGAGCAGCACCCCGTGCTCGGCGCCCGCCTGCGGCGGGCGGCCCAGCAGCGCGGCGCGGCGATCATCGTGGCCGACCCTCGCGCCATCCCCCTCACCGAGGTGGCCACGCTCCACATCCGCCACCGACCCGGCACGGATGTCGCCCTCCTGAACGGGATCGCCCACGTGCTGCTGCGCTCAGGATGGATCGACCAGGACTTCGTCTCCGCACGGACCGAGGGGTTCGAAGAGCTCAAGGCAACGCTCGACAATTACCCGCCTGAGGTCGCCGCCGCCTTCTGCCAAGTGAACCCCGAGGACATCGAGGCGGCTGCTCGCCTGCTTTGGGAACGCCGCCCGGGCGCCGTGCTCTACGCCATGGGCATTACCCAACACATCAGCGGCGTGAACAACGTCTTAGCCATCGCCAACCTTCAAATGCTGCTCGGCAACCTGGGAAAACCCGGCTCCGGCGTCAACCCGCTGCGGGGCCAGAACAACGTCCAGGGTGCGTGCGACATGGGCGGCCTGCCCAATGTCTATCCCGGCTATCAAAGCGTGGCCGTCGAGGCCCATCACGACAAATTTGCCAGCGCTTGGGGCACGGCGCCAGGCCTCACGCCCGGCTTGAGCCTGACCGAGATCTTCGATGCCGCCGGCGAAGGGACGATTCGTGGCCTGTACATGATGGGTGAAAACCCGGCCATGACCGACCCCGACGTCGGCCATCTCGTCGAAGCCCTGAGCCGCTGCGAGTTCCTCGTCTGCCAGGACATCTTCCTCAACGAGACTTCACGGATGGCACATGTCGTCCTCCCGGCTGCGTCATTCGCCGAGAAGGATGGAACCTTCACGAATACCGAACGCCGCGTGCAGCGAGTCCGCGCTGCCGTTGCGCCGCCCGGGGCCGCCCGTCCCGACTGGCAGATCATCGCCAGCCTGGCCCCCCGCCTCCTACGGGCTCTAGGCGAAGACCGTAGCGGCCCCTTCGCCCGTTGGGGCTACTCCTCTCCCTCAGAGATCATGGCGGAGATCGCCGCCCTTACCCCGATTTACGCCGGCGTCACGTACCCTCGACTGGAACCCAATGGCCTCCAGTGGCCGTGCCCAAGCTCCGATCATCCCGGCACACCGATCCTTCACGTCGGGACGTTCACGAGGGGCCGGGGTCGGTTCGTCCGGGTCGACTACACGCCGCCCAGCGAACTGCCAGACCGGGAGTTCCCTCTGATCCTCACAACCGGCCGCGTGCTCGAGCACTGGCACGGCCGCACCATGACCTCTCGCACCCCGCTGGAGCACCTCGTCCACTCTGACGCTGTCCTCATCCATCCCGAAGATGCCAGCAGGCTCGCCATCCGCGATGGCGACCGCGTCCGCGTCACAAGCCGCCGCGGTGAAGTCCTTGCACGGGCACGGGTCAGCGAGAGCGTCCAGCCAGGTCTGGTGTTCATGACGTTTCACTTCGCCCATGCCAACGCCAATGTCCTGACACATCGCACGCTCGAGCCCACTGCAAAGACCCCTGCCTTCAAGGTGAGCGCGGTCCGAGTGGAACCCCTCGACCGGGGAAGGGTGGGCTGAAGGGGAGCCTGCCGCGGCCTCCGCCGAACTCGTCAGCCATGGCCCGGCATCCCTGGCGACCACGGATGAACTCGCGCTTGCCGCCGCGCTCTTGATGTTCCGGGCAGGGCGGGCGCCGGCTTCTTCCCGCCGTACCCGCGACAGGGTCCTCGTATCCGCGGGCCCGGAGTGGTACGATGGAACGAGATGCCGAGATGAAGCCAGGCACGACACCGACCGAGTGGCTTGAGCACCGAGGGGGATGGCGGCCCGTGCAGGCCGAAGTGGTCTCGGAGGCCCTGGTCACCATCTACGTCAACGGCCTCGAGCTGGTCACCGTCATGTGCTCCCCTTCGGATCTGGATTGGCTGGCCGTCGGTCTGCTGAAGAACGAGGGCCTGCTTGAAGCCTCAGACGAAGTCGATCACATCCATATCCCCCAGGCCGGCTGCTGCGTCGACGTCTGGCTGACGCATGCCGTCCGTCTCCCTCCCCGGCGCATCATCACATCCGGCTGCGGCGGGGGCGTGACGTTCAACGATCCTTCTCTCGGCGTCCAGCCGCTAGACGACGACCTCCGCCTCGAGCCGGGACAGCTCTACCAACTCTTCCCGCACCTACACTTCCCCGACAGCCTTCATGCCCGCGCCCGCGGCGTCCATGCTGCCGCCCTCTCCGACGGCGAACGGATCCTGGCCCTTACGGAGGATGTCGGGCGCCACAATACGATCGACAAGCTAGCGGGCGCCTGCTTGGTTCAACGCATCGAGACCCGCGGCCGCATCCTCCTGGCCACGGGGCGCATCTCTTCAGAGATGCTCCACAAGGCCGCCCGCATGGGCTGCCCGATCGTCGCTTCCCGCAACTCCCCCACCTCGCTTTCGATCGAACTGGCCAAGGCCTGGAATATCACCCTGATCGGCTACGTCCGCCAGCGCTCGATGCGCGTGTACACCCATCCCGAGCGTGTGGCCCAGTGAGAGCGGAAAGCCCGCCACCAAGACCGGGCACACGCCAAGCCTCTGAACAATCGAACACACTTGCCCGGTGATCTCCCGAGTCCCCGACCTCGCAGCACTTCGTCAACGACCGGCCGGGGTGTCGTCCGCGTCGGCAGACCGCCGTGCCGGCTAGGCCGGCTGCGAGTCCTCCTCGCTCGTCTCTGCCTCGGCCGGCCCCAGTCCCAGGTCGATCTGGTCCTCCATCTGAATCTGGCCCCGCAGGAAGGCCCCCTCCTCGGTGGAGAACGAGGTCGTCACCACATCCCCCCACACGCGCCCGCTGCGCGTGATCTCGACTCGCTCGGCCGTGATGCTGCCCTTGAGCGACCCGGCCACGATCACCGTCACCGCCCGCAGCCGCTCACACGACACCCGCCCCTGCGGCCCGATCACAACCAGCCCGCGAACGGCGATCTCGCCGTCGAAGGCCCCCTCGATGCGCCAC
>FWPV01007515.1_pt1 | contig 17759 bp, 16 predicted proteins | sample 2228371 | NCBI WGS metagenome assembly FWPV01 (sample SAMEA103939776, study PRJEB20133) | metagenome | reverse complement strand
TTGAAGGGCAAGGATCATGGTCGCGTCAATGTTGGCCGGGCTGCCTGCCAGTTCCAGCTTGCGGTTGATGGAGTTGATGGCATTCTGGGGGGTAAAACGGACTGCCAGTTCCCCCATTTTACGCGCCATCGGGTAAATCACACGTTGGGTAAACGGCTGGGAGAGTTCGAGCTTGCGCAGGTCAACCTGTTCGCCCGTGCGGCTGAATTCCTCCAAACGCGCCTGAAGCGCTCTTTCGTTGGCTAATTCAGGATTGCGAAGCCCGATGACAGTTAAGATAACCGCCCCAAGAATTACCAAACCACCGACAACGAAAAGTATCCACATATCAGCCTCCTTTTATCTATACCTCAATGTCGGCGAGTTTAGTCATTGTGAAATAGCCAGAAATGATGAGAATGGCAGCTACTCCCAATGCAATGTAACCACAAGGGACGCTTTCCGGCTTGAAAAATGTCATGATGTAGTCACGATTGAGAAGATATAGGACACCTATCAGGATAAGCGGGAGCAAAGAGAGGAATTTGCCTGAATACATGACCTGAGTTGTGAGAACCCTGATTTCGCCCTTGATGCGTACCCGTTCGCGAATGGTGAAGGAGATGGTGTCCAAAATTTCGGCTAAATTACCTCCCACCTCCCGTTGAACATTGATGGCAGTGATCACCAAATCAAGATCATCTGAGGGGATACGCTTTAGGAGATTATCCAGCGCTTTCTCCATTGGAATACCCAGTTGGAGCTCCTGAACCACACGATGGAATTCGTCAGAGATTGGCGGGGGCAATTCTTTGGATACGGCTTCCATGGCTTGCATGGTGGAATAACCGGCGCGCAAGCCATTGACCATCAGGTTGAGCATATCCGAAAGTTGCTCGTTGAATCGAATCAAGCGTTTGCTTTGTTGCCTCCTGACATAAAAGCGCGGCAGAAAGCCCCCGATTATTGCTCCGATAACGGCTGTGATGATGCTGTTTTGACCAATGACATAACCAACTCCGGCCATAACGACTATACAAATGATAATCAGGGCAATAAATTCCCCCGGCCTGAGTTTCAAATCAGCCCGGCTCAGTTCCTGTGAAATTCTGTCTCCTAAGGTGGAACGTTCAACGCGCCGATTCAACCAATCCGTCAAAGGGGAGGAACGCCCCTTTTCACTCACAATTTCCTGCTGCTGGGTTTCAACGTAGCGACCCAAACGTTCTTCGACCATGCTGCGTTCGCTGGTAATGGAAACAACGATGCCGAGAATCAAAAGCAGGAAGGCAAATCCACCTCCGACGAGCAAAACCATAGTTGGGCTGAAAATCATAGGTTCACCTGCTTTCTGGCATATTGATGAGCCAACTGGCTAAAGGGTAACTTACCTTCTGCGTGCTTCTCCCATGCCCCAAAGTGAGGGAGGAAGATGAATACCTGCGGCTTCGATTTTCTCATAAAATCTCGGCCGTAGTCCAGTCGGGCGCAAACGTCCAATGACCTTGCCATTCTCATAGCCGGCTTGTTCAAATTGATAAATGTCCGTCATAGTGATCACATCACCTTCCATTCCGGCCACTTCGCAGATATTGACCACCTTACGGGTGCCGTCTCTCAGGCGTTCTTGATGGACGATGACGTCAATGGCTGATGATACCTGTTCTCGGATCGCTCTGCTTGGCAAGTCCATGCCAGCCATCATCACCATCGTTTCCAGACGGGAAAGAGTGTCCCGAGGGCTGTTCGAGTGCAGCGTGGTCATAGAGCCATCATGGCCAGTGTTCATGGCTTGGAGCATATCCAGCGCGGCTTCGTCGCGAATCTCACCGACGATGATGCGATCAGGACGCATACGCAATGAGTTAATCACCAGTTGTCGAATGGTAATTTCCCCGCGTCCTTCAATATTGGGCGGACGGGATTCGAGAGTAACAACGTGTTCCTGACGAAGTTGAAGTTCCGCCGCGTTTTCAATGGTGATGATGCGCTCATCCGCCGGGATGAAGCCGGAGAGCACATTTAGAAGCGTGGTTTTCCCGGAACCTGTACCTCCAGAAATGACGATGTTCAAGCGTGCCTTGACGCAGGCATCCAATAGCTGGATGGCTTCGGGGGTAATTGAACCAAATTGAATGAGTTGATCAACGGTGATTGGATTTCGAGCAAATTTTCGGATGGTAATCACCGGGCCAACCAGGGAAATGGGAGGAATGACCGCATTCACACGGGATCCATCCGGAAGACGGGCATCTACATACGGCGAGGATTCATCAATGCGTCTGCCCAGAGGTGCCACGATTCGTTCGATGATGCGCATGACGTGGTCATTGTTTTCAAAGGTTATGGGTGCCCGTTGAATTTTACCGCGCCGTTCGACATAGACGTTTTTGGCTCCATTCACCATGATTTCGGTGATGCTGTCATCGTCCAGTAAAGGCTGAAGAGGCCCAAACCCGAGGATTTCTGCAGCGATTTGCTCGTACATACGGGCTTTTTCAGGACGAGAAAGGACGATATTTTCTTCGGTGAGAATTTGCTCGAACAATTCCTGAATCGTGCGGCGTACCTCTGCGGTACGGGTAACATCCATGTTGCTATCCAGGTTTGAGAGCAATTTATTTTGCACACGCACTTTCAGATCCTGATAGGTATCTTGGGTTGTGGGCATGGATGGGGCTCCAACCCGCCTTGCTGGCATAGATGAGGGAGTGGATGGCGGAGCGCCTGGTACTTTCCCTGCCCCCCCTTGGGGTGGAGTTTGATCACCTTGAATCCGTTTTAAGATGGACATGGCTAAATCTCCCCTGATTTACCTTTACTTTCTCCCAACCATTTCCCGTTCGGGAGTTGTGGTTTCATCTTGTTGAATCCGTTTTTGGATTTGATCAACAAGGTTATGAATATTACGGCTGGCAAGCAGATTAGGGTTTTCAAGTACGATAGGTGTTCCGCGGTTTACCGAGTATGGAATGTTTCGATCATCCAATACGATCGAACAAATGACCGGGTGGTGAAGCCTTTCACTGATGGTTTCTGCAGTTAATTTTAAGCGATTATCGAAACGGTTGAGAATAAATAGAGTCCGGTCAATGATTTTTGATTCATGGGCAATAGAGAGGAACACGCTACAACTTCGTAAGGCTGGAATATCCTGGGTTGTGACTAACAAGATGTAATCGGAAACCTCTAATGCTGCTTGAACCGTTTCGGTCATATAAGACGCGGTGTCCACAATGATATAGTTGTAGATCTGCCGAAGAAATTCCAATGTGAGTTTGAACTGGTCGGCAGTGATCGTTTCGGCAAGTTCAGGGCTTGGAGGACAGGAGAGAATGTGGATTCCGGATGCTTTATGGGTGGTAACTACTTCTTCAACAATATCCGGGTCAAGTTCCTCGGCACGTTTGGTGAGGTCGTATAAACTGTTGCGGCCTTGTTCGTTAAGGAAAATGGCAACATCCCCGAATTGAAGATCACCATCGACAAGCACCACTTTATTATCCGCTTTTTTCAGGGCGATTGCCAGATTGGTAGCAATGGTTGTGCAGCCGACTCCTCCTTTTGGGCTGTAAATGGTGATCATTTTACCTTTTTGCAGTGCAGGGGAGGAGCCGGGTTGCGCTCCATCTGCATAAACCGGCAAGACAGCAGCGGCTTTTTTTCGATCCTCGGCAGCCATTTGACCGGCTCTTAATATTGCAGTAATCAGTTCAGTGGTGTTTGCCGGTTTGCTCAAGAAGTCGGTGGCACCAGCAATCATTGCCCGGCGCATGTAGTTCGGGTCATTCTGGATGGTGAGGATGACTACTCGCGTAAAGGGAACCTTTTTCCGGATTCTCTCGGTGGCGGTAATGCCATCCATATCAGGCATGTTGATATCCATAATTGCCACATCTGGTTTGGTTTGCTGAGCAAGGCGGATGGCTTCTTCGCCGTTGGCTGCGAAGCCAACGATTTCGATCTGCTCTTCAAGCATGACCTGCCGCTGGATGGACTCGCGAGTCTCTTTATTGTCGTCAACGATAATGACTCGAACCAACTCCTTATCAGGCATAACCGCTCCTCATAGAACCTTTAAGGTGTATTGACAATTTTACTATTGGACTGGGATGGGGGTGGGGCCGAGTTCAGGCATCTTTAGCCGATCCACGCGGGGCTCGATGGCGTAAGGCAGTTTGGCCGGAAGCGGGATATTCTTTTGATCCATGAGATACTGCTGAGTGACGGCATCCGTTACGATGGGTTTGGTGTCGGTAGGATTGCGCAAAGCAAGGTTGAGAGTTACCTCGCTAAGCAACATGTAATTCAACGCAACCGCATCCTGCGGACTGACAACAAGGGTGATGGGGAATGGCTCACCCAATCCTTGGACAGGCGCCTGTTGAACACCTTGTTGTTCCTGCGGAATGGGAGTTGGTTGAACTTGAGGCTGGGATTCCTGTCCGGTTCGCAGCACGACCGCATCCTGAATCACCGTCTGGCAAACCAAACGAGGTCGTTGGGGTTCAGAGGGAACTATGTAAAGGGGCAAATTGAGGGTTGGATCTAATTGGGCTCTCCCTTCAACTGCTCCATCCGGTGCAGGGATGATTCCCGCTGATGCCCGTTCCGGACCAGCTTGTTCACCACCGGCAGCGCCGGGCCGCTCCACTGCACCCACTTCGTTGGGTAATTTAGATTGGAACTGGGGGTCAATGTCCACCAGCAACATGCAGCCGATCACCATGACGTGATCACCCGGAGCAAGGGAATTATCTACGGAGGTCAACCGGGTTGCCGGGATTGGCATGGCAACGAAATCCTTTGGCACATCAAAGGATGCAACTGACCCGCCGGCAGGTTCAATTAATACAGCCTTTGTGAGTGGAACACTGGGCTGCAAATCATACCTGGCGCGACTGCCGACTACGGATTGAATATCGCGGATGAAGGTGCCTTCGACATACGATTCGGCGGGATAGTCAATCATCATGACTTTGGCTTCAGTGATCTCTTCACCGCGGGCGATGAATTGAGTTGTGATGACGATTTGTATCATTGGTTTAGCGGGTTCTACCGTGGATAGGGGTTGTGCGCTCTGTTGTTGTTGCATTTGCAGCCACAGATAGACTGCACCGACTGCAAAGATCAAGATGAGAGCCACCAGGATGATGATTTGCCCACCTCTTTTACCTTTAGCGGCCATGGAAATTCCTCCTGAGTTGAGATATGATTTTTGAAATGTGCATAAGCGTTTGGGAACGGGTGTTAGGAGTTTAGAAACTGGATAATGCCGATAAACACATTGAAATGCATTTGACTATATCAACATTATATAATATCAAGAAAAATGTGCAAGGATTAAGGTGAGCGAAAATCCTAATACTTTTGAAAGTTTGGTGTTTCTGATTAAATGATAAACCCTGTTTGGACAGGGTTTATCAAAACTGGCAATGAAATATGTCAATGTTCTAAATAGATCGCATGATGTTGGAGAAGATGTTGCCGATGGCCGGGCCGAGCAATGCCAAAATAACGATCACAACAACGGCTACCAGAACAAGAATTAATGCGTATTCAACCAGGCCTTGGGCTTTTTCTTTGGGAGCAAATAACATGACTGTTCACCTCCTTTCCGCTCGTAATTTAATATAGTACTAAATCTAAACTTTATTATAACCATCATGGTGGGGAATTCAAGCGAGATTAATTACAAATACCTTACAGGTGAAATTGGCAATTAAGAGTTTAACATTTTTGGCTGCTACAAAGATAAACCCCTCGCAGGGAGGGGCTTATCTTTGTGATGATGTTGGGGTTGTTTGTTATATAGATCGCATGATGTTGGAGAAGATGTTGCCGATGGCCGGGCCGAGCAGTGCCAAAATAACGATCACAACAACGGCTACCAGAACGAGAATTAATGCATACTCAACCAGACCCTGGGCTTTTTCCTTCGGTGCGAACAGCATTTGTCTCACCTCCCTTCTGTTCCAGATTGTTTGTATATGAATATTTTATACATCATTCTTGTAAAAATACAAGTGATTTTCCCCACAAATTTCCGCAATTTTCAAAAAAATGCAACCGTAAAGAAACAAAATCCGTATACTTGGTCAGAGTTTCCTTGAATTTTTGATTGCATTTCTAAATGATTTACAGAAACTGGTTGCGCCAAAAAGACGGGATGGCTATAATGATAAAAGATCAATGAGAACTGGGAGGTAAAATGAGCGACTTGTTTGAGCGGGTGACGGGTGATCAGGACATCATCAAAAAGTTGTTGGCCAATGTGCCGGGTTTCAAAGGCTATCTGGATAAAAGAAATCGGAAGATATCCGACAAACTTCTGCGAGAAGCAGTTGCCAACCGATTTGAACAATTATGGCAGCGAATTTCCGGTTTACAACGGGAGTTGATTTCATCCGGCGATATTGACCGAGTGGACGACTTGGAAGCAGCGGCAATCAAACTGCGTCAATTCACAGATCGGATTCGCACAGCCTCTTACGGATATTCTCCGTTTTTTGCTGCAGTGAAGATCAATAGCGAAGATCTTGCACGAGTTTATGAATACGATAGCGCTATGTTCGATCTAGCAGACGAGGTTGCTCGGGCAATTAACCATGTGGAAGCCTCAATAGGAACAGAAGGTCTGCCGGCTGCAATCCGAAACCTAACCACCGCAGCCCAGTCCTGTCTGGATGCTTTTAATAAAAGAGACGAAATCATGATGAATTTTCAGGCAGGCGGGTTGGAATCATAATTTCCGGTCACATGTTTTGAGAGGAGAAATCATACCATGGCAAGAATATTTGATGTTGTTGAATATCCCAGTGAAATGACGGACGAGCTAGTCCGACGCTTCCCTGAACAAGGAGTGGCTGATTTGCGGCTTGGTTCTCAGGTGATTGTGCGTGAGTCTCAAAATGCTGTCTTCATGCGTGACGGTCATGCTTTGGATGTATTCGGCCCAGGTCGCCACACTATTACCACGGCCAATATACCGCTCCTAACTCGTTTGATTGGGCTTGCTTTTAACGACCGCACTCCCTTTACAGCCGAGGTTTATTTTGTTTCGATGCGGGAATTCCCTGATCGAAAATGGGGCACGCCCCAGCCCATTCTGGTCAGAAACCCCGGGATGGGTTTGGGAGTTGCTTTATTACAAGGATTTGGAACATATAGCTTTCAGGTCAAGGATGCTCAGCAATTCGTTACCCAAATTGTCGGTGCACAGGGTACCTATCGCATGTCCGATATTGAAAATCGTCTGCGCACCGTGCTTCTTTCTAAGCTGCAAGACCTTTTGGGGGAAATTGGGGCAACGAAATCGGTTGCCGAAATGATCGGCTTGATTGAGGAAATCGGCGCGGGTGTGCGCGCAAAAGCGCAGGATGATTTCACTGCATTGGGTCTTTTGTTAAAATCGTTCTACATTGGCAGCCTTAAACCATCCGATAAATCCGCCGAAGAACTGCGTGCTATGGGCATGCTCGACATGGCGACCTACGCTCAGCTGCAGGCGGCAGATGCTTTGCGGGATGCAGCTCAAAATCCTAGCGGAGGTGCTGGCTTAACCGCCGGTATTGGTGCCGGTGTTGGCTTGGGAAATGTCATTTCTCAATCTTTGCAGGGGATGACTACAGGTGGACAGAGCGGTCAGGCAGCCTCATCCTCCCCCGCCAGCGCGACCATTCCTTCTGTTATGACCCCTACCGAAGCGGCTCAGATTCTCAAAGTTTCAGAAGAGGATGTGGTTGCGGCAATTCAAGCCGGTGAATTGAAGGCAAAAAAGATTGGAAACGCTTATCGAATCAGTAAAGAGGCGCTGGAAGAGTTCTTGAAGGGTTGAGACCTTTGTTCAAGGCCCGACATTCGAAAATGTCGGGCCTTTTTTGTAATTAAAACCATTTTTATCTGAATTTACCTCGTGGTATAATCCACGCAACGGTTTTAGCCGGCTATCTTTGGTTTGGGGAGAGTCTATGAATCTACATGAATATCAGGCAAAACAAATCTTTTCGAAGTACGGCATACCCATCCCACGCGGCAGGGTGGCTGCTAATCCAGCGGAAGCAAAACAGATCGCTGAAGAATTAGGCGGAAAAGTCGTTGTTAAATCGCAGGTTCTGGTGGGTGGAAGAGGAAAGGCGGGTGGAATCCGTTTGGCAAAATCAAGTCAAGAGGCCGAAGAACTTGCAACCTTGATTTTAGGGATGGAAATCAAAGGCTTGCCGGTTCGCAAGGTGTTGGTAGACGAAGCCGTCAGTATCGAAAAAGAGATCTATTTGGGGATCACCAATGACCGTTCTTCAAGAAAGCCGGTTTTGATGGCTTCGGCTGAGGGTGGTGTAGATATTGAAGAGGTGGCTTCTCGCTCTCCCGAAAAAATCATTAAGATACTAATCGATCCTCTCTTAGGGCTGAGAGAGTATCAATCCCGCGACATTGCAGTTTCCATTGATCTCCCAAAACCCTTTTGGCGTTCGTTTATTTCTTTGGCTGAAGCGTTATGGAAGGTTTACCAAGAAACCGATGCGACGCTGGTGGAAATTAATCCACTGGTCATCACGAAAGACCAGCGATTGTTGGCATTAGATGGAAAGATGAGCATTGATGACAATGCTCTCTTCCGACATCCGGATTTGGCAGAAAAGCGTGATCTCGATGTTGAAGCACCAGCTGAGATTGAAGCTCGAAAATACGGGTTGTCTTATATTAAGTTGGATGGAGAAATTGGATGTATGGTGAATGGCGCTGGTTTAGCCATGGCCACGATGGACATCATCCAACTGTCTGGCGGGTCACCCGCAAATTTTCTGGACATAGGTGGCGGAGCCGGCGCGGATAAGGTTGCGGCTGCATTACGAATCATTCTCTCTGATGCGAATGTTAAGGCTGTACTGATCAATATCTTTGGCGGTATAACTCGTTGTGACGAGGTTGCGCGGGGTATCCTGGCTGCCATCAGCGAAGTCAAACCCACTGTACCGATGGTGGTAAGACTGGTTGGAACCAATGCTGAAGAAGGGCGGCGTTTACTTGCGGATGCCCAAATGATCACCGCTGAAACGCTGGTTGAGGCCGCCCAAAAATCGGTACAGGTTGCGCGGGGAGGTGTGGCATGAGCATCCTAATAAACAAACACTCACGGGTTGTTGTGCAGGGAATTACCGGACACGAAGGCTCATTCCATGCTCATCAGATGATTTCCTATGGGACAAATGTTGTGGCTGGGGTTACTCCCGGTAAGGGTGGCGAATGGGTTTTGGATGGGAAGGTGCCTGTTTTTGATTCGGTAAAAGTGGCTGTGGAAGCCACCGGTGCGAATGTCTCAGTAATTTTTGTGCCAGCTCGCTTTGCAGCGGACGCAATATTTGAAGCGGCTGATTCAGGGGTTCCACTCATCTTCTGTATTACCGAGGGAATTCCAGTACAGGATATGATGGTTGTCCGTGCTTATCTGGATCAGAAAGGTGTTCGTTTGGTCGGTCCGAATTGCCCGGGAGCACTAACCCCCGGCGAGGCAAAGGTGGGGATCATACCGGGTAACATTGCTATTCCCGGAGATATCGGGGTAGTATCACGCTCGGGAACATTAACTTACGAAGTTTTGTATGCCCTGAAACTGCACGGTATGGGAGCCAGCACGTGTGTGGGTATAGGTGGCGATCCTGTTAATGGTACTTCGTTCATTGATGCGTTAAGTCTTTTCGAAGCGGATCCCCATACCGAGCGAGTAGTATTGATTGGAGAGATTGGCGGTTCAGACGAAGAGAAAGCAGCCGAATATATTTCCCGGCACATGACCAAACCGGTCGTCGCCTTCATCGCTGGTCAAACCGCACCGCCTGGCAAACGAATGGGACATGCAGGCGCCATCATTGAAGGCGGAAGTGGTACTGCTACGGACAAAACCCGAGCATTAAAAAATGCTGGTGTCCGTGTAGCAAAGCACCCGGAAGAAATTCCAGATTTATTAAAGGGTTGAAAAATTCAGTTGAAAACTGAATGAAGTAGCGTGGAAAAGAATATCTCTCGATCATCTCCACGCTACTTCTTCTTTTACTTTTTATGGGCTTGAATGTAATTTACTGCATCCTGCACGGATTTGATTTGACGGGCGTCCTCGTCGCTAATAGCCAGATCAAATTTTTCGCTCAATCCATCAATCAGGAAGAACTGATCCATTGAGTCGGCCTTGAGATCTTCAATAAAACGAGTTTCTGGAGTGATTTCTGACCCATCCACTTTCAAGACTTCTACAATGACTGCTTTGACTTCTTCGTAAAGATCACTCATGCCAAAACCTCCAAAAGAATTATACCTGCTGTGAAATTATTGTAACTTTCCTATTCATTCTGTCAAGCCTATACTGAAATAAAAGAAGATTAATTTGACAAAATAGAAAAAATGTTCTATAATGTTCTTGCACAAAAACATTCCTTTGTGCAGGAGTAAATGAGATGGCAGCAGGATCTTATTTTGAGTCAAATTATTGGCAAAAAATGCTTCATTATCTCCAAAATCAGCGAAAAGCGGTATATGGTGCAATTCTGGCGGTAGCGTTAATTGGATTTGAGGTATTCAATTACAGTACTACAGAATTGGCATTGGGTGATTTGCTCGGCGATTTACGATTTGCAGGATTTCGTTGGGCAACGATTCTGGCTGTTGCTTTTTGTGGAATAGATTTCGCAGGGATAGCCCGGTTATTCTTGCCGGAATCGCAAGATTCAAAAGAGACATGGTATTTGATGGGGGCGTGGTTGATTGCGGCTACCATGAATGCTGTCTTGACCTGGTGGAGTATCTCTCTGGCATTGGTCAATCGCACCCTTCAAAGCAGTTCGTTTATACCTCATGAGATATTAATTGAGGTGATCCCCGTCTTCATTGCCATATTAGTCTGGATTACCCGCATTTTGCTGATTGGAACCTTTTCATTTGGCGCCACATGGTCGGAAGAGAGGATTTCTCAGCGTGGAGCGGTTAGAAATGGATCTTATTCGGAGAAAACTTCAAGCGCCCCGTCCGTGGCAGGAGTCCAGCCCTTGCGATTGACTAGAAGGGAGTCGTTCTATGCAAGATCTCATAAACCTCAGGAAGGACGACCCGAACCGGAGTATGTTAGCGAGGACAGCGACGGGGTGTACATACCGGTTCCCGAATTAACCCGAAATGCTACAGCAACAGTAGAACACCGATCTCTGCGTTAGGTTTTGACGAGTCTCATAGCGGAATTCAACGCATCGCTGGTGTTAGAAAAAACGTTGGCCCCTAATTCCTGCAACGCTTTTTTCTTTTGCGGGTGGTTGGTAATTCCCCAAAGATAATGAGTCACCGACCACCCGGCTTTCTTCAGGATTTCAGAAGCACGAATAACCGATCGGAGTCCGTTAGGCGAATCCTCGAAAATGTGGATGTGTAGCGGTTCATTGGGCAGAAAACTAGCAAGGTGGGTTGACGATTTTACCAATTCACCAGAGTGACCGCCCTGATACAGGCTCATACAAACCCTTAGGGCATCCACAAGGTCGTTGAACACCAAGGCGATAGCGGTAAGGGCATGAAATTCGGAAGGTTTCAGGATCTGGTCAATTGCAAGGTTATATTGTTGGCATGCCCATAATAATGTGCCGTAACCAGCCAGAGCGATATCTTCCAACCCCGTCAACTGCAAAGCAATTTCGGCTTCGGGAGAGAACCCAGCGCGGAAAGAACATCCGTTGAGATTAATGCCTGTCAGTCTGTTGGGACGCAATGTCATGGCGGCAGCACGAAGTTGACCATTTTCAATGAGTTTTCGGATTTCGTACCGAATCTCTTTTGGCAGGTTGGGTTTATCGTAATTTTCCAGAGTTGACTCAACGGATAAGGTTGGTAAACCGGGGTAATATTTCCTGAATATGCTTCCTCCCAATACGTGATTTTGAAACAACCGGCTGAAGGGATTTTTAGAAAAATCACGTGAGTTTGCAAGTACTTCTCCAACAAAGGGCTGGACAGCAAGATTAGGAAAGGGGTGTTGGTGGGGGTTTTCTACGAGGCGCTTGTACAACGAGTCAGCTAGAGGTAAACCCGGCACTATTAATTTCAGCCATTCCTGGATATTCTCGGTGTAGTTAGGGCGTTCCCTTAACGGGTTTGTGGTGCGAAACCATTCAACGGCAAGAAGCAAAGAATTCAATTGAATGGATTGTTGAAGAAGTGCTGCTTCGAAAATTGTGGCAAACGTCAGCGGTATCATGTCCCATTCGCTAGTGATGCCGTGCGCTTCGAATGTCCCAATTTCATTTTCAGTCAGGTTGAAATGGTCTGGCAAGCCGAGCATTTCCAGATAAAACGCGATTGTGCGGTAGAGCGCAGTGCGGTAGCCGCCAGGCTTAACCAAAACACCATCAATATCCAGCAAAAAAATGTTTGCCATAGCCAAACCTCTGAAGGCTCATTATAATAGGTAAGTTCTGGTTTGGGAATTTCATCTCTTTGAGAATAAGGTATTTACGATGATTGATTTAACTACGGATTCTTGCTCAGATTTATCACCAGAAATTATTCAAAATCGAAATATCCGTGTTTTGCCGCTTCAGGTTTTCATCAATGATCAAAACTTCAAGGATGGAGAGGTAACCCCTCAACAATTATTCAAAATGGTGGAGGAAGGAGGCAATCTTCCCAAAACGGCTGCGCCTTCCATTGCTGAATTTGCCGATTTTTTCAAAACACCCGGTGAGACCATTTACATTGGCATCTCTTCTAAACTTTCGGCTACGCTACCCAATAGTGTTCTGGCTTTGGAACTGTTGAACGGCGAAAAGCGGGTATATATCATTGACTCATTGAATCTTTCAACGGGGATTGGATTGCTGGTTCTGAAAGCAGCTGATTTACGTGATGCCGGCTGGAGCGCACAAGAGATCACTGACGAAATCCAGCGCTGGGTTCCAAAAGTGCGCACCTCATTTATCATTGATACGATGGATTATCTTTACAAAGGCGGAAGGTGTACCGCCTTACAGGCAATCGTCGGTTCGGTATTGAAAATTCGCCCAATCATCGAAGTTCGTAAAGATGGGACCTTGGGTGTCAAGGAGAAAATTCGCGGGGGACGGATGAAAGGTTTGAATTCCATGCTAGAGGATTTCAAATCGCATCTACCCAACATTGATTCAAAAAGAGCCTTTGTAACTCATACCGGTTGTGATGAAGACGCCGCTTATCTGGTTGAGGAAATCCGTAAAACCGGCGCAGTTGAGGAGGTTCTGGTTACGACCGCTGGAGCAACCATTTCCAGTCATTGTGGCCCCAACACAATTGGAATTTTATTCATGGTTAAATAAAAAACGGCGCAGTGCTGTAAATGCACCTGCGCCTGATGTTCATTGGTAGAAAAAATTATATCAAGCCGACCATTTTGCCCACTTTTTCGAATATGCCGATGACCCGATCCAGCTGTTCATCTGTATGGGTAGCCATGTAACTGGTGCGCAGTAACTGATGACCAGGCGCCACAGCCGGACTGATAACGGGGTTGACGAAAACGCCATTTTCAAAAAGAAGTTTCCATGTGAGGAAGGTTTTTTCATCATCACCAATGATGATGGGGACAATCGGTGTAACCGAATTACCAATGTTGAAACCTAATTCAGTATAGGCTTTGCGCATTCTTGCGCCAATTTCGTTGACCCGGGCAATTCTTTCCGGTTCCTCGCGCATGATTTTCAGAGCAGTCAGAGCTGCAACAGCATTCGAAGCGGGGATGCTGGCGCTGAAAATCAAGGAGCGGGCATGGTGCTTGATGTAGTGGATGACATCTTCATCGCCTGCTACGAAACCACCCAGCGAGGCAAAGGATTTGCTAAAGGTGGACATAATCAAGTCCACGTCTTCTGTGACACCAAAATGAGCTGCCGTACCCCGTCCACCGCCTAAAACGCCCATTGCGTGAGCATCATCCACCATCAGGCGCGCGCCAAACTTTTGGGGGACGGGGATCAAGTCGGGCAAAGGTGCCAAATCGCCTTCCATGCTGAATAAACCATCTACCACAATTAATTTGCCAGCATCCTCCGGCAATGACTGAAGCACCCGTTCGAGATGTTGGACATCGTTGTGGCGGAATCGTTCGATTTTGCCATAACCAAGACGGGCGCCGTCAACGATGCTGGCGTGGTCATCCTTGTCAAGAATGACATAATCTCCCCGTCCCACCAAGGCGCTGACTGCTCCGAGATTGGCTTGCATTCCGGTGGAAAAAACCAAAGCGGCTTCCTTGCCTACCCACTCGGCTAGTTCGTGTTCCAACTGTTCGTGGAGAGCCAGTGTACCGTTCAGGAAACGTGAACCTGTGCAACTCGTGCCGTAACGATCCAAAGCGGCGCAGGCAGCCTCTTTCACGCGGGGGTCGGTTGTCAGGCCAAGATAATTATTCGAACCACACATAATCAGGCGGTGACCGTTGAAAACAACCTCTGTGCCTTCATTCTCATCGAGAGGAATGAAATACGGGTAAAAACCTTGTGCAATGGCCTCTTTGGCAGCGGTAAATTGTCGGCATTTTTCAAAAATATCCATGATGACAAACCTCTTCTATATCTGTGTGATGGATTATGTTGTTGATGGGAAAAACCAATTATTCCATTCGAGTTGGATTTTCTGATTTTCAGAGCAGACTGAAGATGTCTAGAAAATCCTCAGTGGATTATACCCGGTTCGTTGTTATTTGAGATAAAAATAGAAGGATAGTTTGTGATATGATTAACATAACCAGAGAAAATATATTCCATAAGAGGAGGTCGGTCATGGAACTCTACGGTGGTGTTGAAGCCGGTGGAACCAAATTCGTTTGCGCAATCGGAACATCGCCAGAGGACATCCGCGCTGAAGTGCGTTTTCCGACGACTGAACCGAAGGAAACTCTGGCGAAAACGGTGGATTATTTCCGCCAGTACATGGTTAAAAGCAACGCTCGGCTGGCGGGAATTGGAATTGGCTCGTTCGGACCGTTGGATCTCAACCCTGCCTCACCGAACTTTGGAAAAATTACCACCACTCCTAAATCTGGTTGGTCTTTTACCCCCATCCTTCAAACCCTGCAAGATGGCACCGGCGTACCCGTATTTCTGGATACGGATGTCAACGCTGCTGCATTGGGAGAAGGAATGTGGGGGGCAGCCAAAGGATTAAAAGATTACATTTACATCACCATTGGAACGGGTATTGGAGGGGGATTGATTATAAACGGTGAGCCGCATCATGGATTGGTTCACCCCGAGATGGGACACATTCGCCTACTTCACGATCAAAAAGCAGACCCGTTCGTTGGGATTTGTCCTTTTCATGGGGATTGTTTTGAAGGATTGGCGAGTGGACCGGCTTTACAAGCCCGGTTAGATAAACCGGCCGAAAGTGTGCCCGCCTATCATCCCATTTGGGAGTTGGAAGCCGAATATATTGCGCTGGCGTTGAATGACCTCATTTGTGTTGTATCTCCGCAACGAATTATACTGGGCGGCGGGGTAATGCAGCAAAACCATCTTTTCCCGATGATCCGTCTCAAGGTGCAGCAATATCTGAACCGATACATCTTTTCATCTCAAATTCTGGAGAAGATTGATGAATACATTGTTCCTCCGGCGCTTGGGAACCGGGCTGGTGTAATGGGCGCGATCGCACTGGCAAAGTTGCGGACAGAAGCATGATTTTTTGGAGAATAAACCCATGCCTCCACGTTTGACTTTTTTTTGCGAGTTGGACTCTCCCCAATTAACGAGTTTGTTTCAAACGGGAGAGGTAGTTCGGGCTTTGCAAGAATTGGGGGCAGGGGTTGCATTGGGAATACGGGATTTTTCGGATGAGCGTGCGGAGGTTGTCCGTCAGATGAACCGAGCCGGCATACCGGTAACCGCATGGTTATTGTTACCCGAGGAGCAGGGTTACTGGTTTAATCTGGATAACGCCCCACTTGCTGTACAGCGTTATTTTGACTTCAAAGATTGGAGTAAACAGGAAGGATTACAGTGGCAGAGGGTCGGGTTAGACATAGAACCGGACTTTCGATGGATCACCAACTTGAAAGAAGGGGTGTTCCCCTTCTTGAAGTTTTTTCTCCCGAAAATCCAGCGCCGCAAAGGACAACTTGCTGGCGCTCGCAAGATGTACGAAAGCCTGATCGAGCAAATTCATGCTGATGGCTATGAGGTGGAGGTCTATCAACTACCGCTTATTTTAGAAGAGCGAAGAACCCGCTCATCGGTATTGCAGCGCTGGTTGGGAATTTTGGATTTGGCGGTTGACCGGGAAATTTTGATGTTATATTCCAGTTTCAGCCGACCGTGGGGGGATGCGATGCTGCTCAGCTATGGCAAGGATGCCCAGTCCATTGCCATTGGCAGCACAGGGGGTGGTGTCGATTTGGAAGGGGTGGCGGATACACGTCCCTTGGATTGGCAGGAATTCAGCCGAGATTTGTTGATAGCCGCCCTGCTGAAGCCGGAGGTTGCCGTGTTCAGCCTTGAGGGTTGTGTCCAACAAGGTTTTTTAAAGAGGCTGCTGGAATTTGACTGGCAGAAGTCTGTTCAGGTTGAGAGAAAGAAATACATCCTCATTCAACAAATAAGGCAGCTGCTGGCAGCCGGATTTTGGCTGTTAGAACGTCCGTGGCTGCCAGCAGGTCTGGTCATTTTGCTGATTCTGTTGCGGGTCAATCGGCGAAGATCAAAAGAGTAGATCCTCCACTTTTCCAGCGGTTAAGTGGATGCGGATGACACGGCGTTGGCGGGCTATCAAGGCTTCCAGATCGCCCAGGGCTTGGGCACGTTCGAGGATGCCAAAGGTAATTCCTTGCCCCGGAATATCCACATCTTCAGCCGGTTCTTGGGTGATTTGAAGAAACAGAGCGCGATCGGGTCCGCCTTTGTGCAGTTGACCGGTAGAGTGGAGAAAGCGCGGTCCGAATCCCAGTGTTGTGGCGCAACGGGTCTTTTCGAGAACAGCCCTGCGCAATTTTTGGAGAGTCTCTGTCGTATGGGAATTGCGAGGCAGGTAGGCGTTGATAGCGATGTAATCGTCGTTGCGTGCCTGCCGGAGGAAAGTTTGCACAATTTCCCGCAGATTTGAAGCGGTGTGCGAGCCTTCTGGCTGAATGCCGTACACTTTTCCATGCTCGTTTTCCCACACAGGCCGGCCTTCATCTAATACCGCTGTGCGCCGGTACTGAGCAATTTTTTGAGCGGTGCGATCTTTGTTATCTTGCACATCTGGCTGGTCAAAACCGTTGATGCCTAGAATAGCGCTAGCTACAGCCGTTGCCATCTCCCAGCGGTAAAATTCCCCCCCCAAGTCATAAGCATCCTTCAAATCGAAAACGAGTACGGGATGACCTGCCTGGCGGAGCGTATTTGTCCTCTCATCCAAAAGCCCCTCTGAACGAAAATAAACGAACAGACGATCTTTGCCATAGTATTCAACAGCGACATGTGGTTCAAGGTCCACCGGAATGATCCCTTTTCCTTCTTTACCTGTCGATTCGGCAATCAATTGTTCCAACCATGAGCCAAATGCCTCGAAGGGCGGTTCGGCAAGAATGGTCAATTTGTCGTGACCTTCCAGCGCGGCTTCGCCCAGAATCGTCCCCAGCACCAAACCGGGATTGCGCCCGGCGGGTAAAGCTGGCAAACATTGATTCATCATCCAAGTGGTGCGTTGCAGCAGAGTATCGAGATTCATACCCAACAATGCCGCCGGAAACAAACCAAATGGGGTAAGGGCTGAATATCGCCCGCCAACCTGCG
>FWPV01008603.1_pt1 | contig 17763 bp, 14 predicted proteins | sample 2228371 | NCBI WGS metagenome assembly FWPV01 (sample SAMEA103939776, study PRJEB20133) | metagenome | reverse complement strand
CTACTTCATCGGCGATGTGCGCGACCTGAGCCGTCTGCGGCGGGCGATGCAGGGGGTGAACATCGTGGTGCACGCGGCCGCGCTCAAGCAGGTGCCCGCGTGTGAGTACAACCCGATCGAGGCCATCCTGACGAACATCATGGGCGGGCGGAACGTGATCGAGGCGGCGCTCGACACCGGCGTGGAGCGGGTGATGGCGCTCAGCACCGACAAGGCGGTGAACCCGGTCAACCTGTACGGGGCGACGAAACTGGCCGCGGAGAAGCTCTTCGTGCAGTCCAACGCCTACGCCGGATCCAAGGGGACACGCTTCGCCTGCGTCCGCTACGGCAACGTGGTGGGCAGCCGAGGCAGCGTGGTGCCGGTCTTCCTCCAGCAGCGGAAGGCAGGCGTGGTGACGGTTACCGACTCGCGCATGACTCGCTTCTGGATCTCGCTCGAACAAGGTGTGCGCTTCACCATCCGCTGTGTGGAACGCATGCAGGGTGGGGAGGTGTTCATCCCCAAGATTCCCAGCATGCGCGTGATCGACCTGGCGCAGGCGGTGGCGCCCGGCTGCGCGGTGGAGTACATCGGCATTCGGCCCGGCGAGAAGCTGCACGAGGTCCTGGTGTCGGAGGACGAGGCGCGGCACACCCTCGACCTGGGTGACATGTTCGTGGTCGAGCCGGCCGGCGAATGGTGGTTTGGGCATTCGTGGCGGGAGCAGGGCCGGCCGCTGCCGGAGGGATTTCGCTACGCCAGCGACAACAACAGCGAATGGCTGTCGCTGGAGCAGATCCGCGCCCTGGTGCAGCCGTACGAAGAGGGCGGATGAGAGCAGCGGAACGACCATGCGTATCTTGGTGACCGGGGCGAGCGGCCTGCTCGGCGCGAACCTGGTGCTTGCGGCGATAGACCGGCACGCGGTGGCGGCCGTCTGCCATCGGCATCGGATGGCGCATCCGTCGCTGGACGTGATCGAGGCCGATCTGAGCGCGGCCGGGGTGGCAGCGCAGGTGATCGCCCGGCGCCGGCCGGAATGGGTTGTGCACTGCGCGGCGATGACGGACGTGGATGCATGTGAGGCGGATCCGGAGGCGGCGTATCGCCTCAATCGGGACATGGCGCGGCAGGTGGCCGAGGCGGCCCGGGCAGCGGGGGCGTGCCTGGTGCACATCTCGACCGACGCTGTGTTCGACGGCGAGGCAGGGCCGTATCGAGAAGAGGACGAGGCGCGGCCGGTGAACGTCTACGGTCGGAGCAAGCTGGAGGGTGAGGCCGCGGTGCTGGCTGCGCACCCGCGGGCGCTGGTTGTGCGCACCAACTTCTTCGGCTGGAACGCGCAGCCCAAGCGGAGCCTGGCAGAGTGGTTCCTGGACCGGCTCGAGAGAGGGGAGCGGGCGCCGGGCTTTGAGGACGTCTGGGTGACGCCGATTCTGGCCAGCGATCTGGCCCGGCTGCTCCTCATGATGATGGACAGGGGCCTCGAGGGCATCTACCACGTGGGCGGTGGGCAGTGCGTGAGCAAGTTCGAATTCGGCCAGATGGTGGCCGACGTCTTCGGGCTGGATCGGGCCCTCGTGTGGCCGGCCCGTGTGGGGGAGGCAGGGCTGGCCGCTCGCAGGCCGAAGCGGCTGTGCCTGGATGGGTCGAAAGCGGAGAGGGCGTTGGGCGTGCGGCTGCCCTCCGTGCGCGAGGGGCTGGAGCGGATGAAGGCGGAGAGGGAGAGGGGCGAACTGCAGGGGCTGAAGCGCTTGATCCCTGCCTGGTCGTCGGCTGCGGGGGAGGGCGGATCGACGTGAAGACGAGCTCGGCCTCAGGCCCGCGATTGCAGTGCCCCGCGCTCTTTTCCGAGCGCCTTGACCGCTTGGCGCGCGCGGTCTGGCCGTACCTGCTGCTCCTCGGCACGCTGTGGGTTGTCCGCTACTGGCACAGCGCCGAGTTCGGGCTGTATGAGGATGACCTGACGCACTTGCCGCGGGCCGCTACCATGTCTTGGGAGCAAGTCATCCGCTTTGCGCTTGATCCCGAGAGAATCATCCGCCTTCATGGCCAAGGCCACCCATTGCACTACACATTCATATACACTCTCACGAAACTAGGCTGGTACCTTGGGGATCTGCGAGGCCTATATCTGGTCGGCTACTCAGTAGAGGCCATCAATGTCTGCCTGTTCTACTCCCTGCTGCGGCGCCTCCACAGCCGCGCATTAGGCCTCCTCGGGGGTCTGGCCTACGTACTCTACGCGGCGGACACAACGCAAGCGTTCCTCACCTACTCTCTAGGCCTCCAACCTTCGCTCACATGCCTCCTCCTCGCGGCGCATGCATACCTCTCAGGCCGGCTCTGGCTGACCTATCCCCTGGCGAGCCTGACGCTCCTGACTTATGAGACCGTCTTCCCGGTCGCGCTTGCCTTCCCGCTGCTGGTTGAGCTGCCACGGCGCAAGTGGGTCAGGGCCTCTCTTCGCCACGCGGCCCTCTGCGTCCTGATCCTTCTGGCGGTCGTGGGATGGCGGCTGGCGGTGGGGGAGAACCGGGTGGGGGAGCTGACGGTGTTCCAGGCGGTCGCGACGCCGGTCCTGCACATGATCCAGGGTCCGGTCGTCAGCCTCGGGACGTATCTCTACCGCCCAATCCAGGCACTTCAGGCCATGAACCTGGAGATCGCCATCGTGTCTTCGCTGTACCTCGCGCTCTTCGTCGTTCTGGCGGCCTGGCTGCGCCGGGCGGGGCCGATGTGGGACGTTGGCGCGCTGCGCCAGGCCTGGGCGGGCACCGGCGGTCGGCAGCCGCTCGTCAAGCGGATGCAGCGAGTGTGGCAGACCCTCCCCAAGGGCGCGCAGGTGCTGCTCAGGCTGGCGGCTGCGGGCCTTGTGATGCTCGTCCTCGCCTATCCGCTGACCTTCACCGTCCGCGCCTATGCCATCAGCGGGAGGGAATCCCGCGTGCATGCCGCGGGCATTGTTGGTGCGGCGGTGGTCATCGGGAGCCTGATGCTCGCCTCCCTCACCATTCCCCGGCGCGGGCCAGTTCTCGCTGCCGCAATGGCAATCTGGGTTGGCCTTCTGGCCGGTTTCGGCTTTGTGGTCCAGCGCGACTATGTGCTCGGCTGGCAATATCAGCGGCAGTTCTGGGCCGAGCTGCTGCCGCTCATCGCGGATGCAGAGAACGGGACAGCCGTCCTTGTCGATCCAAGCGGCTTACCAGACACGGTGCATATTGGCGCGAATACCTGGAACCTGCCGCGAGTCCTTGAGCAGCTGTACGAGTTCCCGCAGTCTTGGTCGACACCGCCGCGCGTGTTCCGACTCGTCCCGGGCTGGGAGCACCGTCTGGTCTCTGAGACCGGGCTGTTTCAGCTCAACGGCGCAACCGTGACGGCGCCCGTGTCCGTGCTAGATCGCTATCCCAGCCGCAATGTCATCCTGATCAGAACAGACGGTGGGCTTCTTGCCCGTCAGACCACACCGCTTCGCATCCCGGGAGGTGAGTTCTCGCTGAAACCGCGAGGACAGCCAGTGCTGGCGACGCTCCCGCGAGGTCCGCTCTACTCTCTGCTCCTTTCCGAGATCAGCGCTGCACCGGAGGGCATGATGCCATGACAGCCATCGCAATCGGCAACCGCTGGGTGGGCGAGGGACATCCCACCTACTTCATCGCCGACATCTCGGCCAACCATGACGGCGACTTGAAGCGCGCCAAACGCCTGATTCACCTGGCGGCTGAGGCCGGCGCCGACGCCGCCAAGTTCCAGAACTTCCGCGCCCCCAAGATCGTGAGCGACTACGGCTTCCGCAGCCTGGGCGGTCAGCTCTCGCACCAGGCAAAGTGGAAGAAATCGGTCTTCGAAGTCTACCAGGCCGCCTCGCTCCCCTTCGAATGGACGCCGGAGCTCAGGGCAACCTGCGAAGAGGCCGGCATCCACTACTTCTCCTCGCCCTACGATTTCGAAGCCGTCGACATGCTCGACCCGCACGTCCCGGCACACAAGATCGGCTCGGGCGACATCACCTGGCTGGAGATCCTTCGCCATGTCGCCGGCAAGGGCAAACCGGTGATCCTGGCCACCGGCGCCTCGGACATCGGCGAAGTGCAGCGGGCGGTGCGCACCATCCTGGAGATCAACCCCAACCTGATCCTGATGCAGTGCAACACCAACTACACCGCCAGCGCCGAAAACTTCGACCACATCCACTTGAACGTGCTGAAGACCTATGCCGTGCTGTTCCCGGACGTGGTGCTTGTGCTCTCGGACCACACCTCGGGTCACGCCACCGTGCTGGGGGCGGTGGCCCTCGGGGCGCGGGCCATCGAGAAGCACTTCACCGACGACAACCGGCGGGAGGGCCCGGACCATCCGTTCTCGATGACCCCGGACACGTGGCGCGATATGGTGGACCGCACGCGGGAGTTGGAGAGGGCGCTGGGTTCGGCGGAGAAGCGCGTGGCCGAGAACGAACGGGAGACGGTGATCGTCCAGCGCCGCTGCCTGCGGGCGGCGCGGGACATCGCGGCGGGCGAGATCCTCACCCGGGCGATGATCGACGTCCTGCGCCCGGCGCCTTCGGGTGCCATCCTCCCGTATGAGATCGAGGCCGTCATCGGCACGCGCGCTGCCGTCGACATCCCGGCAGGAAAGGAGCTGCGCTGGGTGGACTTGGTGGCGTGACGCCCGCGCACCGCACCATGCGCATCCTGTACCTCACCCTCGGCTACACCCCCCACGACCACCGCTTTCTGGCGGCGATGGTCGAGGCCGGGCATGAGGCCTTGTACGCGCCGCTGACGCGAGGCCGGAGCCCGGCTGAGGGTCGGGACCTGCCGCAGGGGGTGAGGCGCGTGCCCCTGCCGTCGGGCCTGCGTCTGCACAGGCTCGGGCAGCAGGCGCGCGCGCTGCGGGAGGTGGCGAGGGATCTCAACCCCGAAGTCGTGCATGCGGGTCCGGTCCAGTCGGCGGCCCTGCGCGCCGTCGTGGCCGGCCTGCGGCCGCTGGTGACGATGTCCTGGGGTTCGGACCTGATGTGGGCGGCTCGGCGAGGTCTCGGTCGGGCGCTCGCCTGCTACGTCCTGGCCCGCAGCGATGTGCTGATCTGCGACTGCCGAGCGGTGCGCGACAGGGCGGTCTCGCTCGGGATGGCGGCGGAGAGAATCATTGCGTTTCCGTGGGGAGTGGACTTGGCGCACTTCCGCCCGGGCCCGGCCTCGAGCCTGCGATCCAGCCTGGGCTGGCGGGGGGCGTTTGTCCTCCTCTCGACGCGGTCGTGGGAACCGATCTACGGCATCGATATTCTGCTGTCCGGATTCATCGAGGCGGCCCGGGCCGATGACCGCCTGCGGCTGCTCATGCTGGGGGATGGGTCGCTGCGCGGGCGAGTGGAATCGATGATCCGGCGCGCCGGGATCGGCGATCGGGTCCATCTCGCAGGTCGTGTCGGCTATGAAGTCCTACCGGAGATCTATCGTGCCGCCGATCTCTACGTGAGCGCCTCGCGCAGCGACGGCAGCTCGGTTTCGCTGCTGGAGGCGATGGCCTGCGGCCTGCCGGCGCTCGTCTCGGATATCCCCGGCAACCGGGAATGGGTCGAGCCCGGACAGAACGGCTGGTGGTTCCGCGATGGTGCGGCGCGCGATCTGGCGCGGGGGATCCTGGCCGCGCGGGCCGCGCCCCTTCGGCAGATGGGCGAGGTGGCGCGGTCGGTTGTTGTGGCGCGGGCGGATTGGTGGCGCGGCAAAGCCGAGTTGGAGAGAGCCTATCGCCTGGCGCGGGACGCGGCGGACGCGCACGGGAGTCGAAGTGGTGGCACTCCTGAGCGCCGCGCATCCTGCTCGGAGGGACAATGACAGCGCCGCGTGTCGTGGCCATCATCCAGGCGCGCATGGCTTCCAGCCGGCTGCCGGGGAAAGTGCTGGCCGAGATCGGCGGGGAACCGATGCTGATGCATGTGGTGCGCCGGGCGCGCCGGGCACAGACCGTGCACGAGGTTGTGGTGGCCACCACCGTCGACCCCTCCGATGACCCGGTGGCGGCCCTCTGCGCCGAACGCGGCGTTCAGTTCACGCGGGGGCACCCGACGGACGTGCTCGACCGCTACTACCAAGCCGCGCGCGAGTTCGGCGCCGAGGTAATCGTGCGGCTCACGGCCGACTGTCCTTTGCTCGATCCCAACCTGGTCGATGAGACAGTGCGGGCGTTCCTGCGCGCCGACCCGCCCGTGGACTTCGCCGCCAACCGCATCCCCGGCGACCGCACCTATCCCATCGGCCTCGACACGGAGGTGTGCTCGTTCGCTGCCCTCGAGGACGCCTGGCAGCACGCCGACCGACCCTACCAGCGTGAGCATGTCATGCCCTATCTGTATGAGGTGCCGGGCCGCTTCCGCGTTCTCCACCTCAAGCACAGCCGCGATCTGGGGAACCTGCGCTGGGCCGTCGACACACCGCAGGATCTCGAGTTCGTGCGCCAGGTCTTCGCTCGCCTCGGCGGTCGCAGCGACTTCACCTGGCTCGATGTGCTGGCCCTGGTCGAGCGCGAGCCCGAGTTGAGCCGCATCAACGCCGGCGTGAAACACAAGACGTACACCGACGTCGACGAGCGCCTGACAGGTGGGAGATTCTGATGCGCAGAGGCCAGAACCCGGCCAAGTTCGTGGACCACGTTGCCCGGCCGCAGCCGGTGACGGTTGCCGTGCTGACGTACGCGCCCTTCCTGAGCGGCTACTTCGCGCAGAGCCTGGATGTCCTGCGCGCCTGCCTGGAGAGCCTGTGGGCCAACAGCGACGTTCCTCACGACTTGCTGGTGTTCGACAACGGCTCGTGCCGCGAGGTGGTGCAGTTCCTCAGCGAGGCCCATGCAGCGGGGCGGATACAGTACCTCATCCTCTCGCAGAAGAACCTGGGCAAGGGCGGTGCCTGGAACATCATCTTCGAGGCCGCTCCGGGAGACATCCTGGCCTACAGTGACAGCGACGCGCTGTTCCATCCGGGCTGGCTGTCCAAGTCGATCGCCATCCTCAACGCTTTCCCCAACGTCGGCATGGTCACCAGCCGGCCCTTCCGCACACCGATGGAATTCTGCCGCAGCACGCTGCGCTGGGCCGAAACCACGCCGGGCGTGGAGATCGAACGCGGCCAGTTCATCCCCTGGGAGGTCTTCCGCGAGTTCGACATGAGCCTTGGGCAGTCCGAAGACGAGGTGCGCCAGCGCTACGAGAGCACCGAGGACATCCGGCTGAGGTACCAGGGCGTGTGCGCGCATGTAGGCGCTTCGCACTACCAATTCGTGGCGCGCAAGGAGGTGCTGCGGCAGTTCGTGCCGTTCCACATGGATCGACCCATGGGGCAGGTGCGCCAGCTCGATCGCCGCATGGACGAGGCCGGCTATCTGCGCCTGATGACGCCCGAGCCGCTGATGACGAACGTCAGCAACACGCTCGAGCAGACGCCCGCGCCTCGCCGCCGACCGCTGACGAGGACGGGAGGCTGGCGGCGCCGCCTGCTGGAGTTCCCCCCGCTGAAGCGGGCGCTGCTCGCTTTCTACGATGCGGTCTTCCGCTGGTACTACTCGGGACGGTGAGGCGAGGCGTCGGGGTGTGCGGATATGGCAGCTAAGCGTGTCTTCGTCAGCGCCGATCACGGCCTGGCCATTGTGTACTTCCTGCAGAGCGATGTCTGCCGCACGCTGCTGGAGAGCGGCGTCGAGATCGTGCTGCTGACGGACGACGGCCTGGTGCGCGAGATCGAACGGCGGTTTGGGCAGCCGGGGTTGATCGTCGAGGGATTGCGGCTGCAGCAGGCGCGGGAGTACGCCCGGCGTGAGGCGCCGGAGAGTCAGTGGTGGCTGCACTTCCTGCGTCGCGTGGGGGCATCGAATCGGATCAACACCGAAGCCATGGACTCCTACATCGACCAAGTGGCGGTGGAGGAGCCGAACCGTCGGCGCGTCTTCATGCCGCTCGCCTGGCTCACCATCGCTCTGCTGCGCCGCTCGCGCTGGGCGCGGCGCGCCCTCGTCGATCTCCAACGGCGCTTCACGCCGGATCTCTACCGCGATCTCTTCGAGCGCTACCAGCCGGACCTGGTCATCGCCAGCACCGCGGGCTGGCGCCTCGATCGCTACCTGCTGCGTGAGGCAGCCCGGCGCGGCGTGGCCACCGCCTCGGTCGTGGTGGGCTGGGATAACCCCAGCAGCTACAGCCTGCCCGGCGCGCCGGTCGAGTTCATCACCTGCTGGTCCGACATCCAGAAGCAGGAACTGGTGCTGGGTTCGGACTGGCCGCCGGATCGAGTGAACATCGCCGGCATCCCGATCTATGACGGCTACTTCCGCAGCGAATGGAAGATGCCGCGCGAGGAGTACTTCCGGCTCCACAACCTCGATCCAGAGCGCAAGCTGCTGGCCTACGCCTGCTCGTTCGTAAGTTTCTCGCCGAACTGGCAGAACGTCGAGGCGCTGGCTCGGTTGGTGAACTCGGGGACGCTCGCCGCGCCGGCGCAGCTGCTGGTGCGGCTGCACCCGAACCACTTCATGGACGTGCATCTGTTTGCTGAGGAGCGCGAGCGCATCCGCAGGCTGGCACAGGAGATGCCGCATGTGCGGGTGGTGGAGCCGGTGCCCCTCGGGGGCGAGCTGGGCTACTACTCCGGTGAGGACATGCCGGAGAAGGCCTCGATGATGGCCCATGCCGACGTCTTTCTGACGGTGTACTCGACCATGGTGGTGGAGGCGGCCATCCACGACCGGCCGATTGTGAGCCTGTGTTTGGATGCTCCGGGGGGCTGGAACACGGAACGCAAGTATTCCCTGCCCCTGTCCCGCATCGGCGACTGGCCGACGCATCAGCGGTTCCGCCGGGCCGGTGCGGGGCGTGTGGCGCTGGACGAGTCCGCCCTGCGCGAGGCGGTGAACGCCTATCTTGAGGACCCGGCTGCCGATCGGTCGGCGCGGCGGGCGTTTGTTGAGCGCGAGGTGACGTTCACCGACGGCAGCGCTGGGAGGAGGACGGGGGAGTGGGTGAGGGGGTTGGTGTGAGTCGAACGGGTGCAGTCACTCCCGGCGGGTCGTCCGTCGACTCGAAGTGGAGATGCGCCACATACGGAGTTGTGTGGGCATTCTGCATCGCGGCCGGTGTGTGGATGCTTGCCGAGGCCACTCGGCATGGCGTAGGCATGGGAAGCGACTCCGCAGTGTACTTCGCTGCGGCCGACAACTGGCTCAAAGGCTTCGGACTGTCGTGGGTCCAGGGCGGGGGCGAGGCAACGCCCGTTATACACTACCCACCCCTCTACTCTCTCCTGCTGGCCGGCCTTCAGGTGCTTGGTATCCCCATGCAGGAATCCGCCCGAGCGCTGAACCTCGTCTTCTTCGCCATCAGCGGGATCACGGTGGGTGTTCTCTCGGTTCGTCTCACGGGCTCGCGGCTCCTCGGCCTGCTCGGCCTGGTACTGGCCCTCTTCTGTGGGGAGTTGCTCAGCGTGCACAGCTGGGCGATGAGCGAGGCGCTCTACATCGGCCTGGGCTCGATGGCAGTGGTGTTCCTTTCGGGATACGTTCGCGAGCGTCGGCGCTGGGCGCTGACGGCTGGCAGTATCTCGATGGCACTGGCTTCCCTGACTCGCTACATCGGTGTCTCGCTTCCCCTGCTTGGGGCGGTTGTGCTGGCGTTCGACGAGGTTTCGCCCCGCCGCCGTCCGCTTCGCAGATCGGGTTTGTTTCTGGTGGCATCCGCCGCGCCCGTTCTGCTTTGGCTGGCGTGGAGCAGCGTGTGGGGCGGTGCGCCCGGGGGCAGGACGGTAGGATGGAATGTGGGTATACTGCCCGGGCTCGTTCGCCAATCTATGGCAACCATACTCAACTGGTTCCTACCGCTGCGTCTGGCGGAACTCCTCTCGCGGCTTCCGCCGTTGGCAGCAACGCTGGTCTCTGCAGCGGCGGTGATGTGCGTGGTCGGCCTTTGGCTGGCGGGGTACAGCAGGCTCGTGCCAGGGGATGTGTCACCATCCCGAGGCGAGGTGGTGCTGCCGATCATCTGGCCACTTCTGCATGTGGGCAGTTTGCTGGCGGCGGCGGTGCTGACCTTCCCCGAGACCCACGTCAGTGAGCGCACCCTCTCCCCGGCATATCCACCCCTCGTGATCGCCCTCGTTGTGGTGGCGGCCGCGGTCTGGCGCACTCGACGCTGGATTCTGCGAGCGTTCCTCGTCACAGCTGTGCTCCTGCTCGTCCGCAACAAGGCCGTGTACGCGTACTGGGTCGTCCACGGGCTGCAGCAGGACGGCCAGCGCTATGCCAGCGCTGCATGGAGGACCTCGCCGACGATCGCGGCCCTCAAGCAGTTGGAGCCGCCCCTCATCTACACCGACGACATCGCCGCCGTCTATCTCCTCGCCGACCGCTACTCCTACAGCATCCCTCGCCGTCTCGACGCCGTCACCGGGGACCCCGTGGAATCCTATCCGGCCGATCTCGAAACGATGCGGCGGCGCATCGCGCAGGAGGGAGCCGTCCTGGTGCTCTTTGATCCACAGCACATTCCCGCGGACATGGCCCCGCTGGAGGACCTGACGCAAGGGCTGTGCCCTCTTCAGACGTTGGCGGATGGCGTCATCTACGCCGCCTGCGCGCCGGAGTCGGGAACGTAGGTGCAGGCCATGCTGACGCTGTTCACCTCGCCCAAGCCGTTCCACGGCCATATCGACATCATCCAGCGAAATGCCCTCGGCTCGTGGGTGCGCCTGGGCGCAGGCGTCGAGGTGTTGGTGATCGGTGACGAGGACGGGGCGGCGCAGGCGGCGAGGGAGGTCGGAGCCCGGCACCTCCCCCACGTCGAACGCAACGAGCGCGGCACTCCTCTGCTGAGCTCGATCTTCACGCTGGCCGCCGAGCAGGCGCGGCACCCCATCCTCGGCTATGTCAACGCCGACATCCTCCTCCTCGATGACTTCCTCCCCGCCGTGCGGCGGGTGGCAGCGCAGTTCGAGCGGTACCTCCTCGTCGGGCAGCGATGGGACCTCGATATCGTGCGGCGGCTGGAATGGCATGGCGATTGGGTGGGGGAGCTGAGGGCGGAGGTGGCTCGCGCCGGTCGGCGCCACCCGCCGGCGGGCAGTGACTACTTCGTCTTTCCGCGGGGGCTGTTCAGAGAGATCCCGCCGTTCGCACTCGGCCGCGCCGGTTGGGACAACTGGATGATCTATGCCGGACGCGCCCAACGCATCCCCGTCGTCGACATCGGCGGGGCTGTCACCGTGATCCATCAGACTCACGACTACTCTCACCTCCCCGGCGGACAACCCCACTATCGACTGCCCGAGAGCAGACAGAACGTCGCCCTGGCCGGCGGACGCGAGGTGATCTTCACGCTGCACCACGCCGACTGGCGCCTGGACACGAGCGGCTTGCGGCGGATTCGGTGGCACGAGGTCGGCCTCGTGCGCTGGCTGGAGACATGCTGGACGCTGCGCCTGGGTCCGGGGCGAAAGGCGCGTCTCCTGCGCATGCTGCTGCATCCGCTCGACACGCTCTCGTATCTCGCGCGGCGCGTGCAGCGAAGGTCGGTGGGCGAGGGCCGAGATGCTCCCGGAGAGTGATCGGAGTGGGTTCATGAGTGAGACGACGCGTCAGCCAGCCTCCTTCCGGGATCCAAGCGGGTTCCTGTTTCGGCGCGAGGGGGTGCTGTACCGCCAGGTGAATCAGGTCTACCGTGAGGACTACGATCTCCTGATGTCGTCGGGCCTCTACGATGACCTGACGGCGGGCGGGCTGCTGATCCCGCATGAGGAGGTCGACGAGGCGCCGGCCGATCCGCGGACCTGCTACAAGGTCCTTCGCCCGCAGGAAGTGTCATTCGTTTCGTATCCGTACGAATGGTGTTTCGGCGAGTACAAGGACGCGGCGCTGGCCACCCTCGAGATCCAGCGCCGGGCGCTGGCGCGAGGGATGAGCCTCAAGGACAGCAGTGCCTACAACATCCAGTTCGCCCGGGGCCGTCCGGTGCTGATCGACAGCCTGTCCTTCGAGCGCTACCGCGAGGGTGAGCCGTGGGTGGCCTACCGGCAGTTCTGCCAGCACTTCCTGGCACCCCTGGCGCTGATGGCGCGCCGCGACATCCGGTTAGGGCAGCTAAGCCGCATTTACCTGGACGGCGTCCCGCTCGACCTGACGGCGCGGCTCCTCCCCCCTGCGGCACGGTTCAACCTCGGCCTCCTGACCCATGTCTTCCTCCACGCCGGTGCGCAGAGGCGGTTTGCTGCGGGCCAGGTGCGCCGGGGCGAGGTGCGCGGCCGCATGGGGCGCACGGCCTTCCTCGGGTTGATCGACAGCCTCGTGTCGACCGTGTGCCGACTGACCTGGGAACCGGTCGGGACCGAATGGGCGGCGTACGACGAGGTGAGCAACTACACGCCCGAGGCCGAACAGCAAAAGGCAGAGATCGTGGGCGCGTTCGTCCGCCGCGTCCGGCCGGCCACGGTGTGGGACCTGGGCGCCAACGTTGGGCGCTACAGCCGCGTGGCTGCCGCAGACGGCGCGTTCACGATCGCGTGGGATGTGGACCCGGCGGCCGTGGAGAAGAACTACCGGGAGTGCAAGGCGGCGAAGGAGATCAACGTGCTGCCCCTCCTGCTCGATCTGACCAATCCGAGCCCGGCGCTCGGTTGGGAACACCGCGAGCGGATGTCGCTGGTCGAGCGCGGCCCGGCCGATCTGGTGCTGGTGCTGGCGCTCGTGCATCACATGGCCATTGGGAACAACGTCCCTCTGCGCGACCTCGCCCGGTTCCTGGCCCGACTGGGCCGCTGGCTGGCAATCGAGTTCGTCCCCAAGGAAGACTCCCAGGTGCAGCGCATGCTGAGCCTACGGCAGGATATCTTCGTGGAGTACGACGAGCAGGGCTTCGAGCAGGCGTTCGCCGATGCGTTCCTCGTGCGGGAACGGGTGCCGATTCGTGGGAGCCTGAGAGTGCTGTACTTGATGGAGACTAGGGCGTGAAGCGCATGATCGTTCATCCACTGCTGCTTGCGCTTTACCCTCCGTTGGCACTCCTGGCGCACAACGTCGGTCAGATCGAGCCGATCCAGGCAGCGCGGAGCCTTGTTGTGTCGATGCTCTTAGCACCGGCCTCCTGGCTCGGGGCGTATGTGCTGCTAAGGAGCCCGACGAAAGCGGGCATCACTGCCTCTGCTGGCATCGTGGTGTTCTTCGCCTATGGGCATGTGTATGCGTTGGTGGAGGATGCGGCCCTCTTTGGTCTCCAGGTGGGGCGGCATCGCTATCTGCTCCTCCTTTCCATGGCTCTTGTTTGTGCATGCTTGCTCTATCTCGCCCGGAGGAAGGCGCCCGCCGACAACCTCACGAAGTGGCTGAACGTGACATCCGCGGTCCTGGTATGTCTCCCCTTGGTCCAGCTCTGCCGGGCCTGGTACGCGGAGAGGACTGGCTTGCGGCAGGACTCGCGGATGAGCGCTGGAGACGAGAGGGTCGAGGTAGGACTAATGGGCCTGTCAGCACCGGAGAACCCTCCGGACATCTACGTCATCATCCTGGATACCTACACGCGGGCGGATGTGCTCGAGACACGTCTTGGTTATGACAACTCGGCGTTCCTCAACGACCTTGAGCGGCTAGGCTTCGTCGTGGCTCCGTGCAGCCACAGCAACTACACGAGCACTGTTCTCTCGCTGGCTGCCCTGCTGAACATGGACTACGTGCAGCAGTTCGGGAAGGATCTGATCCGAAGTGGGGGCACGGGCTACGATTTCGCGACCTACGTCAAGCACAGTGCGATACGTACCATCCTGACCCGTCTGGGATACCGCACCGTGGCCATCGAGTCTGGCTTCTATCCTACGGAATGGGAGGACGCAGACGAGTACTTGAGGCCAAGCAGGAGCCTGCGTGAACAGGCCTTTGGCGGGCTCAACAGCTTCGAAGCGCTGTTGGCGCGCACGACCCCGTTGTCGGCGCTGGAGGCACTCCCCTTCCTGCCCTACAGCGTTCGGGCGGCATTGTGGGACCATGCGTACGTTGTGCACCGCGATCGCATCTTCTTCGCGCTGGACACACTGCGCGAGATGGGCTCCGTGGCGGGGCCGAAGCTGGTCTTCGTTCATATTCTCGCACCCCACAACCCTTTCGTGTTCGGGCCGAACGGGGAATTCGTGGAGCGAGCCACACCCTTCACGCTGAACGATGATATGGAGGCTCGGCTGTGGTCTGACTACGTGGAGGGCTATGTGGGCGAGGTCGTCTACCTGAACCGGCGGCTTGCAGAAGCCGTGCGGCGGATTCTCGCCGATTCCAGCGTCGCGCCGATCATCATCTTGCAGGGTGATCACGGCATTCCGCGGCTGGGCTCAGAAGCCGAGAGAGTCGCTATCCTGAACGCCTACTACTTGGCTGGCCAGACCGGCGACGCGCTGTACGAGACCGTGTCGCCTGTGAACACGTTCCGAATCGTGCTGGACGAGTTCTTTGGAGGGAGTTTCGGGCTCGTGGAGGATGTGGCCTATGTGCAGGAGGGGGATGGGCTTCTCTTTCGGCCGATTGACCTCGCGGCTGAGTCGTGTGGCGCAGTCGACAGCAGATGACTGCCCCTGCCTGGCGCCGACGATGTCGGGGATGGTGTCATCACGGCAGGGTCGCGGCCAAGTTGACTCGCTCGCAGGGCATTTCGTCCCCGTGATAGAATGCCTGATCTCCACAGGAGCGTGAACCCAATGACGATCGACTACCAGGAAACCTCGAAAGACCTGCAGGCGCGCATCGACATTCACCAGAAGTACGGCGGGCGGGACATCGACCAGTGGATGCTGGACCTTCTGAGGCCGACCAAGGGCAGCGCCATCCTGGACGTCGGCTGCGGCTCGGGCAAGCAGCTTCTCGCTTTCGACCGCTACCTCGAGGGCGAGGCGGACATCACCGGCGGCGACATCTCGCAGGAACTGCTCGCCGAAGCCAGACGAATGAGCGAATCCGTCGGGGGCCGCATCCGGATCGTAACGCTGGATTTCAACAAGCCCTTCGAGTTCCCTGATGACACGTTCGACTTGGTCTCCTGCTGCTTCGCCATCTACTACGCCGCCGACATCCCGTTCACGATCGGGGAGATGCACCGCGTCCTCAAGCCGGGCGGGCGCCTGTTCACCACGGGCCCCATGCCGGAGAACAAGCGCCTCTTCTACGACATCATCCGCGAAGCGACAGGCCGCCCGATCCCGCCGATGCCCGGCAGTTCACGCTACGCCAGCCAGATCCTGGACGTCATGCGCCGGCGATTCCAGCAGGTCGAGGTCCACGTCTTCGAGAACCCGCTGACGTTTGAGTCCGTGGAGCCCTTCATGGTCTACACCCGGGCCTCTCTCTCGGAGGATCGGCGGCTGTGGACGCCGCTGTTCGAGGGCAGCGAGGAGTTCGCGAGGGTGCTGCGGAAAATCGAGGCGGTCGCAGCTGACCGGCTGGCGCGCGACGGCCGTCTGGTCATGACCAAGGTGGTGGGCGGCTTCATCGCCCACAAGTAGGAGGTGGCTCCTTGGACTTCTTCGGCCGCAACGTCCTCTTCGTCGGCGCCCATCCCGATGACATCGAGCTCGGCTGCGGAGCGCTTCTGGCGCAGATCGTGGGGCAGACCGAGGTGCTCTGCGTCACCCTCTCCGACAATCAGAAGAACCCGGCGCTGAAGGACCTGGTTGGGGAACACCGGCGCAGCATGGACGTGCTCGGCGTGCCGTCGGACCGAGTGGTTCTCGGGCCGTTCGAGACGCGCAACTTCCAGCGCGATCGTCAGGACATCCTGGAATACCTGTACGCGCTCAACCGCGAGCACCGGCCGGACGTGGTCTTCGTCCACACCCGGGCCGACATCCACCAGGATCACGTCGTCGCCACCGAGGAGGTGCTGCGGGCGTTCCGGGGGACGACGGTTCTTGGCTTCGACGTGCTGCGCAGCAGCTACGGTTTCTTCCCGCACTTCCTGGTTGCGGTGAGCGAGGCCGAGGTCGAGAGGAAGCTGGCCGCGCTGGCCGAGTACCGCACCTATGGCGACAAGTACTACTTCTCTCCCGAGGTCATTCGTGCCACGCTGGTGCGGCACGGCGCGCTGGCGGGCCTGCCGTATGCGGAGGGCTTCGACATCCTGCGGATCGTGGGTCGATTCCGCCGCGCGTGATGCTTGGCGGCTAGGTGGAAGTGAGGCATACGCATGATGTCGGGTAGGTTGCCGGGCGAGGCGCGAGATGGGCGCGAAGCGAAAGGGCACATGGCGCTGCGGACTGCCGGTCTACCGACGGAAATCGGCGCCGGCGAGATGCTCTGGGGCGAGCGTCCGCTCTGCGGGTTCGGGCCGGGGCGGAGGGTGAGATGGCGCGTGTGGGCATGAACCCCGCCCGCGGGCATGTCACGGACTACCGCCCGGCCCGCGTCACGGTGGCGGTCCTGGTCTACATCCCGCACCTGGCCGGGTACTTCGAGGAACGGCTGGAAGTGCTGAGGCTTTGCTTGGGCAGCATCCTCGAGAACACCGACCAGCCCTACGACCTGATGGTCTTCAACAACGGGTCGTGTGAGGAGGTGACGGATTACCTTGAGAGCCTGCGCCGCAGCGGCGCGCTGCGCTACTTGCTGAGCACGAGCCTCAACCTGGGCAAGATCGGCGCCTTCCAGGTGTTGTTCCGTGCCGCTCCAGGTGACATCGTGGCCTACTGCGATGATGACATCTACCACTACCCGGGCTGGCTGGGGGCACACCTGGAGATTCTGGACACGTATCCGAACGTCGGCATGGTGAGCGGCTGCGCGGTTCGCTCGCTGTTCGAAGAGGAGCGCATCAGCAGCAACCTGCGCTTTGCCGAGACGGGGAACGTGGTGGTGCGGCGCGGGGACCTCATCCCTGAGGAATGGGTGCGGGATTGGGCAGAAAGCTACGGCCGAGATCTGGCCACGGTCGAGCGGGAGAATGAAGGGAAAGAGGACATCCTGTTCGAGTACCGCGGCGTGCGGGCCTACGCCATGGCGAACCACAACCAGTTCGTCGCGCCGAAGGCTGTGATCGCCGAGTGCCTGCCCGCGACATGGAGCGGCCGGCTGATGGGCGAGATGCGCGAGCTCGACATTGCCGTGAACCGGGCCGGCTACCTGCGCCTGACGACGGCGTCCCGAACCACGCAGCACATGGGGAATCGGGTTGACGCCAAGTACTGTCGGGATCTGGGTAGAGGAGAACGAGAATCGCCTAGACCCGCAGGAGTGACCGTAACGTCCGAGCGAGGGAGTGCCTCGCGGAGGCGGGCACAGCGCGGGTTGCTCATGTCCCGCCCAGTGAGGTGGTTCCTGCTTGGGGTCTACAGCCGACTGTTCCGTCTCCTCAACCCCGAGTAGGAGACGAGACCTGGGACGGCGGAGGAGACCCGCTAGGCAAGCCCCTATGGTCCATATGGATGGCGGGACGAGCACGGACGAATGGGTGGATATCTCTCGATGCCCCCTTTGTGGAAGCGGCGCGGAGAGCCACGTGCCGTTCGAATCCATCCACACGACCAAAGGGCATGTGGCCTACTTGCTCTGTTGCGGGTGCGGGCTCGTCTTCCAATCCAGGCGGATGAGCCAGCGCGCGCTGGCCGAGTTCTACGTCGCCGAGTACCGGCGCATCATGCAGGGGCATGAAGCGCCTTCGCGAAAGGACGCTTGGGTGCAGGCTGCGCGCGCTCGACGATTGGTGTCGATGGTCAGTGGGCTTGTCCCCACGGTGTCCTCTCATCTGGACGTTGGGGCATCCCTGGGGGAGCTCCT
>FWPV01008602.1_pt1 | contig 17764 bp, 16 predicted proteins | sample 2228371 | NCBI WGS metagenome assembly FWPV01 (sample SAMEA103939776, study PRJEB20133) | metagenome | reverse complement strand
CTCGCATGCGCAACGCGGTGAGGGCCGGCAGCTCCTCCATCCCCACCAACGCCACCCGCAGCTCGCGCGCGCCCCTCATCGGTCCGGCCTCGGCAGGAATCCCTTTTCCAACGCCTCGTCCCGGCGCCGGCCGCCGCGCGTCCGGAGGACGTCCCATAACCCCGCGGCCGTCGCCCAGGCGAGGCGGGGCTTGCCCCGCAACAACGCCAGCGCCGCGGCGCCGACGACGCTGTAGTAATAACAGGCGACGTTCACGACGTTCTGGCGGAGCCACCGCCGATGGAGGAGCCGCTGTTCCAAGACGCGGCGCCGGACCTTGGCCGCGGCGTCGGGCCGCCCGCCCGCGGCGAGGCGTTGCTCCACCCGCGCCGCCGGGATTTGGAGCAACGTCCCCGCCCGCGCCGCCCACAACGAGACGTCGTCGTCGTCAAAATAATTTAACCGTTCGTCAAAGGCGAACGCCGCGAGCGCCCGCCGCCGAAACGCCATATTACACCCCGTCAAAATCCGCACCGCGGTCGGCCGCGCCGGCGCGTAGAGGAACGTCGGCAGGCCCGAGCGTTGGAGGAACGAGCGCCGGGCGTAGCGGACCTGCCGGAAGAGCCATTGGAGGAAACGGACGTAGCGGCCCGGCCGGAATTGGTTGGCGACGACGCCCGCGGCGCCCACGACGGCCGGCTCGTCAAAGGCCGCGAGGAGGCGGGCGACGTAATCGGGCGCCACCGTCACGTCGTCGTCCAAAAAGAGGACGACGTCGCCTCGGGGGACATGGTCTTGGCAACGCGCTTGCCAAGAAACGACTAGATGCTTATCGAGACGGTCGGAACTCTATCCTGTCTCTCCAGGGGCTTACCACCCATACCCGTTTGCCCAAAATCTCCAAAAGGTCAAAATTTCCTGAATGTAATCCCAGGGAGTCTCCTATCATGAGGCGCACTACCGGGTGTGCTAGAATTTCCCTGTAAGTCTTAAGGTTGATGACAAAGTTGTTGTTTTCGGCGAGCCTGATGATGGCCACCTGATTTTCTCCTTCGCCCTGGACGGCGTATCCTTTATCGATCAGGTTCCAGAGTAGGTGGTAAGGGAATGAGCCAAGAAGAGAGAGGTTTTTCTGATATTCCTGGTACCAGATTTGGCGGATGAGTTTGGCCAGCAGCGCCAGCTGGGGATCGGAGAACAGGTAGCCGTCTTCGGGGGTGCTGTAAGAGAGAATCCACACTGGTTCGCCATTGAGATATGCGCATTCCGCGAAACAAGGAAGTTGCGGTTCTTGCTCATCCGATAAAGCTTTGGATACCATGGACAGGGCCTTCTGTAGCGAAGCGGAGTCAGCTTGACTAGCCTGGGCTAGCCCCAGCATTTCTTGCACCAGCTTTTCCCTTAAGGGAGCGTATTCTTTAGAGGAGAGTCGCTCAGCTCTACCAGAGGAAGTCTTGGGGTCATACCATATGTTGGAGAAGAATATGAAGCGGGTTCCGATGTCCTTGGAGTACTGTTTGATCTCGTCTTCGGTATAGTTATGGCTGGAGATGACCACGCCGGGCTTGGGGATCTGGGTGGGGACCAAGTTTTCCAGGCTGGAGGCGCTACCTGAGAGTTCTTGAGAAATTTCAGGGGCTGTATCCAGGGCGGACCTGGACCCTTCTTCCCCTTCCAGCAAAGCCTCGGTGGTTTGACTGCCCGAGGGGACTCCGGACTCTCTGCGTTCTGGCAACAGGGCGAAAGCTGCCCATAACCCCGCAGCCACAAAAATAATCACCAGCGTGGCGGTGGCCACCCGGGGCAGCCAGGTCCTGGGACGGGTGATAGTTATATGTTCGGTTTCCCCCGCCCTTTCCAGCACGTTCTTTACCAGAAGACGAGTATCCTCGGGGGTAGGTTGGAGGAGTTCCGATTTCTGTAAGGTGCTCACCAGGATTTTAAGTTCCGCCTCTCTTTTTCTGCAATCCACGCATCTCCCGAGATGATCCAGCATTCGGCTAGCGGTTTTGGCATCGAGTTCCCCGTCGATATATGATGATAGATTTCGCTTGCACCAGTGACAGTTCACTCCAGGTTTTCCCTCCTTGGCTGATCTAGGGGGGAAGAGCATTCCTTGAAGGAAGACTCTCCATTTTCTATTGAATTAGATGCCTGGTCGCGTCCACTTGGTTCCGGTATGGGTGCAAGTTCCCGCAGCATTTTCTGGCGCGCCCTGTTCAGTCGAGACTTCACCGTGCCCAGGGATATGTCCAGTATTTCAGAGATCTCCTTGTAGTCGTAACCTCTGATATCATGTAAATATAATACCACAAGGAATTTTTCGGGAAGTTTTCTCATGGCCGCCTGTACCTTTCTCTGCGTCTCCATGGAGATAAGCAGTTCGTCGGGGTGCCCCCGGTTATCGGCGGCTATTTTCTCCTCCCATTCAGGCATGTCCTCGTCGGGGCGGCTGGAGAGGGAAAGTTGAAAGCGATTCTTCCTCATGTAGTCTCGACATGCGTTGACCGAGACTCGGTAGAGCCAGGTGGAAAAACGCGACTCGCCCCTGAAGGTTTTCAGCTTCCTGTAAAGTAGAATGAAAACCTCCTGGGTCACGTCGTCCGCATCAGCTCGATTTCCAAGTAACCTGTAGGCCAGGTTGAGTATCTGAGCATGGTAGCGGTGGACAAGAGCCTCAAACGCCTGATCTCTTCCTTCCAGAAAGTTCGAGACCAGCTCCTCGTCCGTTAGAGATTCCCAGTTTTCCTCTTCGCTAGAGACCAATTCAGCTCACCTATATAAAGCGTTTTGATAATTCTAACATAACTTTTGTTCGAGGCTCTGAAGTGTATATTCGTATACGGGTAAACTTCCAGCTATCCGGAGGCAGTCTGGGTAGGTGATCGCTCCGTGGTCGAACAGTTTATAGTTCCTAGCTCTGGGGAAAGTCAGGTTTTCCACCTTGGGTGATACAGATCGCTCCGTGGTCGAACAGTTTATAGTTCCTAGCTGGCGGGTAGAGGGGTGGTGGGGATTTCGACGATTCCTCGCTGTGATGAGCTATGAGAGTGAGGGGAGGCGTAAACCTCTTTTAAGGTTCGATACTGGCCATACGTTCTTGAGGCATCCTCCAGGGAAGGGTAATTGTCCGGTAATCAAAGGGTCTTAAGCTATTGCTTATGCTTCATCATAGCCCTGATTGCTAGCAGGTTCTCTTTAGCCGGCGAGGGGATTTCACGCGCCCCGCCCAACATCTGGGAATAGAGGGTTATTTCCGCGCAAAACTCTAAAGTTTCCATGCGATGGTAAGCTTGGGTAAGGTCGGTCCCCCAGGAGATTGCTCCATGGTTTTCCAGCAGCACCGCGTCATAGTCATCCAGAAAAGGAATGATGGAATCGGCCAGCTCCTGACTTCCGGGCGGCTGGAAGGGAACCAAGGGGACCTCCCCAAGAAAGATCACCGCTTCAGGCACAAGGTGCAGGTCCAGCGCTTTCCCCGCCACTGCGAATGAGGTGGCCACCGGTGGATGAGCATGAACCACTGCATGGATATCCTTTCTAGCCCTGAAGATGGTCAAGTGCATAGGGGTTTCAGTGGTGGGGTAACCCTCGCCCCGTAGAACTTCTCCCTCCAGGTTCATGGTGAGTATCTGCTCCGGTTTCATAAAACCCTTGCTTACCAGAGTGGGAGTTATAACCACTTCGCCTTCGCTCAATCGTGCGGAGATGTTGCCGGAATTGGCGGAAGACATACCCCTCATCCACAATCTCCTGCCGATCTCACAGATTTCCTCCTTTAATAAAGTTTCACGGTCCATGATTCCTCCCAGGGCATCGTTCATTATCCACGGGAGGAATTATATCATAGTAGGGATTGCCCCATTTCCGATCCTGAATTTGGCGGGAAGGAGCTTATTTTTACAGGCTGGATCCCTATGAACCATGTGATGGGTGGGTGATATGATTCATTCCAGGAACGCCCGCGTTCACGGAGGCCCGCCAAGACCCTTAAACGATGGAGACGAAGAGATGGGACTAGATGTGTCGCTCCGGAAAAAGAGAGATGCGAAAAGGATCCTCAAATGCTAAGGAACGGTGGGGATGCGGATTTCGCGCAATCGAATTGTTTGTCCGACGTGGAGATGGACTCAGGTGAGAAGAAGCCACTGGGACTTTTTTCTTAAAAAATCTTCTTTTCCCACCATCGTTCTTTTTTCTCGCCTGGCGAAGTTACCCCGTACTTCTTTACCTGAATCTTCACCTTACCGGGCTGTTGTTCCGCAGGGGGAGGCTCCTCTTCTAACTGCTCCAGGCGATCCAGCTCCGAGAGCACCAGCTTGGCCAGTACCTTTATGGGCGTGGGCTTCAATCGGTCGGCCATATCTTCCCACCCCTGTCGGTTGCTGCCCATAGATTCGTATACTTCGCTGAGCAGCTCCACGAATATGTAAGAGAGGGCGCGAAACTGGGTATCGTAGATTATCTTGTCTTCCTCGGAGAACTGCTCAAAAGGCGTGTCCATGAGTACTATATAGGAATAAGGGATTTCAATCGCCCTTTCCTCCAGCTTCCGTTCCAATTTCTTGGTGAAGAAGCTCTTGAAGACCTTTACGTTACGTCCCTTTGCCGCGGGTACTTCTTTGCCGGATTTATTTTCCATGGGTTGTCCGCCGTCAACTCCTTCCGAAACCCACATCCTCGATTTCAACTCCTTAAAAGGTTCACACAATATAATTCGTCAGCATTTCTATTTTCTTAAGCGATTTGATGAAAAAGTGCTGCAGAGAATGGATAATTTTTACCGGATTTGGATGAGGTGGGATTGCTTCAAGCGTGTATAAAAAAGACAAACTCCCTAGATTCGGGGAAAAATGGGTGCTTAGGTTCAAAAACACGGTGGACATATGGCGGTGCTTTAAGTATATTTATCTGGTAAACGGCGGAAATGAGGTGGTTACAATAGATCCATCGCAGGGAAGCATGCCTAACCATATAGCCATTATCATGGATGGCAACGGACGGTGGGCCGAGAAGAAAGGCCTGCCGCGGATTGAAGGCCACAGGGCCGGAGAGGAAGCCATCATGGAAGCCGTCAGGGCGTCAGCTGAATGGAGAGTCAAGGCGCTGACCCTCTTCGCGTTCTCCACAGAAAACTGGAATCGCCCTCCAGAGGAGGTACTTTTCCTGATCAACATGAGCAGGGACATATTGCAGAGGAGGCTACAGGAGTTTAACAGCCTGGGCATCCGTATGATGCACCTGGGGCTGCGCGAGGGCTTGCCCAAAGATGTGTTGGAATGGTTTGACCTGGCTTCTGAGGCTACCGCTGGAAATACCAGAATGACCCTGACCATCGCCTTCAATTACGGAGGTAGAAGGGAGATCTTCGACGCGGCGCTCATGGCTGCGAGGGAGATAGCCAGTGGTAAGCTGGATGAAAACGAGCTCGACGAGGGATTGATGAGAAAATTCTTCTATATACCTGACCTTCCCGATATTGACTTATTAATCAGGACGGGAGGGGAGAAGAGGTTAAGCAATTTCATGTTGTGGCAACTTGCCTATGCCGAACTCTATTTTACTGACGTTCTCTGGCCCGATTTTTCTCGCAGCGACCTGGAATCGGCCATCGAGGAATTCAGGAGGAGAGAGAGGAAGTTCGGGGCCATCAAGGAATAAGGGTTGCCTCCGGGTTCGCCCCTTTGATTCCCGCGTTTCATTTACAGGTGTACATTCCTAGAGCCTCCCATCATTTCCCTAATGCAGTGAATGAGAAGCAAAGGTGGGTGTAAAATTTTTTGCGCTTCTCATTATTATTAACATTTTGTAGTTTTTATGATGTCTTTGATCCAGCTGTTGGAGCCGTTTTCGATAACCTAGTCGGAAGACATAATTCACGATGAAAGCTTTTCGCACATTATTTTCGCGAAAAATTTAACCAATGTTTTTTGAAGGGAAAGAGAGATGTGAAGCGAAAAATAGTGTAAAACGATTATTAGAGAAAGGAGATGTAAAAATGGCAACTGCAAAGAAACCAGCGGCGAAGAAGACCGCCGCCAAGAAAACCGCCGCCAAGAAACCAGCGGCGAAGAAGACCGCCGCCAAGAAAAAATAGTCGATAGTTGTTACCGTTTTTGCCTGAAAAACAGGACAAGAAGGGCTATCGCACATCCCAACCATCCTAGGGAAGCAAGGATTGCGCCGATCTTAAAGGATGGCGGGGTATAGGTGAAAATAACATGATGCCTTCCCGGGCTGAGGGCTATCGCTCTAAAGGCGATGTTTGCTCTCAGTATCGGTTTTTCGTCTCCATCCACCATCGCCTTCCAGCCAGGATAATAAGCATCGGAAAGAACCAGCAAACCTCCTCTGGATGATTCCGTCCTTATCTCGACTCGCTCTTCCGAGTAGTCGACTATTTCTATCTGGTTCATTGACTCACCTGTCTTTGGTGATTCATCTTCCGAGGATGGCGCGTAATTCATTCCGGGGTCCTCTTCCAGGTAAACGGTTTTCCCAGGATCGAAGTTTTTGCCGAACAGGTCATAGATATGTTCCTCTTCCAGCCTTATGACTTGGTAATCCGAGACCATGTAGACCCGAGGCAAGCGTAAAGTGTTTCGGTAGATGTAAAGTTCGCCAAAAGGATCGCCCTCCTCCTTGCCAGTGCGATTTACTTGGTCGATGTTGATTCCCTGGAGATAAGGACTTTCTATCTGGTATCTAGAGACTAGATATCCAACGTTTTCCACAGCCCAAATGCGCACCGAGCTATCGGGTACCCTTACCCGGCCCTCACCAATCATGGTGAATTTCATAGTCCAGTCGTTAAGGAACTTAATTCGTTCGATTCCATAATTGCCTTGCGCCTCAATATTTTCTACATTATGTAAGATATTGTAATCCGCGGGAAGAAGGACCCAGTACTTCCGAAAAGACGAAAGGTCGCTCAACCATCCTGAGGATTCGAAGTAGCATTCTTCCCAGGTGTCCTCTGCACCCAGCGAAACGATTCTGTAATTCCCCAGAGAATGTTTTTCCTCCAGCCCTTCTATGGCCTCATGGAGGGTCGCCCCGCTGAGGAGGGTACCGCGTTCCACCGTGTTGATCTGACGATGGGCGAAACAAAGCAGGTCTGATACCAACACCAGGAGGGAGATCAAGGCAACGATAAAGGCGAAATTCGACCTTCCCCTCCCTTGCATGCTCGCTATCCCGGTTATGTGATCAATGCCTATTCCGCCCAAGAGAGAAAGGGATATGGTGGCTACGGCTAGGAATCGTTGGGGAAATCTAAAGAGGTTCATTCCCGGAAGATATTTCCATAAAAAACCATAAAGGGGCGTATTCTTCCCCAGCGAGATGAGCACGGCGATGATGAAAGAGAGGAGAAAGTATCTCGTGTAACGGTTGGAGGAGAAAGTCTTCCACAAGGCGATGAAGGCCAGCACCAGGGTCAGCAGCCCGGGATAAGAGACGTTCTCCCAGAAGATGGTGCGTTGGTCGGTGTAGGTATGCTGGGCGGGATTTCCCAGCTGAAACGGGTTGAAGAAGAGGATCAGGCTGATGGGATTATACGGATAAATATTGGCATCCTCCTGAGTAACCCCGCCCGGACGGGTGGATATACCTCGTCCTTCCCATTGGGCGAGAAACTGGGGGGAGGAGAGAACTAGGATCAAAACCAAGAGGATAATCAGGTAGGAAAATGTTTTTCCCACCAGCACAAGGCCCGCCTTTTGGTTTTCCTGCCAGCGTTTTCTCCATTCGGGAAGGACCTGGTAGAGAAAGATAGCGATGGAAAATATTAACGTTATGTAAAATATTTGGGGATTTCCAGCGAGAATCTGCAAAGAGAAAAATATACCGGTCCAAATAAGATATTTTAACTGGAGACCATCGGCTAATCTTCTCATCGACCAGGTACAGGCGGGCAGCCACGCCAATGCATTGATCATGTTCATGAACTTGATGCGAGCCACCATGAAAGCGGAAAAGGTGAAAGAGATGGAGGAGAAGGCGGAGGCAAATCGACTCAACCCCAGATCTCTGGCGAGCAGATAGCAGAAGATCAGGGAGATAATGAAACTCAGAATCACGCTAAAATTATAAGCGGGTATGGGGTCGAAGAGCCGGAAAAATAGGAGATTGAGCGGGTATAAAACGCCGGTCTGCCCCTCTCCCAGCAGGGGAAAGCCACAACCTATCAAGCTAGTCCAAAGGGGTATGCGCCCGGCTTTAAGGCCGCGGCCCAGCAAGTCTCGCCTGGGGAAATTGGCCTCCGTGATGTCGCTGGAGGTTTTGTCCCCTTGATAGACCAATCTCTCCGAAGAGAAGAGACCGGGCAGGAAGAGGGGGATCATGGCCAATAAAAGCAATATGGTGATCAGGGTCTTCAGCCATTCCCGCTCTTTTCTCATAGCCCTAATCCCCTCTGCTTACTTACCATTCTCCAAAATCCTCACCCTAATCCCCTCTGCTTACTTACCATTCTCCAAGTCCTCAATCAGCTGAAAGATCGCGTTGGATTCCTTCTCCCCCACCGGGCTATTGGCGTAACGGTTGTATGCCTCTTTGGCTTGATCGATCATGCCGGATGCCTGCAGTGCCTGGGCGTATCTCTTGAAATATACGGGCACCCTGGGGTCGAGAACTATGGCCCGGTAATAAAAGCCTGTGGCCAGATCAGGTCTCCCCGCGTCGCTGAGAAAATTTCCCGTGTGATAGAGGAATTCCCCGTAGACCCCGATTAACTCGGATTCCCTCCGGTTGCTCCGGTAGAGAGCCAGGTCGGTGCCGCTCAGGTCGAGCTTGCTCCATATCTCGTTGGCTTCCGACCAGAATGATACGGGATTACGGGGGAAATTGGGAGGGAGTATCTGGAAGCTTACCCCTTTGGGCAAAAGCAAGAATTCCGGGGTTAGCTCAGCTTCCAGGTAATTGATGAATAAATCGGCTTTACCCAGGTTTTCCCGGACAAAGGAGCGCAGCCAGGGGATGCGCCGGTTCTCATCCGGGATAAAAAGGTCTGGACATCTAAAGCGCAGCTCCTCTCTATACCAGTTGGCGGTGGCATAGTCTATGTTGACAGCTATTATATCCGGCCTTTTCTTTTCCACCAGGATATAATAGTCCGTAAGCATGTCGGGTACATCACCACTGGTGAGCAAGACCGCATGGGCGGAGAGGGGAAGAAAAAGGTTGGCGATGTAAGATTCGCCTAGGTAATCATGGCTCATGTTCACATATTTATAGTTGGAGAGCAGGGGTATGACGATCAATAGCGCGACCAGGATGAAAACGATAAAGCGGTAGATCTTGCTGTAATCCCAGGGCGCGCCTTTTGCGGCAAGCCAGCCCCCGCATTCGGTGATGGCAACGATGCCTTGAGCATAAAAGGGTATGAAAAGGATGGTGGGCAGGAGATAGAACCTCTCTATGGTCGCCCTGAAGAAGATGCCGGTTATCTTGACGTTGGCCATGGCGGTAAAGACCAGCGCGGTCATGAACAGGCCCGAACCCAACACCCAAAAGAATCCCCGACGCTTCCGAGCCATGGAAACTATGCCCACGATCCCGATGAATACGCCGAAGATGGTCAGTTCCTGGCCCAGGGTGTTGGAGAAGTCAAAGAAGAGATCGAGTCTGCTCTCGGCGGGGGGACCATACCATAAGCTGGTAGTCCCGTAGCTGGACCTGGTGATCACTTTTATGAAGTTGGACAGGCTGGAGGGGTCGCCCACATTGATGTAGGGGCGCATGGCGGCTCGGATGGGCAGGTAAAGGAAGGGGGATAACCCCAAGAGGAAAAAACATATGGTCAGCAGTATCCTCCATCTTGGCTTGCTTATGGCGGGAAAGAGACCTATAGCCAGCAGGAACAACGAGGGGAGGAGCAACGCGATGGTTTGGTGATGGGTGAAGCTCAAACCTAGGGTGAAGGCGAATAGATAGATATACCTGCGGCATTGCGCGTCGTTTTCCTCCGAAAGCCTTTCCCTTGCTGTGAGCAGCAAGAGTAGCAGCGCCACGGCGAAGAGATTGTTTAAAGGAAAAACCTCCGCCACCAGTGAATACTGCCAGAAAAGAAAGGAGCATCCCAAGGCGAAGACCGCCAAGAAGGAAGGCAAGCTGCGACGCACCACTTTAACCGTGAAGATGAAGAGCAGAGACAAGGTCAATGCGTGGAAGATGGATGAAAGAAAGTTGAGCTTCCACGCTGATGAGCCAAGAGGCAGAAGTAGAAAAGCTCTCCCCAAGAGTACGTAGAGAGGATAACCAGGGGGATGGGGAATGCCGAGGGTATAGCATGCGGAGACCAGCTCGGGGGAGTCACCTGCCACGTTGACAGTAGGACAGAGGGTAAAGAGGTAAAAGGCCTGAAAAAACAGGAAGATGCCGGCTGCGGCCATGCGATCCCGATGGGTAAGGTAATAGGGTTGCACCTCTATCCTTAATCTTTTCGCCAAAGACATCGAGGCTGCTCCCTCCGTTTCAAGCCAATTGTGCCACTTTCTAGTTCCCTGGAGTGATGCCGGGGAGATGCATCGAATCCGCTCCCCTAGCCGTTTCGGTTTCTTCTCTATAATTTTCTTACAAGGTATTATAAAAACCTGTTTCTATCCAAAGTATACAGGAAATGTCGCCAATATAGATTGACGCGGCGGAAACAGTATTGAGGTTTCACCATTTCACGAATGGAGAGCCGAGTTTTGAAAGAATCCACCTATTTACTGGAGAGTTGTTATGGTAGCGACGGGGTGGGTGGGATTTCTTGGCAGGGGTGGACTTGAGCCTGTAAGCGCATCAAGATTTTCCTTAGAATAATGCTGGACGGATAGAGAAGGTGAGAAGGAGGTAGAAGATGGAGGTGTTGGAGGCGATCAGGGAGAGGAGGAGTATCCGGCGCTACGAGAGTGAACCGGTCCCTCGTGAACATATAGAGATTTTGCTGGAATCGGCCCGGCTGGCTCCTTCTGCCAGCAACCTACAGACCTGGAAGTTTAAAGTAGTCACCGACGAAAAGACGCGCAAGAGATTGCGGGAAGCCGCTTTCGATCAGAAGTTTGTGGAGCGGGCTCCAGTGGTGATCGTTGGTTGCATCGACTTCGATGCCTTTGGGGACAGAACCAGGAGAACCGTTGAATTGATAACCAAGGGAGCGGTTAGACCTAGCCTCTCCATGATCCTGCGCTTCGCGCGGGATAGCGGGAAAGGCTTGGAGTCTGAAGAGCGCCAGGTGATAAATGGTGTGGTGAATCTCTCCATTGCTATGGAGCACATGGCCTTGGTGGCGGTGGAACTAGGCTTGGGGACCTGTTGGGTGAGGGCATTCCAACCAGAGAGGGTGGCGGAGATTCTACAGCTACCACCAAGCTGTCCACCCCTCGCGCTGCTCACTGTGGGTTTTCCCAGGGAAAAACCGGAAGTGAGACCCCGAAAGGAGTTAAAAGAGATACTCCTATGACCTGCACCTCATTACTCATTATACTTGACCAAGCCAGGGTAAGATCTTGTGGAAAAGCAAGGATGGATTCCCGGTTTATCCATATGCCATGGTTAGAGACTTATTTACATTTTGTAATATAAGATGGTACCGTATCCTGTCCATCGGGTTTTAGGACCGTGGTTTGGAGAAATGCGGAAAGGACCCAAGTTGAGACAGGGGAGAGACTGGTGGATTGTTCCTAGGGATTTTCATTCCTTAGTCGTTCGAATAGCACATCAATGGATGAAAATGGAACTTTTACGAATCTGCGGGGAAGGGGATAGGATGCCACAGCTTCACCTCCGACGTGGTTTTTGATTGTAATGGCCGGTGCCCCCCTGTTGGCCGGACTTTAAAATGGTGGGGAAGGGGGAGAAAAAGAATTAATCTATCTTTCCCAGCCACAATGATTGTGCCGTTTCCCATATGTGCGATTGAAATAAGGAATAAGAGAGGAAAAAATATGGTAGCCTCGCCTCTTTTTACCCCCACGGCCGATCTGTTACTGTTCTTTCATTTGTATAACATTTGTATAAGGAAGCATTGAGATACCATGATGAGATGATCGTAGCGCTCGGGAATAGTACTCGAGCCATGGCAATGCGCATTTGCCAAAGCAGTAAGCGCTACGCAGGCAATGGTTGCTTTGAGGTTAGAAACGGGTTGGGGCGGGTGGCGGCCCCTCTCATGGTGGTTTATAATTTCCCTATTGATATAGGGATGACCGCTGAATTGCCAGCATGTATAGAGAAGGAGATGCCACGATGATCAAGGGTGTGGTGATAAAGAAGATTGAAAAATTCTGCGATGAGCGAGGATTTTTCATGGAAGTGCTTCGGGATGACGATGGGCTGCTTACCCGTTTCGGCCAAAGTTCTTATACCATTGCCAATCCCGGGGTGATCAAGGCCTTCCACTGGCATGAGCGCCAGGATGACTTATGGTTCTTCGCTAGCGGCATGGCCAAAGTGGTCCTGTATGATCTGCGGGAAGATTCTCCCACCCGGGGTGAGACTCAGGTGATAATAACGGGTGAACGGAACCCCCTGCTAATCGTGATTCCGAAAGGGGTTGCGCACGGATATAAAGTTTTGGGGAATAAGCCCGCGGGTCTTTTCTACCATACCACGGAGTCGTATAACCGCAATGACCCCGATGAGGGACGTATCCCCTATGACGATCCTTCCATCGGTTACGATTGGGATTCCTGAGGAGATAAGCCTTCTTGGCATTCCAGGATTTGACGAAGCGAAATCTCTTCACGACCAGGCTGCTTGGCGGGGAAAGGGATCCCGAGCCGAAGCGATCCCTGCGGGAATGCTAGGAATAGATTTTCAAATCGCTGACAATGGTGAAATAATGATTACACTTAATCAGTTTCCCGTCCGCGTGGTATGGAAGGGTGAGAGGCGATAAGGGTGAAGCCAAGAAGCATATTGGCCATATCCGTGAGCAAGATAACCGGGGCCCTCTCCAGGAAGTTAGGTGCCGGAGCGGGGACCCAGCTTCCTGGAAGGATCGCCTTGCTTATAGATCCCCAACTGGCCAGGAAGCTTTCTGGAAAGTTGGAGCATGGGTCCATCCTGGTTTCCGGGACCAACGGGAAGACCACGACCGCGAATATCTTGGCGAACATGCTGAAGTTTTCGGGATATCAACCTGTCCATAATCGTTCCGGGGCAAATCTCATGCATGGGGTGACCACAGCTCTGGCCTCCTCTTGCAGCCTTGCTGGTGAGCTGGATGGGGATATCGGCATCTTTGAGATAGATGAAGCTACGCTACCCCAAGCGGTTAAGCAGCTTAATCCCAGGCTGGTAGTGATAACCAACCTTTTCCGTGACCAGCTGGACCGTTATGGGGAGCTGGAGAACCTGGCTAAAAAGATGAACATGGGGCTACGGGAAATGCCCTGGGGGGACCTGTTGCTAAATGCGGATGACCCCTTGGTCGCGACCCTCGGCGAGGGGACCAGTTTGAATGTTTATTATTTTGGGATTACCGATGACAAAACTAGTAGCGGGGGTTTACAACATGCGGCGGATTCCAAGAACTGCCGCGTTTGCGGTGAACCGCTGACCTTCCATCGGGTCTACTATGCCCACATGGGTGATTATCGCTGTGAGCGGTGTGGTCTGGGCAGGCCGGAATTGGCATTTTCCGCCAGCATGCTGGAGATAAGAGGTGTCCATGGCACTGAGGTGACCATATGGGGCTGTGGCTCTCCCCTGCGTTTAACCATGAGAATCCCAGGGTTTTATAATGTCTACAACGCGCTGGCGGCGGCTGGGGCTGCGTGCATACTGGGGCTGGAGCGGGATTACATAGTCAGGGGGATAGAGGAATACTCCACGGTTTTTGGACGCGCTGAGTGGATAGAGGCTGAGGGAAGAAAAATCTTCCTGATTCTATCCAAGAATCCGGCAGGCTTCAACGAGGTGATCCGGACCATCTCCGCGGACGGAAAACCGAACAAGGTACTGCTTATGGCCTTGAACGACCGTGTCGCCGATGGAACGGATGTATCCTGGATCTGGGATGTGGACTTCGAGGAACTGGTACCCCAGGCGGGGACTATAATCGCCACGGGGATCAGGGCGGAGGATATGGCGCTGCGCATGAAGTACGCGGGAGCGCCCGCGCACGGCATAATTATAGAAAAGAAATTCTCCCGCGCTCTCAAACGGGCTCTGCAAGCGGCGCCCCCGGGAGCTACCGTGTATGCCCTGACCACCTACACCGCCACACTGGAGCTGCGGAAGGTGATGACCCGCATGGGATATGTTAGGGGTTATTGGGAGGAGTGAAGTTGGCGCCTCTTTTACGCATCTGCCATCTCTACCCTGAATTGATGAACATTTATGGGGATCGGGGAAACATCATAACCCTGGTTCAAAGATGTCGCTGGAGAGGTTGGGAGTGGGAGGTAAGCGGGGTGAGTGTGGGCGATCCTATTGACCCTAACTATCACGACCTTTATTTCATGGGTGGGGGTCAGGACCGCGAGCAAATGCTAGTCTGTGAGGACTTGCGCTCCAAGAAAGCGGAAGCCATTCACCATGCGGTGGAGAGGGGAGCGTGCTTCCTCACCATCTGCGGTGGTTATCAGCTCTTCGGAAGATATTTCATTACCTACACCGGGGAGGAGCTGCCGGGGATAGAGGTATTCGACGCGTGGACGGTGGGAGGAGAGAAACGTTTTATAGGAAACGTGGTGGCCGAAGCCTTGAGTCCCGAGGGAGTCTCGAGGACTCTGGTGGGTTTTGAGAACCACTCGGGCAGAACCTACCTGGGACCGGGGAGCGCGCCATTGGCCCGGGTAAAGGTCGGTTATGGAAACAACGGGGAGGATGGTTTCGAGGGCTGTCGCTATAAGAATGTCTTTGGTACTTATCTCCATGGCTCTCTCCTTCCCAAGAATCCATGGCTGGCGGACGAACTGATCCTGTTGGCCTTAAGACGCCGTTACGATCTTGAGGAACTTCCCCCCTTGGATGATACCCTGGAGCTGTTAGCCCAGAAGGCGGCGGTGCGCAGATCCAGAGTGGGAAGGAGAAGGTAGCCGATGGAGGGATTGCCTGTGGCTCACGGCGAAAATATCTGCAAGACAACGCATTTGAAATTTGAAAAAGCTAGATACCTCCCTGATCAGACGCTTAAAGAATGGAATCTTTAGAGCAAAAAGTCTTGTTCCCCAGCTGACCGGACGGGGATATCGTTGAGCCGCAATCCCGCGGGTTTGCCTAATCTTTGCCTAATCTTTGTGTACTGCCGATGAGTCCCATCCCTCGCGGCAGGGAATACACAGTTTTTCCCCGTCCACGCTGGCCAAGCGGGTCTGCATAGTGGGCTCGCCGCATCTATCACAGAGGAGAGAGGGGAGAACGCGGGCTTCCTCCGGGAGTTCCAGCTCCACCTGGTCCACCCAGAACATCTCCTTTTCGGGGGCGTTAAGGAATTGCTCTATCTTCAACTCCCTCGCTCTTTGAGGATCGACCTCCTGAAACTCTTCACTGAAAGATATTGGCTTAAGACTCACCCTGATGGCCTTGTTTACCTGGTCCCGCCTGGCGAAAGTAAAGACCTGTTTGCCGTAGTCACTAAAGAAGAGGTTCCCCTTGCCAAAGGTGCATCCGGTAAGGTATTGTACTGCATCCACGCTGCAGGAGTTGTTCTCCACCACACATATCAGTTCCTCGTCCTTTGCCCGCTGGACTTCTAATTTTTCGAGCGCGATGAGGGAGGCGCGATACCCGATGATAATGCCGGGGCATAGGTGTCCGTGGAATTCTGAGACTTCTCTGAGTTTCTTCGGTAGGCTTTCCATGTTCATACTGGGCCTCACAAAAGAATATCTCTGAAATACGCTATCTTTTTTTCGTGGAAGCCATCCGCCCAAATTCGACGGCGCGGCTGAACGCTGGCTGGGTCTCGTTCTGGAAGCTTTTCATGAAGGCCACAAGGCCTACATCCGGGACGTACCAGGCGTAATATATCTCGCGATAGCTCATCTCGTCCGCCCTAAAAATATCGAAGTACTGTATCATGGAGGCTTCCGGATAAGAACCCGCTGGAACGGTGATGGAATCCACCCATCTCACTATTGCCTGGCGGGTTATATTCTGAACGAAGCCCTGGCTGTTGGTGAGGGTTACCTCCTCGCTCCAAGTGTTGGAGAGCTCTAGGGGAAATTTGAGAATGGTCATGGGAGGGTTATACTTGGTCCACATCTCCTGGCCCTGGCTGGTGACCAGATAGGTGCCCAGCTGTTGCCTCACCTGCTCGTCCTGGAAATAGAAGATGAAAAGGGTCCCCTCGATTATCTCCCTCTGCAGGCAGAGGTTGGATTGGGGGAAAAGCTCCGCTCCCTTGGCCTGTCGTGGTTCTATCAAGGCGGATTGTTGTTGGGTTTCGGAAGGACCATCAGAGAAATTCCACGAGCTTTCCAGCGAGAAATTCACGGGTATACCCTCGGATTCAGGGGAGAGGGGCTGGTTGACGTAGTAGGTATACGAAGTGCCCACGCCAGGCAGCCTCTCGGCAGTAAAGCCCTGGCCTTTTATCTCCTGGTTTTTCTTACCGCAGCCAGGGACAATCATGGCACTGGCAAGGATTGCAACAATTAAAAAAACGGCCTTACCCCTTAATCCTCTCATCATGCACCTCCAGATGGACTCCACGCTTCTACGTGATCCTGCAAACCGCCCGCTTCTATAACTTCAATCTTATTCTAAACGATATCCCCATCAGTTTAAACGACCCTTATTATTGTCCTCTGGTTGGCTGCAAATTGCCATATAGGGTTTGGATCTCTCCGACGGCAAGCTTCTCCTGGACACAACCCATGGGATGAGGCAGCTAACCATGGACTGTGAGTTGCTTTCTAGGCAGGATTGCCGTATCGCTTGCCGGTCGACTTCTTACCCGGGTTCGCGGGACGGTAAATATGGCAGGGAAATTTCCCCCAGTTGGTGCGGGAACGAATGAACCTGCTTTGACCCCAACCCCACGGAATGTCATGGATCCGCCCTTGCGCTGTTCCAAACGCTTATCCCTTGTTTTCTTGAGTGTGTTACGTTCCCAACCGGTCTTGAAAAAGCACCTCCTCATTCGCGACGGCTATGTCATTGGGTATGGAATGGCGTTTATCAGTCTTGCTTGGATGGAGAAGTTGTGTCAAGGAAGGTGAATTCAGCAAAGGTGTCGAAGGGCATTTTTTTGAGTCGGCGGGACCAAAGGGAGAGCATGCCTGCGATGACCAGTCCGTTTAGGGCCAGGGAGAGGCCAATGGCCGTAAGAGGCCCTCCCACATTCCAGGACCAGATAGATGAAATCGCGGCCGTAAGGGCCACCACCATCAAGGTCACTACCACAAAGATAAAAATCCTCTTGCGCAGACTCACTAGTTTTTCTCTCGCCTCTAGGGGAGTAAGCATCCTTCCGGATCTATCTCCTTCCGCCAGATAGCGGGAGAAAATCTTCAAAAGGGGTTCGTCGGGCAGGAGCGCCGAAAGTTGTAGGAGCGCGCCGACCATGGTGATGACGGCGACGGTAAGAGTTATAAGTATGAGCACCGTTATTAACATAGTTCTGCTTTTTCGTCTTTCACCTGCTTCAATTTTAACTAGAAATCCTCGGGCGGAAAACTACCATGTAACTATATACTATTTCCTCCCCAGAGCCCCCGGTCTATTAAGGCGCTCTCCCCTGGGCGCCCCGGCTGGGCCCCGGGGGAGAGAGGAGGGGCCCCGGGTGGGGCCCCTAATTGATTGCGCTCTATTTCCTCCCCAGGTTTACTGGGAGTATCCCATCGAT
>FWPV01008601.1_pt1 | contig 17767 bp, 14 predicted proteins | sample 2228371 | NCBI WGS metagenome assembly FWPV01 (sample SAMEA103939776, study PRJEB20133) | metagenome | reverse complement strand
TGCTCACCCTGCGCGCTGGCACGATGTTGCGCGAGTGGGTGGAAAAGCAAGGGGTGGCGGTCAGAACCAACACCCGCATCGAAGCGATTCATGCCAGCCACCGAACGGAGGCGGGGCTTGTGGAGCGGTTCAAAGCGTTGTTTCGCGCTTCGCCAACCCAGTCGGAGCGAGCGGAAGCGCCGCTGTGGGTTACCCTGTCCTCGGGGGAAGTCGTTCCGGCGGACCTGGTGATCATCGCCGCGGGGGTGCGACCGAATTTGGCGTTTCTGGAAGGCACGCCGGTGCATGTGGCTTCGGGCGTGCTCGTGGATGCGACGATGCAAAGCTCGGTGCCGGGCGTCTATGCCGCGGGCGATTGCGCCGAAGCGCCCGACCTCTTTACCGGCCAGCATCTGGTCGCAGCGATCCAACCCAACGCCGCCGATGAGGCGCGCGTTGCGGCAACCAACATGGCCGGAGGACAGGCGCGCTTACCCGGCGTACTGCCGCTCAACGTGCTGGATACGCTGGGGCTCATCTCCACCTCGATGGGCCAATGGCAAGGGGTGGCGGAAGCCGAGGGCGGCAGCCACGTCGAATGGGTCAATGCCGCGCAAGGCAAGTACCTGAGCCTGCAGTTCCAGCACGATCGTTTGATCGGCGCCACCGCGGTAGGGCTCACCGAACATGTGGGGGCGCTGCGCGGCCTCATTCAGGGCAAGGTGCGCTTGGGTCCGTGGCACGAGCGGCTCTTGGCTAATCCCCTGCGCTTTGTCGACGCGTACGTCGCAACAACGCAACAACCGGCAGCCTTGGTGGCGTAATCGGCGCGACTTTGCTAGACTTACAACAAGCGAATCGCAACGTCTGGCCCAAAGGAGGTCGGCAAAATGCCGCGTCGGCGCGTACGACGAACGCCCGACGCGGTGTTTCTCTCTGGGGCAAAACGATGGCCATCGAAGTCACCCTCAAACTCTTTGCCCACCTGGCGGACTTGTTGCCCCCCGAGCGGCGCAACAACCGCGTCACCTTGACGGTACCGGAAGGGGAAACCGTCGCGGCGCTTCTCGCGCGCTACCGGGTTCCTGAGGAACAAGCGCATCTGGTGCTCGTCAATGGCGTGTATATCGACCCCGAGGCGAGAGCCAGCCACGTGCTGCAGGGCGGCGATGAGGTGGCGGTCTGGCCCAAGGTCGCGGGCGGATAACGTCGCGGACAACAGCGATCCAGGGAATGGCGGATCTGTGGCCCGCCCTGGTGGCGTGGCAGGTGTTCCGACTGCTCTCCAATCCCGACGGATATCGTCTCTATGGAAGATCTCTGGCCCACCTTGACGGCATGGCAGGACTGTTGCGGCGAAGCGCTTGCCGACGTCGTGCTGCGCTCGCTCGCGGTCAGCGGCAGTGCCCTTGCCATCGGCAGCGCGATCGGCCTGCCGCTGGGTGCCGCGCTGGCCGCGGGGCACTTTCCGGGACGGCGAGTGCTGGATGCGCTGGTGCATGCGCTGGTCGGTCTGCCGACGGTGGCGGTGGGAGTGATCGTGTACTGGCTGCTCTCGCGCGCCGGGCCCCTGGGACAATGGGGCTGGTTGTATCACCCGATGGCGATGATCGTGGCGCAAACGCTCATCGTCGCCCCGCTGGTGGCGGTGCTCACCCGCCAGGTGGTAGCCGAAGCGTACGCACGCCTTAGGGAAGAATTCACGGCACTGCGGCTACCGTGGCACAGACAGCTCGTGTGGCTCATCTATGACTGCCGCTGGGCGCTCACCACCGCGCTGTTTACCGGTTTTGCGCGCGCAATCAGCGAAATCGGCGCGGTGCTGATCGTTGGCGGTAACATCGAGGGCATGACTCGGGTGCTGACCACCGCAATCGCGCACCAAACCGCGCAGGGTGAGCTGGCGTTTGCGCTGCTTTTTACCGCTGTGCTGGTGGCCATCGTCGCGGTCGTGCATCTTGCTGCTACGCTGCTGGCCGCCTGGGCACGTCGCCAGGGGGCGCAGGGGTGATTCGTTGCCGCGACGTGCTCTGGCCGGCCGTGGACCGGCCGGTGTTGCGCTTGCCACGGCTGGAACTCGCACCGGGGGGCATCACGGCGATACTCGGCGCCAACGGCGCCGGCAAAAGCAGCCTGCTGCGGCTTATGGCGGGTCTATTGGCTCCTGAGAGCGGCACGGTGACGTGGAACGGCTGCGATCATCCGCCACCCGGGTTGGTGTGGGTAGCCCAAGAGCCGTCGTTCGTGCGCGCGAGCCTGTGGGCCAATGTCTGGCTGGCGGTGTCGTCGTTGCCGCTGACCCGCGCCGAAAAACGCGCCCGCACCGAGGCTTCGCTCAAGCGGGTGGGTTTATGGGAGCGGAGTGACGAACCGGCCGCGCGCCTTTCCGGCGGCGAACGGCAGCGCCTGGCGTTGGCACGCGCCTGGGCGCGCGCTCCGAGCTGGTTGCTGCTCGATGAGCCCACCGCCAACCTCGATCCCGGCGCTACCGCGGCGATCGAAGCGCTGATCGCCGAGCTCGCCGCCAGCGGTACGACGGTGGTGATGAGCACGCATTCACTGGCGCAAGCGGCGCGTCTGTCTTCCCAAATCGTGTTCCTTGCCAACGGCGAAGTCATCGAACAGCGTCCCACCCGGGAGTTTTTCGCCTGCCCGCAAAGCGAAGCGGCACAGCGCTTTCTGCGCGCCGAGATCCCCGGCTGGGGCAGCGCTTTGAGCCTTGCGAACGACCGATGAAGCCATCGTTTTCCCGCCGCCGCCTGCTGAGCAACTTGCTCAAATCATTGAGCGTGACCGCGCTTTTGGGCGTATCGACCGCAGGCGAAGGGTGGGCCGCAGCCCGTGTGCGCGTCGCGACCACCACCTCCGTGGAGCACAGCGGCCTGCTGCGCTGGCTGGAACCAGCACTTTTCGCGGCCACAGGTGTGAAGTTTGCGGTACTGGCGCAAGGTACGGGGCAGACGCTACGCGTGCTCGCCGCTGGCGACGCAGCGTTTGGCATCACCCACGATCCGGAAGCGGAGGCAGAGTTTCTCAAATCCCGTCCCGATTGGTTGCGACGTTCTTGGATCATCGGGCGCTTCGTGCTGGTGGGGCCGCGTGAGGTACTCGATGCTTCAAACGCGCGGTTTCCGAATGCGGAACAGTGCCAGACGAGCGCAGCGCTTATCGCGACTCTGGCAGCGATCACCCGCCAGTCGCACGCGCGTTTCGTCTCACGCGCCGACCGCAGCGGCACGCACGCGCGCGAAATGGCGTTGTGGCAGGCAGCCGGCATCGACCCCGCAGCGGCGATGCAAGAGCGCTATTTGCGCATCGGTCAGGGGATGGCGGCGGCGCTGATGATGGCCAACGAATTGGGGGCTTTTACACTCAGCGACGAGGCCACTTGGCTGCGCATGCAACCGAAACTGCCGCGTTTGACGGCAAGCTGTCGCGGCGACGAGGCGCCATTTCGCAACCCATACGCGCTTCTTGCACCCGCCACGCTTTGGGATGAAAGCAACGGCAACGACGCAGCGCGCGCGTTGCGGTGGTTGTGGTACGAGCGCATGCGGATTGCCCAGGAGTTCGTGATCGCGGGGAAGACACCGTTTCGTGCCGCACCATAGCGCTCTTGGCAAGGAACCTTCTGGATCACGGATTTTTGGGCGATGTGCGTCGCTGCGAAAGGAGCGTAGCCAACCCTGCCGATGAAAAAGTCCGATGACGTCCCAAGGCGAACGGGGCAGCGTGTGCGGATGCCATGCGCTAAGCGGGCGCGCGCACCCGCCACGGCACGGCTGACGGATCCAGCCCCAGGCGCACTTGCGCTTCGCGCAAGCCAAGCGCCGGCGCAACGCAACAGTCAGCGGGGATCAGGAGCTCGCACCACTGCGCCTGCGTGCGCTGCAGCAAGTGCGCCTGCACTTCGGCGTGGGTGGCGCCGCTGGTGTCGAACTGTCGCGCCAGCCACTCTGCTCGCTCCAGCGCCGTGCAAAACCGCTGCCAGAACTTGGGCTCCAGCGCCGCCACCGCGAGCCAACGCCCGTCAGCACAGCGGTACGTGGCGTAACAGGGCACCGCGCCGGCCAGTAGCCCAGTCTGGAGTAAGGGCGCTGCGTCCTTCTTGGCCATTGCTTCGGCGACCGACCACGGCGCGCAGGTGGCGATGGTTTCCATCATCGGCACTTCGATCGCCGCACCCTGGCCGGTGGCCCGCGCGTGCTGCACCGCGGCAACCGTCAAAAGCGCTGCGTGCATTGCGCCGGCCATGAGGTCAGCCACCTGCAGCGTGCCAGGCCAAGCACCATCGGCAATCATTCCTGCCCAGGCAAGATAATCGAGGTCGTGGCCAGCGTACGGGGCCAGTGGTCCGTCGCTCGCGTAGCCGGTAATCGAGACGATCACCAAACGCGGGTTGTGCGCCCACAACTCCTGCGGGGCCAGCCCCAACCGCGCCAGTGTGCCGGGGCGAAACCCCTCGATGAGCGCGTCGCTTCTGGTCACCTGCGCGAGCAGCCAGGCGCGCCCCCCGTCGGTTTTGAGATCCACCTCAACGACGCGCTTCGCAGCGTTGAGCAGGCGGTAAAAATGTGCGCCGGCGTTGCCGCCGTTTTCTGTCCGCGACTCAGGCGATGTACCCAGTTCCCGCGCCGGATCGCCACCGGGCGGTTCCACCTTGATCACTTCGGCACCGAGCTGCGCCAGACGCATCGTCGCAAACGGCCCGGGCAGCAGCAACGACAGGTCGAGGATGCGCCAGTCGGAGAGAAACGACATCATTTTCACTGGGATCAACGCGCGAGTTTGGCGGCCGATCGAGGAAACTGCCGGTGGCCAAGAAACGGCATCATCGTGGCGTGGCCTGCCGCAAACTGGTCAAAAAGAAACGATCATCACTGCCCGCTTTGCTCAAGAGTGCAAAGCCTTCCGAAAATGACAACGTGGCCGGAAACAAACGCAGTGACACCATAGCAATCCACCCAGGCGGCGCCGCTTGCGTTCAGTCATAACGGCGCCGATCGTCGATCACTTTGCCGTCGTTGGGCAACGAGCCCAGCGCAAGCAGCACCACCTCGGTGCGCAGCTTGGTCACTTCCCGGGCGCGCGCCGCGATCGCCTCCGCTAGCCCCTCGGTGTGTGATCGCACCTCGCACTCCAGGGTCAGCTGGTCGTGCGCGTTTGGGTTGGTGATCACTAGGCGTGCCCGCATCACCTCGGCAAACGGTGCGATGATCTCTTTGACTTGCGACGGATGCACGAACATGCCACGCACTTTGGTCGTTTGATCGGCGCGACCGAGCCAGCCACGCAAGCGCATGTTGGTGCGACCGCAGGGCGAAACCCCGGGCAGCACCGCGGAAAGATCGCCCGTGCCGAAGCGAATCAGCGGATACGCCGGGTTGAAGGTGGTCACCACCACCTCGCCCACTTCGCCCTCCGGCACGGGGTCGTTGGTGCCGGGACGGACGATCTCGACGATGATGTCTTCGGCCACCACCAGGCCGTCGCGCGCTGGGGTTTCAAAGGCGATCAACCCTACGTCCGCGGTCGCGTAGGCCTGATACGCCTCCACGCCGGCGGCAGCGACTTCGCGCTGCACTGCGGCGGGAAACGCTTCGCCAGAGACGAGCGCTTTGCGAAAGCTCATCGGCACGCCAGCCGCGGCACAACGCTCGATCAAAATGCGCAAAAACGACGGTGTGCCCGCGTACGCGTTGGGTTGCAGGTCGGCGATCGCCTGTACCTGCTGCTCGGTCTGCCCCACTCCCGCGGGAAACACGGTACAACCAATCGCCAGCGCCCCGCTCTCCAGAATGCGTCCGCCCGGGGTCATGTGGTAGGACAAAGTGTTATGCACCAGGTCACCGGGACGAAAGCCGGCGGCCCACAGCGCCTGTGCGGTGCGAAAGGCATCGGGCAACGCCGCTTCCGGCTCGTAGATCGGCCCCGGGGAGGCAAACACGCGCGGACACGCTTTGCCCCACGGCACCGCGGCAAAGCCACCAAAGGGGCGCGCCGCCTTTTGCCGTTCCAGCAGTTCGGACTTGCGCACCACCGGCAGTTGCGCAAGCGCCGCGCGGCTGGTGATCGCCGCCGGGTCGACATCGGCAAGCAACGCCGCCAACGCCGGCGCATGCGCTTTGGCATACGCGATCTGGCCGGGCAGACGCGCCAACAGCTCGCGCTCACGCGCCTCGGGGTCTTGTCCCTCGCGCGGATCGTAAAATTCCCCCTTCATGGTCATTCATCCCCTGCGATCTGGCGCGCTGACCGAGAAACGCCCATCTCTGCCCCCTCGGTTGCCGTACCATGCCAAAGATCCGCAAACGCCATCAGCTCAACCAGCGCTTGCGCCGACGGTAGTGCTTGACCTCACGAAAGCTCTTGCGTCCTTGCGATGACAAACCGAGGTAAAACTCTTTAACGTCCTCGTTTTCCCGCAGCTCCGCCGCCGCGCCTTCCATCACCACGCGGCCGTTTTCGAGGATGTAGCCGAAATCCGCGTGCCGCAGCGCCACCATGGTGTTCTGTTCCGCGAGCAGAAAACTCACCTGCTCCTTTTGGTTGAGATCGCCCACGATCTCGAAGATCTCCTCGACGATTTGCGGCGCCAGTCCCATCGACGGCTCGTCGAGCAGAATCAGGCTGGGGCGTGCCATCAGTGCCCGGCCGATCGCGCACATCTGCTGTTCGCCGCCCGAGGTGTAGCCGGCTTGGGATTTGCGTCGCTCCTTGAGGCGCGGGAAATAGTGATACACGCGCTCGAGCTCGTTTGCCAACTCGCGACGACTGAGCGAGCGCGTGTAAGCGCCGGTGAGCAGGTTTTCTTCGATCGTCAAATGGGCAAAACAGTGTCGCCCTTCCATGACTTGTACCACGCCGCGCCGCACCAAATCACTGGGGGTAAGCCGATCGATGCGTTCGCCTTGGAACTCGATCGACCCTTTGGTCACTTCGCCACGCTCTGCGCCCAAAAGGTTGGAAATCGCCTTGAGCGTGGTTGTCTTGCCCGCGCCGTTGGCGCCCAAGAGCGCCACGATCCCCCCTTTAGGAACGGTCAGCGACACCCCTTTGAGCACCAGGATCACGTGGTCATAGATCACCTCGATGTTGTTGACGCTCAAGTACGGGGCTGAGCTCCCAGCGCTAGGCGCTGGCGCACGCCCCGCCTCGGCACCGGCTGCGGCGGGCGTGCTCCTCATCTCACTTCTCCTTACTGCAGTCACGCGGCGTGATGCCTTTCTCCTGCGCGTACTTGGCGGCCGAGGCTTCGATCATGCCGCGCACGAGCACGCGATCAGGAACGATCCAGTCGCTGATCTGCTTCCACTGTTTGCCGTCCCATTGCTGGAACTTGACCACCCCGGCCCCCTCGTGGTCCAAACACGAGAGCTGCATTTCCGGCATGAACCCTTCGGCACCGAGCGCCTTGAGTTTGGCCGTGTCGAACACCAGGTTTTCGAACGCCCAACGAAGCTCTTCGCCAGTGACTGGCTGTCCCTTCTTGTTGAATTTCTCCTGCGCCAGCCGCAGCGCTTCCACATAGATGATGCCATGCACCACGCCGCGGTTGTAATAGACGCTGCCGACGCGCTTGGGATCGAGGTTGCCTTTGCCCTTGGCATAGACGTACTTCTTGATGTCCTGGATCACCGGGTAGTGGTCCCCGGCAACATTGAAGCCCGCCGCGATGTAGCCTTTGGCCGCATCCCCCACCGGAATGACGTCCTCTTCGGCCCCAGCCCACCACACGCCGATGATCTTGTCGATCGGATAACCGGTACGCTTGGCGGTAGACAACGCCGTCGGATTCATCACTCCCCAGCCCCACAGAATCACGAAGTCGGGTTTGCTTTGCCGGATCTGCAGCCACTGCGCTTGCTGTTCGTTCCCCGGGTGCGCCACGGCGATTTTCTCCACCGTAAAGCCCCATTTTTCCGCCAGTTTGTCGAGCACCGCGTGTGGCTCGCGCCCATAGGCCGAGTCGTGATAAAGCAGCGTGATTTTTTTGCCTTTGAGTTGATCCATGCTGCCGAGCTTCTGCCCGATGAAATTGATCATCGCCGAAGCTTGCGACCAATAGGTCGTCACCATCGGGAAGACCCACGGAAACACCCGCCCGTCGGCGGCGTCGGTGCGACCATAACCGATCGTCACCATCGGGATCTTATCTTGCGGCACCCGATCGAGCACCGAGTAGGTGATACCGGTGGAAAGCGGTGCGAACATCACGTTGTTCTTACCCTTGAAGCGCTCATAGCATTCCACCCCGCGTGCGTTGTTGTACTCGGTTTCGCACTCTTCCCACACGAGCTTGACGCCATTGACTCCACCATCGCGCTCATTGATCATCTGCATGTAGTCGATCCAGCCGCCATAGATTCCAGACCCCCCGGCGGCGTAGGCGCCAACGCGATAGCTCGGCAAACCGATGAACTGCTCGGCCGCCAGCACCGTCGCCGAAGTGCCATAGAGCGTGGCGGCGCCAGCGATCGCCAGCGCGAGTTTTTTGATTGCCATCGTCTTCATCGTCCGTCTCCTTTCACTCGTACCACCCACCCCTTCTTGCCGAAGGGAACCTTCAGCACAACAGCAAATTGCTGTGCCAAAACTTGCGGATATAACGCCCAACCTTCAGGGCATTCCAGCAGTCTTGCTCCAACCCCTTCCTGACCCTGGCTCCTTCCGGACCGCCGGGACCGAGTTGACATCGGCGCCGACACGCAAGCGCGGCGGTCAGGCAGGGACTTGCATTTCACAACCCCGGTTCGCCATTGTTGCCGGCAGCGTGTATCCATGTAGCGCCGGTGGGAAATTTGCATCCCTCACCCCCCGATTCATTCTTGCCTCAATGCGGGAACGGCCACAGGCGCAATTTCTCTTTGCCGATTTGCCACAGACGCGCCAGACCATGCGGTTCGACGATCAAAAAGAATATGATCAGCGCGCCGAAAAGCATCAGCTCCAGGTGCGAGGTAAACCCTGGCGGCAGCGCGTCCCCAAACAGGGCGTGAAAAAACTGGTTCATGAAAATCGGCAGCAAGACGATGAACGCCGCCCCCAAAAACGACCCCAGGACGGTCCCTACCCCGCCGATGATGATCATGAAAAGAATCTTGAACGACAGATCGAGGTTGAACGCCTCCGGTTCCACCGTGCCCAGGTAGGTATAGGCATAGAGCGCGCCTGCCACTCCGCAGTAAAACGAACTGATCGCAAAGGCCTGCAGCTTAGTTTTCATCAGCGGAATGCCGATCACTTCCGCCGCGACGTCCATGTCGCGCACCGCCATCCACGCACGACCGGTGTGGGTACGCGCCAGGTTTTTCGCCGCCAACGCTAATAGCGCCACCAGCGACAGCGTCAGCAGGTACTTCATCAACGGCGTGTCAAACGCCACACCCAGGATCTCGATCTGCTGCGCGGTGATGACCCCCGAGGACGAGTAGTTAGAAAACCACGGGAACTTCACCAGCACCCACAGGATGAAAAACTGCGCCGCAAGCGTGGCCACCGCCAGGTAAAACCCCTTGATGCGCAGCGACGGCAGTCCGAACACGATGCCCACCGCCGCTGCGCACAGCCCGCCGAGCACGATGGCCAGAAGAAACGGCATACCGTCGATGCGCAGCATGAAGTTGTAGGTGGCAAACGCCCCCACCGCCATGAAGCCGGCGGCTCCGAGCGACAATTGCCCGGCATAGCCGGTGAGGATGTTGAGCCCCAGCGCCGCGAGGCTAAAAATGAGCACCGGAATCAGGATCGCCTGGAACCAATAATCGCTGGCCACCAACGGTATGCCGACGAACGCCAACGCCAACAGGATCGCCATGCCGATGCGGTCCTGCCGGATCGGAAAGATACGCATGTCTTCGGCGTAACTGGCTTTGAATTGCCCGGCCTCGCGGTAAATCATCGCGCCTTCTCCTTTAAATTCTCGTTCACACCCGGTCGATGTGCTTCTCGCCGAACAGTCCTTCCGGACGGATCAGCAAAAAGCCCAGCGCCAGCACGTAGGGAAACCACGAATCGATCCCGCCGCCCAACACTGGCCCCAAATACACTTCCGCCAGTTTTTCGGCCGCGCCAATGATCAAGCCGCCGACAATCGCCCCCGGCACCGAGGTAAAGCCACCGAGGATCAACACCGGCAGCGCCTTGAGCGCGGTGAGCGCCAGCGCAAACTGCACGCCGTTGCGCGCTCCCCACACCAGTCCGGCAACCAATGCCACCACCCCGGCAGCGATCCAGACGATCACCCAAATGCGCTGCAGCGGAATGCCGATCGACAGCGCCGCCTGGTGGTCATCGGCCACCGCGCGCAACGCGCGCCCGGTCTTGGTGTATTGAAAGAAAAAGGACAACGCCGCGACCAGCACCGCCGCGACCGCGGCGGCGATGAGGTCGAACTTAGAGACAAGGAGATTGGCCGACTCCATCAGCCACATCACCGGCTCGTCGGCAATCCCCAGATCGAGACCGCGCACGTTGGCGCCCCACATCATCTGCGCCGCCCCCTCGATGAAGAAGGTCAGCCCGATGGTGGCCATGAAGAGCGTGATGAGCGGTTGATTCACCAACCCACGCAGCACGAAGCGTTCGACCAGAATCGCCAGCACCACCATCGCCGCAAGCGTCACGGCCAGCGCGACCAAATAGCTCGGTGCGCTGGTGGGCTCCCAGCCGAACCAGCCAACGAGTTTTTCCCCCACGCCCACGAACATCAGCGCGGCGAAATAGACCATCGCCCCTTGCGCGAAATTGAACACGCCCGACGCTTTGAAAATGAGTACGAACCCAAGGGCTACCAGCGCGTAGAGCATGCCGGAGAGCAAACCGGCGATCAGCACTTCGAAGAAAAAGGTCATCGTCTCGCTCCTTGCCTCAATGCGCCGCACCGAGGTAGGCTTTGATCACCTCGGGGTCGTTCTTGACCTCCTCAGGCGGTCCATCGCCAATCTTGCGGCCGTAGTCGAGCACGACCACCCGATCGGAAATGTCCATCACCACGCCCATGTCGTGTTCGATGAGCACGATCGTCGTGCCCATCTGTTCGTTGATGTCGAGGATGAAACGGCACATGTCCTGTTTTTCCTCGACGTTCATCCCAGCCATTGGCTCATCCAAAAGCAGCAGCTTGGGTTCGGCCGCCAGCGCCCGCGCCAGCTCCACGCGCTTTTGTAGCCCGTACGGCAGCCGCCCCACCGGCACTTTGCGGATGTGCTGGATCTCGAGAAAGTCGATGATCTCCTCGACCCGCTTGCGGTGCGCGATCTCGTCGCGCTGTGCCGGCCCCCAATAGAGCGCGTTCCACAGGAAATTGCGCTTCATCATCAGGTTGCGCCCGGTCATGATGTTGTCGAGCACCGTCATGCCCTTAAAGAGCGCGATGTTCTGGAAGGTGCGCGCAATGCCCTGCGCCGCCGCCTCGTGCGGGTGCATCTTGCGCCGCTCCTTGCCCATGAAGATGATGCGCCCTTCTTGCGGGTGATACACCCCGTTGATCACGTTGAGCATTGAGCTCTTGCCGGCGCCGTTGGGGCCAATGATCGAACGGATCTCGCCTTCGCGCACGTCGAAGCTGATGTGGGTCAGCGCCTTGACCCCCCCGAAACGCAAGCTGATGTTCTGCACTTCCAGAATCACCTCGCCGATCGTTCGTGCCATCGTCCGTCTCCCTCACGCCACGTCAGCGATACGCACCGTCGCGGCGATCTTGCCGCTGCGACCGTCTTCGAAGCGCACTTCGGTTTCGATGTACTGCTCGCGCTTGTCGCTGTAAAGCGCCTCGACCAGCGGCCGGTACTTGTCGGCGATGAAGCGGCGCCGCACCTTGCGCGTGCGCGTGAGCTCACCATCGTCGGCATCGAGCTCTTTGTGCAGCACCAAAAAGCGCTTGATGCGCGCGCCTTTCATCATCGCATCGTGCGCGAGATCGGCATTGACCTTCTCGACGCACTCTTTGACGAGCGCATAGACTTCCGGCTTTTGCGCCAAATCGGTGTAACCCGAGTACGGCAAGCCGCGCCGCTCCGCCCAGTTGCCCACCGCTTCGAGGTCGATATTGAGGAACACCGCCACGTAGTCGCGCTCGTGCCCGAACGCCACCGCTTCCTTGATGTAGGAAAAGAACTTGAGCTTGTTTTCGATGTAGTTGGGCGCAAACAGCGTACCGTCATTGAGTTTGCCTACATCCTTGGCGCGATCGATGATCCTGAGCTGCCCGTCCTCACCGACGTAACCAGCATCGCCGGTCATGAAAAAGCCTTCCTCATCGAACGACTCGGCAGTGGCATCGGGGCGACGGTAGTAACCCTTCATCACGTTGACGCCGCGCACGCGGATCTCGCCGTTGTCGGCGATCTTGATTTCCACCCCCGGGGCGGGCACGCCTACCGCGTCAAGCTTGATTTGCCCGTCGGGCTGCAGCGTTACATACGCGCACGTTTCGGTCTGGCCGTAGAGCTGCTTGAGGTTAATGCCGATGGAACGGAAGAACTTGAACAGATCGGGTCCGATCGCCGCGCCGGCGGTGTACGCCACGCGCAGCCGACTCATTCCGAGTACGTTGCGCAGCGGCCCGTAAATCAGGATATCCCCGAGCGCGTAAAGCAGCCGATCACCAGCCGAAACTGGCTTGCCCTCCAAGATATCGGCGCCGCAACGCCGCGCCACTTCCATGAAATAATCGAAGAGCTTGCGTTTGACCCAGCCGGCGTCTTCCATGCGGATCATCACTTGCGTCAGCAGCCCTTCGTAAATGCGCGGCGGCGCAAAGTAGTAGGTGGGGCCGATTTCGCGCAGATCGGTCATCACCGTGTCGGAGGATTCTGGGCAGTTGATGGTAAAGCCCGCCACAATCGCCTGCGCGTAGGAAAACAAATGGTCCCCCACCCAAGCCATCGGCAGGTAAGAGAGCACTTCGTCGTTCTCATTGAGGCGATCGAACTGCTTGGCGCCAGCAGCAGCGAAAATGAACGCGCGGTGGGTTTGTACCACCCCTTTGGGTTTGCCGGTGGTACCCGAGGTATAGAGCATCACCGAAACGTCGTCGGGCGAACCTTTGTCGATTTCCGCGTCAAGGAAATCCGGCTGGTTTTGGTCGTGTATCTTGCCGGCAGCGATCAGCTCGTCCAACCCCATCAGTTGCGGTTGCGTATAGTGACGCATGCCGCGCGGGTCGTCGTAGCAGATCTTTTCCAGACTCGAAACGTTGGCCAGGATCTCCAGTAGCTTATCCACTTGCTCCTGGTCTTCGACGATCGCCACCTTGACCTCGGCGTCCTGCAAGACGACCTCCATCTCTTCGGCGATCGCGTCCTGGTACAACATCACCGGGATCGCGCCGAGCATCTGGATCGCCGCCACGGAAAAATACAACCGCGGACGGTTATCGCCGACGATCGCCACCCGATCGCCGCGTTTGACCCCGAGTTCAGCCAAACCGCAAGCAATCGCACGGGCGGTGTGGTAATAGTCAGACCAGGTGTACGTTTGCCAGATGCCGTATTCTTTTTCGCGCACCGCCGCTTTGCTGCCGCGCACTTCGGCGTGATGGCGCAACAGGCGCGGAAACGTTTCCAACCCCGGCGTCAATGCCGGCGCCGAATCGCCGCGGTAAAGGGTCATCGCGTGTCTCCTCACCTCGTTTTATCCTGCAGGGCGATGGTTGGGCTTTTGCGTCCTCGCACCACCTGCCGGTGAGCGTTCGGGTCAGTTGCCCGGCGGCTGTCGCCGCCGGGTCGTCGTTTTGCCCGCCACAGCGTGGCGCCGCTGCCTCCTCGACCTCCCCAGCGTCGCGTTCGGCAAGGGATGCCGTTAATCTGGATTTTGCCGCGCTATTGTTGCCAGATGATGTCGGAAATGTAACAGGAATGTAACAACCGCGTTCAAACGTCCTTGGCGGCAGGAAGGCCATACCTTCCTCGGCGACGGCCAGAAAAGACGCAATCACGGCCCGCAACCTGCTGCGCACAGGCGCAAAGACATTTGCACAATGGGTTTGGGAGGATACCGCCAGATTCAGCCCCGCGGCAGGAGCTGCAAGATCGCGTCGGCGATTTGCGGCAACGGCACCACCCGTTCGGCGGCGCCGAGTTCGATCGCCACGCGCGGCATGCCAAACACCACGCAGCTGGAGGCATCCTCGGCGATGGTGCGCGCACCCGCCGTGCGCATCGCTTTGAGCCCGCGTGCGCCGTCGTCGCCCATGCCGGTGAGAATCACTCCCACCGCATGGCGGCCCGCCACCTGCGCCACCGAGTGAAACAGCACGTCCACCGAGGGCTTGTGGCGATTGACCGGCGGGCCGTCGCGCACCGCCACCGCATAGCCGCCCGGCAGCCGCTCCAGAGTCATGTGCCGGTCTCCCGGTGCGATCAACACGGTGCCCGGCAACACGCGGTCGCCGTCGCGCGCTTCGCGCACCGACAAGGCACAAAGGTCGTTTAGCCGCCGCGCAAACGCTTCGGTAAAGCGCGGCGGCATGTGCTGCACCACCACGACACCCGGAAGCGCCGCCGGCAGGCGCGTCAGGATCGTTTCCAGCGCCTGTGGACCACCGGTGGAACAGCCGATCGCGATCACCGCGTGGGGAGAGATACCAAGCGGGGTCGGCAAGGGAGGCGGCGTGCTTTTTGCCGTCGCAGCAGCTAACGGCGCCAAGGGTCGTGGCGAGGAATCGTCCCATGGCCCGCCGGCACGCGAATCGCCAACACCCGCGCCACCACCGACTCCGAGCGAGCCCACGTTCGCTTTCGAAGACAGCGGGGCTAGAGATCGCGCGACTCGCGCCTGGGCGGCCGCGCGCACCGCACGCACGATTTCGCTGCCTTGCTGCTGAAAAAACCCCAGAATCCCCGCTTTGGGCTTGGCCACCAGCGCCACCGCTCCCGCCTCCATCGCCGCGACCGCTTGCGGCGCGTCGTGCTGCGCGAGTACCGAACATACGACGATCGGCGTCGGGCGCTCTTGCATCACCCAACGGATGAACTCTAGGCCGCTTTCACCCGGAAGCGCCAGATCCACAAGGAGCACATCCGGCCAAATGCTGCGCATGGTGCGGCGCGCCTCGGTGGTGTCGACGCAGGTCGCGTACAAGCGGATGTCCGGCTCGCGCGCAAATAGCTCGCGCAGGGATTGGCGCACCAGTATGGAATCGTCGATGGCGAGCACGCGAATCTTCTCGTTCGTATTCATGTATGGGGTTGGGTAAAAAGTAAAAAACGCAGAATGCTTCGCTGCAGCAGCAAAAGCGTTTCAGCGGTTTCTCGATTAGGGGCTCGTCCTGGGTGTTGCTGCAGCTTCTCCAAATACCGGTTCTTTTTGATCAGGCAACCGCACCTCGACCCGACAGCCCCGGTCCGGGGCAGCCCACAGGGTCACGATGGCGCCCAATTCCTGGGCGCGCTGCCACACGGCATAAAGTCCCATCCCGCGCGCTGACTGCGGCCGCGACGTCAACCCCGGATGGAAACAGCACTCGATGGCCTCGGCGCCCGATTGGGTCTGTAGCACGATCCCCAGCCGTGCCGCCTGGCTCTGTAATTGCGCCACATCCAGGCCACGTCCGTCGTCTTGCACCGACACCGCGACCCCCGCTGGGATGACCTCGGCACTCAGTTCAACGCGCCCAAGTTCGGGTTTGCCTACCGCCAGGCGCTGCGCCGGCGGTTCGATGCCGTGTTCGATGGCGTTGCGCAGCAAATGCACGGCGATTTCGCGAATTGCGCTGACCTGCTCGGGTGGCAGCGACAGCTCGCCACCGCGTGTGTGGCACTGCACGGTTTTGCCAAACCCTTTTGCCAATTCGTAAGCGTAGCGCTGCAACATCGCCCACACCGGCGCCAGCGGCTCCCGTTGCAGGACGGTCAGTCGTTGCAGGATCTCCCGCAACAGTTCGTCGCATCCCCGGTCAGAGGAGGGAGACGCTATCCCGTCTGGACGCAACGAACTGGCCCCATCGCGGTACGGGATCAGCCAGCGCTGCAGCAATTGTGTCAAACGCTGCCACTCGGCGCGAGGCACACGCACCCACGCGGCATCCTCGTGCAAGCGTTGGCGCAGCCGTTGCTGCTGCCGCAGCGCCGCGGCGATGAGCTCCGGGCTGACGCCCTCTTGCCGCACCAATGTCTCCCCAAGGGGCAGCGCTTGCTGGAGGTCAGCGGTTTGACGCTGCGCGTGCAAAGCACGCGCCAGGGTCTGCGGACCGATCGCTTGGCTACGCAACAAGATCTCCCCCAAGCGAAATGGCACTTCGGGCAGTTCTTGTAAGCAGCGGAACCAACGCTCGCGATCCGTGGCCGGCGGCGTCCAGGTCACATGACACATGTCTCGGCACAGCTCATACGCCGCCTCCAGCGCCGAACGGTCGGCGCGCGTGCGCAGCCACAAGGTAAAAGCGATGTGGCAATCCTGCGGATCCAGCGCGGTCAGCCTAGGGATTGCCGCTATGTCCAGGCGCATGCGCGGAAACACCGCCAAGCGTCGCCAGGCGCGCAGCACATCCAGCGGCTCGATGCCCCTGCGGAACGTGTCGCGATCGAAACGCACCTGCGCGTGCCAGCAGTCAGCCAGCGCCTCATCGCGCGCCGGTTCGCGGCCCAATCCCACCCTATCGGCAGATTCCGTCATGGAACCAACCGTCGTCGAGAAACTCGGCGGCAGCGAAGCGTTGTCCTGAGCTAGCGCACAAGCGTGCATTGCCCAATCCAGCAGGGCGCGCAGGTGATCGCAGCCGGTCAACAGCGCTTCGACCAGTGCTGACCGCCCAGGCTCGGCAACGTCACGATCGGCGTGCCACAACGCCTCGAGGTGCTGCGCTGCCGCTTCGATAGCCGCCAAGCCGAGCATGTGCGCCTGGCCGCGCAGCGAGTGCAAATGGCGCAAGCCTTCGAACGCTTCGCCCTGCCCTGCCTCTTGCCGGGCCCACGCCAGTACGCTTCGTTCCACGGCATCGAGCAGTTCGGCGAGCTCAGCGAGGACGCGGCGGTGCCACGCCTCATCGCGCGCTATCGCGTCAGGGGCGACAAAAACCGAGGCTGCCGCATCCGACGTTCCCCCGTCCCAGCCGTACCACAACCAAGTGGCACGCACCGCCGGGCTGGGGTGGTGCATGAGCAAACGTTCGCGCCCCAGTTCGTGCTGTAGCGCTACGCAAAGCTGAAATGCGGCGCTATCGCACTCACTCACGCCGCCGAGATCGACGCACAGCCGCTGCGGCATGCGATCCAACGCCTCGCTCAGCGCGCGGTACAGCATCGGGGCGTGCTCGCGCGTCGCTTCCCCCTGCAGCGCAACGCCCACCTCCTCGCCGTCGCGGGACAACGTGACCCGCAGCGCCGTACCTTCGACGCTGCGGCTGAGGTATTCTTGCAACACTCGCCCTGGGCGCTCGTTGATCCTTTCTGCCAAGCGCTATCCCCAACGAAGTCATCTCGCGCGCCGTCGCGAACGCAGCACACGCTTTTGCTCAGTCCGGCGGCACGACAGCAAAACACTGAAAAAAACCGTGCACCGTTGCATGAAGCGCGATCCTAGCACGGCGCATCCAGACTTTTACATACTGCGCCGGTACTGCCCGCCGACTTCGTAAAGGGCTTGCGACAGCTGCCCAAGCGAACAATAGCGCACCGCGTCCATGAGCACCTCGAAAGTGTTGCCGCCGGCGATCGCTGTCTCTTTGAGCTTAGTGAGCCAGTAAGGCGCCACCGCGGCGTTGCGCGCCTGGAACTCGCGCAAGCGCCTCAGCTGACTGTGTTTCTCCTCCTCGGTCGAGCGCGCCAGTTCCAGCCGTTCGGGAATG
>FWPV01008598.1_pt1 | contig 17769 bp, 2 predicted proteins | sample 2228371 | NCBI WGS metagenome assembly FWPV01 (sample SAMEA103939776, study PRJEB20133) | metagenome | reverse complement strand
GACCCGCAGAATAATACGTGCTCCCATCGGACTTTTTAATCACAATCGTAAAACTGTCAGGAGATCCATTGACCACCGTTGCCGTAAAGGTATAACCACCTGCTCCATTCACTGTCCCTGTCCCAGAAATGACAGCCGTATTGCCAGAGATAGAAACCGAGGTGATCGCAGTGCTCACAAAATTCATCCTTGTCCGAGTATAATAATACTTAAACCATCCAGATGGAGAGGAAGGTCCGGTCACATCCATCGCGAAACTGGCACGATAGATGATATTATTTTCAGGGAAGAAATAAGCCCCTCCTGAAATTTTATAGGTCTTTTCCACTACGCTCACAGCCATGTTGTCAAATCCCGCATCTTTTCCATCATAGACCATCAGTTCTAAGACATAGGTTCCTGTTACATCTGGAGTAAAAGATGGGGAGACTGAATTTGGATTCATGATATTCTCGTTCCCTAACTTGCTCCCTTGGGGCACAGATACAAACCTCCAGCGATAACTGAGGGGTTGGGGTCCATTATCCGGGTCATTGCTCTTTGAACCATCGAGGACGGCTGTTTGACCTAAATAAATGGTAATATCCTCCCCTGCATTGGCATTGGGTGGGACATTCGGAGCGGTAGCAAAGATTTGAACAGTATCTTCGGATATAAGTTCGCCGTCGCTCACAAAGAGCACTATTTCATAAAGACCTTCGGCATCCGGGGTAAAACTGGCAAGATACGTATTCCTATTTGCAATCTCGTTATCAGTAAGGTTGCTATTGGAAGGCTTTATAACAAACTTCCAGAGATAAGTGAGAGGCTCTGGCCCATTGTCAGGATCGTTACTCTTACTCCCATCAAGATAAACGATACTCCCCTTCAATACATTCTGGTCAGGACCAGCATTAGCATTTGGAGCCACATTGGGAGTTTTGGCAAAGATAGTTACGTCATCCTCACCTTGACGCTCACCATCACTGACAATCAGTTTGATCACATATATCCCATCAACATCGGGTGTAAATTTGGGTTTGGCGCTGGTAGGATCCGAAAGTGAAGCATCGGTCACACCGCTTCCCTCAGGAACCTCAACAAACGTCCACAGGAAGGTGATCATCGCTCCTTCAGGGTCATAACTTTCGCTTCCATTGAGGGTCACCACCTGGCCGGTTATTGCATTCTGGTCTGGCCCAGCATTGGCCACTGGTGGTAGGTTTACCAATTTGACTGTAAATATAACCGAAACAGGGGTGCTTACGTTTCCTGACCGATCGTAGGCTCTGATGCTTATAGAATGGATTCCTTCGTCATAGGCTGTGGGAGTCCATACAGTAGCGTACCTTCCCTGAGAGGGATCTGAAATCGGAAGAAGTCTCCAGGGACCCCCATCAATCTGATACTCCACTTTATCAACACCAGAACCATGATCTGTTGTTAGGGCAACGATATCAATGCTCGAACCATAGTGGCCATCTGGGATGGGAGAAAGGATAGAAACTTCAGGTGGACTTCCATCTTTTACAATAAAAGAGGTTTTTGCAAGGATCTCTTGAATCCCTTGGGCAGTATACTGAAGGTAGGCCGAATAGGGTTTTAAAGCATAACCCATTGTAGAAAAAACAACTGCTCCTTTCCAGGTGCTGTTCATCTCCAGACGGAGTGTATCCTCTTTGCTATGGAGGATCGCTTGGGTCTCAGGGTCTATGATAAAGGCCTTGAGGATAAGATCCGAGAGGTCTATATTCCCTTCGTTTTGGATGGAGTATTCTAAATGTCCATTACTTCCGAGAAGGATAACTGAAGGAGTCACCGCAATATTTCCTGTTATAATCACAGAGGGATCAATCTTAAAGAGGGTGGATTGGTTAGAAATCAACTGCCCATCAAAATATATTTCACCAATAACCATGTAATCTCCTGGCGTATAAAGCCTTGTGTTCCAGGCGGCTTGTAAGGCCATGTTGGTTTCGGGATAAAAATTTCGGATTTCCCTTTCTTCCTTAAAGACCTCTTTATTCGAAGGATCCACAATACGCATTCTAACCTTCATCTCAGGGAGGATGTAGTTTCGTCCAAGATTCTTGAGGCTGAATTGGAGGATGACATCCTCATTAGCATGATAATGGGTCTTCTCCGTAAGGAGGTTGGAATCTATATGGATATCAGGCAGGATCGTAAAGGGAGTGAGATTCTCTGCAATCACCTCTTCGCTTCCTCTGAGGAGAGTTCGCACCCTGTAGGAACCAGCATAGGTCGAACCTGTATTCCATTTCAGTCGATGGCTCCTTTCAGAACCATAGGGAAGCTCCATAGGGATTGCTTCCCACAATGTCACAGGTGTCCCACTCTCATCCTCAATCGAGACTTCCAAGACTGCCTCTCTTCTAAACCCACTGTTTCTAAGGATGATATGGATATTGACATCCTGATCACTTCGATATTGGGTCGAATTTAGTAGAGTCTCCATAGAGAGACCCGCATCTTCTGAAACAAAGAATTCCTTGCTTGCAATATTATTGGTCTCCGTGATTTCCTTAATCCTATCCTGAGGATCGACAAGGACAATGATCTCGTAGACTCCTTTTTTAGATCGGGTATCTATGGGGATTTCAATCCACTTCCTATCCTGTGGAGGAAGAGAAGGAATCGTCTCTGATTTGATCAATTCCATATGTCCTTCAAAGCCAAAAAGATAGACTTCTGATTCTACGTTTCTAGCCTCCCGGCCTCCATTATTCTTAATGCCCACCATTATGCGCATCTCTTCCCCAGCAATGGGAGATGGGGGATAAATGAGGATATCTTCGGCCGCCACTTCGAGGTCAGGAAGTGATACCGTGTCGAATACGATGGTGATTTCCTCAGAGAGGGGGCTTAGATTGCCTGATTCATCGGTGGCAGAAACCTGAAAGAAATTCTTACCCGGGTCAAGAGGAATATCATTAAATTTAAAACTTCCCTCAAGATCCAGACGATTCAACCCGTAGAGGTCTTTAAAGAAGATTCCCCCGGATTTGCTCCAGATCAGATGTCCCAAATCATACAGGCTCTGCTTTAATAATCTTTCTTGCGGGGGGGTCTCAATGGAAGTAATCCAAAGGGATGGGACTTGAGATTTATCTTTCCGCACAAAAAGGATGCTCTTTCCATCAGGAGACCAGAGAGGATTCAATTCCTCATCGAGCGAACCTGTAATCCGTTTTTGACTCTGGTTCCCTATATCTGAGATATAAATATCCGCCTCTCCATCCCTCATCGATACAAAGGCTATGGTTTTACTGTCGGGAGACCAATCAATGGAAGAACTGTCGGTTTGAGTGTCAATTTGGAAGATGATTTGACTGATGAGGTCAATGAGATAGAGGTGATTGTTCTTAAAATAGGCAAGCGCTTTACCGTCGGGGGATATCTTGGCATGGGAGGGATCTGTTCCCATGGTGATCTGAGTCAATGAATCGGAGAGGAAGTCTTTGACCCACACCTCATTCGACCCGCTTCTATTGCTGATAAAGGCGATTCTGTTTCCATCGTGGGTCCACGATGGACTTCCCTCGATTACAGATAGATCGTTTGTCAGAGGAAGGCTCTGATCTTTTTCCATATCGTATATGGCAATTCTTCGATTTGATAGATCATCTTCAAACAGATAAGCCAGTCGAGTGCCATCCGGAGACCAGAGTGGAGAACTTCCTTTGCCTATGACCTTTCGAGCACCTGTGGGAGGATGCATCAACATCAGAGAATCAATATAGGAACATGCAACATTCTTTCCGTCAGGAGAGACTGAAATCTCTTCTCCACTACAATAAATGGAGAGCCTCTGGAGGGCATCTTGTTTTAGGGCGGTCGTCTTTCCTACTGGGATTCCGTTCTTAAAGAGTTCGACTATTGCTTCTGGCTCTGCCATCCCTGAAATATCCGAATGGTCCTGGTTCAGTATCACCTCTATTCCGGGTTGTGTCGGGAAGAAGATCTCAGGTCTTGAAGGAGAAATACTATCCTGCGGGATGCCCATGGCCTCATTCGAGAATTCACTCTCATTTCCGAAGGCATCCATTGCGGTAACCACATAATAATAAACCGTTCCATTTACCAACCCAACATCCAGGTAAGAAGAAGTAAGGATGGGAGAAAGATTAACCCTGCTGTAGGGTCCCCCAGAGGTAGTGCTACGGTAGAGGGTATAGCCCGAAGAACCCACAGGATCTTCCCATAAAGCCCGAAGCATTCGACCCTCAGGCAAAGAGAGAACCCTAAGGTTTGGAGGTGGTTGAGGAGGTTCTTCATCGACCGTGGCTTCCGCTTCGTTCGAAGGCAGACTTTCATTGCCTGCGGTGTCAAAGGCAGTCACTTTGTAGGTGTAGACGCCATTCTTGAGGTTTGAGTCCTTATAGGCGTTTGTAGTAACCAGAGAGAGATTAATCCTGCTCCAATCTTGAGGACCCTTTCTATAAATGTTGTATCCCGCAAAATCAGGTTCGGAATTGGCATCCCAATTGAGAAGAATTTCCGGACCTGAGGCTACCGCTGAAAGATTTTTAGGTGGATAGGGGGGCGTCACATCTCCAACCCCCACCGTGATCTCTGAAGGCAGGCTTTCAAAACCATAATAGTCCACCGCAGTGAGTTTGAAGTGATAAAATCCATTTGGGAGGTTGGTGTCCTGGTAAGAAGTCTCTGTGATTAAGTGATCTTTAAAAATCCTGATCTCTGAAATCCTCACCTCTTTTGTCTGGTAATTCGGGGCAATCGAATCTGTGATTACAATTCTGATTCTATCTGTCCTATAGGAAGGCTTAAATTGAAGGATGTTCAGATCCGAATAGTTCCAGCCTACGGTGGCTTGAGTAATCCAGGCATATCCTGTCCATACCTGGATTTCAAATGCACTTCCTGCATAGAGATTCCAGTTCGATTGCTCATCAAACCCATAGCCCCATTCGATTTCCACCCGGTTAATCAATTCCGGAGATGTAAAATCGATCTCCATCCATGCAGGGATTGAACTTCCATAGCCATCCCCCAAAAAGGCTCTCCAGTAAGTCCAGGAATCTGAATCAAATGCCATTGAGGGAGGATTAGAATCATTAAAAAAGGAGGCTGTTATTTCTCCTGAGCTTATCACTACAGGGCCATTGAGCTTCTCCCCATCTCGATAGATATTATATCCTGAAAGGTCTGGTTCGGTATTGGGATTCCAGGTAAGCCTTGCTTCATTGCCGTTTACAGAAGAAGTCAATCCTGTAGGCGGGGCAGGGGGTTCATTATAAACAACCACCACGATCTCTGAGGTCTTGCTGATATTCCCCGCTGAATCTGTGGCCTTTGCTTTGATCCGATTCTCACCTAATTCGAGATCGAGTTTATTGAGATTAAAGGAACCGTTATGGCTGGCAGTGACTTTGCCTGCCGAGGATAAACCTGAAGTGGTTTCATTCAATATCTCTACCGTAGAGGATGGCGAGGCATTATACCCCGAGATCTGAATAGATTTTTCTCCTGTTGGTGTGTAGGGCTGAAGAAGGGATGGCGAATAGATTCTCACAGAGACACTATTGGAGGGTAGGCTTTCATTATCAAACCTGTCAACGGCTGTTACCTCATAAGTATAATTCCCATTGGAGAGATTTTTATCTTGACAGGTAGGCTCTTTTAAAAGAGCCGTGTTCACCTTTACCTTTGAACTTCCTGCTCTCCTATAAACGTGGTATCCATTCAGGTCTGTTTCTTTATTGGCGGACCAGGTGAGGGTCACCTCACTGCCATTGGTCAATGCCTTCAAATCCTGTGGTGGAGCAGGGGGCGTTAAATCAGTATAAGTGAGAGTAATATGAGGAGGTGATGGGTCTACCTTTCCTCCGATGTCCGTGGCTACTGCCCTCAGATGAAAGCCTCCGTGGCTCAACCCAAGGCCAATCGGGTCGAGGGAGGTGACATAAGGAGGGGAGGCGATAGAAGTGCCGAGATTGATCCAGAGGGAATCCTGGGCCCTCTTATACTGGAACTGGATTGAAGCAAGGTCAATATCAGGAGATTCAGCCCGAAGAGTAATCCGATCCTGAAACCTTGATCCATCCGGAGGATCCACAATCTTGGCACGAGGCGAGTGGTTATCAATCTCCACTTCCATGGCATTGGATGGGTCACTGATATTTCCTGCCTGATCGATTGCCATAAGATAGTATCTGGACTTCCCATCTGGGACACCTTTATCAAGATAGGTCGTCCCATAAATTAGGTAGGGTTGAAGGTCGCCCAACATAATGCCTGAAGCATTGACAATCTGATGGTTTCTGAAGAGCAGGTAACCCCGAAGATCTGACTCTGGGTTAGCCCTCCATGTCAGGTTCACGTCCGAACCACTGGCGGTGGCTGAGAGGAGATGAGGCGCTGATGGCGGAGTATTATCAAGGGTGAGGGTGATTTGAGAAGTGGTAAGATTGCCTGAGAGGTCTTCTGCCTCCAATCTGACAGAATATAATCCATCGGAAAGATCGATTGTATCCCATTGGGCAAGAGAACCATTGGATGTGGCCAGAGGGGATGTCCTGATCAGGGTCCATGTCGCAGGATTTGAGCCCTGGCCCACAGAGATCCGATACTGTTTGAAGTCATCCGGACTATAGGCGGTCCCCTTGATGTTGACGAGGCCGCTGACCATTGACCCATCCTTGGGTGAACTGATCCTTGCCTCAGGCCCTTTCAGGTCTATTAGAAGTTTAATCTGATTTGATCCCTCGCTTTCGTTTCCTGCGAGGTCAATCGCCTTCACCCAGTAGGTGTAGATTCCCTCTATTAAGTTGGCATCCAGATATTCATTATCCTTGATCAGGTTGAAATTAATCTTCTGTCCATTCCTGTAGAGGGAATATCCTGCGAGATCCGGCTCCAAGTTTTGGAGCCAGGTCAGTTTTGCATTGGACCGATCTTCGACCAAACCCGATAACTTCGGGGCTGAGGGAGGATGAGTATCTACTCTTACATTTACCCTTACCTCTGATCTGTTTCCCACTCGATCACCTGCCATAAGACGAAGGCAGTAATCTCCATCCGATGGAATGGTGTTCCAGTGTGCGATTGTGCCATCCCTTATAGAGATGGTAGCGGTTTTTATGACAGTCCAATTCTTGGCGTTGATACACTGCCCACCAGAGATCTCAAGGCTATACTTTTCGAGGTTTTGATCAAAGGCTGTTCCTTTGATCTCAATGGCCCCTTTAATATAGTCTCCTTCTTTGGGAGATGTGATTTCTGTTACAGGAGGCGTGTGATCCAGGACCACCTTGGCCTTTGCCTCCCCAGTCTGCCCTGCCTTATCCCTTGCAAAAAGGGAAAGTGTATAAAGGCCATCTGAAATGCCATCCTCTTTTCCAACCTTCCAGCTGAAAAGGTGTGGATGAATTGGAATTGTATCTCCGATGATGAGATCGATCCACTGGGTGGGGTTTTCCCCTGACCCAATTCTCAAATGGTATCTCTCGAGATTTTTCTCAACGACTGTTCCTACCACTCCAATGAGATTTTTCCCGGATCCATAGAATTCTCCATCCTTAGGAGCATCCAGGTTGACCTGGGGAGGTGTTCGATCCACTCCGAAGAGCACCCTCTTTTCCGTACTATTTTCCCCAAGGTCTTTTGTTTTAACACTCAGCATATAGGTTCCTTCGGCTAAACCCTGTAGGGTTCCAAATGTATGGTTCTCCCTATTTAAATTTCCCTTGCTGAGAAGCCCTGTGCCTGAATCACCAGTATAGGTGATGGAGTATTCAAGAAGATTTTCATCCCTGATTGTTCCGCTTACAACGATATTATCTTTGAAGAAGGAGCCGGTGACCGGTTGCTTGATATCGACCAAAGGTGGCGTGGAATCCACAATGACCGTAATCGTTTCTTCCTGGGTCAGGGAGGGATTGGAGAGAAGCGAGGCAGTTAACTTGACCGTATAAATTCCATCAGAAACAATTGTTCCTGTATGATCCTTTCCATCCCAGAGGTAAAAATTGGTTCCGGATTGAATGGTTGTATAGGTGTTTTTCAAGACATTATTTTGATCGAATATCTCTATCCTCACCTCATACGAATCAGCCAGTTCATATTGGATCTTTACTGTATCGAGCTTGCCATCCTGATTCGGTGAAAATAGAGGGGGGATCGCTATGACGTTTTTGATCAAATCTTTCCTGATCCCGAGGTCGATTCCCACTGTGGTGAGGCTCAGGTTTCCAGCACTGTCAAGAGCCCTAAGCCTGAGCGTCCACTTACCTTGAAGACCCGAAGTATTCCACCTGCCGAGAGTGCCTTTCGTGATAGGATTCGTTCCAGAGGAAATGGAAATCCAAGTATCCGGAAAATCTCCTTGCCCCACCTCCAGGTCAAAACTCAGAAAGTTCGGGTCCTCTGTGGTTCCTTTCACCTCCACGATGTTACCAATGAGGTCGCCAGGTTTTGGATAAGTGATGATTGTTGTGGGAGAGGTATTATCCACTTCGACAGGAACCCATCTCATATTCGTATTGGCGCAGGAGTCCGTTGCAAAAACTGCAATCCCATAGAGTCCATCCGGTACCACCGCATTCGATTCATCCTTACCGTCCCACTCGGTCTGCTCTATACCTCCGATGTGCTGTAAACCAGAAGTAATCGTTCTCATAGGGGTTGAATCGAGAAAGTAGGAACCATCTTCTCCTTTGAGCAGATTGAATACCTTAACATCCACACGGGAATATTCACTAATCTCATAATGAATCTGAAGAAGGTCGAACATCCCATCGCCATTTGGGGAGAAGAGAGATTTATCTGTCGTGAGAACGGGAATTTCTACAACAGGGTCTATGGAGAAATCGGTTTGAAAACAGCCTGTATTGCCGGTGAGGTCTGTTACCTTCAACATCAGGGAGTAAGACCTACTGTTAAGTTGGGTTACATCCCAAATCCCCAACGTGCCTTTGAATGCGCCGGTACCTGCAATGGGAATGGTTTTGCCTCCTCTGTAAGTGGACGCAGGAAGCCATTGGAGAGGATTCTCTCCAATCCCATAAAAGAGTTCATAACCCTTTACCCCATTATTATCACTGGCAAGCCCTTCCACCGTGATTCCCAACCAGTTTCCTTTGGGATCGACGAAGGTGACAGGGCAGGTCATCAAAGAGCTCGCGGGATAGGTGATCTTTATATTAGGAAGAATCCGGTCGACCTGAAGGGTTTCCGAAGCAGATGTTTCTTTAACCGTATTCTCATCGAGGTCAAGATAGGTAAGAAGGACATGAACCGGATACTTTCCCTCGTTCAATTGAGACGTGTCGATAATGAAACCACCCCATTGCTCTTTTGTTAGATCGAATTGTTTCAGGAGGATCTTTTGTCGGGAGTGTTCAATGAAGTAACTTAAAGATTGTGGGATCCGCTTGGAGTTTAATCCTTCAGTAGTGATAGAAAGAATGGCTCTGTTTGAAGTCACCCCACAATCCGCATGGGGATAATCAATTTTTAAGGATATCTTTACAGGGCAATGAGGGGGATAGGGGACCTCCCCACTTTCATAGACCTTTCCACTCACTCCCACCCCAATCATTTTGAGGGTGTACTTCATTCCGGACTGAATGGGTGGAAGGGGAGGAGAAAACACCCCAACGGGTATTTCATCTCCTTTTGAGCGATCCCAGAGAGTATAGTCGGTCCAGTGATAATAACGGATGTCCTGATCACTTCTCACCTGAAATCCGAGGGATATCAGATCTTCAAAAAGGGAGTTTACAGCTTTCAGCGGTACGGCCGGATCACACAATCCCTGTATTCTGAACAGTTGTTGGGTGGAAAGGACATTCGAGTAGTGCTCTTTTCCGACAATATCAAGACCTTTTAACCTGACAGCAAATCCTTCAAGTGGGTTCAAGATGGAGTTATCCCATTCCAGATGGATTAGACCTGAAGAATGCTCGATCAATGCAGGACCATCCACCCAGCGACGACCATCCCAGTATTGAAGTTTTATCTCCACGAACGGCAACCTTATTGTTTCAAATCCCCCAAGGGAGTGGAGGCCTGGTCTTCCCAAATCTGCAGGGATCGTCTCTGGAACATACCTTTCATCCCATTGGGTAAGGGCAAAGACTTCCTCAAGGAAATCTGTCACCACGGTCCTTTTGTTTCCTGCAAAATCTTCTGCCGTGATCCTCAACCTCTTTCCTACAAGCCACTCAAGGTTTTCCTCTTTAAATGTCTCGATGACGATATCCTGGATGGGGAGGTCCGGATTCCCAATAGAATCTCTCTTTAAAAGCAGGTCTTCTCCTTTTTTATATTCGAACCATTGTGGGGGATTTTCGCCTTCGCCATACTCTAAGAGCCAATATCTCAACTTTTGGTCAAAGACATGGCCCAATAGATCCACATGGGCTTCTGATCCCTGTTGGATCTTACCAAAGGCGATCTCCACATCCGGAGGGGTATTATCTACCTCAACAAAGAACTCATAGTCAAAGACTTTGATCTTATATTTTCCATCTGGGACAACTCTTCCATCTTCATCCCTGCCATTCCAGGTGATAAAGTCTTTTGTGGGTGAGGGGTGATCTTTCAGAAAGGTTCTTACTTGTTGATTCTTCTCATCGTAGACATAGAATTCCAGGTGGACAGGTTCAAGCACAGTGTAGTGAAGTTTTACCTCGTCTTTAATCCCATCCCCATTTGGAGAAAGGAGTTCGAGCGATTTATAGAGATTCGTGATGGAGGAGGAAGGGCCCCATGAGACCCTTTTTCGGTCCCATGCGACATTTCCCGCCTTATCCCAGACGGTGAGTTTTACATAAAAGGTCCCTTCATAGGGTGGGACCCAGGTAGTGAATATGTCATTGATAACAGGGGTTTCAGAAGGTGGGACAATCAAATTCCAGAGGTTTGGATTTTTCACATCTGCATACTCAATCTGATATCCCTCGAAGTTAAGGTCTGCCGCAATCCCTTTCAGGAGTATTGCCGATTTATCCTTGATTACCCTGAGATTTGAAGTAAGGTTGAGGAGCGAACTTAATGCCCATGTATCATAATTTCCTTTGCCATAACATGGGCTTGATGGATCAACCTCCTGTATATAGGTGAGATAATTCCCCAATGGGGAAACCCAAGGATATCCTTTAACAGGAAGATAGCCTTCCTGTTTCCCGTTTTCAGAGTTGAAAACAAAATATTTATCAGAACCCCATCCATTAATTGGATCCCAGTAGCCAGGCTCCCTCATTAATAAAAAGTTATGATCGTTCAGAAAAGAAATGAATTTCTCAAAATATGAATAAGGGAAATATGTTACATAACATAAGAAGCCGTCACTACTATTACATCTTTCCTCTCCCAACTTAAAAGCTTTTTGGGTATTATTAAAGATATCAATAACTACTAAGTGTGGTTCAATAATTATATCTTCGTATGAGTAAACGATTCCATTGTAGGCTAAATCGATAAAAGCAATCTTCCTCCCATCGGCTGACCATATCAGGTTGCTTATAGTATGCCTCGAGGTAGAGTATGGGTCTCCTTGCTCCACGATCCGGATATAAGGCGTCTGATAGAGGATGGAGGTGTTTTCTTGATTATCCAGCATTTTTATATATAATGTTTCAATGAAAGCCCCCCTTGTCTTGTCAGGGTTTAAATATAAACCTTCATGAGAATGAGATACTTGAACATGATTCCCATATCCACTCACATCCAATAACCAGAATTCCTCCCCTATATAATAGGGTGATAAATGAGAAAGAAGAATTCTGCCATTGTTGAGCCACTCGATATAGGGGGCACTTCTCGTGGGGGTAAAAATTTCTGTTTTATTTCCTGATAAATCTGTCACCCTCAATCCAATATCGCAGTCCCTGCACTCCTTAACAAAATAGGCTATTTTTCGGCTGTCGGGCGACCATCTCGAATATACATTGAAGTCAAACCAGTGCCAGCGTGGATTTATGGAGTCAGCAGAGTCAAGTTTTGCTTTCCAATTTCCGTCTGCTCTCACCACCCACAATTCATCAATGAAATTATCTGAAACCATTACACCACACACTTTAAATGAGATATACCCCCCATCGGGAGACCAGGTGACATTGTCAATACTTTCATATTTCGGTTGTTGTAGAGAATAAAGTAACTTAAGATTACTTCCATCCCTATCCACAACCCAGAGTTGGAGAAACTCTCTCCATTTTTCCAAGTAATTCCCTAACCTTTTTACCTTTTCGAGAACAAAGGCCACCTTCTCTCCATCGGGGGACATCTTAAAGATTTCGTGAGAAAAAAGTTCATAGTCTCCATAATAGTAATCGAATATTGGATCCGTTCCCTTGGACCACTCTTGCGGAATCAACCTGATGATATCATCGCCAAAGGGCGACATTGTATAGATTCCTGTTGGGTATTCAGGGGTATTTATGTTGGGTTCGGTCAAGGTTAATAGGAGACCACTCTCATCGGGGAACCATTGTTCACCCATATCAGGGAGCAAACAAGTCAGATTATTGTCCAGGAGATACTTGGTGCCAATGGCATCGGTGAGGGGGGAACGATTATTATCCACAACGACTAAAAGACTCCCAAGCGTCTGGCCCCTTTGGTCCCTTAACGAAATCTGATACTGTCCATCGCTCACCACCCTGCCATTGTCATCCCGACCATCCCAGATAATATTGCCGCTCGTAGTGTTCTCAAACTCATTTCCGATAAACTCCCTTACAGCAACCCCCTCTTTGTTAAGCACAGCTACTTTGACGGTTTGAGGCTTTTCAAGTCGGAAGAAAAACTGCGTGCTCTCTTTTACCCCATCCCCATTGGGCGAAATATAGGGCTCTGTTAACCACAGGTCTGCATTCTGGACTCCAAAGGCACGGGATGCCCTATTGTTATCTTTACTCTGTTCTAAGATGGTGTGGTCTGGATCAACGATCACCTCAATCTGATGCAGTCCACTTTTTCCTGTTGTATCATAGGGGAAAGAGACCACGGCTTGAGAGAGATCTCCAAGAAAGGGAATTGTTTGGGAACCAATCCTTTCGCCTTTCTCATAGGCATGAAGAGTGACATTTGAAGCCCCTTGTTCTCCCCGGTTCTGAACCAAGACGTGGATAGAAACAATATCTCCCTCTTTCGGAGCGGAGGGAGTAAAGGAGATGGAACTGGTTGAGATTGTAAAATCGGGGAGGCTAAGAATTTTTATTGTGGTGAATGTAGAGTTATCATCCTCCCTGACTTCCTTGACCGAATCATTTGGGTCAATCTGAATATAGATAATCCTTTCTCCTGACTCTCTAATATCTTTCCAGTCAATCGAAGCCATCTTCGCTTCGTTAGGATTAAGAGAAGAGATGATGGATGAACCAAGGAGTATCCCATCTACCCCTGGGACTCCTTTAAAGAAACGGACTTCTACATTGGAAGCCTGTGAGAAGCCATCATTTTTGACAAGGATAGATAGGGTGGCCTCTCCTCTCTCAGATACAGGCATTGGGGTAATCACGATGTCCTGGTAGGCTACCTTCAGATTGGGTTCAGTCGATCCTTTCACTGTGAGAAGGGTAGAGGTTTTGTTATTTAATTTGGAAATCTCTTCAAATAGATTGAAGGGATCGACATGGACAGTGATCGGAAGATTTTCTCCGGCTCGAACAGCTCGCCAATTGAGGGAATGGGTGATCGTGGAATTGGCAGGGATATTGACGGTGGTTGTGGCAATATCAAAAAGAGAACCCGTGTCGTCAATATAATATCTCACCTGAACATTGTAGGCGTCCATCGTCCCTTGGTTTGTGAGGGTGGAGGTGATTTTCACCTCATCAAAAATATTTGCTGGATTTGGAGAAATCCAAATTTGGGATATTCCGAAATCATAGGTCGCCTCTGGATAGAGGATTTTTAAAGCCGTATTATTGGACTTATTGGATTCCTTGACATGGTTTTCAGGATCAATGGAAAGATAGAATTTATGTTCATTTCCATCTTTGATGATCACAGAAAAAGTGATGTTCACGGCTGATTGTCCAGGGAAGGAAAGAATCTGTTCCCCAACCTTATTAGCCGCGGAAAGGCTTCCATCATAAAGGATTACTTTGGCTTGTGGAACGTCAGTTTTTCCAAGGTTCCAGATCGTTGCATAAATGGTGACATTTGATGGGAGGGCGGTCACCCTCGGCGGGCTGAAGGTGATGTCGCTACTCTTTATTGAAAGATCTGGATCGATGGTTGCCTTCCACACAGCCTCCACAGCCAGGGCTGTTTGGTAGGAACTTCCGTACCAGCTTCCATCCCCGGATTGAAGACTGAGGATGTAAGTTAATGCCTTGCCAATCGCCTGTTCATCTAAGTTCAACTCTTTGAAAGTCAAAATTGCAAGGGCAGTATCGTAGATCGTGCTCGGACTATTTCCGAATCCTCCATCTGGATTTTGCCTCTGCCTCAGCCAGGATACTCCTCGTTCAATAAAATCTTCCAAAGAATAATGGGTTCGATATTGATTGAAGGCTCTAAGCACATTGGCTGTAGCCTCAATACTACTCCCTTCATCTTCATTTCCCCATCCCCCATCGGAATTCTGCTTCGATTTCAAATATTCAATCGCTTTTGAGAGGGCCTTTGAATCACGATGACCTGTAGTGGCCAGAGCCTTTAAGGCAAATGAGGTGTCCATTGAATTACTCAAATAATGTTGATTGCTTCCCCAGCCCCCATCTTCATTCTGTCTTGAAAGGAGTTCTTCCAATAAGTTTGTTCCATCGTGACCTGAATGGGCCCATACCTCAATCTTCCTCGAAAGGTAGTCCATATTTCCTGATAAAATGAGATCGAGCCACTTAAGTCCCATTAAGTAACTCTCTTGGGCAATAGCGAAATTTATCAATGCGAGGACGACCACTGCCGTATCCCTTTCAGCCGTCTCGGGAAGGTCCATCCAGTTTCCATCCGATCTTTGATTGGCGATCAACCACTTCACGCCATCTTCGATGTTTGGTGGAGTTGTTCTCGAAATTACAGGAGGAGGTGGAATTCCAGGATTGGTCGGAATATCCTCCTTAGGAATAGGGATCACCTCCACGAGGCCTTGACCATCTGTAAGAATTGAAAATTGCGATATCCAGCCCTTTCGGATGTTTTCAATTCCGTAAATTTCATTCCCTGTGAAGGTGTCAGGAAGGGTGAGCAGGATGAAGGCGATTGTAAAAGTTTTCTGAGAATCTTTAGAATCAGGAATCCTTGGGCCTTCTGCTGCGATGATATCGTTGATATCGATGTAACGAGCCTCTCCACGAATAGTGATTCCGATTTGTGGGAGCCGGCTCGGATCAATGTCAGGATTTTCAATCAAAAGCATTGGGGGAACCTGTGAAGGATTATAAAAACCCATGAGATAGAGATCGAGAGGACTGTAATTTTTTTGGACATCAATGGAGGTAAATGTCCCATCTCCATTGGACTGCCACTGGTTACCGTAGAGAACCGATGCAGAGGAGTCAAGGAGAAAGCTCCAGTGCTTTCCCTCTCTCCCTAAAAGGGCCTGGCTTATATTTCCATTCACCTCCTTGAACTTCACATAGGCTCCCCATCGATGCATCAGTTCGTGGCTAAGGATCGAGAGGGTCTCCTTAAATTGAGGATCGAGTGGATCTGACACAAGGCTGGAGATATTTCCCATATCAATGATGCCCTGAAGTTTTCCGTTGCTTCCGAAAAAGGATGAGTTGTCAAAAAGAGGAATTCCGATACCTTGAACGTCGTTTTTCACAGGATGGTAGAAGGCCTTCGCCTCCGGGTCAGGCATTTGGAAGTCAAAGTTTGAGAAAATGATGAGGAAGTCATAGGCGTCTTTATGTGTTCTTAAAAACTCCTTAGCAATTATTTGTCTGGCAGTAAAATTTGTGGTGCCATCCGGGTTTTTGGCATCATAATTCCCTGTTACTTCCATTACAGTGATATGACCGAAATCCCCGATTGTTTTAGCCGTGAACTCCTGGGCAAGACAAAAAGTGACTGGCAATAGGAAGAGCAAAGGGATAATGAAAAGGGGGATAACTCCTGAACCCAACCCAAAAAGATTTTTTTCCATTTTTCCCACTTCCATTGACCTTTCCCTCCTAATGGGTGTTCCCTTTATGTGGGGGAGGAGAAAAAAGCACGGGCAACTTATCCCCTTTCCTTTTTATTCTTTCAACCATTTGTTTACCCTTTTCAAACCTGATAATGATGATCTCAACCCCCTGGTCTGTCCTCTCTTCAATCACAACTCTTCCCTCGACAATTTCTATTACGTTTCCATTTTCACCAATCGAGTCTCCCACTTTAAGAACCTGGTTTCTTCCATCAGGTAACTTGATCAACGCCCTCTTGTCTTTTTCAACGATCTTAAGAATATGAATTGACTCTAAAATTTCATCCTCTGCCCTTATTTCAACAACTAAAGCAGTAACTACGATGACCAACAAAATTCTCCATTCCCATCTTGTCAAATGTTGAGATCTGACCCCATCTTATGGGACGTTGATGGATTTACCTTTGTTGATAGCCCACCAGATCTTGTAAGTGGATAATCTCTGCTTGATGGAAGTTCCATCCTTCTGGTTCAGATAGGTTAAAAGAGTAAGTTTTTCATCCTTTGATCTGATTCCGTAATACTTCTCCCGGTAATCTAAAAACACACCCATTGACTTGACCACAGCATCCAGGGCCTCATCTAAAGTTACTTTGCCCATCTGAAGATGCAAAAACCACTTTTCACAGAGCCACAACCTCCGCTCCATCTCATCCTTGATCCAAACTGTTTTATTGTCCCGGGTTCTAAGATCAGTTGAAGTCATCAGGGGAAGCGAAGAAGGATTTTTGTCAATATAAGCCCTAACAACCTCAATAGGTTCAGGTTTTTCCATTTGAAGGTCTGTGTATTCAATATGAATGACTTTATTGCCGCTTAGCCAACGGTAGGTCCAGCCTCCTGAACCAGCCGCCATAATTGGATTACCATTTATAATTCGGATAACGTAACTATCTCCTGGCAATCCAAAGTAATTTCTGAAACTCCTATCCACCTCATGTAACAACCATTTGTCCGATTCCACCCCAGCATGCTGGGTGACTTGGACATCAGGGCCCACCCTCGTCTGTAAATTGAAATAGGAAATCCTGTATGTCATATCTTTATGGTCGTGATAAAAATGACCTGCCGCTACCAATACCCCAGGCCCCTGACCTGTTGAGGGATTCTTTGAGGCTCTAAATCCATTTATGTCCTCCAATATTAAATAGCTCGATATGTCCTGACCAGAAGCCTTGACGATCGGTAAAAGGATGTATATCATTATTGCAACCGTAATCCTTAGTATCTTCACCATAGAACCTCCTATTCCGAAGAATATTGCTTTTCTGTTATGGTTTTTATCATGCTCGTCACCCTCCAATTACCATCACACCCCTGAAGGGAACAACCATCCGTACCCATAATAATAGACTGAAGTTCAAATTTATTTCCCCCGGGATAGGCTATGATGAATGGGACAAATGAATCAGAACGATTTAGGCTTCCGTGCCATGCTTTGCAAGCAGCACCAACTGTGTATCTTTTCTCAATAGCTTCCGTTAGTTTATCCCTCATGATCAAAATGATATCCCCACTCCTTTGAGGATGGTTTAGCTTCTGAATCCTATCTGAGGCATTGACATATTCCCGATCGAAACTCATCATGTTCAATGATCCATCCACCCCAAGCTGAAAATACTCCCCATCGAGGCGAACCAATATTTTATCCACAGATTGCT
>FWPV01008597.1_pt1 | contig 17770 bp, 10 predicted proteins | sample 2228371 | NCBI WGS metagenome assembly FWPV01 (sample SAMEA103939776, study PRJEB20133) | metagenome | reverse complement strand
CCTCCGAACACTTTTTCAACACCCTGCTCCTGTCCGCCGGCCGCCGTTACGCTCTCCATGGCCTGCCGGCCGGTGCCGGCGCCGCTGACCGAGCCCGATATAATCATAGAAAAGCTGCGGATTAAGTCAAGGGGAAAAGGCGGCCCCACCGAGGAGCCGCGGTTGGCAGACGGATATGGAAGGGGAGGTCAGGGGGGAGGCCGCAACCCCTGGCCCCCCCGTTGGAATGATGGTCGGCAGGGCTAAATCGCCGCGTCGCCCGTTTCGCCGGTCCGGATGCGGATCACTTCAGCCACCGGGTAGACGAAGATCTTGCCATCGCCGATGCGCCCGGTCCGGGCCTGTTCAATAATCGTCTTGACAATGGCTTCGGCCTTGTCATCCGGCACCACCACCTCGATCTTCACCTTGGGCAGAAAGTCCACCTGATACTCCATGCCCCGATAGACTTCCCGGATACCTTTTTGGCGGCCGAATCCTTTGACTTCGGTGACCGTCATGCCCTGAACGCTCATCTTATGCAGGGCATCCTTGACCGGCTCCAGCTTAAAGGGCTGAATAATAGCTTCGATCTTCTTCATGCTCGCATCCTCCTTATCCCATTATAAACTGTAACCGGTTTCCTGGTGTTCGGAAATGTCCAAGCCAGCCACCTCTTCGTCCGGCTCCACCCGCAGACCCATGGTGGCATCCAGGATCTTCAGCAGGATGAGGCTCAGGATGAAGGAGTAGACCAGAGTCACCGCCACGGCCAGCACCTGGATGCCGAACTGGGCCGGATTGCCGAAAAACAGGCCGTCGGCGCCGGCATCGTTCACCGCTTTGCAGGCAAACAGCCCGGTGGCCAAAGCGCCCCACAAACCGCCGACCATGTGCACCCCCACCACATCCAGGGAGTCGTCATAACCCAACTTAGGCTTGGCCAGGACCGCCAGGTAGCAGAACACCCCGGCCAACACCCCGATGACGATGGCCGACATGGGGCCCACGAACCCGGCCGCCGGCGTCACCGCCACCAGACCGGCCACCGCACCGGAGGCCACGCCCAACATAGTGGGCTTGCCCCGGACGATCCATTCCAGGACCATCCAGCCCAAGGCTGCCCCGCAGGTGGCAAAATGCGTGTTCACAAAGGCAATGGCCGCCAGCCCATTGGCCGCCAGGGCGCTACCGGCATTGAAGCCGAACCAGCCGAACCACAGCAACCCAGCCCCCAACACCGTCATGGGCAGGTTATGGGGAATCATGGCTTCGGTGCCATACCCCTTGCGCTTGCCGATGACCAAGGCCGCGGCCAACGCCGCCACACCGGCATTGATGTGCACCACCGTGCCGCCGGCGAAATCCAGGGCACCCAGACCCTTCAGCCAACCGCCGTCGCCCCAGACCCAGTGCGCCACCGGATCATACACCAAGGTGGCCCACAGGAAGATGAAGACCAAAAAAGTGCTGAATTTGAACCGCTCCACCCAGCAGCCGATGATCAGGGCCGGGGTGATGATGGCAAACATGGCCTGGAACACCATGAAGGCCTGATGGGGAATGGTCTCGGAATAGGCCTTGAAGGGCTCGGCCGCCACCCCCTGCAACCCCAGGTAGCTGAGATCGCCGATGAACCCTCCCTGAGAGGGGCCGAACGCCAGACTGTAGCCGAACAACGCCCACTGGATGCCGATGAGGCCGATGACGATATAGTTCTGCAACAGGGTGTTAAGGATGTTCTTACTGCGCACCATGCCGCCGTAAAACAGGGCCAGACCCGGCGTCATTAACAACACCAGGGCCGCCGAAGCCAGTACAAATGCTGTATCACCCGAATTCACCTGTCTTCCTCCTTTGCTGAGAAAAAATAAATTATTTCTTTTTCCTCAACTTTTGCAAGACAGGTGCCAATTATAATTAATTGTGTTATCAATATGTTATGAAATCATCATTTTTCATAATTGTACATCGCCCGCCGACGGCATACAATAATGTAATATTGACCGGGCGGAAACGCCCCTCAGGCGGGCCGGCGCGGACGGTCCGGCAGGCGGCCCTATGACCCCTCATCCCTATTCCCTATTCCCCATTCCCTTATCACTGACCACTGGCCCCTTCGCCTACGAACACCTTTTCAACCCCCTGCTCAGGGGAGGTTCGGCCCACGGCCTCCTCCCCCCGGCGTCCCTTTATCCCGACGGTTCGGCTCGTGCCGGCCTCAGCGGCCGTCGCCCCGTGGCGCCAGCAGATAATGGGAGACCAGCCATTCCTGGCCGCGGCGCATACCCCAGAGCTCGGCACAGGCCATGAAAAAGATGCGCCAGCGTTGCAGCCAGCGCTCCTCCTGGCCGGCTCCGTAGGCTGCCCGGAAGATGGTGCGGAGGTCCGCCCGGTGGGCGTCCAGGTTGGCCAGCCAGGCATTGGCGGTCTGTTGATAGTGCCTGCCGTTGAGCCGCCAGTGGTTACGGACCACCAGATCCTCCTGGCAGTAGAGCAGCAGGTCGTCCGAGGGCATGAGGCCGCCGGTGAAGAATTCCCGGCCCATCCAGTCCCCCGGTCCCCTGGGGTCAAAAAAGTAAGCCTGTTCCCGGTGGCTGAAGATGTGCAGGAAGAACCTGCCGCCGGGCCGCAGCCACTGGGCCACCCGGGCCAGCATCGCCGGCCAGTTGCGTAGGTGTTCGAACATCTCCACCGACAGCACCCGGTCAAACCGTTGCCGCGGCACAAAATCGTTCACATCCGCGGTCACTACCCGGAGGTTCTTCAGGCCCCGCGCTGCTGCCCGGGCGGCCACTATCTGGCCCTGTGCCCGGGAGTTGGATACCGCGGTAATCCGGCTGGCCGGGTAGTGCTCCGCCAACCACAGGCTTAGGGAGCCCCAGCCGCAGCCCAGGTCCAGTATCGACATGCCGTCTGCCAGTTGTGCCCGGGAGCAGGTTAGGGCCAGCATGGCTGCCTCTGCTGCGGCCAGGTCCCGGATGCCGGGCTGCCACAGACAGCAGCTATACTTCCAGTGGGGCCCCAGCACCAGCCGGAAGAACTCCGGCGGCACTTCATAATGTTGGCGGTTGGCCTCCTCCACGGCCACGGCGATGGGGCTGGCCCGCATGACCGCCAGCAGATCCATTTTGCGGGCCAGGCGTGCCTCCACCGCCCGGGGCTGCTGCCACAACCGGGCCTGGCTAAGCAGGCGACATCCCAGGCGGATGAGTCCATCAGGCAGCCGCCCCTGTTCGGCCAGCTCAAAAAGAACTTGCATCATTGCTCCAGACATAAATAGTAATCAAACAGCCCGAATGGACCTGGCAGGGTGTGGAAAACGTCATCGTCGGGGGGGCCAGGACGCACAGCCTCCTGCCCCCAACCCCGACGGCCGCCTTGACTTTGTTGGTTTTTTCTGGTATGCTGGCCAAAACGTGCCTTCTACCCCTGACCACTTCCTGACGCGAGCTTCCATGCGGCGGCTGCCCCTTTCCCTTTTGTTGAGTTTCCTATTGCTGTTGGCCTATATGCCGGCGGAGGCCGCCTCCTATCTCCGGGTCACCAAGAAAGGGGTCATCTTTTACTATTTTGATCAGCGGGGGGAAATCCGGCCGGAGGCACCGCCGTCCCGTCCGGAGGGCCGCCTTCCCCGGCCCCGGCCGCCCCGGACCGCCGCCGTAGCGTTACCGCCGGTGGAGCCCCCGCAGTTGGTATGGCAGTTTTTGCCGGCAGAGACAGTCACTGCGGCGACTGTTGCGGACCAACCCACGCCACTCAGTATACACGATCTCCTTACTGTTCTGGGGTTTTTTCTGCCCCCCCGGCTGCCGGCGGTGTTGCCGGAGGCTGCCCCCCCTGATGATCAGACCGTGGATCTAACCGCCGCCCCGCTCCTCCCCCGGGTCAATGAGCTGACTTGCGGCCGCCTCCTCTTCTTGACTGCCAGCGGCCGCCTCTGGCGGGGTTTTGACCGGGGCAACCCTGCCCACATGTTCCCGCTTCCGGGCGGCGGGTCGGCAGTCCGCCAGGTGGCCGGTATCTACTGTTTCCCGGTGGCCCAGCCCTGCACCTTCCGGGACTCCTGGGGTGAGCCCCGGGAAGGCGGCCGTTGGCACAAGGCCACGGATATCGCCGCGGCCGAAGGCACCGAGGTGTACGCCGTCACCAGCGGCGTCATCCATGCCATGGGATTTTTCAATCGGGCCGGCAATACCATCTTTTTGCGTGGCCACGATGGCCGGGGCTACAGCTACATGCACCTCCTGGCCTATGCCCCAGGCATCCAGGAAGGGCAGACCGTGGCCATGGGCCAGGTCATCGGCTACGTGGGGCGCACCGGCACGGTCAACTCCGCCCCCCATTTACACTTCGAAGTCTATCCGGACCATCGCTTCGGCAAAGATAGCCTCCTCAACCCTTACGACTTCCTGGTGCAGTTGTGCCGGGGCGTCGGCGTCGCCGACCTGGGCCAGCCGCGGCCCCAGCCCCGGCCAGTGCGGACGGCCGCCCTGCGGGCCGCCACCCCTTGGCCGCAAGCCGCCTCCCGGCCGTGGCTGCAGAACCAGATCGCCTCCCGGCCCACGCTGCACTACAAGATCCCCCTCCCCACCGTCCTCCCCGGCGGGCCCACTGCCATGCCCGGCCCGCCCAAGCCTGCTGGCCAACCCCAGCAGCGCACCCCGGCCGGCATCCTCCTGCCGCCCGGCTATTCCCTGCGCATCCTGCCCGGCTCCAGCTAAAAGCTGCTTGTAAAGGGATGAGGGATGAGGGAATAATCAAAAAATCTTATCCATATTCCCTCTCCCCTTTTCCTGCCCCTAAAACTGGTAGGCCAGGCTGATCCCCCAGCCATGGGCGGTGCTCTGGTAGCTGCCATTGGCCTGCAGAGGAGCAGGCACGCCGTTGGTGGCGATGGTAGTGTTTTTTTGTCGTTTTTCGCCCAAGAGGTAGTTGTAGGCCAAGCCCAGGGTTAGGCGGCGGATGTTAACGTCCGCCCCCAGGGTAAAGATATGCTGATCGGTGTTGATGATCTGGGGGTCGAAGGTGGAGTCAGGAATAGCCGACAGATCATAGGTATAGCCGGCCCGGAGCTTGACCAAGGGATGCAGCCGGTAATTGACGCCGAAGCGGAAGGTCCAGGCGTCGTGCCAATCCCGGGGCTGTACCAGGAGTTTGGTGGGGACCCCACCGAACAACAGGGGTTGCGAACTGCGGACCTCGATGGCCCGGAAAGAGGACCAGCCCGTCCAGGTGACGTCGAAGTTGAAGACCCAGGGGTCCAGACGGGAGACGGAGACCCCCAGGGTGAGCAGATGGGGGAAGGTCAGATTGGCGGAGGCCGGAAAAGAGGCCATCTGGATGCCCACAAACGTGGGCTGGGGCAGGCGGAGGGTGCCGGTGTATTTCACGTCGAGCTGATAGCGGTACGACAGCCCCAGGTTAACGCCTTCTGCTACCCTCCACAGGAACCCCAGATTAAAGCCGTAGCCGGTGCCTTCGCCCTTGAGCTCCGAGTCGCTGTCCGGCAGGCCAAACGGCAGGGCGACTTTGCGTCGCAATTTCACCGTGGACAGCAGGGCGTCGAAACCCAGGGCGACGGCAAAGTTCTCATGGATCTGCCAGGAGACCACCGGATTGAAGCAATAGGTCTTGAGGCTGCCGTGGGTGGTGAGATACCGGCCTTCCCAGGTCTCCGGCCAGGTGCTCTCCTGGCCGAAGGGGGCAAAGACACCAAACCCCAGGGCTACCTTGGGGGTGAGGGGATAGACCAGGTAACAGGTGCCGGAGAGGAGCACGGCGGATTCGGTCCGGGCGGTCTGTCCCGACAGGCCTTCATAATCCCGGGAAGGCATGGTAATGAGGCCCATGGCGTAGACCGTCGGCCGGGGTAATTGGTTGATCCCGGCGGGATTGTAGAAGACCGCAGAGGGATCATCGGCTTCCGCCACAAAGGCATTGCCTTGGCCCATGGCACCGGTGCCCTGGGAATAGACGGTGAAACCGGCGGCCTGAACCTGACCGGAGATTCCCCCGGAGAGCCAGGTCAGCACCACGACCAGAGCGGTGATCCCCCGAAGCAGGCCGCGAGGGGCGGAGGAGCCGCAGCCGGTGCCCAACATCCTAACTATCAATCTCTGCCTGGACATGAGTGACTCTCCCAGGTGCCGGTTCCAACCAGACCCGGCGGTGGTCGAAAAGATTTCAGGGGGCCGCCGGTGGCTGCCCCCGCCGCAGGACCGAGGTCAGGGCCAACATCTCCCCGCAAGTAAACTCAAGTCCCTGCAACTCAAGGTGATCGCAATCCACGGGCCCCAGCAGGGAGGCGTTGGCGGCCAGGTGACTTTTGAGATCAAACGGGCTGGTGCCCGGGCTAAGCCAGGTCCAACCGAAGAGAAATCCCTCTGGCGAGGCACGGCCGGGTCGCAACGCCGTCAGCATTCCCCGCCAGAAGCCCCTCTTCCGACCCGCCGTATCCCGTTCGTGCCGTTCGTAAGCCAACTCCAGGAGGGCCCCGGCCACCAAATCCAGGCTGGGAGCATCGCTGGCGGCGATGACCGCGCCGATATCAATAACCTCACCGAAATCGGGGCCGTGGCTGCCCAGGGTCTGGCGCAGGTCGGTGACACAGAAACGCTCTTTTTCCCGGAAAGCCAGGTAGACCTCCACAATCTTGCCATGGAGGGCGGATACCTCGGTCGGCGTCCGACGGTGGGCGGCGATGAACTGCTGGGTCAGGCTGCGAACCTTTCGGGCCCGGGGAGTGCTTTGCAACTTCTGCTGGAGCTCCGTAAACTGCTCCCGGAGGGCTTCGCCCCCAGGGGTCGGCCAGAAAGGAGAACGATCGGTGAAGCCATGAAGCTGGGGGGCGCGTTGGGCCCCGGCCAACAGGCCGATGTAATTCTTTACAGCTCCGCTGAGGCCGCTGTTCCCCAGGATGAGGTGCCGTCCCGGCGGCTTGCATAGGTTGATGATATCCGTTACTTCTGTGGCCACGACGGTCGGAATCTGCAAACCCTCGGGAAAATGGCGGGAGTTGGGCAGGGCGATGGTCGTATAGAGCTCCGCCGGCGGCCCCCCTTCATCAAAGGCCACAACCCGCACGCCGGCCTGGCGGGCCAGGGCGATCATGGCCTCATACTCTGGCGGCGTGGATTCGTCCCAGGGAACGGGTAGACTGAAGTTAGGGTCCCGGGTCTTGGCGTCAGCCAGCTCCTGGGCCTGGAGGAACAGGCGCTGCGCCCCCTGAAACAGCTCCGGTTGGGAGGCCTCCAAGACGGCGGCCTGCTCCAGACCGGCCAGCACGGCCCCGTGATAAATGCCCGTATAGGCCAGGTTGCCGGTGGTGGTGTGTTCGTGGAGGGCACACTCGATGCCGCTTTCGTCCCCCACGATGATGGTCACCGTGGCGTCCCGGGCCGCCGCGGCCTCAAAACACAGGCGGGTGAGGGCATAGACGCTCTGCCAACTGCTGACGGTGGGATAGAGAAAATACCCCCAGTTTACCCCGGGTTTGATCAGGATGGTATGGTGATGCCGATTCTGCCCCGGGGGGGGCCGGTCCAGGAAGGCAAAGCCGTCAAGGGCCGCAATGGCTCTCTGTAAGGCTGCATAAATCCTGAGGCGGTCGGAGTCGGCAGGGTCCAGGCGGGCCAGGCAGACACTCCCCCGCACCTGCATTGGCCGGGCATAGTCCCGCACCTCTTGCCGCTCTTGGGGGGAGGCGGTGCCGTCGTGTCCGAGCATGGCCAACTGACCTCGGAACACGCCTAAGACCAGGAAAAGATTGCGGAGGCGTTGGCTGAGTTTTTGCCAGCAGGAGGATCGGAAGCGGGCCGCCAGGATGAACCGGCGGAGCTGAAGCCGCACTTTGTCGTCGCGGAAACGATGGTAGTTGGCGTGGAGGAAGGCTTCTTCAAGGAAATCCAGGGCCTTAGTGGAGATGCCGAACCGGCCCCGGGCTTTTGCCATACAGGCGGCGACGACGGTCTCGTCGAAGGGGCAGCCCTGCAGTTCCTCCAGGAACCGTCGCAACCTGGCCACCGCCGGATCATCCGGCGGCTCAGGCCCCTTACTATCCATATTGCCGCCTTTTTCAGGGAGGGGAACCTGAATTTCTTAAGGGCAACAGGGTAAAATACAATATTTTCTGAGGAAAATTATATTAAAAAAAAATTAATTTTCAATAATAATTTTATTGTTATAATATATTAAAAATCGGTCGCTTGGTTAGATTCATCATTTAATGAGTATTTTAGCTGAAGTGATAAAATCCGGGGTGCTCATCACGGTAAGGATGCGCCGGCCGCGACGGCTCCGGATCATCTGAAACCTCCCTGTTTTTTAAAGGTTTTTTATAAAAATAGGAATGGTTCAGGTTGCTGGCTCAACAAATTACGTAAAAAGTACGTGTAACATATGGCAGCATTAACTCATCACTGGGAAAATTCCCTTCTTGCTTCTGTGGGACAACATCGCGGCCCCCCATAGAATAACAATTTTTGCCCCCCATGCTTCCCGCCCTACCCTCAAGCTTGGCGGGGAGTTCGGCCGGGAGGAAGCCATGACCAGTCCCGCCCCCCATACCCAGCCGTTTGGGCCTCGCCTCACCTTGGCCGATCCCAGTCTCCAGGACCTCACCTTGGCCGATCTGCCTCGCCTCCAGAGGTTACGGGAGGATTATGTCCGGCTGGAGCATGCCGTCTGTCTGGAACTGCCCTGTTGCCTCACCTATTACCTCCGAGAACTGGACCGGGGAACGGAGGGGCCGGAGTTGCGGGCCGGTCGGCTGAACCAGTATCTCCTGAGCCGGAAACAGCCGGTGATCCCTGACGATAACCTCTTGGCCGGCACCACCACCAGCAAACGCAAGGGAGTGATGATTCACCCCGAGTCCTTATCGCCGGGCACCATCTGGCCGGAGTTGCCCACCATCGGCCAGCGGCCGAAGCGACCCTTTCACTCGGCGCCGGGTCAGATGGAGATGCTGGATCGGCAGATCTTCCCGTTCTGGATGGAACGGACCATCCTGGAGCGGACCCGGGCGGCCGGCCGCGTCTCCACTCCTCTGCAGCTCATGCAGCGTCTCATCTTTTTCATCAACAGTAAGGCTGCCTTTATTGGCCATACCATCCCTTGCTTTGAGGAGGTTTTGGCCACAGGGCTCACCGGCATGATCCAGGACGCGGCAGCCCGGGAGAGGGCGGCGGTGGACGCAGGTCCCCGGGAGTTTTACCAAGCTGTGCAGCTTTCTCTGACCGGGCTGCTGCTCTATGCCGAGAATCTGAGCCGCTATGCCGCTGCCTTGGCTGAGACTTTGGCCGAAGTTGAATCAGACCCGACGCCTGACTCCGTAGCAGCACTCCTGGCGCAACATCCGGATGTAGGCTTTCTGCCGGAGCGCTGGCTGAACCCACCAGAAGTCTGGGAGGGTCTCAGTCCCGCAGCCCAAAAGGTGCGGCAACAGCAGGAAATCGCCGCCTTCCGGGAGAATGTGGCGGCCATGAGTCAGGTCTGCGCCTGGGTACCGGCCCGTCCGGCCCGCACCTTCCGAGAGGCGGTGAACGCCGTTTGGCTCTGTTTGGTGGCCCTGCACCAGGAGGGCTTTGATGCCACCATCAGTCCGGGCCGCCTGGACCAGGTGCTCTTGCCGTATTTTCAGCGGGACCTTCAGACGGCCCAATGTCAACAGCGGACCGGAGAGTTCTTCCGGGAGGCGGTGGAGCTAGTGGGCTGTCTGTGGCTGAAGTTGGGGGACCATTTGCCGGCGGTGCCCGAAAGTGTGGATTACATCATGGGTGGCAGTGGCTGCAATCAGGCGGTGACCTTGGGGGGCATCAACCGCCGCGGTCACTGTGCCGTCAACGACCTGACCTATGTGATGCTGCGGGCCACCGAACTGTTGCAGCTCCGGGACCCCAACGTCAATGCCCGCTATTGCCCCGGTGTCAATCCTCGGGGGTATCTGGAGCGCCTCTGCCAAGTGAATGTGACCACCGGCGCCACCCCCTGCTTCCACAATGATCTGGCGGCCGTTGAGGCCTTACAGGCCCACGGCGTCACCGAGGCCGACGCCCGGGATTATGGCGTGGTGGGGTGCGTGGAACCGGTGAGCAATGGCCGGACCTTCGGCAATACCGGCGGTATCTGGCTCAACCTCACGGCCGCCCTGGAGTTGGCCCTGTTTCAGGGCAAACATCGGTTGAGCGGTCTGGGGGCAGAGGACGAGCAGATCGGCCCGGAGACGGCAACGCCCCAGGAGATGACTTCCTTTGAGGAGTTCCTGGAGGCCTATGCCACCCAGGTAGCTTTCCTCATCGAGCAGGCGGTGCGGGTCAACAACGCCTTGGGGGAAACCTATCAGCGCCATAATCCCTTCCCGCTCCTGTCTGCCCTGACCGAGGGCTGCTGCGACCAAGGGAAGGACGTCATCCAGGGCGGGGCCACGTATAACAGCACCGGTATAGCCATGATCGGCCTGGCCGAAGCGGTGGATTCCCTGACGGCCATTGAGAGGCTGGTCTTCCTGGACCGGTCGGTAAGCTTTGCCACTCTCTTGGAGGCCATCCGCACGAATTGGCAAGGGCAGGAACCGCTGCGGCTCCAAGCTTTGGGGGTCAAGACCCCGGAAAATCCTGGGAAGTTCGGCACGGACAGCCCCCTGGCCAAGAAGAATGCCCAATGGCTCCTGTGCCTCCTCCACGACCTCTGTCAGGCTCAGGCCAACTACCGGGGCGGCAGGTATACCGCTGGCTACTGGACCATGACCACCCATGCGGCTTTCGGTGCCCTCACCGGCGCCCTGCCCAGCGGCCGCCGGGCTTGGGAGCCCTTGCCCAGCGGCCTTACGCCGGTGTCCGGCGCCCCCGCCGGTGATGGGGCCGTGTACCGTTTTGTGGCCGGGTTGGATCATACCCTGATCGGCAACGGCCAAGCCCTTAATCTGAAATATCCGCCCCCTCGCCGTCAAGATAAGGATTACCTGGCGACCTATATCAAAAAATTTGCAGATAACCTGGAAGCCTATTTCCTCCTGGGGGGTCTCCAGGTCCAGTATAACCTCATTGATCGGCAGAAACTTGTGGAGGCCAAAGCCGCCCTGGCGGCTAACCCCCGGGACCCCCGCTATCAGGATCTCCTGGTCCGGGTCTCGGGCTATTCCGCCTATTTCCATGATCTGGACAGCCGCATGCAGGACGAAATCATCAGCCGCACTCAGTTTGACCTGGAGAGCGGCCGGGTGGACCCCTGGGTCGGCACCCTGCCGACGGGCCCTCCCGCGCCACCGGTACTGGTGCACGTCCTCCTCTGGCTAGGGCTGACTAAGCCCTTAGTGAAGCTGAGCCTCTGGGGCATGAAGTGGCTGCTGCGGCTGCAACCGGATTTACGGGAATCCATCCGTGACTTCCACGGCTCCTATATTGTGCGCACCCGCAGTGGAGATCTTCACCTGCCGGTGGTATTCCGGGATGGTGGTATGCAAGTGCCGGCGGCGCGGCTGGAGGTCCAAGAAGTCAATGCCGCCTTGGAATTCCGGGACAAAAAGGCTCTCTTGATGTATCTGCTGGATTATGCCACCGGGCAGAATCAGGACCTCCTGGCCGGCGTCGTCCGGGATGAGATCCGGCCCTACGGCAATCTGAATTACATTTTCAAGTTCGCCTTTCTCAGCAACGCCATACTCCATTGGCTCAAAACGGCCGGGGGCGGCAAGAGGTCGGCCTAAAGCTGCGGCCGAAGTTTCGGTGCCGGATGTATCAAATGAGGTTAGTGGAACATGACTGGCTCAACCCGCCCCCTTATCTTGGCATGCAAAGAGTTAGCCGGGGATGACGGGCCCGGTTTGCGCACCACGGTGTTTTTCAAGGGCTGTCCTTTGCGCTGCTGGTGGTGCCACAATCCGGAGTCCCAGGAATGCGGGGTGGAAATCGCCTTTTCCGAGGCGGACTGCCTCCACTGCGGGGCCTGCGTCCCGGCCTGCCCCCGGGGAGCCGTCAGTCTCACCCGCCCGGTCCGCATTGACCGGCGGCGTTGCGATCGGTGTGGGGCTTGTGTGGCGGCCTGCCCCGGGCGGGGGTTACGCTTCTTGGGCAACTATTACCCCACGGAACTGTTGCTTGAGAGACTGCGGCGGGACCGGGTCTTTTACGACGTGTCCGGCGGCGGTGTGACCTTTTCCGGTGGAGAACCCACGCTCTATTTAGACTACCTGGCCCCGGTGCTGCGGACCCTGAAAAGGGAGGGGATCCATACGGCCATCCAGACCAACGGGTTTTTCCGTTGGCAGGATTTCGCCGACCTGGTCCTGGACTTCCTGGACCTGATCTGCTTCGATGTCAAATTGGCCGATCCCCAGGCCCATGAGCACTACACCGGCCGGAGCAACGCCCTAATCCTGGAGAATCTGCGCAGATTGCTGCGTCGGCGGTCGGCAGCGGTGCTCCCCCGGGTGCCTTTAGTGCCGGGCGTGACGGCCACGGCCCCGAACCTGGAGGCCATCTCCCGTCTGTTCCGCGGTCTGGGGATCCGACGCTGTACCCTCCTCCCCTACAACCCCACCGGTCTGGGGAAGGCCAGGCAATTGGGCCAAGAGATCCCTCCGGGGGTGCCCCGGGAGGGCCTCAGTCCGCAGCTGGAGGAGGAGTGCCGGGCAATCTTTGCCTGGGCCGAACTGGTGGATTGGTAACGCCGCGGCCCATCTTGAACAGGAGATTGGGCATCCACGCCGCAACTCGCGAGGCACGCCATGAACTGCCCCATCTGCCGGATGGCATGTGAATCACAGCAGAGATTCTGCCGGAGCTGCGGGGCTGACCTGCAGCAGGTCTGTCCGGTCTGTCAGGCCAAAATCTTTGTCGGCGATAGATTCTGTGGGGCCTGCGGCAGCAACCTCCATGAAACAGGGGCCCCCCACGATCGGGAATTGAGCGCTGAACGCAAGTATGTGACGGTTCTCTTTGCCGATGTCACCGGCTATACCACGTTGTCAGAACACTTGGATGCGGAAGAAGTTAGGGACATCATGAGCCATCTGTTCGGCGAAATCGCCAAGGTGACGGTACGCTTCGGCGGGTTCATCGAAGAGTTTGCCGGAGATTCGATCATGGTGGTCTTCGGGGCGCCGTGGTCCCACGAAGATGATCCCATCCGGGCCATTCAAGCGGCCCAGGAAATCCATCGGGTCGTGGCAACGGTCGGCACAACCGTGGAGGCCCAGCATGGCCATGCCTTATCTGTCCATATCGGCATCAACACCGGCTTGGTGGTCACGGGCAAGATCCACATCGGCGATGGGTTGCCCCATGTGGCGGGCGACAGCATCAATGTGGCCGCCAGATTGTGCAGTCTGGCCCCACCTCGAGTGACGCTCGTGGGCCAGGACACCTTTGAACAGGCTGAAGGCTTGTTTGCCTTTGAGCGGCTGGAACCGGTCCAAGTCAAAGGCAGAAGTAAACCGGTGCAGGTCTATAAGGTCCTGGGGATCCAAGCCGACCCCTGCAAGGTGCATCGCACTTCGGGCCGACAGGCGGCATTAGTAGGGCGAGAGCAGGAAATGGCGAAGTTGCAGCACCGCCTGCAGGACCTTTGCCAAGGACAGGGGGCCATCATCGCCATTACTGGGGAGGCCGGCACCGGCAAGAGCCGCTTGTTGCGGGAATTCCGGGCCCGTTTGGACCATGACGCCGTCCGTTGGTATGAAGGGCACGCCTTTGCCTATACCCAACACGTCCCCTACTCCCTTTTTATCAATCTCCTGAAGCGGATTTTCAGGATTAAGGAAGGCGATCCCCCCGAACGGGTGAAAAGCAAAGTGGAAAAAAAGGTGCAGGCCATCCTGGGACGTAACCGCACTATCCTGCCTTATTTGGGAGAATTGCTGGCCGTGCCCTATCCCGAACTGCTGAGCCTCGACATTGACGCCCTGAAGTTCGGTCTGCGGCAGGCGATCTCCACCGTGCTCAACGCCTTGGGGCGGCAGGCGCCGACCATCTTTTGCCTGGAAGACCTCCATTGGGCCGACTCCGAGTCCCTGGAGCTCCTGCAGGAATTCTGGAGCAGGCTGAATTATCCGATCATATTCCTCTGTTCCCATCGTCCTCCCCTGGATCTGGTGCGGGACCATCTCCCCTCGACCTTGCACGAGGCCTTCAGTGAAATCGAGCTCCACGACCTGACCCAAGGCGATATCCAACTGATGGTGGCCTCGCTCCTGCAGACCCAGGAAATTCCCCCAGGCCTGCAGCATCTTTTGCAGGAGAGACTGGGCGGCAACCCCTTTTATGTGGAAGAAATGATACACGCCCTCCTGGAGGCGGACCTGCTCTGTCTGGAAAACGGCGTCTGGGTTTTCAGATCAGCTGGCCACGACCTGGTCTTGCCGGCCACGGTCCACGGTTTAATCAGTGCCCGACTGGACCGCATGGATCATGTCACCAAACAGATCCTGCAGGAGGCGGCGGTCATCGGCCGGGTCTTTTGCGAAGAGATCCTGGCCGCAGCCACCGTCATTGACCAGACACCGGGACCTTACCTGCAACGATTGCGGGACCAGGGGATCCTGACGGTGGAGGCCACCCACCCCGACATGATCTATTCCTTCCGCCATGCCATCTTCCAGGAAACCGTCTACAAGGGGTTATTGAAGAAAAAACGCCGCGCTATCCATGAGCGGGTCGGCCTGGCCTTGGAGGGGTTCTTTCAGGCCAGGTCCTTGGAAGCCTGGGAGGTGCTGGCCTTCCATTTCCTCCGGGGCCAATCGGTGGATAAAGCGGTGACCTACCTGATGCGCTCCGGTGAAAGAAGCCTGAAGAAATATGCCCTGGAAGGTGCCCAACAGAACTATCGGGAAGCCTTTCACCTGCTCACCCACCGTCGCCAGCGATCCTCGGAGGAGGATGCCGCCCTGGTGGACCTGGTGCTGAAGTGGTGCCTGGTCCTCTACTACCAGGGGCGTTTCGAAGAGATGCGCCGCCTCCTCTTAGATCATTTGACCGTGGCGACTTCTCTGGGCAAACCGGGAAAACTGGGGGAATACTATGCCTGGCTGGGACATGCCACCTTCTGGCATGGGAGCAACCTGGAGGATGCCTATCATTTTCTTCACCAAGCCCTTGCTCTGAGCGAAGAGGGCGGCGACCGACAGGTTCGCGCCTACGCCGTGGGGTTCCTGATTAAAACTTGCGCTGAGCTGGGTTATATGGCGGAGGCCAAGGCCATGGCGGCCCGCTGCCAGGCCAAGCTGGAGACCCTCCCGGACGATTATTTCCTCAAGATGATTTATTATTCCGGCATGGGTTACATCGGTTGGTTTACCGGTGATCGGGCCATGCTCCTGGAGGCCGGCCAAAGCATCCTCACCTATGGTCGGGAGACCGGCAGCGTCCGTTGCCAGCTGGTGGGCCTGCTGATCCTGGGCTTCTGGCATTTTCTCGGTCAGGAGACGGAGCCGGCCCTCCGGTGCGTTCAGGAGGTCATTGACCGGGGCGACCCCTACCACGCAGTCTTTGCCAGGCTGGTCATGGGCATGATGTTGGTGCAACTGCGGGAGCCCGACGCGGCCTTGGCCCACTTGCAGCAGGTCCTGGACTACAGCGAGGAACACGGCACCAAGTACATGAAGACGTTTGCCAATGTCTTCCGGGGGGTGGCCCTGGCCGCCCAAGGCCGGTTGGCGGCCGGTCTCCAGTGCCTGAAAACTTCCAATACGGAGTTCCAGCAGGCCCACCGCCAGGTCTTCTACGGCATGTCGGAAACCATCCTGGGAACGGTTTTTCTGATGCTCTATCAGCGGCGCGGCCCCCTGAACCTGTCCCTGCTCTGGGCCAACCGGGGGGTGATCCTGAGGAATTTCTTCGGCGCCGGACGCCAGGCCGAAGCGCACCTGGAAAGGGGCGCGGCCCTGGCCCAAGAATGTGGGGCCCGAGGCTTTTTGGGCCAACCCTACCTGCAGCTGGGGGTGCTCTGGAACGTCAGGGGCCGTTGGGACAGAGCCCAGAGGTATCTGGAAGAGGCCCTGAAGATCTTCCAGGAATGCGGTATGCTGTTATATGCCCGCCGGACCCAGGAGGTATTGGCGGAAGTGATTCAACCCCGCCGGGGGCGCTTCAGGAAGATGCTGGCCTGTCTGCACCTGGAACGGCGGAAATTCTGACACCGGGCCATTCCAGCCGACCAGCCGGGCCAGAGAGGTAACCGCCCCGGGGACCCCACAACCGCGAACTCCCCGATGGCTAGCAGCGCCGGCCTCTGCCCCTAAAGGAAATACCCATGCGGATTCTCTTGATTGCGCCGCAGCAGGAATACCCCTTCTTCACCCCCCAGTGGGCCCCGCGGCCGTCGTGGCTGCGCCTCCCTCAGATGTCCCTCCTGATCCTGCGGGCTTTGACCCCATCCCCGCACCAGGTGACCATCGTAGAGGAAGAAAAGGAAGCCATTCCGTGGGGAGAAAAATGGGACCTGGTGGGCCTGACGGTGATGACCGCCACCGCCCCCCGGGCCTATGGGATAGCACAGAGGTTCCGGGAGGGCGGGGCCAAAGTCATCCTGGGCGGTATCCATCCCACCGTCCTGCCCGAAGAAGCCCAAGGCTATGCTGATGCTATCTTGGTGGGAGAGGCCGAACCTTTCTGGGAACAGATCGTGGCCGAGGCAGCCCGCGGGGCCCTGCAGCCCCGGTACGGCGGCAGGAGCGACTCCGATCAGGCCCTCCAGGTGCCCGTGGTGCAATACGGCCACGACCATCAGGCGGGGCCGGTCCTCTGCCCGGTCATTACCAGCCGGGGTTGCCCGTATCATTGTGAGTTCTGTTCCGTCTCCCAGATGTACGGCAGCCGGGTACGCCATGTGGCCATCAATCGGGTGCTGGAGCAAATCAAGCAAATCCCCGGGGGTTACGTGGCCTTCCTGGACGATAACCTCACCACCGACCGGGACTATGCTCTGGAGCTTTTTCAGGCCCTAGCAAAGCTGCACCTGCACTTCATCGCTCAGGTACCGTTGCGCTTTATTCTGGACGAGGATCTCTTCGCCCAAGCAGTGGCCGCTGGCCTGAAAGGCATCCTGGTGGGGTTTGAAAGTCTCGCTCCCCAGAGCTTGGGTCGCCTCCGCAAGGCCGTGCCCGTCACCGCCGCCGCCGACGCGGTCAAACGGGCCCGTCAGGCCAAGGTCCTGCTCAACGCCAGCTTTATTTTCGGGCTGGAAGAGCATGACCGCACCATCTTCGCTGAGACCCTGGACTTTATCCTCCGGCACCAGATCCCTTCTATCACCGCCTATGTTCTCACCCCTTACCCTGGCACCGTCATCTTTGACCGCTTGGCCGCCGCCGGGCGACTCCTCCACCGAGAGTGGGCTTTCTATGACCATGTGACGCCGGTCTTCCAACCCTTGGGCATGAGCCTGGAAGAGCTGGCGGCCGGCTACCTGCAGTTCCGGAACGCCCTCTTCAGCTACCGGGGCATTGCCCGCCGGTTCCCGGGGGGCTTGGCCGTGAGCGCCTGGGCCTACCTGCAGCTCAACCTGGCCTTCCGACGGACCGCCCGAGGCTTGGGGGAACACTATCAGGCCTACTTCCGTTGGCTGGCGCGCCGGCCTGCTGAAGCATGAAGGCCACCCCTGTTGTTCCCCACCCAACTGACTGGGTTTGCGTGCCTGGCGTTGCCGTTGTTGCTGCAACAAGCCTCTTGTTCGAGGGCCAGTGGTCTGCTAAGCTCCCTATCAGGGTGTTGAAAAAGGGTTCGTAGGGGAGGGGGCCAGGGGGCACAGCCCCCTGCCCCCTCCCCCAACCCCGGCAGCAGCTTTTGGCTGCGCC
>FWPV01008596.1_pt1 | contig 17771 bp, 15 predicted proteins | sample 2228371 | NCBI WGS metagenome assembly FWPV01 (sample SAMEA103939776, study PRJEB20133) | metagenome | reverse complement strand
AAGATGGACTTAAAGAAGGGGAAGTTTTCACTATAAATGCGTGGTTGGATAGTAAAACCCAAATTCCGATTATAGTGAGAACCGTATATGGTGATTTAAGGTATTCTGTTGACAACTTCGCGGTGATAAATATCGATGAGGATGCAGTTATCCCTGAGCAATCGGGATTTTCAGGTGTATATCCCAATCCTTTCAATGAACAAACCACGATTTATTACAAAGTTGCTGTAGCAGGGTTGGTGGAGATTGGACTTTATGATTTAACCGGTCGTCGAATCAAAGTTTTGGATTATGTCTATAGACCTATAGGTAGTTGGAGGTGTGCTTTAACCTCCGATGGACTTTCATCAGGCACATATATTTTACGATTAACGACTACTAACAAAATATGTAATCAAAAAGTTGTATTGATGAGATAGTTAAAGTTGAAATATAATATGAAGCCCCGACCTACAAACAGGTCGGGGCTTTTCTTTTAATAAATATGTGAAAAATATTTTTATCCCCCTAAATATACGGCTTTTATCTGGGTATTTTGACTAAGAAAAGATGAGGTTCCTTCTAAAATTATGCGTCCAGTTTCCAGACAATACCCTCGATTAGCCACTTTAAGCGCGGCTCGGGCGTTTTGTTCAACTAAAAGAATAGAACGACCTTCCTGTGATAATTGGTCTATTATTTTAAATATACGGGCTGTAAAAATCGGTGATAGCCCCAGGGAAGGTTCATCGAGAAGTAATAAGCGTGGTTTCGCCATTAAACCCCGGGCTATGGCTAACATTTGCTGTTCACCACCTGAAAGAGTGCCCCCGGTTTGGTTTTGTCTTTCCCTTAAGATGGGAAATATCTCCATAACTCGGTTCAGTTCCTCTTCTATTTCGTCTTTATTTGTGCGGGAGTAAGCGCCCATCAGGAGGTTTTCCCGCACAGATAGACGAGGGAAAATATGGCGTCCTTCTGGAACTTGAATAATTCCTAGTTTAACTCTTTCTACTGGGGTTAGTCTTTCAATATGTTCATTTTCAAATAAGATTTCACCACTTGCTACGGCAAGCCCACAAAGCGCCATTAAGGTAGATGATTTACCAGCACCATTCGCTCCAATAATGGTTACAACCTCTCCTTGTCCAACAGTGAAGTTTATATTATCAACCGCTATAACCCCACCATACCTGACGGTTAAGTTACGAACCTCAAGTAAATTATTATTTGGCTTATTCATAGCGAATGGCTTCCACCGGATCTAATTTTCCTGCCCGATGTGCAGGATAAACGGTTGCCAGTAAAGTTAATCCCATCGCCACAATACCTATCACTATAAAATCCAATACTTGCATCCTAATGGGAAGCGAATTTAAAAAATAAACATCCCCCGGTAGAGAAAAAAATTTGTAAGTTTGTTGCGCCCAGCAAAGTGCTCCACCGATTATCACTCCACCGATAGTTCCGAAGATTCCGATAGTAAGTCCTTCATACATAAATATTTTAGCGATATCTTTGCGCGTAGCTCCAATGGCTTTTAAAATTCCAATCTCCCGACGCTTTTCAAGCACCATCATAATTTGGCTGGATATAATATTAAAAGCCGCAACTAATATAATAAGGGATAATAAGATAGTATATAACCATTTCTCTATTTTCATCCACCTAAAAAGAGTTCGATGCATATCGGTCCAGGTGCGTGGATAAAATGGATAGTGAAGTTTTTCCTCAATAAGGCGAGCGACTGATTCGGCTCGTTCAAATTTATTAAGTTTAATTTCAATGCCAGTTACTTGGTTCTTTAATTCGAATAGTTGTTGCGCATCATTCAATGATATATAGACGAACGCATCGTCATATTCATATATACCGGTTTCAAATATTCCCTTAACAATAAATCTCTTCAGAATAGGAGTGGAAAGGAAACTTGTCATACCTGCAGGGCTAAATAAAATCACCGTATCCCCGAGTGCAGCACCTAATCTAAAAGAAAGTTGTCTCCCCAATACTATACCCGTATATGCGAATGTTGGAGGGGGTGTATCGATATTTTCATCGGGAGATTTTTCTACCTTTAAGTTATCCAGATTTAGGTCGCCTGCCACAATAGTTTTAGGTAGGTCCGAAACTGATGCCACGGTTTTTAAATCTATGCCTTTTATTATTGAACCTTCTATTTGATTATTGAATTTTAACATCCCTTTTCCCTGAATAAACGGGGATATTCCTATTATGTGAGGTATATCCTTCAGAGAGTCCATAACTGACTGCCAGCCGTTCATAGGGATTTCGTGAAACATAGTAAGGCGGATATGGGCATCCGCACCTATAATACGATTGCGAACCTCTGTTTCAAATCCATTCATTACTGACATAGTGATTATAAGAGCTGCTACGCCTATTGTTATGCCAACTGTAGAGATATAGGTTATAAGTGATATAAAACCGGTGCGGCGTTTCGAACGAAGATATCTTTGGGCTATGTAAAAGCGATAATTCATACTAAATGAACCTTCACAAAGGTTCTATTGATTGCGTGGTTTTAGGATGGGAAAAAGGATGACATCGCGTATGGATGAGGCTCCAGTCAAAAGCATCGCCAGTCGGTCAACTCCTAAACCTAATCCTGCAGTAGGGGGCATACCCAGTTCTAATGCTGATAGGAAATCTTCGTCAATAGGAGGCATTTCTTCATCACCTTCAGCCCGACGGCGCGCCTGTTCTTCAAAACGATGACGCTGGTCGATGGGGTCATTGAGTTCGCTAAATGCGTTCACCAATTCTAAACCCCCGACAAATAGTTCAAATCTCTCAACTAAGCCGTTAACTGAGCGGTGCCGTTTTGCAAGTGGCGATAATTCAATAGGATAGTCAAAGACAAATGTTGGATTTATGAGTTCGGGCTGGATTTTTTCGGAAAAAATAGCATCTATAACCTGACCTGCGGACCAATTGGATTCAACCGTTATACCTACGTTTTGCGCTTCGGTTAATAATTCATCTCGGTTTCGATTTATTATATCAATCCCAACCTTATCTTTAATAATCTGGGGCATATATATCCGATTGAATGGGGGGGTAAAATCTATCATTTGGCCATCCCATTGGGTAGTAGGGCTGTTGTTAATGGAAATAGCAATCTTGTATAGTAACTCTTCAATTAGATTGGCGGCGAATTGATAATCTTCGTATGCAGCATAAGCCTCACACATAGTGAACTCGGGCGAGTGCATTCTGTCAATACCTTCATTCCTAAAATCCTTAGCAATTTCATAAACGCGAGGTATACCGCCTATGATAGCCCTTTTAAGATAAAGTTCGTCAGCAATGCGGAGGAAAAGGTCGCGGTTAAAGGTTTTATGGTGTGTAATAAATGGTCGAGCGTTCGCACCGCCATATATCGGTTGCAAGACAGGGGTTTCGACTTCGATGAAACCTTTAGAATCGAAGAAGTTGCGCAACTCTTTTACAATTAAACATCTTTTTAAAAGAATTTCGCGCGAATCGCGATTGAGGATTAAGTCAATAGGTCGGTGGCGATACCTTTCTTCTTTATCATCCCAACGATACCAAGTTTGTTCTCCTTTTTCTTTAGTTGCTGGCAGTGGACGCAACGATTTAGATAGAAGGGTAAAGTTATCTATATGTAGTGTTTTTTCATTAGTTTTGGTAAGGAAAAGATAACCTTCAGCACCGATAATATCACCAATATCAAGCAAAGTAAATAGTTCCCAGTTCAAATCACCGACTATATCCTTACGAAAGTATAATTGTAATTTACCGGTGTCGTCTTGGATGTGGGTGAACGCGGCTTTACCCATAAGGCGAATTGAGGTAAGTCTACCAGCAATGGAAACACGCTCCTTTGATTCGCTTAAATCGTCAAATGTGGAAAGTAGTGAAACAATGTTATGAGTTCGTTTATAAACATTTGGATACGGATTAAAGCCTAATTCATAGATTTTCTGAAGTTTATCTCGTCGGGCGCGCATTACCCGGTCAAGTTCTTCATAGACATCGCTACTATGTACTGGAGTGTGGTTCATATAAGTTTGATTTATATTTTTATTCAGTTATACCTTCGGAAGATAATTTAAAAATCCGAACCTTTGGTAAAGGTGGAAAGGAAGGAAGCGCTTTTTGATTTACTGTAAGATTCATCGCGGGTGCATTCCCTAAGGTCATACGAATGTTAATCGGTAGAGTCAACTGTTCGCTTCCACCGGGTAGAATATTTTTTTCGAACAAGATATTTTCACCGAATTCTATCTTAACATAACAAGTATCCGTTGCGGACATTAGTAAATTCATTGTTTGAGGAGGTTCACTAACTCTATTTAGTTCAGAATCAATTGAGGTGGAGTTTACGGTTGATTTTATATCTATGGGTTTGCCATTATTGTTTTGAGTTAAAGTAGTATCTTCAAGAACATCATCAATGAACGGTATTTTAGGTTCTTGGGTTAAGTAATAGAATATTAAAAGTGCAGAAAGAATACCTAAAATAATATAAAAAACTAAGGCTTTATTTTTCTCAAACCAAGATGCACCCGGGACCGATTTGTATTTCGTATATTCAGATTTTTCAGTGATTTCTTCTTCAATGGAAAACTGTGGTTTTTCTGGGGCTACCGCCATTACTACACTGCTGAATAAATCGTCTAATCGATTGGATATTTTCTCTAATGGTATACCCACTGCAGTAGCATAGGCTTTTATAAATGCCTTCACATAAGTCGGTGGTAAAAAGTTCCAACGACCTTCCTCAAGATTCTCTAAAAAGCGAACATTAATTTTTGTAATAACATAAACTTGTTCTAAGGTCATCTGTTGAAATTCGCGCGCGGTTTTTAATTCTTGACCTATTTGTCGTCTTACTTCAGGTGTGCCTATTTCTGGATAATGTGTTCGCTTAGTAGGATAGGGGGTAGGTTCTTTCTCGTTTAAAGCCATTTATACTCTCACCAGTTTATTATTATTTTTAAAGTATTTAAACATTTACATTTTTTAAAAATCGTTCCATTTCTGGGAGTCCACCTTGCATAATTAAATAACCGTCAATAGGTTCTCGCTCCGTTATCTCGCCGGCATAAGGTGTAAGCATCATCTTATTAACTTGTTCACGGTCATGGGTATGACCCAACACCCAACCGAGTTTTACATAAGCGGTTTCAGGGGTTAGATTTGCGCCGGGAACCACCCCCAATTCCATTATATCTCTTCCAGTATCATAAACATACATTTGCACATAACCCCATAATGTTTCAACTGTCATAAATATATGGACACCGCTTGAACAGGCGCGTTTAAGGGCAGGATAAAGTGGCTTATTAACATGGCCAAGCCCAGTTCCAGCAATAATTATCCCTTTATACCCGTTGTCAGTGAGTGAATCTATTATATCAGGTTTCATATTAGGATAGTAATAGACAATAGAGACCCGTTCGTCAAAGACTGTATCCAATTCCACAGGTCTTGATATATCGCGGCGACGATAATTATTATGGATATAGTGTATCTGACCATTAGCGACACGCGCTAAAGGAGTATCGCCAATAGTGCGGAAGGTTGAGCGATAACTGGAGTGCATTTTTCTAACCCGTGTGCCTCTATGTAATAAAGCATACTCGTCGGAGGTTGGACCAAACATACACACCATAACTTCAGCGATATCGCAATGTGCGGCTGAATAAGTTGCATTAATCAAATTTAATGCTGCATCAGAAGATGGACGGTCTGAAGATCTCTGTGAACCCACCATTATTATAGGAACCGGTGTTGAGCGCACCATAAACGATAGCGCTGCTGCGGTATAGTGCATTGTATCAGTTCCATGACCAATTACTATACCATTTGCACCCTCTTCAATCTCAGATTTTATAGCATTTGCTGTTCCAATCCAATGCTCAGGGGTGATATTTTCGCTAAAAACGCCGTATAATTTCCGTGTTTTTAAATTGCATATATCCGCTAACTCAGGAACAGCACCATATAACTCGCCCGGTGAGAAAGCAGGGATTACCGCACCTGTCCGATAATCAAGCCTACTTGCTATAGTCCCTCCAGTTCCAAGTAAAGTAACTTTGGGTTTGGAGGGGTCAAAAGGGAACTCCTTTTCGGGGATCTTATAATGTGCTTCGCGAAAGCCCCGTTCAGTTATATTTTCAATTGTATCTACTTCCAATCCTATATTGTAACCATTTGATAATTTTAGCACTAAATGGCGGTCATCCGCAGTTTCACTTCGTGGTAGGATTATACCAGAAAATTCCCCACTATTTGTCTTTATAACCACATCACTCCAGACTCGAACCCCGAAGTTCTTTAGGGTTGATAATGCAGCGCCGCGATAGCCTTTATATATATCATTATTCATTAACTATGAAGTTTTGAGATTTGGAATTTTAATAATTTAAAATTTAATTGTTAATAAGTATAAATAAATTCGCACTTAATTGCAAGTAAAGTGCGAGTGTCAGTTGCTTTTTAATAGTAAATTAATTAAGATATCTAATAAAATGTAAAATTATCGTTTATACAATGATATTTAATCAAAAAATCAAAGAGGTGGTTCATAAGGGCATTGGACTTTGCGTAGGGCTTGATCCGGTGATAGAAAAGATGCCCAATAAATTTCATACAGCCCACAAACCACTATTGGAATTTAATCTTGATATAATTGAAGCCACTTTAGATTTTGCCGTGGCGTATAAACCTAATTTGGCGTTTTATGAAGTCTATGGGGCGGAAGGGTGGATTCAATTAGAAGAGACTATTAAAGCCATTCCCAAGAACAAATTGATCATCGCGGATGGTAAGCGCGGTGATATTGGGAATACAGCAAAATCATACGCTCAGGCTTTATTTAAAAGGCTTGAAGCGGATGCTGCTACCGTGAATCCATATCTCGGGTATGATTCACTTGAGCCTTTTATTGAAGATGCTGAAAAAGGTATCTTTATTTTAGCGGTTACCTCAAATCCCGGTGGAGCAGATATTCAAAATTTAGAGTCAAATGGGAAACCTATTTTCTTATATGTTATAGATTTAGCCATTAGATTAAACCAAAATAGGAATGTAGGGTTAGTAGTAGGCGCAACTAAACCGGAAGCATTATCGACCGTGCTACATAAAGCATCAGACTTACCATTATTAATACCGGGAATTGGCGAGCAGGGCGGTGAAATCAGGATTTTAAAAAGCATATTGAAAGGTTATAACACTCCGGTGCTGGTTAATGTTTCCAGAAGTGTAATTTATGCCTCAAGGAGTACCGACTATAAAGAGGCGACTAAAATTGCTGCTGAAAAACTAACCGCTCAATTATATGAATAATGGGTATTTTAATCTATTAATAATACTGAATGAAATCTATATTTAATTAATAAAATTTAACAATTAACTACGACGCTTTGGCGTTAGAAAGGAGTAAAAACAACTATGACCAGTGCTGAAGTTGAAAAGTTATTACGCGAATCGGGTGCCTTTATGCAAGGACATTTTCTATACGCGAGTAAACTACACGGTCCTGTATATATCGAAAAGTTCAGGCTTCTTGAGAATCCCACCTTAACATCTAAAATATGCGCTGAATTAATTTCAAGGGTTCCTACTAATAAACCAAAAATAGTTATAGGTCCATTGACCGGTGGGGCTTTGATAGCGTTCGAAGTGGCTCGCCAAATTGGTAGTTTAGCCTACTTTACCGAAAAGATTGATGGTAGGAACGAATTAAGGCGGGGTTTTCGTATCGAGCCGGGAGAGGAGGTTTGGATTACGGAGGATGTGGTCAATTTAGGTGGTTCGATAAGCGATGTTGTGCGTTGTGTTGAACAGGCAGGTGGAAAAGTTACTGCAGCATTGATATTAATTGACCGCAGTAAAGGTAGGGTTACTTTTGATTTTCCTTTTATACCACTGCTTCAAATTACGAATTTAGTTGAATATAAACCTGAAGAGTGCCCTCTTTGTAAGCAAGGTATACCTTTAATAGCCCCAGGTGGACGAAAAACCGATACAACTCCAAATAGGTGATTTATGGCAATTTCGAAATCCGCAATTATTCATAACACTGCAATTGTAAATCCCCAAGCGGAAATCGCTGACAATGTGCGTATAGGTCCTTTTACAATCGTTGAATCAGATGTTTATATTCAAAAGGGTTGCAATATAGCATCAAATGTTCTTATTGCTTCAGGGGTTAGATTGGGTGCTGATTGTAAAGTTGCCAACGGTGCTGTAATTGGAACCCCGCCTCAAGATTTAAAATATCGTGGTGAAGCAAGTGAAGTAATAATAGGCGACCGCACGGTGATTAGGGAATATTGCACCATAAATAGAGGGACTGCTCATGGTCATCGATTAACCAAAGTAGGTGAAGACTGTTTTATAATGGCTTATTGTCATATCGCCCACGATTGTTCGATTGGTAATAATGTAATTTTAGCAAATTGCGTGCAACTGGCTGGTCATATTGAAATAGGGGATTGGGTTAATATCGGCGGAATGACGGCAGTTCATCAATTTTGTAAAATAGGAAAACACGCTTTCTTAGGTGGTATGTTGAGAGTAACACAGGATGTTCCACCTTATATTCTGACCGCTGGTGAACCGGCAGCGTATTACGGACCCAATAGAATAGGTTTAAAAAGGCGCGGTTTTAGCGATGAACAAATTAACACTATTAAACGAGCATATCACTATATATATCGTGAGAGTTTAAGCCGAAAAGAAGCAATTGAAAAGATAAAATCTATGTTAGAGTTGACAGTGGAAGTTCGTGACATTCTCGATTTTCTTGAAAAATCTAATCGGGGTATTATTGGGTTAGGAGTTGTTGAAAATACGGTTGATTGGTGATTCAACAGCAAAGCCCGGCTGGTTCCAAATGGCGACAGATAATATGCTTGCTGAAGAGATGCCCTCCAAACCTTATGATGCGGTATTGCGTTTTTACCAATGGAACCCACCTGCTATATCACTAGGATTTCACCAATCCATTAATATTGTGAAATATGAAGAATGCGCAAGAATTGGTTGGGATGTAGTAAGAAGACCTACAGGTGGAAGGGCTTTATTGCATAATGCAGACTTAAGTTATGCTGTTGTATTTAAAGTAAAAGATGATAAAATATCAACTTTAAAAAGTGTATATAATGAGATAGGATGTGTGATTAGTTCGGCGCTTGGCTCTTTAAATGTTAATGTGGATAAAGATATAAAGAATAGCGAAAAAGTTAAGTTGAAACCTCATAATAACTTATGTTTAAGGACACGCACCCGCAGTGAGATAACTGTTAACAAACGGAAAATCGTCGGCAATGCCCAAAGGTTATATCCGAATGCGGTTCTCCAGCACGGTTCTATCACCTTAAGCGGTGATGTGGCTGACATCGCTAAAGTTATTGATTATGGCTTTGCAGATTTCAATATCATAGTCAAGGAGTTGCGTAGTTCGGCTATCGCTTTAAACGAGGCTGCGGATAGAGAGGTATCTTTTAATGAATTATATAATGTCTTTAAGAAAACTTTTGTGGAATTTTTCAATTGTGAAGTTCTTGATGATGAATTGACACCTTCAGAAATAGATAAAATTAATAATATGCGAGGTATGTTTGATATATTTTCGATAAGTGATGGTTTTAATAAAAATTTTAAAGGTTTATAAATGCGGCGATTAGCCATATTTGGTTCGACTGGTTCTATCGGTAAGCAAACTCTGGGGGTAGTTAGAAAATTAAATGAGTTTGAAATAACTGCGCTAACTGCCGGCAAGAACTGGGAGTTATTGGTCGCTCAGGCTAAAGAATGGAAACCTAAATGGATAGCCATAAAAAATGAGGAATGTTATAAAGATGTAAAAGATGCTTTATTTGGGGTTGTAAAATGTAAAATATTAACTGGCGATTTAGCCGGGGCAGAAATAGCCTGTGATGCTGAGTATGATTTAGCGTTGAATGGTTTAGTAGGGGTGAGCGGGCTTCTGCCCAGTTTTTATTGCTTAAATCGAGGGATTAACTTAGCGTTAGCGAATAAAGAATCATTGGTTTTAGCAGGAAAGTTGTTATTAGAAATTGCGCGGGAAAAGAGCGCTCAGATAATTCCAGTGGATTCAGAGCACAGCGCTATCTTTCAATGTTTGCATGGTGAACAAATCGAGTCGATTTATCGGATAATTTTAACTGCTTCAGGTGGTCCGTTTTTGAATAGAACTGCATCGGAAGTTTATGATGTAAAGCCCGAGGAAGCGTTAGCCCATCCGGTCTGGAAGATGGGACCCAAAATTACAATAGATTCAGCGACTTTGATGAATAAGGGATTTGAGGTTATTGAAGCCCATTGGCTCTTTGATATACCACCCTCAAAGATAGAGGTTTATATTCATCCTGTTTCAGTTGTGCATTCTATGGTTCAGTTTGTTGATGGTTCTATTAAGGCTCAATTAGGCAAGCCGGATATGCATTTACCAATCCAATTTGCATTGTCGTATCCTAAAAGATTGAAAGTTGAAGAAATTTATGATGACCCAGTTAATTGGCCAAAGTTGGATTTTTATCGAGTGGATATGGATAGGTTTAAGTGCTTGAGGTTGGCTTATAATGCTTTAGAAATTGGTGGTAGTGCCACTGCTGTATTAAACGGAGCCGATGAAGCAGCAGTGGAAAGTTTTCTATTGGGTAAATTAAAATTCGGTCTATTTCCTTACATCATTGAGTATATTTTTAAAGAGCATAAGATTAAGGATATTGTCTGTGTAGAAGATGCATTGGAAGCCGACCGTTGGGGTAGGGAGATGGTTAAAAACTTTGAATTTACAAAATAATGCGCGCAGTTTTAGGAATCGACGGGGGAGGAACCTCCACTCGTTGTATGGTTGCGGATGAAAATTTGAATATTCTTGGTTATGGTGTAGCGGGCTCTTCGAATTATCGTAAGATTAGCATAGAAAAAGTAAAGGAAAATTTAAGCGAGGCGATTACTCAATCCTTGAGACATTTGAGAAATGTTAAAATAGAAACGATTTGTTTAGGACTCGCTGGAGTTGATAGTGAAACGGATAAAAGTCGTATTTTAAACATTTTTCTCCAGATAATAAAAAAATTTAGAAATTCAAATAATAAATCACTTGTTTGGAATGTTAACCCTGATGATATTATTTTAACGAACGATGCAGTAATTGCACTTGCAGGGGGGATTGAAGAAAATATTGGAATAGTGGTTATAGTGGGAACAGGCGCGATTGTATATGGAAGAAATAAAGATGGTATGACCGCACGAGTGGATGGATGGGGATATTTATTAGGTGATAGAGGGAGCGCATATTATATTGCCATTAATGCGCTTAGGAAGATAATTAAAAATTATGATATTGAAAATACAACAGATGAATTGTATAATATTTTACTACGGCATTATAACATAAAATCGCTCTATGAATTGAAAGATGTTATTTACAATGATGCTTCGCCCGCAGAGAGAATCGCTTCATTTGCGATTATAGTTGATAGTATGGCTTCTAAAGGAGATGTTTTAGCACAGCGAATTATATTTAATGCTGGGAAAGAATTAATTAAATCAACTTTAGCCTTAAAAAAGATGCTATTTAAGTATCAGAGTAATGTGAAAGTTATTACATCTGGCAGTGTCTGGAAATCTTTAAGTGGTTTAAGGTCATTTTATATTGAGGGCTTAAGAAAGAAAACCAATAGTTTAATAGTTTGTGAACCTTTGAATGAACCGGTCTTTGGTGCTATAAAATTAGCCTTAAATAGGCTTCATAATAGAAATATATTCTTTAATTTAGTTTAGTAAAATAAAATATTTAAAACTACAACAAACTTGAATCGCATCGAATCACATATCAACACTTCATCGCCCGAGTTCCAAGCCAACAAGGCGGCGATGCAGGGTTTAGTTGAGGAATTACGCCGCAATTTAGAGATTATAAAGCGGGGAGGTCCTCCCCAGCATGTTGAACGCCATAAGAAGCGCGGTAAACTAACTGCTCGTGAACGCATCGAAGCACTTATAGACCCTGACACGCCCTTCTTGGAATTAAATGCCCTTGCTGCTTGGGGTATGTATGATAACGAAGCACCCTCAGCGGGAATCGTAACCGGGATTGGGGTAGTGCATGGAAGAGAAGTCGCTATTGTTTCAAATGACGCAACGGTTAAAGGGGGAACCTATTTCCCGATGACGATAAAGAAGCACATAAGACTTCAGGAAGTTGCGATAGATAACAATTTACCCTGTATATATTTAGTGGATTCAGGGGGAATATTTTTGCCAGAGCAAGCGGGAACTTTCCCCGATAAAGAGCATTTTGGCCGGATATTTTACAACCAAGCCATAATGTCGGCAATGGGTATTCCTCAAATATCTTGTGTAATGGGTTCTTGCACTGCAGGCGGTGCTTATGTGCCGGCTATGTCGGATGAAACTATTATTGTGAGGAGACAGGGAACTATATTTATTGGGGGACCGCCTTTAGTTAAAGCCGCTACTGGTGTGGAGGTAACACCAGAAGACCTCGGGGGTGCGGATGTCCACTGCCGAATCTCGGGCACAAGTGACTATTACGCGCTAAACGACCAAGACGCTATAAGGATTCTACGCAATATTATTGAAAACTTGAACCGCCCATCAAAATTTCCTTTAAAAAGAGAAGAACCCGAAGAACCATACTATGACCCAACAGAATTATATGGTGTTATACCCGCAGATATAAGAAAACCGTTCGATATTCGCGAGGTCATCGCTCGTATAGTGGATGGAAGCCGATTTAGCGAATTTAAAGAATTACACGCTACAACTTTAGTAACTGGTTTTGCGCGAATTATGGGTTATCCAGTTGGTATTGTGGCGAATAATGGCGTGTTATTTGGAGAATCGGGTCGTAAAGGAGCCCATTTTATTGAACTTTGTTGTATGCGAAAAATTCCATTGGTATTTTTGCAAAATATCACGGGTTTCATAGTAGGCAAAGAGTATGAACACGGAGGCATTGCGCGAGATGGAGCAAAAATGGTTCATGCGGTGGCTAATGCCCAAGTTCCCCGTTTTACAGTTATAGTTGGGGGTTCATACGGGGCGGGGAATTATGCGATGTGTGGAAGGGGATATTTACCTCGCTTATTATGGATGTGGCCCAATGCGCGTATCTCGGTTATGGGAGGTGAGCAAGCGGCGAGCGTATTGCTGCAAGTTAAGATGGAACAAAGAGCTGCCATGGGACAACCCCCTATGACTCCAGAAGAACAAGAGGAATTTAAGCGACCAATTCTTGAAAAATATGAACGAGAGGGTAGCCCTTACTATTCTACCGCCCGCTTATGGGATGATGGAATTATTGACCCTTTAGACACCAGAACTGCTTTAGCATTGGCTATATCAATGTCACTAAATAAACCGATAGAAGATTACAAAATGGGGATTTTTAGAATGTGATGAAAAGAAACACTTTTATTCTTATAGTTGTTGCATTGGCATTTCTAATAAGTTGTGCTAAACAACAACTTGTAACCAGTTATTATCTAATAGAATACGCACCAAACGCAGTAAACCCTAAATTAAAGTTAAAAGATCCGTTACCGTATCGCGTTCAGGTTATAAACTTCAAAATTCCGCGCTCATACGATTCTGTGCGGATAATAGCCCGATATTCAAGCCATAGGATTGATTATTATCGGTATTCGCTGTGGGCAGTCCGTCCTCAAGTGGCTATCGCTGACTTAATCGTTCAGCATATAAATACTTATAGACTCTTTCGTAATTGTCAAAGGGAATTTTTAGAGGAGCGCCCCGATTTTGAAATTACGGGAACTGTTGAACAGATAGAGTTATACGAAAGCGAGAAATACAATGCTGCACACCTTAAATTGAGGTATGATTTTTACGATTATAATTCTAAAGATGTTTTAGTATTCCATACTTGCGACCGCGAAGTTCCCATCCCTATTGGTAATATGAGTATCTTTGCTAAAGTAATCAGCGATATAATCCAAGAGGAAACCGAGATTTTCTTAGAGAAGATAATAACCCATTTGATACCAACCGAGGCTGATACTATTAAAGCCAATTAAAGTGTGTATTAATTAAAAATTATAAACTTACAATAAAAAAAGTTGGTTCAATTGTTTATTTATCTAATTTATACCGTTTATCAAATTATATAGCAAATATATGATTATGTTAAATAAAAGCATTATATATCTTATAGTATTTATTTATGTTTTTATTCCGAGACCGTCATATAGTCAAACTGGTTATGATACTTGGCTTTCAGGTTCGCCGATGGAGCAACTCTATAGAGAGGGATTGGATGACCAAAAGGGTATGGGGCGGATATTTGTTCCTGCGATAACTAATCCAAATAATGAACCCTTTTATGCGGTATTTAAGGATGGGGAACTGCTCGGTGAAGCAATGATGGGGTCAAGTTTCTTTGTATTGCCTGGTAGATATACAATAGTTTTAGGCAGTGGAACCCAAGACCAGCGCATTATCAAAGAGATAGAGATTCAGCGCGAAGAGAATGTAATTATCGAACCTGATTGGTGTGCGTTAACTATTGAAGTGATAGATGAAGCGCGAGACTATTTTAAACAAGATTTACAAGTTTTCAGGGTTTCAACTGCGGAATCTTATGGTATAGTGCCTGCGATAAGTCCCGAATTAGGTGAACAGATGCAAACTCTACTTTTACCACCGGGACTATATAAAATTGTTAAACGGGGGCGTGATTTTAACACTTTTGTCAATTTTGCTACTGTGCTTCTTGAATCAGGCACTTATACGCCTTTCACTTTAGTTATAGATAGTCAAAGCGGAAATTTCATAGGCGCTGGTATTCTAACACAAGCCAAAGAATTGCGCCATATTAAACATTTGAGAGTCTATGCGGCTATACACGGTATTGTAGATATAAATTCTGATAACAGAACTACCCGCCAAACACGCACCTATTTATCAATCATTACCCAATTAGAAAATCGATTATTATATGACCGATTTCCGCACTATTACTTGTCAAACAATTTAGTGGATTTTGGCACTCAGAAGCAGCATAAAACCAAATTCACAATAAATCCCCATCTTTTACAATTTAAGAATACTTATATCTATTATTTACTTAATTGGTTAGGTGGTTATGGGCGTTTTGATTTAACAACCCAATTCCTACCCACCACAGTCCTATATAAAGACCCAGTTAATATCCTCTTACAAGATGCGAATGGGAACATTGTTGAACGCAAGGAAGGTATAACCGAACTCAGAATTGCCCCAGCATTTTATCCGCTTGAACTTAAAGAAGGAATAGGTTTAAATTTAACGCCTTTTAGGACATTCAATGCCAGAGTTAGCATTAGAACCGGCTTCGGTTTCAGACAGAACTATAATAAGGATGTTTATCAACCGACAAGGGTGGATACTGTTTTCAGCCGAACTCTCGATAGTCATCAGCGTGGGCTTGAATCATCGATAGTGTCTTATCTCAATGTATTTCAAAATTTAGGTTTCACAACCGAGTTGGATATTTTATTTCCAATTGGTGAAACTAACGAACCTGTGGTGGATGTGGTTAATTTTATAAGTCTTGCGGTAACTAAAAATGTCACCCTTGAACATACTTTAAGGCTTAAGCATGATATAAACTCATATAGATATAATATACTGGAGCAAAAGATACTTCTTAGATTAAGTTATTATTTCTTATAATTTATTTATGGCTTGGTTAAAGAGAAAAGAAACCTTATCATCTTTTAAGGTAGAGAATTCAACAATAAAAATCTGTGTGTCCTTAAAGGGTGGGGGACCGCCGCGCATCTTGGATGGTTTAATGAAGGTAGTTCAAAGTTGGCAAAGTAATAAAGTAATTATTGACCTATCGGAAGTAGAGGAAATTGACAGTTTAGGGGTTTCATTACTATCTGAATTGTTGGTGCAGGCACATCTCATTGGTAAGGATATAGATTTTATCAATGCTTCACCTTTGGTGGAGCGCAATATTTCAGCATATTTCTATCCAGCCCCAGAAATAAGATTAAGTAAAGAAAAGGTAAAACGAACTGAGAAATTAGGGAGTGGTTTTATTCAATTATTAGATGCGTGTGGGGAATTTTTATACCTTGTTTCTGAAACATTATATTGGACTGTGGTGGCTTTATGGCGTGGTGATGGGCATAGAAAAGGTGCTATTTCAGCTCAAGCATTAGCGATAGGTGTTGGCGCCCTTCCGATAGTTGGAACTATATCCTTTTTGATAGGTATTGTTTTAGTGCTTCAATCAGCGGGTATTTTAAAGCAATTCGGTGCTAATATTTTTATCGCTGATGGTTTAGTAGTAGCAATGTTTGCTGAAATGGGACCTTTGATGACAGCAATTTTACTGGCTGGTCGAAGTGGGGCAGCAATTGCGGCGGAAATTGCTACGATGACTGTTACTGAGGAAATAGATGCCCTACGAACGATGGCTTTAAATCCAATTCGCTTTGTTATTGTTCCTAAAGTGTGGGGTATCTCGCTCACTACACCTTTATTATCGATTGTTGCTTCAGTAATTGGGGTCTTTGGTGGCTTTTTAGTAGCGGTGGCGACGATGGATTTATCACCCCAGTCATTTTTACATCAGGCAACTAATGCGTTAGTATTTAAGGATATGCTGAGTGGGTTCGTAAAAAGTTTGGTTTTTGCCTTTTTGATAGTGGTTCTAGCGGCTTTCTATGGATTAAGAGTTAAAGGTGGACCAGAAGGTGTTGGTAGAGCAACGACCTCCGCAGTGGTTGCGGCAATTTTCGCGGTAATAGTAGCAGATGCGGCAATAGGTCTTATGTTTTACTTATAATTCTTCTCTAATAGTTCCACCAGCCTCTTTTATTCTTTGAATTCGTTCACTTAATAGTTTTTCTATCAAGTTCAAGTCCTCTTCATCTATTTTCCAACCTGCACCACCGATATTTTCCTTTACTTGCTGTGGATTTCGCCCACCAACGATAGCACTTGTAATAACATCTATCCTTAACACCCAAGCCAGCGCCAGTTGACCAGCGGTTTTTCCATATTTTTTGGCTATTTTGCTAAGTTCATTTGCTAAACGGAGATTTTCTGATAGATTTGGTTCATTAAATTCTATAGACCGATTACGCCAATCAGTTTTGGCTAAACGGGATATGTCGAACTTTCCCGTTAATAATCCACATTGTAAAGGGCTGTACGCTAATATCCCAATTTTATTATTTTTACAATAATCAAATACTTCACTTTCTATAGCACGGCGAAGCATACTGTAAGGTGGTTGGAGCGAAGTTATAGGATGTAGTTTTCGGACTCGCTCCATTTGTGTTATATTAAAATTAGATACCCCGCCATAACGAACTTTGCCTTCCTCAATTAATCTATTAATTTCGTCCCATCCTTCTTCTAAGTGTTCTTCATCATCGGGCCAATGTATTTGATATAAATCTATATAATCAGTTTTTAAGCGTTTAAGGCTATTCTCGCACTCTTTTCTAACGCTCTCGCTTTTTAGACAACCTGTGATTTTGCCTTTATCATCCCAAATTAACGAACATTTTGTGGCGATGATTACTTTACTGCGTTTTCCTTCAACCGCTTTAGCGACCAACTCTTCACTATGTCCAAGCCCATAGACCGCTGCGGTATCAATCCAGTTTATCCCTAAGTCGATAGCCATATGTATTGCTGAAATGGCTTCTTTATCATCTTGGGGTCCCCAACCAAACGCCCAATTTTCACCACCTATAGCCCAAGCACCAAAACCGATTTCT
>FWPV01008595.1_pt1 | contig 17774 bp, 19 predicted proteins | sample 2228371 | NCBI WGS metagenome assembly FWPV01 (sample SAMEA103939776, study PRJEB20133) | metagenome | reverse complement strand
TTTATCACTGTTGCGTTCTCCATCGAGGGGTGATATTCGAGTTCTGCCGGGGGCGCTAAATTTTTATCAAGGTTGCCGACCCCATCGAGGGGTGATATTCGAGTTCCCCCGCAGGCGCTAAATTTTTATCAAGGTTGCCGACCCCATCGAGGGGTGATATTCGCTTCCCTTCAAAAAAGATATATAATTTCTAGCGGGCGGGATCAAAGGAGACCATCTTCCCGGTCTGGACAGATTGAACAGAAAAAGCATCAAGCTGCAAACAATCATCATCCATTCATCAAGAAAGGAGATCGTTCAGATGAGAGACCGTCGTGATGTGTTTTATGAGAAACCGGGAACGGTGTCAGAACGCACTTGTATGGTCTGTGGCACAAAATGTCTGTCAGAATAAACTCCGCCTTCTCTTCCAGCCTTTCTACGGTAACGTATTACCGGCTGCCAGATAAATCTCGTACCACTCTTCACGGCTGAGGTTCACCTCAGCCGCTTTTACACTGTCTTTCAGTCGCTGAAGATTGGTCGTGCCGATGACCGGCTGCATTTTGGCAGGATGACGGAGCAGCCACGCAATGGCGATGGTTGTGTTCGACACGCCATACCGGGCAGCAATTTCGTTCATTTTAGCGTTAAGCACAGGGAACTTTTCGTTGCCCACGAAAACTCCTTCAAAAAAACCATATAAAAACGGCGACCAGGGCTGAATCGTGATGTTGTGCAGGCGGCAATAATCCAGGATGCTGCCATCACGGTCATAAGCCGCTGGCACATCCATATTCACATGCATGCCATTTGAAATCATGAAAGCATGCATGATACTCAACTGCAATTGATTGGCTACAATCGGCTGCTTGACATACTTTTTCAACAGCTCGATCTGCATTGGTTTGTGGTTGGAAACCCCAAAATACTTTACCTTACCTTTGGACTGTAAAATTTCGAAAGCCTCCGCTACTTCTTCAGGTTCTACCAGGGCATCCGGCCGGTGCAGCAACAACACATCCAGATAGTCGGTGCGCAATCGCTTGAGACTGCCATCTACTGCATGGAGGATATGTTCTTTGGAAAAATCATAACGCCCGTCGCGGATACCGCATTTGGATTGTAAGACAATCTTTTCACGCACCTCAGTATTCATGTGAATTGCCTGAGCAAAAATTTCTTCGCAGGCACCTCCGCCGTAAATATCGGCATGATCAAAAAAGTTTGCGCCCAGTTCCAAAGCCGTTTGGATAAACTGCTCGGCTTGTTTGGGCTGCAATTGATTGATCCGCATACAGCCGACAGCCACCACCGGCACTTCCAGTTCACTCGAACCCAATTTGATTTTTCGCATTTTTCACCTCCTCAGGATTGGTCATGGAAAGCATTGATCCGACATAAAGATTACTAAAAAATCCACCATATCTACCAGTACAATAACGCGTCTCATTCATCCTCATTGGAATACCACTTATTTGGATTTTATACCGACTTATAATAGCACGAAGCATGAACGCTGGTTTCATTATTAGTTCAATCTTCGTCCAGCATCAGCCTACCAAAATCCACACAAATATATGACTTGTAGATCGCCTCTCGTTTCAATTCCTGCACATCCCCCTCGCGTGTTACCAGAACATTGACAGCAAAATGAGTATGCACATCACAACCCATGCGCCGATCGAAATCGAAGAGGTACACCACATACCCCGCCTCGGATTCTTCAACGTGCGTTTCTTCGATGACTTTCACCAGATAATCCTCATTCGCATTCGGATCAATGGAAAAATCAGCCGTTAACGATGTGACCGCCATCGCATAACTCAGGGCTTCCTCGGCTGAGTCGATGGGCGCAAAAATCTCACGAAATTCAGATCGTTTGATGATCAGGCGATTTCCGTCCTCCTGAAAGACAACCAGGCTGCGATATCTCGTGTCCAGTCCTTGCGGCTGACGAAAATAACCCGGATTTGGGGGGGTCTCCCCTCGATGAACACATTCCCCAATCGGGTAGGGCGGCTGCAATCCACCTGCGTAAAAGAAGGGCACGCCAATTTCATCACAGCCCAGTCTGATCAGTTCTGCACAATTTTCTTGCAACACACCCATACAGCCTGTTTTCGCCAATCTTTCCACACCAATCGACCAGTCCACAGGTGGATAATCAATTACCTTCACCTTCGGCGCGGGAGTGGAATTGAAGAACGGCTGACAGCCGGCTAGAAAAAGCAGCAGAATCACCCGGATCAGAAAATATTTGAGCATGGTTTTGATGGGGAAATACCGAAAGAGGATTTATCTAATCATATCATATTGACATACACAGAATCTACCGATCATGTTCATCCGCTAAAACCCTTCTTAAAACCACCCCTTCTTAGGGTGGCTAACCCTTCACATAAGAAAGCTTTTCACAAATCAGCCCGTCCCTCACCCGATACACATCCACGCCACGCACATGCCCACTGATCCCCAGCTTATCCACCCAGACATAGTTCCAGCGCATCACACACCGTTCACCCATGCCAAAAATCTCCTCCACTTCAATGTGTGCATGAGGAGATTGTTTGAAAAAGTCCTCCCAGAAGCGGCGCACAGCATCCTGCCCCCGATAAGCGCTGCCATCCGGCGGGGGAGTCGTATTCTCAAACAGACAATCCTCACTCATCAACTGCATCATCGCCGGCACATCATGCCGGTTGAATGCCTCGTTGAACGCCAGAACCACCCGCATGGCGGTTTCAATTTTCGCCAGTCTCATGAGCAACCTCCAGATTCCAGGCTTTAATCCAACATCATTGTACCCTGCTTCGCACGTTAATCACCGCTTGCGGCTGCCACGCTTCGGCAAGGAACAGCAGCGAAGGGCGCACCACGACCAGCGCCAAGCGATAAGCCCGCGAGGTGATCGCTTCCAACCCAGAAACCCAGCCCTGACCATGCAGCAGCTCCAACGGACCGATTTCATCCACCATCAACAGGTCACACGGCAAAGCATCCCGAAAAACAGCATTACCCCACCCTATCGTTTTGGTTTCGAAACGCCACTCTCGGGTGTGAAGAGGGCTGATTTCCTCTCCTTGACGACGATTTGCCAGCCGTTTGCGCTCGCCGCTACGCACATCCACCGCTTCAATGGCAATTTTTTGATTCTGCTCAAACACAGCCGGACTGATGATTCCGGCAGCATTCCAACCAGCGGCCCGCGCCAAATCCAAAAACATCTGGCAATAGCGTGTTTTACCAGCGCCAATTTCACCGGTGATGATCCACAATTCGCCCTGCATGTGCCGGTTTATGTCCATGTCAGATAGCGATGACCATTGAAGCGGTGCACTCGCACCGGAATACCATAGACTTCGCTGAGCCGTTCCGCCTGCCAGATCTCATCCAGCGCACCACTGGATAATACCTGGCCGGCACGCATCAACACAACCTGATCAGCCAGCGCAGACACGACATCCGGCTCGTGTGATGTGAACAAAATCGTTGTGCCGCCGTGCACCAGCATCTGTAAACAGGCAACCAGCCGTTTCTTATTGCTCAAGTCCAGATGAGAGGTTGGTTCGTCTAACAGCAGCAGATCAGCCTGCTGAGCCAAGGCTCGCGCCACCAGCAGCAGCTGAAACTCACCGCCGCTCAACGACTGGACACTTCGCTCGCTCAACGAAAGTAACCCCACCGTGTTCAGCGCAGCAAATGCAATTTCCACATCCGCCGCGGTTGGCATTTGTAAAGGGGAGAGGTGCGGCGCACGACCCAATAGAACATATTCCAGCAGCGAGTAGGAAAACGGGTTGGTTTCGCGCTGTGGAACAAGCGCCACTTTTCTTCCCAGTTCCTGACGGCTGTAAGCGCTCAGGGCACGGCCTTCCAGCCAAATGCGCCCGGCTTGCGGCTGAAAGCGGCCGTAAGCCAGGCGCAGCAAGGTCGTCTTGCCGGCTCCATTCGGCCCCAGAATGGCTGTGACCTGACCTCGCGGCACCGACAGGGTCAAGCCTTGCAAGGCCCGTTGAGGGGCATCCGGGTAGCGGTAGATCACCTCTTCAAAACGCAGGATTGGATCGCCCATCTTCACACCTTCAAAGTACGGCGGGTCATCAGAATAAGAAAGCCCAGCGCGCCCAGTAACGAGGTCAATACCCCCAACGGGATTTCCCCCGCACTGATCGTACGCGCCAGATTGTCACAAATCATCATGAAAATACCGCCCAATAAAAACGCCATTGGCAGGCCGTCGCGGGAATCCGCCCCACTCAACCGCCGTGCCAGTTGCGGCATGAGCAGCCCAACCCAACCAATCAAACCACTGATTGAAATGGAAGCAGCCGTAATGACAACCGCCATCAAAAGCGCCAACAGCCGTTCTCGATGGGCGGCAACCCCCAATGAAAAGACCACCTCATCTTCCAACGCCAGCAAGTTGAGCCGCCAGCGCATCAACCACAACACGAGCAGTCCCAGATTGATTAACGGAAGTACCGAAAGCACCGAACGCCAAGTGATGCTCCACAAACCGCCCAGCAGCCAAAAAGTAATGTCGGGGAGTTGACGCAGGGGGTCAGCTAGATACTTGATCAACCCAACCCCCGAAGCAAACAACGCCGAAACCGCAATGCCCGCCAGCAATAGGCGCAGCACCCAGCCGCCATAGCGCACCTGCCTTGCCAGCAGGTAGGACAGGAACAAGCCGAGCAGCCCAAACAACACGGCGCTCAACTGCACCTGCCAACCCACTCCCCCCATGGCGAGGATTGTGAGCGCAGCCCCAAAGGCAGCCGCCTGCGAAACACCCAAAAAGCCCGGTTCCACCAACGGGTTGGCAAAAACCATTTGCATCACCATACCCGCACCCGCCAGACTCATGCCGATCAAGACGGAAGCGATCAGACGCGGCAAGCGCAAATGGATGAGCAAACGCTGCGCCAGTGGATCCTCCAGAAGTTGAGGCAGACTCATCAAACCGACCTGTGGATAACGGCCAAGAGATAAAGAAAGAACAAATACCGCCAATAATAAGATCAACATGCCCATTAATCGGCGGCGGCTGTGAGCACGGCTGGCGGTTCGGGTTGCCGCTGCCGAAACAATCGGTGGCTTGCTGACCGAGCGGACCACATTCACGGTTGAATGCCTCTTATGATCGGACGAATTCTCTGCTGAAACATCTCTGCATCCAACCTATACAGCCTTTCAAAAAATTGCCGGGCTTCACCGATTAAGTCCAGATCAGGAAAAGCCTGGGGATGCAGCTGACCGGCCAGATAGCGCAGTCCCAAGATCCAGCGGGGATCCGGTTGGTCCCAGGAGTAAAAATCCTTAGGGAAGGGGTATAGACGGCTTTCCTGAACAGCCCGCAACGCCTGCCATTGATCATCCTGCAGCAGATTTTCGACAACCTGCTCAGGATTGGCCGAGTAGGAAATGATAAAGATGTAGTCAGCGTCCCAACGCGCTACCTGCTCAAAATTGACCTTCGTCCAGCCGCTGCTCAGTTCAATATCGGTCCAGACGGGTACACCGCCAGCCAGTTCGGTCATGATCGTCTGCAGCCAATTTTTTGGGGCCACATTAAAGGCCACTTGTCCATCGCGATCAGAATAATAGAGCATCAAGACTCGCGGTCGCTGCTCGTCTTTCAACCCGCTCAACCCGCGGCTGATCTGATCGAGGCGCTGCTGGTAAAACGCCCACACCTCATCCGCGCGCTGGGAATTACCAAATAAGCCCCCCAGTGTTTGCAGATCCCGTTCAAATTCCTGTGGCGTTTCCATTGAAATGTAGACGACCGGAATACCCAACGCTTCCAGCGGGTTGCCAAGTGTTTCCTGCATATACGGTTTGAGGATGACCACATCCGGTCTGGCAGTTACCACCTGCTCGGCGCCCACATTGGTTTCAAAAGCAATTTTTTCTGTCAGGCGTTCATCCACCAAGGCCAGAAAATCGCCATCCGGCGATTGCGCCGTGCGTGAAACCGCTACCACGCGTTCCATTGATTCGGGAAACAGGTATACCGCATCCGCCAGCAAAGCCACTCCTCGGCCGGCAACTACCACTCGCTGAGGTAATTGTGGAAGGGTTACACTCCGCCCAAGTGCGTCGGTCAAGGTAATGGAAGGGTCAAGGGTTGCGGCAGGTTGTTCATTTTTGGGCGAAGGAGTATTGTCAGCCATCTCTCCACGTGGATCAAAGGTGGGCGTAAAAGCGGCGCTTTCCGACATGCCTTGTGGCTGGCAGGCAGCAATCAGAAAAACGACCACCAATAAGGATAACTTTGCTTTGAAATTCATTGCACAACGATGCCTCCGTTGGAGAAAGTTTTATCGAACCATTCCAGCAAAGTCTGTATCTGATTAAGGCGAATATCACAAGCCATTCGATTGAAAGGTTGATGATCAGGAATGAGATTAAGTTGGTTCTCTAAACGACGCAATCCTTCTTGCAGGACGCGCCGTTGATCGGCCAGAATTCCTGAGATCGCTTCCGGTCGAGTGCGGTATAGCACATACAGGCGCGCCGGCAAATCCAAACGCACCACCTGTACACTGCACGGACTGGGGTTCATCAGCCAATCCTCTGCCTGTTTTTTGCCGGCTTCTGTCAATTCAAACACTCGACGCGGCAGACCGCGTCTGGATGCCGTTTGAGTGCCGCAAATCCAGCCGCGAACTTCTAGCCGTTTGAGCGTTGCATACAACTGGCTCTGGCTCAATCTCCAAATCTGATTCAGGTCTTGCTTGAGAATCCGATTGAGTTGATAACCGTCCTTTGCTCCTTCCAGCAAAAGCGCTAACAGCAAATTTTCGGGAGTTACGGATCGAACTTGAGTTGAAGATCGAGAAGACGAGTTCATATACTCACTCAATGAGTATATTATAACCAGAGTGTTCCTCTGTCAAGAGGAGGTGCTCATCTTCCCTTCATGACATTCGACACCCCCAACCCAACCTATCTACACATTGCTTGTGCCAAGTCCCATGGTAGAATGAATAAAAGTTCTTTCCTTTTCTTTTCCCGATTCGGTGAGTTTCCAAAATTGGGGGAATAAGTGATGAGTGAATCAAATAAACGAAAGCGTATTTTAATAGGGATTCTTGTGTTAGCCGCCTTATTGAGCGCCGGTTTTTACTGGGCGGGTCGTCAAATTTCAAACTGGGGGAGCACAGCCGAAGAAATTGACCTTGCCCTGCCGGGGGATGAATTGATCCCCTCTCCTGATCTGATCTGGAATCATGCTTTGACCATTCAGGCTTCACCCGAGCAAATTTACCCATGGTTGATCCAAATGGGTGACTCCCGGGCGGCGTTTTACTCGATCACTTTCATCGAAAATTTATTTTGTATGACCACCGGCGAATGTCACTATGTGAATGCAGATCGCATTCATGAGGAATGGCAAAACCCTATCCGCGGCGAACAGGGCATCATTATCAACTATCTGGTGATTCACGATTACCAGCCGAGCAAATTTGTGCTGGCGAGAAATTCATCGGAACTGCCACTCCAATGGACATGGCTGTGGTATGTTTACCCTCTCCATGAAAATTCTTCCCGTCTGGTCGTACGCCACCGGATTGATGTGCCAGAGGATACCCCGATGGGGATATTCAACCTGATCATGAACAGTGGTTATATGATGGAGCGGGGAATGATGCTGGGAATTCGTGAGCGGGCTGAAGGACGCATTCCCTCTCCTCTTGAAGAACCTCTTGGCGCTGCAATTTGGCTGCTGGTGTTTGGAGGAGGAATTATTGCTGCAGTCAACTTTGTTCGCGGGAATTCCGGCAACCATGCTCTCGGGGTAGGCATTGAAGTCATTGTTGTGCTGTTCATCCTTACATTCATTCAGCCCCCGTTTTGGCTGCGCTGGGTATTGCTGTTGCTGGTAGCCAGTGGGGTTTTGATCATTTACTGGCAGAAAGCAAAAGCCGCAACGCTTGTCTCTCCGTCCAAGCCAACAGACTTTTCGAGCAGCCCAAGGGATGAGCCGACCTTTCCGGACGCTTGAAACTCTGCTCATTTGTGATAAGATACATCCAAATTAATCCACCTTACCGATTAAGGAGGAAACAGGGTTATGATGGATGAGTTCATGCAAGCCGCTTATGAAGAGGCCATGCAAGGCTATCGTGAAGGGGGCATCCCAATCGGATCGGCGCTGGTGCTGGATGGCAAAATTATCGGGAGAGGGCACAACCGCCGTGTTCAACGCGGCAGTCCGGTCTTGCATGCCGAAATGGATGCTCTGGAAAACGCCGGCCGGCTGGCTCCGGAAGAATACCGGCGCGCTACGATTTATACCACCCTTTCTCCGTGTGATATGTGCACCGGCGCAATTTTGCTCTACAAAATCCCGCGGGTGGTGATCGGCGAAAATCAGACCTTTTTAGGCGCAGAAGAACTGCTCCAATCCCGCGGGGTGGAACTGGTGGTGCTAAACGATCCGCAACTGATTCAAATGATGAGGGACTTCATCGCCGAAAAACCCGACCTGTGGTATGAGGACATCGGTCACTGCATCGAGTGTTAAACCAGACTTCTGCAACTTTTTCCCCTCTTTTGCGTAAATAATAGCGTGTAATCCGTAACACAATTACAACCTTCGCGAAAGAGGTGAAACCCATGACTCAATCTACCCCTACTCCAGTCGTCATCCAGCCGCAGGAACAAGGGCCGGGCTGTTTGATCCGCATCCTTTATTTTCTACTGGTTGGCTTATGGCTGGGCGGCATCGTAACCGTGGCAGCCTGGGTGTTGAATATCACCATCATCGGCTTGCCGCTGGGTTTGTGGCTGCTCAACCGCCTGCCGCAAATCATGACGCTGAAGCCGGTCAAACGCCAAGCGCGGGTCACGGTGGAGAATGGAAAAGTTATCTACCGTGAATCAAGCCTGCCGCAGCCGCCTTTCCTGTTGCGGGCTATTTATTTCATCTTGATCGGTTGGTGGTTCAGCGCGCTGTGGCTGGCGCTGGCCTGGCTGCTGACCGGCATCAGCCTGGGGCTGGGATTGCCGCTTGCCTTCTGGATGTTCGACCAAACTCCTGCAATCACCACGCTGGCTCGTTACTAACCCCGGATCCATTCCGGTGGTTTTATAAAAAAAACCAAACGCCTCTCCCGCTTGGGAGAGGCGTTTTTGATTGGCCGGTTCCCTGAGATTAAATCCAGCCGCGCAATTCCATTGCCTTGACCACACGATGGATCGCCACCATGTAGGCAGCATCGCGCATGTACACCTTTTCCTTTTCCGCCAGTTCCAACACCGCTTCGAACGCTGCGGTCATCTTCTGGTCGAGTTTGGAGAGGACTTCCTCTTTCGGCCAGTAGAAGTTCATGTCGTTTTGAACACTTTCAAAGTAGGAAACCGTCACGCCGCCGGCGTTGCACAGAAAGTCCGGGATGAGGAAGATGCCCCGCTGGCGGATGACCTCATCCGCTTCGGGAGTGGTCGGCCCGTTGGCGCCTTCGGCGATGATTTTGACACGCGGCGAGATCTGATGCACCGACTCGGCGTTAATCTGCCCTTCAAGAGCAGCCGGGATCAACACATCCACCTCCTTGCTAATCCACGCATCGGCCGGTTCAATGGCATATCCGGCCTGCTTGGCTTTGTTCTTGTCAATGGTGCCGTATTGGTCGGTGATGCTCATCAGGAAGCGCGGATCAATGCCATCCGCCTTGCTGACCGTGTAAGGCGTCCGATCTTCGCGGTCCCAGTAAGATACACACACCACCTTGCCGCCCAACAATTCGGTGAAGCCGATCGCGGCATATTGCGCCACATTGCCAAATCCCTGAATGGCCGCCAGACACTGGGTAGGATCCATTTTCAGGTGCTTCATCGCTTCCCGCACGGTGTAAATCACCCCAAAGCCGGTCGCTTCGGTGCGGCCGAGCGAACCGCCGCCGCCCACCGGTTTGCCCGTAATCACACCGGGCGTATATTCGCCCACCAGTTTGGAGTATTCGTCCATCATCCAGCCCATCATTTGCGGGGTTGTGCCGACATCCGGAGCCGGCACATCCTGGCGCGGGCCGATGTTCTTCCACATCTGCTGTACCCAGCCGCGCACCAGTCGTTCTTTTTCGCTGGTGGAGAGGGTAGCCGGGTCCACAATCACCCCGCCTTTTCCGCCGCCCAGCGGAATATCTACGACCGCACACTTCCAGGTCATCCAGGTAGCCAGAGCGCGAACGGTGTCAATTGTTTCAGCCGGGTGAAAACGAATGCCACCCTTGCTTGGACCGCGCGCATCGTTATGCTGCACCCGGAAACCCTGAAAAACCTTAATAGTGCCGTCATCCATGCGCACCGGAATGCGGAAGTGGAACTCGCGCAGCGGCCAGCGCAGAATCTCGCGGACCTGCGGGTCGAGTTTGAGCAGTTCTGCCACATGATCGAATTGGCGTTGAGCCATTTCAAACGCATTGGTGGTTTCTGCCATTGGTTTTCTCCTGTTGATGAAAGATTTGGGTCTATTCAGCCGACAATTAAAAAATAAACGGGCACAACGGAGCTGTGCCCGCTCAGGACTGGGTTGGTATTTGCTGCTGGCAGCCCATCCGTTCAGTTGACCTCACGAAAAGGTGTTGATGATCCTGATATAGGGTAGCAAACCTGAGGCCTTTCGTCAATATGATGAAAATCGCCTCTCTCCGGTGATTCCCGGCATGAGCGGGCGCAATTCGTCACATTGCCCAATCGCTTCAATCCTTTTTAGCAGCCAAAAGCTGGTGTTCCAGTTCGGCACGCGCTGCCGCCGGGCTGGCGCGCCCGCCGGTCTGACGCATCACCTGACCCAGCAGCCAGTTGAAAACGGTTGTTTTTCCCTGAAGATAGGAATCCACCTCTCGCGGATTCTCCGCCAGTACCCTTGCCACAATTTCACCAATCAGAGTTGCATCGCTGAGCTGAGTCAGGCCGCGCTCGCGGATGATCTCTGGCGCACTTCTGCCACTGGTCAGCATCTCAGCCAGCACCGCTTTGGCGGTGTTCAGATTGATGGTTTGATTGCTGGTCAGGTGCAGCAACTCCACCAGCGCAGCAGGCGTTACTCGCACATCTTCCATACTCTGACCACTCTGATTCAGCCACCCAAACATCTCACCCGTGATCCACAGGGCAATCGTTCGGGGAGAAATTCCCTTGTCTGCCGCCTGAACACATGCCTCAAAGTAAGCGGCAACCGCCTCATCCTCGCTCAGCAGCGCCGCTTCGCTGGCGTTCAGACCGTATTGCTGTCTGAAGCGCATCTTCATCGCCTGCGGCAACTCCGGCAAGCCGGCGCGCACCTGCTCGATCCACTCCGCTTCTACGATCAGCGGGGGCAAATCGGGTTCGGGGAAGTAGCGGTAATCGTGCGCTTCTTCTTTGCTGCGCTGGCTGAAGGTTGACTGGGCTGTCTCGTCCCAGCCAAGCGTTTCCTGCTCCACGCTTTGACCGCGCTCCAAAACAGCGGTCTGCCGCTCGATTTCATAGGCAATTGCCCGCTCCATCGCTCGAAAACTGTTCAGATTTTTGATTTCGACTCGCGTGCCGAGCAGGGAACTGCCCTGCGGTCGCAAGGAGACATTGGCTTCGAAACGAATCACTCCCTTCTCCATATCGCCGCTGTTCGCCCCCACCCGCCGCAGGATGGCGCGCAGGGCGGTGGCATAGGCATGCACCTCTTCCAGCGAGCGCATATCCGGCTCGCTGACAATTTCCAGTAAAGGCACACCGGCGCGATTGAGGTCAACCAGAGAGAAGGGCTCGCCTTCGGGTTGTTCAACATGAATCAGTTTGCCGGTATCCTCTTCCAGATGAACCCGGCGGATGCGCACCGCCTTTTCTCCCTGCGAGGTTTCAATCCGCAATAAACCCCGCTGAGCCAGCGGATACTCGTACTGGGAGATCTGGTAACCCTTGGGCAAATCAGGGTAGAAGTAATTCTTGCGTGCAAACAGACTCAACGGCGCAATTTCACATTCTAAGGCAAGCGCCACCCGCAAAGCCAGTTCCACTGCGGCGCGGTTGACTACCGGCAGCGTTCCGGGCATACCGGCGCAGACCGGGCAAACCGCCGTATTCGGTTCGGCCTGGGTGGAATCGACCACCGGACAGGCGCAAAACATCTTGGAACGAGTTTGCAACTCGGCGTGAACTTCTAATCCAATGACCGCTTCGTACGGCATGACCTTCTGATCCTCAATCGCTCGGAATGTCAAAGATTTTACCATAGGGTACTCCTCCCCAAAAATCCAATAATTTCCCAATCCGCTCTTAATAATTTCTAAACAATCGTTTGTTATCTTAAGCACAGCAACAAACGGGAACTTCCCGAATCCAAGTCAACCGAAAGGAGTACAGTTATGAAGAACAAAAAAATCCTGATTGGTATCTCACTGGGCGCTCTTGCGCTGATTCTCGCCGTTGGGTTGGCGGCCCAGGCCGTCCAGAATGTCAGCGCCAACGCTTTACCGCAAATCGGCGGGCCATTCGGCGGCGGCCGCGGTATGATGGGGCCAAATGGCGGCGAAGCTCTGGCAGAAGCCCTGGGGATTTCGACCGATGACCTCAACAACGCCTACCAGCAAGCCGTTCAATCGGCTGTGCAGGAAGGTGTGGACAAGGGACTGATCACCCAGGCGCAGGCGGATGCCATTCTCAACGGTAGCGGCCGCTTTGGCGGCAGAGGCATGCTCGGCTGGCTGTTCCAAAACGGTGTGGATTTTGAATCCCACTTTGCCAATGCTCTCGGCATCTCGGTGGCTGACCTGCAGGCCGCTTATACAAAGGCCGCCGAAATTCGCCTGGAACAGGCTGTGGCCGATGGCCGCATTACTGAGGAAGAAGCCAATCTGATGCGCGCCCGCCACGCTCTCTTCAACAATGAAGCCTTCCAAAACGCCATGCAGGCTGCTTTTGAAAATGCGGTCAAGCAGGCCGTGAGCAGCGGGGTCATCACCCAGGAACAGGCTGATCTGATCCTTCAGCAAGGCGGGTTTGGCATGCGCGGCGGTTTCATGGGCTTCGGCGGCTGCCATGGCGGTGGACGCGGCGGGTTTGGCCGAGGCTGGTAATCCGTCTAACCGGCTGGCGGTACGGTAACTTTTCTCCTCCTTCAGGATAACCGCTTTACGGGTGAGGATGCCCAGCAAGATCCCCGACATCCTCACCCTTTGATTCTGACCGGAGTATAATGAAGTAGCATGGCGAAGAAACTCCTCATTGTGGATGACAAACTGGAACTGCGGCAGCTGCTGCGCTCTTACCTTGTTGAGGAAGGATTTGAGGTGTACACGGCTGGCAACGGACAGGAAGCCCTGTTTGCTGCCCGCCAGCACAAACCCGATCTCATCGTCCTCGACCTGATGATGCCGGAAATGAGCGGATTTGAGTTCTTACGCGCTTACCGGCGTGAATCGGAAACGCCGGTGATTGTGCTGACCGCCCGGCTGGAAGAAAATGACAAGGTGGTCGGGCTGGAGCTGGGCGCTGATGATTACGTCACCAAACCGTTCAGCATGCGCGAACTAACCGCCCGCATCCGTGCGGTGCTGCGCCGCATGGACAAAGCCGTAACGGCCCCCGAACGGCTGCGCCGCGGCGGGATTGAACTCGACCGTGTCAGTCGTCTGGTCTTTGTGGACGGTAAGGAAGTAGAATTAACGCCCTCTGAGTTTGAAATTCTAGCCGCCTTCATGGAAACTCCCGGCAAGGTCTTTTCACGGTTGGAATTGCTGGAACGCATTCAGGGGGATGCTTACGAGGGCTATGAGCGCACCATTGATGTTCACATCCGCAATCTGCGCCTGAAAATCGAACCCGATCCGGCTCATCCTCACTACATTGAAACTGTGTACGGCGCGGGTTACCGTTTCACCGTGCGGGATTAAACGCCAGGTTAACCTTGGAATTGGAATGCGGTCTCTAACCCTCAAACTCACCCTCGCCTTTTTGATTGTGGGCGTAACCGGCTCACTGCTGGTGGCCGTGTTCATCAATCGGCGCATCCAATCGGCTTTTGACCGCTTTCTGTTGACCCGCGAAGAGCAGGCCATGATCTCGGCCTTGTTGGAGTATTATCAGTTCAACGGTTCCTGGGAAGGAATTGACAACGCTTTACTGCGCAGGCCGCGCATGATGATGCAGGGAATGGGCGGGATGATGCGCACCCTGGAAGCCACTTGGGCGCGGCTCACCTTGGTCGATCCCAACCGGCGGGTATTGTTCAGCATCTCGGCAACTGAGCCAAGCGGCAGCCTGATTCCTGCCAATGAATTGAATCGGGCTGTGGAGTTGAAAGTGGATAATCAGACGATTGGCTGGGTCATTCTCAACGCCAAACGGCGCGCCCTGCTGGCCGATACGCCCGAAGCGGTTTTTTTACGCGGAGTCAATCAGGCAGCCTTGATCAGCGCTGCGATTGCCTCGCTGTTGGCGCTGGCATTGGGCGGTTTTCTGGCGTATGGGCTGACCCGCTCCTTGCGAGAACTGACCCATGCGACCGAGGAAATTGCCCGCGGCAATTACGGCAAAGAGGTTGCCGTTCGTTCCAAAGATGAATTGGGAACACTGGCCCAGGCCTTTAACAAGATGAGCCGTGAACTGGCCAATGCCGTTCGCCTGCGCCGCCAGATGACCGCCGATATTGCCCACGAACTGCGCTCGCCCCTGACCGTGCTTTCCGGCTATGCCGAAGCGCTCAGTGACGGCAAATTGAAAGGCAGCCCGGAGATTTTCAATGTATTGCATCAGGAAACCCGTCAATTGAGCCGCTTGGTGGACGACCTGCGCCTGCTTTCGCTGGCTGATGCTGGCGAATTGAGTTTACTGCTTCAACCGACAGATGTTGGCACGCTGTTGAATCAGGTGATCACCCGCCATCGGGTCGCCGCTCAACAGAAACAGATTGACTTACAGGCCGCTGCTGCGCCCGACCTGCCAAAATACCCGCTTGACCCCGAGCGAATCGCTCAGGTGCTGGATAACCTGATCCTGAATGCCTTTCGCTACACGCCGGCAGGCGGCTGGGTACGGCTGAGCGCCGAAACCTTGCCGTCGGGCGGGTTACGCCTGAAAGTACAGGATAACGGCAGTGGTATCGCCGAGGAAGATATCCCCTTCATTTTTGAACGATTCTACCGGGCGGATAAGTCTCGACACTCTGCCCAGGAATCGGGATTAGGACTGGCCATTGCCCGCTCGATTGTCGAAGCTCACCGCGGACGGATCAGCGTGGAAAGCCAGCCGGGCAAAGGCACCACCTTTATCATCGAGTTACCGTCCCCTTAATTTGTACGGCGTGTTACAATTGCAGCCATGCTGAAACGCTGGCAATTCTGGGTTGGCATCGCAGTCAGTGCCTTTTTTCTCTATCTTGCCCTGCGCGGGCTGCATTTGGGGGAAGTGTGGGACTCGTTACAGACGGCTCAGTTCTGGTGGCTGCTGCCGGGCGTGGCCGTTTATTTCATCGGGGTTTGGGCACGGGCGTGGCGCTGGCATTATCTCCTGCGTCCGCTGAAGAATATTCCCACCCGCACCATGTTTCCGATTGTGACCATCGGTTACATGGGCAACAATATATACCCCGCCCGTGCCGGAGAAGTCCTGCGCGCCGCCATTCTCAAAGACCGTGAGGGGGTAGCCATTTCCGCTTCGCTGGCCACTGTCGTGGTCGAGCGCATCTTCGATGCGGTGGTGATGCTCGGTTTTGTTTTCTTCAATCTCGGGGAGTTGAGCCGGCTGACCCACGATTCGGGCTTTGTCGGAAACATCCAGCAGCTTTCCGTATGGAGCGCTCTGATTTTTATCGGCGCGCTGATCGTCTTTCTGCTCGCCGCCATGTTCCCCCGTATCACTGAACGGTTGACCATGAGCCTGTTGGAGAAAGTCGTGCCGGCCCGTTTCCGCCCCAAGGTGAGCGGAATTGCGCTGCGCTTTCTCACCGGCCTGGAATCCCTGCGTTCTCCGCGCGAAGCGCTGATGGTCTTTTTCACCACCGTAATCATCTGGCTGCTGGAAACCGGCAAGTACTGGTTCATCATGCACGGTTTCGGCTTCGAGGTGAGTTTCTTTGCCCTGATGCTGATGAACGGCATTGTCAACATTGCCACTACCCTGCCTTCCGCGCCGGGTTATGTGGGAACGTTTGATGCGCCGGGAATCGCCGTGCTGGTGGCTTACGGCGTCCCCCAGGCAACCGCCGCAGCTTATACGCTGGTGTTACATGCCGCATTGTGGCTGCCGATTACGGCGCTGGGAGCCTATTACTATTTCAAACAACCGCTGCGCTGGGGAAGAGATTTGCAGCAAATCCGCCAGACGGAAGGCGCAATAACCAACGAATAACGAGGGACAAGCATGCGTATTGCTATCATTGGAGCAGGGATTGGCGGGATGAGCGCCGCCTTCGACTTTGTGAATGCAGGCCATGAAGTGGTGATTTTTGAATCGGCGCCGTATGTGGGGGGGCTTGCGGCCGGTTTCAAAGATGAGGGCTGGGAGTGGTCGGTGGAGCATTTCTATCACCACTGGTTTCAATCCGACCGCGACATGCTCGGCCTGATCCGTGAACTGGGATTACAGGACAAGGTCATTTTCCCGCGTCCCAAGACAGTGGTGTATTACAAAGAAAAATTTTACCCGCTCGATTCGCCGCTGGCAGCGCTGACTTTTCCCGGCTTCACCCTGCCGGACATGATTCGCTTTGGGGTGGTCACAGCCTACCTGCGCTACCTGGCCGATTGGAAACCACTGGAAAGGATCACCGCGCATGAATGGATGCGCAAAGCCTACGGCGAACGGTTGTACAGCGTACTGTTTGAGCCGCTCTTGCAGGGTAAATTTGGTCAGCATTATCAATCCGTCAACATGGCCTGGTTCTGGGCGCGTTTCAAAGTACGCACCACCCGGCTGGGCACCTTTCAGGGCGGTTTTCAGGCCTTCTCAGACGCTTTTGCCGATATTCTGCGCCAGCGCGGCGTTGAAATCCACCTCAATACAGCCGTGGAGCGGATCGAAAGCGATGCCAATGGGCAGGTAAAAACCCTCCTCAAAGAGGGAGGGTTTGCTTTCTTTGACCAGTGTCTGATCACGGTGGGGCCGGGCTTGCTCGCCAAACTGGCTCCCAACCTGCCGGAACACTACCTGCGTGGGTTGCTCAACCTGAAAAGCATGGGGGCAGTGGTCATGGTGCTGGCGCTGCGCCATAAATTATCAGAAGAGGGTTACTACTGGTTCAATATTCCAAAGAGCGCCGGTTATCCATTTCTGGCGCTGGTAGAACACACCAATTTTCTGCCAACCCAGCGCTTTGGCGGCGATCATATCGTCTATATCGGCGATTACCTTGATCCAGATCATGAATACTTCCGCCTGAGTAAAGAAAAATTACTGGAACGGTTTTTGCCAGCGCTGCCGCGTTTCAATTCTAAATTCCAACCGGATTGGATTCGCAAGACGTGGCTTTTCCGCACGGCTTATGCTCAACCGGTGCCGCTGGTCAACCATTCGCAAAACATTCCGGATATCCGCACCCCCCTGACCGGGGTTTACTTTGCCAGCATGAGTCAGGTTTATCCGTGGGATCGGGGCACGAATTTCGCGGTACAAATTGGCCGCCGTGCCGCAAAAATGATGCTGGATGACCTGACCAAAAGAAGTTGAATGTTAAAAATTTGTTCCTTGAGAAGATTCTGGTCTGTGTGTCTTGTGGAAAATTTTTGGAAGATAAAATTTTTATGGAGTTTTTGCAATTAGACACCACAGATAGAACAATATATCAATATCAAAGATAATACCCC
>FWPV01008594.1_pt1 | contig 17775 bp, 19 predicted proteins | sample 2228371 | NCBI WGS metagenome assembly FWPV01 (sample SAMEA103939776, study PRJEB20133) | metagenome | reverse complement strand
GGCGTGATTGAGCGCCTCGAAGGCCATACCGCCGGTCATCGAACCGTCACCGATGACCACCAGCACGGTCTCCTTCCCGTGACGGGCGTCGCGGGCGAGCGCCATACCCAGTCCGACCGAAAGCGAGTCGGACGCGTGGCCCGTGTCGAACGAGTCGTAGGGCGACTCACTACGCTTCGGGAAACCGCAGATCCCGCCGTACTGGCGCAGCGTCGAGAACCTGTCCCGGCGGCCGGTCAGAAGCTTGTGGACGTAGCTCTGGTGCCCCACGTCGAAGACGATGCGGTCCGTCGGGCAGTCGAGAGCCCTGTGGATGCCCAACGTGAGCTCGACGACGCCGAGGTTCGGCGCGAGGTGCCCGCCTGTGGAAGAGACGGTCGAGATGAGCTCTTGGCGTATCTCGGCTGCGAGTTCCTTGAGTGCGGCGGCATCGAGCTCCTTGATGTCACAGGGAGCCTCGATGGCATCGAGTATGCGGCCGCGTTCCATGCCAGTCAGTCCGTCTCGGCTTCCTCGTCTGGTGCCTCACCGGCGTCGGTGTCCTGCGCGTCATCGGCAGGCGTCTCGTCCTGCCAGTCTGCGTGGTCGATGAGTTCCGTGCACTGATTCGCGAGTTTGACACCTTCTTCAAGCAGGTCGAGGCTCGCTTCCAGCGATGTGTCCTTCTTGCGGACCTGTGCGACGATCTCCTCGAGACGCGCGCGCGCCTGCGAGAAGGTCCTCGGTTGCTCAGACATGCGTCTCTCCCACACTACGATGGCGCTCGGCGATCCGGCCGAGCACGCCGTTCACGAACTTCGACGAATCATCACCGCCGTATGCCTTCGCGAGCTCCACAGCTTCGTTGATCGCGACACTCGCTGGCACCTCCGTCATGTGCAGCAGCTCGAAGGTCGCGAGACGCAGGATATTGCGATCGACGAGCGGCATGCGGCTCACCGACCAGTGCTCCGATGTCTCCCCGATGACCTCGTCTATCATCCCCAAGTGCTCTTCGACGCCTCTCGCGAGCAGCCTGCAGAAGTCGTCAGGGACACCGTCTTCTTGCGAATAGCTCTCATCAGCAAGGATCTTCGAGACCGGGTCACCGGTGACCTCACGCTGGTATAGCAGCTGCAGCGCCTGGACGCGTGCCCTGTGTCGCTCCGGCTGGGGCATGGCTCACTCAGGGAAGACGATGCCGTCGACGTACACGTCGACTGACGCGACCGGCATGCCTGTCTGACTTGAAAGCGCTTCGGCGATGGCGCCTTGCACACGCTCGGCGACCTCACGGATCCGGTGACCGAACTGCACTTGGACGTGCACGCTGACGACGAGTTCACCGCCCTCTCCGACGCAGACGTCGACTGCGCGCGAACTCCCCTTGCGAACGCCCCTCTGGACGAGCCCTGCGATCCCGGGAGCGCCGACAGCCGCGACACCCTCGACGCCTTCCGTCGCCACGGTCACTATCGTGTCGAGCACGCCCGGCGCAACGCCGAGTCCCTCGAGGCGTATCTCGTCAGACATGGTCTTCTCACTCCCGGCCGGCGCCGCGTCAGGCGTCATGCATCTCGGTTTCGATGAAGTCAGTATAGACCTCGCCCCGTCTGAACGCCGGTGTCTCGAGCACCTGCAGATGGAAGGGCACCGTCGTGGGTATGCCTGTGACGATGAACTCGTCGAGCGCACGATGCCCTCTCGCGATCGCCTCATCGCGCGTCTCGCCCCACACGACGAGTTTCGCAAGCAACGAATCGTACGTCGGCGGCACACGGTAACCCGAGTACACGTGGCTGTCCACGCGCACGCCGAACCCTCCGGGGGGGTTGAACACGCTGATCGTGCCGGGGTGCGGCCGAAAGCCGTGGTCCGGGTCTTCAGCGTTGATGCGGAACTCTATCGCGTGCCCGCGCAACATGATGTCTTCTTGCCGCGGGTGCTTCATCGGCAGTCCCGCTGCTATGCGGATCTGCTCCTTGATGATGTCGACCCCCGTGATCTGCTCGGTCACGGGATGCTCCACTTGCACGCGTGTGTTCATCTCCATGAAGTAGAACCGGCCGTCAGTGTCGAGAAGGAACTCGATCGTGCCAGCGTTGACGTAGCCGACACTGCGCACGAGCTTGATGGCGGCACTACCCATCGCTTCGCGGGTGGCCTGGTCGAGAGCGGGACTCGGCGCCTCTTCGATGAGTTTCTGGTGGCGGCGCTGGATCGAGCAGTCGCGCTCGTACAGATAGACCGCGTTGCCGTGCGTGTCAGCCAACACCTGGATCTCGACGTGCCTGGGGCGTGAAAGATACTTCTCCAGGTACACTTCGTCGTTGCCGAAAGCCGCCGCTGCCTCGGTCTTGGCCGCCGCGAGATTCGCGGACAACTCCTCCTCGTCGCGTGCGACGCGCATGCCCTTGCCGCCGCCCCCGGCCGACGCCTTGATCAGCACCGGGAATCCGACCTCGCGGGCGAATCGCAGCGCTTCATCGGCGTCGTCCACAGCGCCGTCAGAGCCCGGAACGCACGGAACCCCGGCGGCCATGGCTGTGGCACGGGCTTGGGCTTTGTCTCCCATGCGCTCGATCGAATCCGGTGTCGGGCAGATGAAGACGAGTCCCGAGTCCGCGCACGCCCGCGCGAACGCGGCGTTCTCCGCAAGGAAACCGTATCCCGGGTGCACCGCTTGAGCACCGGTGGTCAACGCGGCGGCGATGATGTTCGGCATGTTGAGGTACGACTGCGCGGACGGCGCAGGGCCGACGCACACCGAACGGTCCGCCATGCGAGCAGGCAGCGAGTCGCGGTCGGCTTCGGAGTAGATAGCAACCGTCTCGATGCCCATCTCCCGGGCGGCGCGGATGACCCGCAGTGCGACCTCGCCACGGTTGGCGATGAGTATGCGGTCGAACACGCGTTCAGCCTTCCTGCCGCTAGACGGGCTCGTAGTAGAAGAGGACCGTGCCGTACTCGACCGGGTCACCGTTCGCGACTCCGATCTCACGGATCACGCCCGCTTCCTCAGCCGTGATCTCGTTCATGAGCTTCATCGCCTCGACGATGCCGAGCGTCTGCCCCTCACGCACCGTGTCGCCGACGGACACGAACGGCGGCGCTCCTGGCGAGGGCGCTTCGTAGAACGTCCCGACCATCGGTGCGACAACCGTCTTCCACGTCGCAGGACGCTCACTTCCCGTGACCTGACCAGGCTCCGGGGCCGCGGTCGCCGCCGTGGACGCGGGCGTCCCCGGCCCCGTGACAACGGGGGCCGTCTGCACCGGGGCCGCTGCCGCCGCCCCGGCCTTGCGGATCGTGATCTTGGAGTCGCCCTCCTCTATCACGACCTCGGCCACATCGGACGCTTCGAGGACCTCGATGAGCTCGCGTATCTCTCTGACGTTCACTGCGTCTCCCTCTCCGGTGGTCTCAACGGCACCGCCCATGAGGAACACCGCTTCCTCGGCGCCTTCACGATGAGCTTCAAGGTAGGCACGAGCCTCGTTCGGGAAGAGGGCGTACATGAGCACGTCCTCCTCGCTCCGTGCGAGGTCGCCGATCTCGGCCTCCGCTTCTGCGTACGTACCCTTGGCGAGCGAGCCCGGTCGCACGTCGGGCGGCAACGGCTGCTCGCCGCCGAGCACTTTCGCCACGATGTCTTTGTCCATCGGACCTGGCGCCTTGCCGTAGAGCCCCCGAATGTAGTCCTTCATCTCCTGAGGGACGATATGCCAGCGCTTCCCGGTCAGGACGTTGATGACCGCCTGGGTCCCGACGATCTGGGACAGCGGCGTGACAAGCGGGGGGTAGCCGACCTCGGCACGCACACGAGGAATCTCCTTGAGCACGTCCGGCAGGCGGTCTGATGCCTTCTGCAGCTCGAGCTGACTCACGAGGTTGCTCATCATGCCGCCGGGGACCTGGTGGCTGAACACCTCCATGGACAGCAAGGTCGTGATACCCCGTTTGAGTCCCTTTCTGTGCCGGACATCCTCCCAGTACTCGGCGATCTCGAACAGCAGGTCGAGGTCGAGGCCCGTGTCGTACTCGGACTCCTTGAGCGCCGCTACGATCATCTCGACCGCGGGCTGGCTGTTGCCGAAGGCGAGCGACACGACCGCCGTATCGACGATCTCGGCACCGGCCTCAGCCGCTTTGAGGTAGTTCATCGGAGCCATCCCGCCGATGTAGTGACAGTGGACGTGGACCGGCAGGCCGACTTCGTCGATCAGGGCGCGGACCATCCGCTCCGTGCGGAATGGCGTGAGCATCCCGGCCATGTCCTTGATCGCGATGGTGTCGGCTCCGAGCTCCTTGAGCTGGTGAGCGTAGTCGATGTACGCGTCGAGCGTGTGGACAGGCGAGAGCGTGTAGCTGATGGCGCCCTCGAAATGCCCGCCTGCGTCCTTGACGGCACGAGCCGCGACCTCGACGTTGCGGATGTCGTTCAGCGCGTCGAAGACGCGGAAGACGTCGATGCCGTTACGCTTCGCGGCGTGCACGAAGCGCTCCACGATCTCGTCAGAGTAGTGACGGTAGCCGACGAGGTTCTGGCCCCGCAGGAGCATCTGCAGCGGTGTGCGCGGACAGTGCTGTTTGATGATGCGGAGGCGCTCCCACGGATTCTCGTCGAGAAAACGCAGGCTCGCGTCGAAGGTCGCGCCACCCCAGACCTCGAGCGACCAGTACCCTACCGCGTCCATCTTGTGCAGGATCGGCAGCATATCGCCGATCTCCATGCGAGTGGCCCACAGCGACTGGTGCGCGTCGCGCAGGGTGGTGTCCATGATGTGAACAGGTCGCATCGCGACTCCCTTGCGATGGTGCAGGCGAGCGGCCCCGGCGCACCGAGGGTGCGCCGCGCAGTCCGAAGATTATATACGAGTACGCAGCACGCCGACAGCGGCAGCCCGGCTCGTGCGAGCGGCGATGATGCGCAGGCGTCCGGGCTCAGACACGGGTGATGTAGCGACCGTCGCGCGTATCGATCTTGAGCCGGTCACCGGCATTGATGAACATCGGCACCTGAACGACCGCCCCTGTCTCGAGCGTCGCCGGCTTCGTGCCTCCTTGGACGGTATCGCCCTTGAAGCCGGGATCGGTCTCGACGACTTCCAGCTCGACGAACATCGGCGGCTCGACGCCCATGTACTCACCGTCAGCGGTGAGCACCTCGACTTCGTCGTTCTCCTTCAACCACTTGGCGCCATCGCCTACGAAGTCACGATCGAGCTCGATCTGCTCATAGGTGTTGTTGTCCATGAAGTAGTACGTCGAGCCATCGTTGTAGAGGTACTGCATCTTCTTCGTCTCGACGCGGACGTCGTCGAACTTCTCGCCTGCGCGGAAGGTGTAGTCCACCACGCGGCCCGTCTCGAGCTCCTTGAGTTTCGTGCGGACGAAGGCGCCGCCTTTCCCGGGCTTGACGTGCTGGAACTCGATGATGACCCAGCGTTTGCCGTCGTGCTGGATGCACATACCGTTCTTGAACTGCGCAGTGGTGACAGGCATCGTGTGACCTCAGCTTCCCTTCTTCCTCGTCGCGCATGAAGGCCGGTCAGGCCGTCTCGATCAGCTCCTTCGCCGAGAGCGACAGCGCGCGCGCGCCCTGCTCTTCGACGACTACCAAGTCTTCGATTCTAACACCACCGTACCCGGGCACGTACACGCCCGGCTCGATCGTGATCACCGAGTTCGCGGGCACGCTGCGGGTCACGCGGGGGCTGACGCTTGGCGACTCGTGGACCTCCAGCCCCACCCCGTGCCCGAGCCCATGGCCGAAGTACTCCCCGAACCCACGACGGTCGAGAAGGTCGCGCGCCTGCGCATCGATCACGTTGCCGGGAACCCCGGCGCGCACCGCCGCGATGCCCGCAAGGTTCGCCTCGAGCACGGCGGCGTGGATCTCGCGCTGACGTTCCGTCGCGCGTCCGGCTACTATCGTACGAGTCATGTCGGAGCAGTAGCCATCGACCCTCGCTCCGAGATCGATGATCACCAGGTCACCGTGCTCGATCTCTCGCCGCGTCACGCGGGCGTGCGGCAGAGCTGAGTTGGGCCCGCTCGCGACGATCGGAGGGAAGGCGACCCCGTCGCTGCCCTCGCGCCGCATGAACACCTCGAGCTCGAGCGCGAGTTCCCACTCGGAGGCCCCGGGGACGGCCCGCTCGACGATGTAGGCGAACGCCCGGTCGGCGAGCGCGGCCGCAGCCTCGATGCATGCGAGCTCGTCGGGTTCTTTGACCTGCCTGAGGTGTTCGACCCAGCCGTCGACGACCTCGACGTGTCCCGAGAAGCGCTCTGAGATGAACCTGAAGCGCCCGTACGGTACGTTCGCCTCGATGGCGACAGAGTCCACACCGCTGGCTTCGAGCCGCTCGCAGACCGTGACGTAGAGGTTCTCCCGCACGAGGGAGACCTCGACGCCGGTGCTCCCGGCCGCCTGCCGCAGCGCTTCGTAGTAGCGCGAGTCGGTGTAGAGCGTCGCTCGTTCTGGTGAGATCACGAGCGCATGTGCGTCTTCGCCGTCGAGGAGCCGCGCGAGTCCCGTGAGGAACCCGATGTTGGTGGGACCCGACACGATCAACGCGTCGAGCCCCTCGTCTGCGAGGCGCCGGCGCAGCGGTTCGATGCGGCGGTCACTCATCGCGCATCAGCCGCGCACGCGACCGCCGCTCTCAAGCCGAGCAGGTAGCTCGCAGGTCCGAAACCACTGATCTGACCCGCGCACGCCGCGGCGACGACGCTCGTCTCCCGGAACGCCTCCCGGGCATGGATGTTCGACAGGTGGACCTCGACGACCGGCAGGCTGCACGCCGCTACCGCATCGCGAAGCGCGTACGAGTAGTGCGTGAGCGCACCGGGGTTGAGCACGACGGCGTCGCACGTCTGCCGGGCCTCATGCAACGCGTCGACCAGCGCGCCTTCGTGATTGCTCTGCACGAAGCGAAGCGTCACCCCGAGCTCGTCGGCGAGCGACGTCATCGCCGCCTCGATGTCGGCGAGCGTATCCGTCCCGTACACGTCAGGTTCGCGCGTTCCGAGCATGTTGAGGTTGGGTCCGTTCAACACGAGGATCCGCTTCATGCGTTACTCCTCTCCCGCCTGCTTCGCGCCCACGCCTGAAGGTGCTCTTCGATGGTGCGGTCGTCAACCACTCTACACTCCCACCGGCCAGGCGACGATACGAGCACCATCCTGACCTCTCCGGCCCTCGCCTTCTTGTCGGAGCGCATCGCATCGTGCAGCAGCGCCTCGGGCCAGGCATCCTCCAGTGTCTCGAGTCCCAGAGCATCGAGCAAACGGTCCTGGCGGCGCACGAACGCGACATCCGCGGCCGACAGCTGTACGGCGACGCGAGCCGCGAAACGCATCCCCTCCGCTACGGCGGCGCCATGCGTGTAGCGGCCCCAGCCCGCTACCTTCTCGAGCGCGTGGCCTAACGTGTGCCCGTAGTTCAGGCACTCCCTGGGGCCGGTCTCGCGCTCGTCGGAGGCCACGACAGCAGCCTTGAACAACGCGCATCGCTCGACGGCTTCGGCCACGACCTCGGGCTCCCGGCGCACGAGCGCCTCCGCGCTCCTCTCAAGCCAGGACGCCATCTCCTCACCTGAGAGCACGGCGGTCTTCGCGACCTCAGCGAGTCCGCTTCTCCACTCGCTGTCCGGCAACGTCGCGAGTGTGTCGACGTCGGCCACCACGGCGAGCGGCTGCTTGAACGCGCCCGCGAGGTTCTTGCCCGCCGCGAGGTCGACCGCGGTCTTGCCTCCAACCGATGAGTCGACCATGGCAAGGAGCGTGGTCGGCACCTGGATGAGATCCACGCCCCGCAGGTACACAGCGGAGACGAACCCCACGAGGTCACCGGTCACCCCCCCGCCGAGCGCGATGACGCAGTCCTCCCGCGACACGCCCTTCTCCGCGAGCGCCTCGAGGAGCTCCCCCGCAAGCGACCAGTCCTTCGAGGACTCACCGGGCGGGATGGTCAGCGATGTGACCTGGTACCCCGCTCGCGCAAGCGAGATGTCGACACGGATCGCGTAGCGCTCCGCGACGGTGGCATCGCTCACGAGCGCAACGCGCTTGGATCGCGTGAGACCGCTCACGAGCGTGCCGACTTCATCGAGCAGGCCCGAGCCGATCACGACGTCGTACCCCGGACCCCCGACATCCACATGCACGCGCCGCGAGATCATGGGAGCGCCTCGAGAGCGGCTACGACTGCCTGTGCGACCTGCTCGGGCGTCTTGCCCCCGGTATCGACGACCGCATCGGCGACAGAGCGGTAGAGCCCTTCCCTGGCCGCGAGAAGATCCGTCGCTGCGAGCGCCCCCGCGCCACCGGACAACAGCGGCCGTGTCGCGAGGTCATGGATGCGGGCGAGTGCCTCAGCGGCGGTGACGGACAGGTACACCACGGCACCCATGCGCCGCAGTGCCGCACGGTTCTCCGGCTTGAGCACGATGCCGCCGCCGCAGGCCACGACCGATGGCGGCTCGTGCTCAAGCGACAGCAACGCTGCCGTCTCCAGGCCGCGGAACGCGTCCTCCCCGTCTGCGTCGAAGATCTCGCGTATCTTCCGTCCGGCACGCGACTGGTCCCGGACGACATTGTCCGGGTGGAGACCGAGGTCGGGGTGGCTGACCGAGTGCGCTGCCATCTCCATGCCGGCGGCGGCCATCTCCGTCAGGCCGACCCGGTCGCGCGCGACCGCGCTGGCGACGAGACGCGCCACCGTCGACTTACCGGACCCCATGAACCCGACCAGGAACAGGTGCCGCTCGAACCGGTCGCCCGCCGTCACCGCACGATCCTTTCGCGGTAACGGGCAAGGGCCGAGAGGATGTCGTCGAGACAATCGCCGCCGAAGCTCGCCAGGTAGGCACGCGCGAGCACGAAGGCGACCTCGGCCTCGGCCACGACCGCAGCAGCAGGCACCGCACACACGTCGCTGCGTTCGGTGCTGGCCTCGACCGGCTCGTGGGTGTCGAGGTCGACGCTTGCAAGCGGGCGCATGAGCGTCGGTATCGGTTTCATGGCAGCACGGACGACAAGCGGCTGGCCGTTCGTCATGCCGCCCTCGAGACCGCCTGCGCGGTTCGTGGAACGCCCGTATCCGGTTCCTTGCGCCCAGGTGATCCCGTCGTGCACGGCCGAACCCCGGCGGGATGCGGTTCTGAACCCGTCTCCGAACTCGACCGCCTTGATGGCCGGGACCGAGATGACCGCAGCGGCCAAGGCCGCATCAAGGCGTCTGTCCGCCTCGGCATACGAACCGAGTCCTGGGACGAGGCCGGTCGCGAAGACTATGAACGTCCCGCCGACCGACTCCCCGTCGGCTCTCGCCGCATCGATGGCATGCCGCATCCGCTCGGCGGCTTCGGCATCCGGGCAACTCACGTCGCTTTCCAGTACCGCGTCCCAGTCGATCGCGGCAGGGTCGTCAGGAGCTTCCCAGGTGATCCCCCCGATCGAGTCGACGACCGAACGGACACAGACCCCCGCCTGCGCAAGGAAGGCCTTCGCGACACCACCAGCCGCCACACGGGCGGCGGTCTCCCGGGCGCTCGCCCGTTCGAGGACGTCCCGTGTGTCGTCCGAGCCGATCTTGAGGATCCCGGGCAGGTCGGCATGGCCCGGCCTCGGCCGAGTCTCCCGGATCCCGTCAGGCTTCGCGCCTGCTGTCGCCATCACGTCGGTCCAGTTGTCCCAGTCCCGGTTGGCGACGGCGAGCGCCACCGGGCTGCCTATCGTCCGGCCGAAGCGCACGCCTGACAGGACGGAGGCCCGATCCGTCTCGATGCGTTGACGGCCTCCCCTGCCGTACCCGGACTGGCGGCGTGAGAGATCCGCATCGATCGCCGCGACGTCGATCGGGATGCCCGCCGGCACTGCGCTCACGATCGCGGTCAGGACGCGGCCGTGCGACTCACCAGCCGTCGTGTAGCGCATGCGCGAAGACCCCCTCGAAGATGCAGCATGGATGCATGCGGTGATTCTAGCAAAGGGTCCGTGCCGCCTGCGGTGCCCCACGTTCGCGGCCAGGGTGTGCGCCAGCCCCGCTCAGCACGTGAGCGGGGGCACAACCGACAGCCGCGTCGCACATGGCAGCGCCACACTCCCGCTCCGGGGACTCTCGTCCCAGGCGCGTCACTTCCCGGCGGCCTGCCCGACCGTCAGCGTCGTGCGAACGTCACCGAAGAGCATGACCGCCGTTGCGCGGTCGAGTGAGAGCACCTTCCATGGAGTACCCTCGAGCACGTCGCCCTCACCAGCCGTGAACGTGGTGCCGTTCCAGATGAAGGTTCCCTGCGGCTTGCCGTCGACGACGGTGATCGACTGCAGGAAGAGGGTGTCAGGAGGCAGGCCGGGCGCTGCGCCGTCGCTCGCTGCGGCCGATTCGGACGGAGGCACGGAGGGCTTGACCGTCGGGCGGAAGATGTTGCGGAACGTGAAGGTGTCCGACAGACGGGGGGCGGGCCGCTCGGCGGGGACCTCGGCGGCGGCAGGCGTCTCGGTCGTGACGGCCGCACCACCTGTGAGCCCCTGTTCGATCGCAGTGTCGAGCTGCGAGAAGATGAAGAAGACGGCGGCAGCTGCAACCGCTCCGCCGATGATGAGCAGCGCGATCCCGCCGACGACGACCTTGCCGAGCGTCGTCGACAGAAAACCCGCTATGCCGCCCTTCTGGTCACTGGGCGCCGGCTGAGGCAGGTCCGGCGTATTGAGCGGTCCGACCACGTTACCCCTCTTCCACTACTGCTCCGGTGCCGGCGCCGGTGGCGGGGCGGTGGGCGATGTGAGACTGCCGGCAGGGATGAAGTACGCGATGAGATTGATGTCGGCTCTGACCTGGTAGTACGGAGGGGTGGTGATGCCCACACCCGTCCCCCCGTCGTCTTCGGCGGATGATTCTGGCAACACACCGGCAGCGACATCCGTGATCCGCAGCTGCCGCGGCAGCCTGCGCAGCTGCTGGAGGAAGTCGACGACATCGGCCCAGGTCCCCTCGACCTGGAGGGAGATCGGCATCGCGACGTGCGGGGAAGCCTCCGAGGATATGATCTGGCCGGGCTGCAGCGATCTGAGGAAGACGCCTGAGTCGGATGCCAGGTCTTGCAGGTCGATGATGAGGCTCGGGAGGTCCGGGTTCTCAGGAACCGCAACGGCGAGCTGCAGCGCGCGGGCGTCGGTCGCTGCGGCTCTGTCCCTGATCTCCCTGCGCCTTTCGACAAGTGTCCGGGCGGCCTCGGCATCAGCCTTCGCGGTTTCGATCTGGTCGCGCAGCGTCCCGATCCGTCCGGCTGCAGGCACGACGAGACCAGCTACGAGGGCCGCGACCAGCAACACGGCGAGAGCCACGACCACCATGAGCTTGTTGCGTGGAGACAGATTCATCGTGACACCTGCTGACCCGACCTTGCCGAACCGGGGGTCTTCAGTTGAGCCTCGATCTCGAACTTGACCACGGGGACCGCTCGGACGGAGCTGCCCTCGGCGAGACCCTGGAAATCGTCGAACGTCTCGACCTCCGCCCTGCTCAGCCACACATCCGTAAGCGAGTCTCTCAGAGAGGCAAGCCTGACGAGCGTCGACGCCACCGACTTGTATCCGTCGGACAGAGCGGCGCCGGCGGGGTCGGGCGCCCACCCGATGAACCGCTCCGGCTGGTCGGTCTCGCTCTGTCCCGTCTGTGTGGAGGCGTGCAGATCGATCTGCCCAAGCCAGACCTCTTCGGGCAACACGAGCGAGATCTCCTCGACGACCCGGCCGAAGTCGATCCGCCCGGCCAGCGCTTGAGCCGCAGCCTCCTGGCGCGCAGCGAGATCGGCTTCCCTGAGCTCGAAGACCGCGAAACGCTCGGCCTGCTGACGCAGATCGGAGGCGGACTGCTCGATGGCCTGGAGCTCCGCCGTCTGCGCGCCATTGATCAACTGGAGGTAGCCCCACTCTCCGATCTCCAGTGACGATCAGGACGTAGGGGTAGAACCGCTCGTACTTGCGCTTCTCGATGATCTCCGGCGGAAGGAGGTTGATCCGTATCATCTACGCGATCCCTCCGAGCGCGAGACCCAGTGCGGGAGCGCACCCCATCCGGTCCGCTATGACTGCAGCCTCGACATTGGGCTGGATCGTGACACGCGCAAGCGGGTCGCCAAGCACGATCGTGGTCTGAAGCCCCTTCTCAAGGTAGTTCGGCAGATTGCGCAGCATCGAGCCTGAGCCGGTCAGGACGATGCGCCGGATGGTGCGCACCTGCGTCGTCTGCGTCAGGTAGTAGTCGATGGAACGGCGGACTTCACCGATGAAGCGGTTCGTCTCCCGTTCGAGCGCCTGCTGCGCGACTTGAGCGACTTCCGGATCCACCCCCGGAGGCGTCGATGAGGAGCCGTCCACATTCGGGAGCCCGACGCGTATCTTGAGATCCTCGGCCTCGTCATAGGTGAGGTTCATGACGTTGGCGATCGCTTGGGTGAACTGCTTGCCGGCGAGCGCGGACACGCGGGTGAAGCGCGGCACGCCGCGCTCGACGACCACGATGTTCGTGAGCCCCGATGTGATGTGGATGAGCCCCGTCGCACCGCCCGCATCCTCATCGGACAGGACCGACACGTCGATTCCCAGAAGCGCTCGCACGAGCGCGAACGCGGTCAGGTCGATCCGCTCGAGCTTGAGCCCGGCAGCTTCGACCGTCGTCACCGCGCTCTGTATCATGTCCCGCGATGCGGCGACGAGCAGCACCTCCATCATGTGCTCGTCGGCCGGCGTCATGTAGTCGCCGATGACCTCGTAACTCAGAATCGCTTCCTCGACGGGTATCGGGATGTAGTCCTGCGCCTGGTACTGGATGGCGCCAGCGAGCTCGGTCTTCTCCATGAACGGCAGGTCGATGAGGCGCACGACGACCTTCTGGTTGGCGACGCCGATAGCCACTTCCTTCTGACGCAAGCCAGCCTCACGCCACAGCTGAGATATCGCCGACGCGGCCGCCTGAGGATCGATGATCTCACCCTCGACGACCGCCCCGAACGGCATCGCGGCACGACCATACGCAGACAGCACCATCCCGCCGGAAGCGGGACGCACGCGAGCGGCGCGGACGAAGTCGGTGCCGATGTCCAAGCCGATTGGTGGCTGTGCCAAGCCGAGCCCGACAGGAGCCAACGCTTCCTCCCTCATCCACTGCTGCGTCAGAGTGCTTCGTCTACTGGTGCTGCGATGGTCCCGCGGAAATGATACCAACTGCGCCCGCTGTCAACAACAGCGCCTCGATGGGGCACCTCCCGAGCGCGCGGTCAGCGCCTGACCCAGTCGCCGCGCGCGGTGAAGCCGGCGAGTTTCGGCATCGCATCAGGCAACAGCTCACCGAGGCCGGGCTGGTTTGCGAGCAGCGTGTTGGTCGTCTGGATATCAATGCTGTTGCAGATGAGGGAGCCGCGGAAGCTGTTGTGGGCACTGGAGGGGACGTTGTAGTTGCCGTTGAGGAACGCTGCTACGCAGATCCAGTCCGCGCTCGAACTGCTCGACATGTCGCCCTGCGTGAGCAGACCGAGGCTGTTCGCGGCGTCCATCTTCGGCAGCACGTGACCGTAGAGCGTCTCGCTCAACCCGTTGACCGGGACGAGGTTGCCGTTGATGACGATCCCGTCCTCGGCCACGATGGTCCCCCGCCCTTTGTAGCCCACGATATTGCTCCCGAACGTGACAGTGCCCTTGACGTAGACGATCGCGTCGTCCTTGAGGTAGAGGACCCGGTCCGGACCGACCGCCACTGCGTCTTCATTCGGATACCCGAACGCGGAGTCGAACGTCGTGTCTCCGTTGAACACGGTGTAGTACGTCGCGTCCTGATTGGCCGGTTGCGTGCCTTCGAGCGGCAGCTTGCGCGGGTTGTTCAGAGCGTACTCCTGCGCTCCGGCCAGGTATGAGGCCATGTTCTCGCCGGTGAGCTGGGGAATCTCGAGTTCCGGGGCGCTGCCGCGAAGGTTCGTGAAGTACCGGCTGTCGTCGCTCGGGACCGGTCCGTACGCGTCGACCCGCTCAGAGCTCGACCCGACTTTCCCGTTGCCACTCGCGTTCCACGTCCCGTCCTTCACGAAGACCGGACCGCCCCACAGCTGCCCGTTTGCTCCCCAGTCCATGTCGCCGTTGACATAGAGGGAGCCGATGATCGTGCTGTTCCCGTTGAAACCGTTGCGCACGCCGACCGACGACTCGTCGCCGCCAGAGATGTTCATGTCCCACAGGTTCAGGTACTGGAACCTCGTGAGCACGACCTCCTCCTGACCGCGCACGACACCGCGCACAGAGAGCTCGTACACGCCGCCGCCGAGGTCGGTGACGCTCGCCTCGTACGATCCCTGAGGAGTAGAGACCGTCTTGGGGTACTGGCTGAGCCGGTCGATGCTGAAGAAGGAGAGCTCCCGTTCGAGACCGGTGCTCGCGAGCTGGTAGGCCTGGTTCACGTCCATGCTCACACCGGAGTCGTGCAACGTCTGGGTCGCCAGGGCATACCCGCCGACGGCGACCGCGGTGATAAGCGCTATCGCGGCCATCGTGAAAACGAGAGCGAAACCTTCCTCGCTGTGCATGCGAAGCCTCATCGTCTCCGACCAGCTTTCCTCTATCGGTTCCTGAAGAACACCCTGCGGGAGTCCGCGAAGGTGGTCCCGTCACGTCGCGTCGCGACGGTGATCACGACGTTATCCATAAGGGCGACGTTCGTGGCGAGAACACTCCCGTTGTAGTAAGTGAACATCGGCCGGCTCACGGCTCGATTGGCGTTCTCCCTCGACCACGTGACCGTCCGCACCAGCGTGCGCGTCGTGCCCGAGACCCGGTGGATCTGCTGGGTCAGCGTGCCGTCCGTGTTCGCCGCCCAGGTATGCTCCTCGACCGTGCCAGGCCGGTAATCAGCTGGCATCCTGACGGTCGCCACGTACGGGTCCATCGTGAAACCGGCGATCGGAACGCGCTGCGAGAAGGAGGCATCCATCGCGGTGAGCGGCGCCGTCACGTTGCGCGCGAACTGGGACTGGGTCTCGGCGACCGCGGTGGCACGGTACCCGAACTGGATGCCCAGGTACACCACGGAGAGCACGAACCCCATCAGGAGCGTGACGACGAGCATCTCCACGAGGCTCAGACCGCTGTCACTGCGCGCCCTCACGGCTTACTCGATCCCCCAGTCGAGCACCAGCGGATACGTCGTGCTCTTGGCAGCGCCGGTCATCTTGGCGGTGTTGGTCGCCATGGTAGGCAGAGGCGAGCCCCCGGCGTACCCGGCCGGCGTGATCCCGCTCACGTGCACCTTGAACTGGTACGCGGAAAGCGACATGGGCTGCGAACTGGTGATCGTGTCGTAGCCCGAGGAGGTGGTGACGGTCTTGGCTGCAGTCCACGGAAACCAGCTGCCCGTGGGCGTCTTGTAGTAGATCGCGTACGCCGGAGTCCCGGTGAACGGGAAGTTCGGTCTCGTTACCTTGAGGTCGAGCGTGTATAGGTACTTAGGACCTGACTTTGCACCCACCTGAACGCTGCTTTGCGCGCTCGAGTCGCAGATCAGTTCGGGGCGGGTCACCACGAGGTCGGCCGAATCGGCGTACGCCGCGCCGATGCCGCGCGGCCCGCCGGAGTACACGCGTGCGAAGAAGCGCGAGAACGGCGGCACAGCGCGAGTCAGCGCTGGCCCTCCGGCGCTGACTGTCACGTCGGTGACGATGGGACCCTTGTTCAGGATCGCTTGCGCCGGAGTCGCCCCGGCAGCGACCTCGGCTCCGGCGGCCACCGGCCAGCTCGTGGGCGCGCCTCCGCCCGTCGCCGGCTCCCGGTAGAGTGTGTAGCGGTACCGGCTCGCCCAGTACCACGTAGCGGGATCACCACCGGTTCCGCCGTCACGCGCAGCGTTCCACGTGAGTCTCACAGACAGCGAATCGATCGCGGTCCCGGCGGGTACACCTGGCGCTTGGGACGCGGCATTGTCGAGTATGAAACGGCGCTTCACCGTCGCCGTGCGCTGCTGGTTGTCCTCCGCTGTCACTATGACCGTCTGGAACCCGTCCGCCAGACCCCCTGCCTCGGTGTTCCACGTCGGACTCGCGAAGAACGGGTTGTTCGCGGGCGTGAAGACCGCGCCAGCCCCGCTCGCCTGCACGAGCGTGTTGCCGCCGACCGCATAGCGCACCTGGACAAGACCGTTCGAGGGGCTGTACGCCCTCGTCTTGAGAAGGATCGAACCCCCTGACAGGCGCTCAGCGCCGAAGACGACCTCGTCGGCTGCGGGCGCGTCTGCGGTGAACTCGACCTGGGGCGCGTCCGGATCCGTTGCGAGTGTCATGCTGTTGCTCGGGTTCCTGATGGCCACGGTCGTGTCGTATGTGAGCGACTGACCCTGGAGCACGCCGGTCGCCGTGATGTCTACCAGCTTGTAGTACTCGGTGCCCATCGACTGCTTCGTCTCGACCTCCATCGCGATGTCGATGACGACGCCACTGTACTCACGCTGCACGTATCCCGAGACGATCTCATCGAAGGGAAGCGCACGCAAACGGTCGATCTCGGAGGCGACCGCATTGACCAGGACGGCCTTGTGCTTCGCCTGCACCGTCATACGCGAGGTCGCACCCAAGAGCCCGACGATGGCCGTGAGCACGAAGAACAGAATCGCGACCGAGATCACGACCTCCGCCACTGAGAAGCCTTCATCGCGGCGCCGCGTGGTCATCAAGGCCAGCATCTCCCTCATCGCCTCTTCGCATGACGGAACCCGCGGATACAGCATGTGTCGATGGTACCCGCACTCATTCTATCGGCATCGCAGGAGCATTCTTGAGTGCGCCAGAAGCGACGATGTGACGGGGATCACATGGCCAGGCTGGCGTACCACCGCCATACCTCAGGGCCCGCTACCGAGACGATGAGCGCCGCTGCGGCCAGAAACGGACCGAACGGGATACGTGCGGCCATGCCGTCAGGCGAGCGCCGCGCCACCACGACCCCCGCCACCGCGCCAAGCATGCTGCCCAGGAACAGGACCATCACGGTGTACAGACCAAGGTACGGGCCTATCGCGGCGAGCAGCTTCACGTCGCCCATACCGAAACCCTCCCGTCCGCGCGTTCGCTCGTACGCAAGCGCGATGGCGAGTGTCGCGCCCGCAGAAGCGCACCCGCCGACGAAGGCCGCGACGAGTGGAGACGAGAAGATGCCGCCGCCCTCAAGCAAGGGCAGCGCGGTCATCCCGGCCAGCGAGGCGAGGACTCCGGCCACACCCATGACCGCGAGCAGCCCCACGAGCGGGTTGGGCAGACGGTACGTGTCAAGGTCGATGGCGGCCAGGATCAGGAGCAGGTAGTAGAAGACGACCGCCAGGATCATGCGCAGCGTGAGCCCGAACCGCACCCACGCCAGAAGCCACAGCAGCGCCGATGCCACCTCGACAGCCGGGTAGCGCACTGGGATCGGGACCGCGCAGGACCGGCAGCGTCCGCGCAGCACCAGCCACGAGACGACCGGCACGTTGTCGAACCACGCGATCGGAGTGTCGCACGCCGGGCAGTGCGACGCTGGAGCCGAAAGTGACTCTTTGCGCGGCAATCGCCAGATGACTACGTTGGCGAAGCTGCCGAACACAAGACCCATGAGAAACATCAGCGCACCTGTGAACGGGCCTTCGAGCACGAAGCGTCCTTCCTTTCACGACGAGCTCTGACGACGATAGCGCCAGCTCTTCCAAGCGTCCATCGAATCCGGCTCGCGTGAACGCGGACATCACCGGCTGACATCAGGCACCTGAAGAAGAGG
>FWPV01006157.1_pt1 | contig 17776 bp, 13 predicted proteins | sample 2228371 | NCBI WGS metagenome assembly FWPV01 (sample SAMEA103939776, study PRJEB20133) | metagenome | reverse complement strand
CCAGAAATCGAGAAGCACCAGCAAGGCCACGCCCAGCACGATGCCCCAAGGCGCCCAGCGGGTCGGCCAGCGTTTGAGAAGCGCCTGCACGCCAAGAGCCGCCAGCGTGGCCAGGCACGCCACGACGAGCATCATCCCCCTGAAAGGCGAGAGTCGTCCGATGGACGGCAGATAGGTGAACACGTTCAGCGCAAAGGTCGGCCCGCTGATGAGCAAGAGCGCCAGGCCCAACCCCACGAGGGCAGCGCGTGCGACGAACTTGTTCCGTACGGCGCCCAGCCCGAGTATCGCCACAAGCGGCACGATGATCCCCGGATACCAAGAGATGCTCCAGAAAGAAGAGGCGATCTCGGGCAGGCCCTCTTTGCCCACGGGCAGACGAAACCGCCGCGCAATGGCGTACCAAATCAGCTTGGGCGTGATGGAAAACTCGCGCAACAGGGCGTTGGTGAAGGTCGTGGCAGCTCCATGCTTGTCGTGAATGCCCACGTAACGCACCTCGAGCAGACCGGGCAATACGTAAAACGCCGCTATGCCTAGCGCGACGCCACCCACCAGAATCGCGCTGCCCAGAAACTGCTTAAAACTGCGTTTGCAACGGTACGCGGTCGTCAGCTCGCGCGCCAGGAAATAGAGCACCACAAACGGCCCGGCTAAAAGTGCGTACTCGCTACTCACGATCGGGAATAGCCCCAGAGCCACGCCGGTTAGCAAGAGATAGCGGATGCGCTTGCGCCCCTCCGTCTGACTCAGCTCGGTGAACCACAGCGGCAGAGGTAAAAAGGCCCAAAACGCAGCATGAATCCAGGTCTCCACGCCCACGTGGTTGTGATAGGGGAACGCCTCGTAGATCAACGCCCCTACCAGCGCGGCGCGCCAATCCCCCAGTGCCTGTCGCAAGAAGCCAAACATGGCCAGCCCCGACCCGGCCATTATCACAAAGTAAAAGAGCACCTGGACCGTTTCCAGCGGCACTCCACCCCATGCCGAAAGAGCCGCCAAAGGATAGTAGACCGGGTAGGACAAGAAGCGCAGCCAGGGGAAGCCGGAGAACCAGTACGGGTTCCACTCGCTGAGCACGCGCCCCTGCAAAAGCTCTTGTTTGAACAACCAGGTGATGACCAGCTCGGTCAACACTTCGCGCCGCTCGGAGGTGGGCAGGCTGCCCCATAGCCAATTGCGCATCAAAAAAGTCGTGAGCGCCAGCATGACCGGCACGGCTACGCCCCAGGCAAGGTAAACTTGACGGTACGCCGGGAAGGACGCGCTATCTTTGGCCCAGTTCTGCGATTTGCTGGCAGACATAGTCAATCTGATCCTCCGTCAGCTTGGTTGAGCTGGGCAAGTTAATGCCTCGCGCGGCGAGGTCCTCCGCCACGGGCAATGACCTTGCGCGCGCATGGCAGGGCATCGTATGGATGGCGTGGAAGAAAGGCCGCGTATCTACGCCGCGTTGCTTCAGAGCCGTCATCAACGCATTGCGCGAAAGCGGATAATCCTCGTTAACCAGGATCGAGTACATCCAATAAACGTTCTGCGCCCAAGGCGCTTCGGGGGCCAGCGTCAGCCCCGGCACCTTGGACAAGCGCTCGGCATACAGTGCGGCATTGCGGCGTTTGATGCGCACGAGGTCGTCAATGCGTTCCAGTTGCGCCACCCCTATAGCCGCCTGGATGTTCGTCAGGCGATAGTTAAAACCGATCTCGGGGTGAAAGTAGCGCTCGGTGGGGGACATGGCATGATCGCGCAACAGGCGCGCACGCGCGTTCCACTCGGGGTTATCGGTCAACAACATGCCCCCCTCGCCCGTGGTGATGACCTTGTTGCCGTAAAAACTGAAGCAGGACATGTGCCCCAAAGACCCACACGGCCGCCCTTTGTAGAGCGCGCCGTGCGCCTCCGCAGCGTCCTCGATCACGTACAGGTGATGGCGCTCTGCCACCTCCATGACGGCGTCCATATCCACCGGATGGCCGTACAGGTCCACCGGGATGATCGCCTTGGTGCGCTCGGTGATAAGGCTTTCCAAGAGCTGGACGTCCATTTGCCAATAGGTCGGCTCAGAATCCACAAAAACCGGCGTCGCGCCGGTGTAGGTAACCACGTTCGCCGTGGCGACGAAGGTCAGGTCGGGCACGATCACCTCGTCGCCCGGGCCGATCCCCAGGACGGCCAGCGCCAAGTGCAACGCCGTGGTGCCGTTGCTCGTGGAGATGCCATAGCGACGATGGCAATAGGCGGCCATGCCCTCTTCGAAAGCGGCTACGTATTTGCCAAGCGATGAGACCCATCCGCTCGTCACACAATCGGTCACATATTTGAGTTCATTGCCCGCCAGTTCGGGTTCGGCAACAGGAATCATACGCGCTCCTTTTAAGAGAATTCTAGCACACAAGCTCGCGCCACATCTCCCGCAGAGAGCCATACCTGCGTCCCCTGCGCTCAAAACGGCGCACATCGGCGGGCGTGGGCCAGGAATGATAACTCGCCCGCGCGGCATCCTGCGGCAGGCGCGGCGCGCGCCCCGTTTCGATCAATTTCACGGCTTTGACCAGCAACTCGGCGCCCAATTCGGCGCTTTTGCGCGCCAGTGAGATGACCGTATCTTCGGAGGCGATGGGCAACCGCTCCTGAAGCAGGATATCTCCCGTGTCAAAGCGCTTATCCACCCAGTGCACCGTCACGCCCGTCTCATCGTCGCCGTTGGCCAACGCCCAAAAATAGGGGAAGAGCCCTCGATTCCTTGGCAGCAGCGCCGGATGTACGTTGATCACCCCACGCGGAGACAGCGCGATGATTCGGGGGCCGATCAACTGGTTCAGATAGACCGAGATGACCAAGTCGGGCTGCCAGGCGCGCAGCGTGCGCAGCGACTCGGGCGCGTTGACATCCTTCGCGCCCACCACCGGCACCGCAAACTCCCGGCCCATTTGCTCCACCGAGGGCACGCGTGGCTTTTGGCCGATCAACCTCCCCAAACCCGCCGCCAGATGCCCCAGGATGATCTCCATGCCTTTGCGCACCACAAACCCCAACCCTGTGCGCCGAAGCAGAAACCACAGGCTCTGCCAAGTATTTTTACCCGCCACGATGACCTCGGAACGCATGATGCCCACTACCTGCCCAGGGCATTCGACGAGCAGGCGCCAGGTCATGAGGTTGGCTTGATGGCTCTCGTAGGTCAGAATGACGATCCTCATCGGTCTGATCCCATCATTTGAGCAGATAGACGTGCACCTCATCGTCCAGATAGCTTCGCAGCGGCCCGTTGACCAGCTCGGTAGCGGGCACGTCCGCGCTGGAGCGCACCCACTTTAGCAAACGGTCACCGCGAAAGAGCGGCTCATCCTCGAAGACAGCCACATCTTGCAGCCCGCTCGTCTCTAGCGCGCGTTGCAGGACGGGCCATCGTTCGCCGTAGCTGCGCGCCCCGACCAATACATAGCGGATACCCGCCGCGCGCAGTTGGTTCAACGCCGCCTCAGACGGCCAATCTCTCCAGCCCGCGCTGATCTCCCGATAGGCGCGGGGCACGAAGGTGCCATAGCCGTAAGCGATCGGCTGGCCGTGCACGCGCGACGGATAGAGCATCCAGCCGTACCAAGTCTTGTCCAACGGATAATGGATTACGGCGCCCCTAGGTTGCCGGGCGAGCCAATCGTCCACGGGCTGTCCCCTGACCTCGGTGTAGCCGTAAGGATAGGGCATCACAATCAAGTCAACAAGCACGAGCAATGCAATCATGCCTGCCACTATGCCGTGCCACGAGGCGAATCCGCGCCGCCTCACGGCCCCCACGATCGCATCGGCGCCCCACCCGGCCAATACGGCGACGGCCAACATGGTCAACAGGCCAAAGCGCGCCCAGACGCGCATCGTGTTCATGAACGGCACGAACAAATAGAGCAGCAACGTCGGCAAAGGCAGCACGATCGCGCCCTGGCGTTGCAAAGGACCATAATTCACGCGATGTAGCGCCAACCTACCCGTGAGCACGTACATCGCGCGCGAGAATTGCCGCTCAAACGCCGCCGGCACACTGATATAGACGGGTTTACCCGCAAAATGTAACGTGGTGCCCAGAGCCAGCACCAGCGAGATGCCCGCGAGCAACGCATAGAGCTTGGCCGTGCGCTCTTGGCGCCGCGACCAGAGGCCCCACGCGGCCAGCATAAGCGCCACCAGGCCGAGGTAGAGCAAATTCTCGTTGATGTTCTGATGGTATCCGCGCGTCGCCGCAGCACCCCACCAGGAGTGCATCGCGTTTGGATAGACGAAATCCAGCGGGCTGGCCGACCACTGATCCACGTAGCTCAGCGAATAGTTGTACTGCGTCTCGCCGCGACCGTAGAGGCGCAAAATGGGCAACGCCGCCGGCGCGACGAGCGTTGCCGCGCAGATCAGCGCCAAACCGAGGTTCAGCCACAGCGCCTTGCGCCAAAGCAGCTCGGCCCACGGGCGCGCGCGCAACAGCACGTACAACCCCGCGAACAGCCCCACCATGACGGCATAGTACCACGACGAGAGCGCTGTGAGCGCCAAGCACGCTCCCGCGCATATGCCCAAGCGCCACGTCGGGCGCCGAACGAGCTTTTCCAAAGCCAGGAACAACAGGGGTATCCACCCCGTGCCCATCAGAGGCAAGTGCCCCGCGCCCAAGTGCGCCATGCGATAAGGGCAAAAGGCAAAAATCGTGCCCCCGATGAGCGCCCCGTACGCGCCACAGCCCAGCTCGCGTAAAAGCAAATACAGGCCATAGCCACTCAACACGAAAGAAAAGACCATCATCGTGTTGTAGGCAACCACCTCGCCCCACAACGCCGTAATCGGCAGCCCCAGGACGGTGTTGGCCACCGTCGTCTCGGAGAGGGCCACGGGATAGCCGACAGGATAGAACACGTCCGGGTTGAAGAAGGGTGAGATGCGCTGCTCCAGTAAGGCATGCTTGAACCACCACATCTTCCAGACGTATTCCAAATTATCGCCAGGGGGGCCTAACACCGCCCGATCAAAGTGCACCACCAAGGGCCAGGTCATCACGACCGTGAGCAGCGTGTAGATGACCACGATGGCCACATGTTTGAGCCAGGTGCCGCGCGCGCTCCCAAAGGCCGACAATCTGGGCCTCCTCACACCCACCGATAGACGATCAACTTGACGCCCACAAACGAGGGAGCTTCGACGGGCGCGAGGTTTGTCAACGCGCCGAGGCGCTGCTCCAAGCCGGTGCTATCCGCATGGCTGACCACCAGCCACACGCGCCCACCGCGCTGCCGAGCGCGTATCTCGGCAACGGCCTTATCCAGCGCGGCGGCATCCGCAAAGCGGCTCACTTCGACGCGCGCGCCGGCCGGCCCATAGTAGTAGTTAAAGGGCACGCGACAATCCTCGTCCATCAACACAATCAGATCCGTTTCCCCCGCTTGGGCAGCCACATACGCTGCTACCCCGCGCCAATCCTCTTTTTGTGGTACGGCGTACATGCGACTCAGCGCCACCAGGCTGATCAAGGCGATCAGCCCAACCGCGCTCCCCCTCAAAACGGAAGATGGCAGGGCGCTTATCCCTAACGCCACCAGGACGAGAAAAGGGCACAGAAAAATGAGCAGGTAGCGCATGACCCAAAGGGTGCTGAACTGGCCCAGCACAAAGATGAGGATCACGGGCAACCCACCGGCCAGTACCATTAAACCGAGCGCCCGGCCAGACAAAGGGGCTTTCGAAGCATTGCGATAAACGCGCCAAATGCCCCACGCGGCCAGCCCCACGAAGGCCAACGCCACCAATCGCCGCACAAGCGCCGGTCCCACAAAGATCGTGCCCGTCGTATAGGCCACGAGCAGGTTGACCAGCTCGGCCAGGCGCGGTGGGCGATAGCTGGCCTCCAGCCAGCTCCATTGGTTGCGCCCGAACATATAAGTCAGGAAGATGCCCACCGCCGGCGCCGCGAACGCCAGCACGGCCACCTGATCCAGGAGCCACCAGCGCAGTTCGCGCCAGGCGCTGCGCTTGAGGATGTGCCCGTGCGCCCGCCACAATCTGAGCAAAAAGTATAGATTCTGAACCAGGACGACCCAGACAATATAGTAATGCAGGTGAAAAGCAAGCCCCGTTAGGAGCGCGTGCATCAACCACCAAAACCAGCGCCCCCCGTTGATCAAACGCCAAAAGGCCAGCAGCGAAGCCGTGGCAAAAAGCATAATCCAGGCGTACGAGCGCACCTCTTGCGAATACCAAACGTGATACGGGTTCACGGCCAAAAGGAACGCGCTCAGCACGCCCACGCGCCGCCCAAAGAGCGCCTTGCCCAAAGCATACATGGGGATGATGGTCAACGTGCCCGCCAGAGCCGCAAAGCCCCTCACGGCCAGCTCGCCCTGGCCAAAAAGGCGCATCCAAAAGTGCTGCAGCACGTAAAACAAAGCAAACTCGATCTTCCACTCCCACAACACGCGCAACGAGGCGATGTCCATGGCGCTGCTCCACACGGCATAGGCCTCGTCGAACCACAAGCTCTCCGCCGTCAGGCCATAAAGCCGCAAGGCCAGTCCCAGCGCGACCAGCCCCAGCACCACGCCGACTTCTCGCCACATATTTTCTTTGGGAGCAGAAGAGGCAGTCCCGTCTGTCATCATGGGTTCATCGTGTTTTCGAACAAGAAAATGCGGCCCAACAGGGGCATGCGCGCCTCAGAGATGGGACGTAGATGTTCGCGCAGATACCCATACACCATGCCATCGGGATCGGTATAGTGATCGGTCTCCCACACCAACCATACGCGCTTGTATCCTTTGATCGCTCCTTCGACGGACGGCAAGGTCAGGTCGTGCTCGACGGGGACGGGCACTTCTTCGTAATACGGCACCGCCCCGCGCGCATAATAGTCAAAAGGCTTGGCGTGCCAGCCGGGGATAAAGAGGATCAAGTCTCCCGGTTGAGCCTCTGCGACGATCTTGGCAGACCAGGTGCGCCAATCGGGCTTGTCGGGCATGCGCACCTGCGCGACGATCCCCACCGCCATAACCCCCACAAGGCCCAATAGGATGAGGGCCTGAATCAGCCGCGACGGCACTTTGCGCAAGCCCCAGGCTACCAACAGCACAAAGGGGGTCAAAAAGGGTAGCATGTAGCGGCTGGAGAACATTGGTTTGAACACTTGAGATTCCAGCCACGCCAGGCCGATGGGCAGCGCCAGGTAGCCCAGGCAAAAAGCGGTCGCCTCGCGCGCGCTCCCGAAAGCGCCGGAGGGTTGTTCGTCTCGGACGTGTGCTCCGCGCAAAAGCAGCGCGCCGGCACAGGCCCCCGCAAAGAGCACATAACCTGCGCGACGCAGCAGCGACGGCACCATGGCGCGCGCCTGGCCTATCATGTAAAGCACCACCGTGTGCTGCAACATGGCGACGGAGGGCCTGCCATAGCCCAGCGTGACCCATCCTCCGCCCCCGGTCGTGATCGGGAACAGGAACGTCGGCAGCCACGGCAAGAACAGCAGGAACACCGCCACTTGAGAGGCAATCCATGCCCAGAGCGTGCGCCGGTCTATCTCGCGGCGCAGGAACGCATAGGCCAGGTAGAGATTCTCGATCAAGATGACGAACACGGCGTAATAGTGCGTGTACAGCGCTGCGGCGGTGGTTGCTACATAGCCGACCCACGTGAGCCACCCATTCCCGCGCCATGCTCGGAGGGCCAGCAAGAGCGACAAGCTCATCCATGCCGCCAGCCAGGCGTACATGCGCGTTTCTTGCGAGTACCAGATGTGAAATGGGTTCAAGGCCAACAGGAGCGCGGCATACAGCCCTGTGCGCCGATCGAACAATGCGCGGCCTAGGGCGTAAACGGCCCACACGTTGATCGCGCCCGCCAACGTCGAAAGTCCCCTCAAAACGGCCTCGCTCTCGCCGAGGGCGATCCAGTAATGCAACAAAATGTAGAACAGGGGCGGGTGGATGTCCTGCGCGGTCCAGGTGATAAGCTCGGACAGGCTCATACGCGCCAGCATCAGGCTCGTGGCCTCGTCCAGCCAGAGCGATTCCGTGGCGATGCCGTAGAGGCGCGCCACGACGGCCAGGAGGACGATGCCGGGCAGAGCAGCTTTGTTCCAGAGGGATCTCGCAGACATCGGCTGACTCACATGAACGTCTAGCGGCTTTCGACCGGCAAGTTGCCCTGCGCGGTCGTCCAGGTAGGTCGCCACCAAGCCCACTCGACACAACGGCCGCACGAGGGCACGTCGTCCAAGTCGTGGTTGATGTGCTTGAGGCGCAGGCGCGTCATGGCAGGCCCGCGCCAGGCCTTCATCACGCCGTCGTGGACATTGCCCAGCGGATAAAGCGCGTCATAGTCGCGGTCGCAGCAGACCAGCGTCCCATCCCAGTAGATATGGACGTGATACCAGAGGTTGGGGCAATGGTAGCGCGGCGGCAGCGTGGGCTTGTTCTCGCCGCGCAATGAGCTGATCTCGGAAATCTGGTCGCCCCAGGAATCGAACGCTTTGACGTTGATCTGGTCCACCCCCGGCACGTTCCAGACGCGCTTGAACTCGGCCACCTGCTCGCGCGTGGGAGCCAGCTCGATGATCTGCAATTTGGTGCGGGGCCATTCATACTCGCCCTGCACGCGCAACTCCAAGAACTTGAGGATGTTTTCGCGCGTCTGCTCAAAGCTGGCCTCTTGGCGCACGTGCTCGTAGGTCTCGGGCGTCGTGCCGTCCAAACACAAATATATAGCCCCCAACCCCGCCTCCAAGATGGCGCGGCTCTTTTCGGGCGTCAGCAGTACAGCGTTGGTCGAGATTTCGGCGTGCAATCCATGTTGGCGGCAGTAGGCGATCATCTCCACGATGCGCGGGTGAAGTAGCGGCTCGCCCCAAATGTGTAGGGTGGTCATGCTTACATGGGGGGCCATCTCGTCCACGATCTGCCGAAAAAGGTCCCAATCCAAAAAGCCTTTTTTGCGCTTGGCCAGCCCGCGCCCCGTCGGGCACATGATGCAACGCAAATTGCAGGCGTTGGTGGATTCGAGGTACATGCGATCGGGATAGGACCAGGGGCGCGGATTTTGCAGCGCATAGTTCACATAGCGCCACACCATGCCCGCTTTGCGTCGGTAACGGTTTAAGCGACGTTCGACCTTGGATACTAGTCCCATTTGGGCTTGTACTCCTTCGCCGGGCGAGGACCAAGCTTGCTGAAGCCTGGGATGCCGCGCAATAACCCACTACGCAGGATACTTCGCCCGATCTGGCGCAGCGGGCGCACACGCGAAAGACGATAGGCCCATTCCCCCGCCAGCGGCCCCAGCGCGCGTAAATACTTGCGCCGACGCTTGGCCTCCTGAAAGCTGCTCTGCGCCTCAAGGATCAGTTGCGACAGCCGCTCGTCGGAGACTTCGGAAACGTTGATGAAGGGCTTGATCATGTTGTCATAGCTATTGTAGTAAAAGGCGCGCGAAAAGTCGTGATTGAACTCGATCTGTGGTTGCCGCGCCAGCAACTCGTCCCACAGGCGCGTGCCCGGAAAGGGCGTCGTGAGGCTGAACATGGCCTGATCCAGCTCCAGCTCGCCCGCGAAACGGATGGTTTGCCGCATGGTCTCCTCGGTGTCGCCGGGCAGGCCCAGCATAAAGTATCCTTTGGCCAGGATGCCCGCTTGGGCCGTCCAAGCCACCGCCTGGCGCACCTGTTCCAGCGTGATATGCTTACCAATGGCCTGTAGGATCGCAGGGTTGCCGCTTTCGATGCCATAATGCACCTCACGACAGCCGGCGCGATACATGAGCTGCAACAATTCGGGCGTGACGCGATCCACGCGCGCCAGGCATTGCCAACGGATGTCGAGACGCTCCTCGATCATGCGCGTGGTGATGGCCATCAAGCGGCGGCGGTTGATGGTAAACAGGTCATCGATGAAATAGAAATTGCGGTAGCCGTACGTATCCATCAGGCTGCGAATCTCGGCGATGATGTTCTCCGGGCTACGCTGGCGATAGGTGCGTCCTACGATACCCTTGAAGCAATAGCTACAATTGTAGGGGCAACCGCGACTGGAAAGCAGCGTGACCATGGGCGAGCCGTCGGGCGCGTACAGACGATAGCGCGACAACTCGAACAGGTGTCGCGCGGGGAAGGGCAAAGCATCCAGGTCTTTGATCAAGGGACGCGGGGGATTGCATCGCACTTGGCCGTTGGAGCGAAAGCACAGTCCGGCGATCTGCGAAAGGGCCTCGTCGGAGGGGCGAATCCCCTCGGCCACCATGGCACGCACCAGCTCGCGCAAGGTCTCCTCCCCCTCGCCATAGACCACATAATCCACGTGCGGATCGCCCGCTACACGCTCGGGGAAGACGGTCGCATGGGGGCCGCCGACCACAATGGGGCAGCCGAGGCGCGCCTTGAGCAGCGCCATCATGCCCTCGGCGCTATGATAGTTGTTGGTCATGGCCGTGATGCCGATCACGTCGGGGTTGGATGCGGCGATGCGTTCCACGTCGCGCTCGATGGGCGTCTTGGGCTCCAGGCCGAGGTCAAAGATGGAGACGGTGTGACCCTCGTCCTCTAACACGGCGGCGAGATACCCTAACCCCAAGGGGGGATAGCTGTTGACCATTTCGTTCCACTTGGGCGATACCAGCGCGATACGCATAGGCCCCTTTATCAACAAGTTCTCAAGATCATCGCTCTCGGTTGAGATAGTATAGCTCCGCGAGATGAACCGAATATGAACGCCTGGCAGAATTTCGCTAACAGTTCTTTCACGCGCACCGGGCTGTGCGCTCGATGACCGCGATGCGGCGTTGACGGACTGTGAGTATACGCACAGGCCGAAGCATGGCCAAATCCAGACCAGTATAGCGCCAATCGCCCATAAATCAACCTTGATCGCGCTTTGGCGCATAGGCCAACTCTGTGTATCATATAACTTATGCGCCTCTCGCCCCGTTGGTACAGGGCGAACGCGCAATCCGTATCGCAAGGAGCATATATGACGATCAAAGCGTCTGAAGCAACGCTGGTTTCCAGTTCCATCCCGCAAGTTCAGCGTTCCGGCGTGGTCCAGGTGGATGAAACGTGTTGTCTGGCATGTCGTGAATGTGAAGTGGCCTGCTCCCTTTTCCATGAGGGGCAGTGCAACCCCGAGCTATCGCGCATTCGGATTGACTCGGACGATTTCGTGCCCGGCTATCCGCGCATTCGCATCTGCAAGCAATGCGACTGGCCGGCTTGCTATTATGCTTGCGCCGGCAAGTGGGGCGATTCGGCGATTGTGATAGACCCGCGCACCGGCGCGCGCTATGTGGACGAAAGCAAATGTCGCGGGTGCGGCACTTGTGCACGCGCCTGCCCGCTCACACCCGAGCGCGAAGTGTTGTTCTTCAAAAAGGTCGGGCGCAAGCGCATCTACTTCAAGTGTGATCTATGCAAAGACCGCGCCGAGGGGCCGCTATGTGTGGAGGTCTGTCCCGGCAAAGCGCTGACGTTTATTCCGGCGAATGAGAGGCGTAGCTAACATGACCGCGCTATACGGTTGGACGGGCAAAATTTTGAGGGTTAACTTGACCGATGGCAAGGTATCCACGATGGATACCACACAATACGTACCGCGCTTCATAGGAGGACTGGGCGTAGCGGCCAAAATCGCCTGGGACGAGCTGAGGCCGGGCATTGACGCTTTTTCGCCCGAGAACATGCTTTTCATCATGGTAGGACCGCTCACCGGCACACTGGCTTCGGGAGGTGGACGTGTCGTGGTGGCGGGGATCGCGCCGCAGCAGCGTCCCTCCGTCTTTTCACGTTCCGGCATCGGCGGGCATTGGGGCGCAGAGCTGAAATACGCGGGGTTCGACGGCGTGATCGTCGAGGGCAAGGCCGAGAAGCCCGTGTACTTGTGGATTCACGATGGCGAAGTGGAAATCCGCGATGCCGGTAGCCTCTGGGGCACGGGCACCTATTCCACTACGACCACGCTCCGCAGAATCCATGACCCCAAGACCCGCGTCATCTCGTGTGGGCAGGCAGGCGAGCGCCTTGCGCGCATCGCCTGTATCCAAACCGAGACCGGTAACGCCGCCGGCCAGGGCGGCTACGGCGGACTGATGGGCTCCAAGAACCTCAAAGCCATTGCCGTGCGTGGTACGCTGGGCGTCAATGTGGCCGATCCTAGGCGCTTGCTCGATATTTGCTTGCGCGCCAGCCGCGAGGGACAAAGCCCCCCGAACCCGCAGGTCGGCAACTGGATGCGTCGTCGGTTGGAAGGCGCTCAAATCCGCCGACGCAAATGCGGCTTTTGCATCACCCCCTGTTCCGACGTGCTCGTGATGGACGTGCCCAGCGAGTTCGGCCAGGGGTCCAAGACCGTGGCGTGGCAGTGCTGGGGATACAGTACCTCGATGCGCGCACACGCCGAAGCGCGCGCCATGACCAGCGACTTTGGCCTCAACGGCTGGGAGATCAGCTACGGGATCATCCCCTGGCTGCAGATGTGCCGCCAGCACGGGTTGATTGACCGCATTGACGGCATCGAAATACCCATACCTCAGAAACTGATCGAGAACCTTGAGGACGCAGCCCCCGTTACAGGCGAGTTCCTCAACATGCTGATCCACAAGATCGCTTTTCGTGAAGGCGAGATCGGCGATGCCCTGGCGGACGGGGCTTGCTATGCCGGCGAGCGCCTTTTTGGGGGGAAGGGCGCGCCCCTTTTGGACCGCATTTACCCCCGCCGTTTCGGACAGACTAACCACTGGAACGGCCACTGGGGTACGGGCGGCAGCCCTTACTTTCCCTTCTGGCTGGTGCCCGTGCTGCAATGGTGTGTGGATAGCCGCGACCCAGCCAGCGACTCGACCCATCAATTCACCGAGCACGTCTTGCGCTATCTGCCGGAGCACGGCCCCAACCGCGGCCCCCTGACGTTCGAGGAGGCTCGCGCCGTGTGCGAGAAGGTGTACGGTACGCCGGATGTCTGCGATCCCACGCCAACCTATGACAAGCCCGAAGCGCGAGCCTTGCCGGCCATCTTCCATCATAACCGCGGTATGCTCGTCGAATCGCTTGTATTGTGTGACCGTGAACATACCCGCGTTTTCAGCATGCAGACGGAAGACCGTAAAGCCGATACGGCGCTCATGGCCAAGCTCTACTCTGCCTGCACGGGCTATGAGACCAGCGAGCAGGAGCTCGATCGCGGCGGCGAGCGCGTGTTCAACCTGTTGCGCGCCATCGACATCCGCAACCACGGCCGCAGTCGCGAGACGGATGAGGCCGTAGCCAAAAGTCTGACCTTTCCGGCCTTTACGGACCAGGTAGTGCTCGACTTGGAAAAGTTCAGGCCAATGTTGGACAAGTATTACGAGCTGCGCGGTTGGAATCCGGCCAACGGCTGGCCCACGCGCGCCAAGCTGGAGGACCTCGACCTTGGAGACATCGCCGATGGTTTGCAGGCCGTCGGCAAGCTGGGCTGATATCGCATTGCGAATAGGGGCGAAGCGTTGGCACACACGATGATAATGCTTGTGCGTATCTTTGCTAATGCTTCGCCCATTCGATTGACAGTTCTCCCCGCTGGCTGTATATTGCGCATATAGCCAACGGGGAAATGCGAGGATGCGCGTCCATGCCAAAGATCGCGCTTTGACACATAGGTTGATGCTCTTTGATCTTGCCGTGGGAGGCCATCACCCCTCGCACATTGGCTTTTTGGCGCGCTACTGGCGGGTTGCGTCTTTTCCCGGCCGGTTAGATGTCGTTGTCTTGCCCGAATTTGCCCAACTGCACCGCGATGTGATCCCTGAGGAACCAGAAATCAACCTGGTGTGCATCTCGCCCGCTGAAGCGGCCTCCCTGAGCCGCGCAAAAGGCCTCATCTTACGCGGCTTCCAAGAGTGGACAATACTATGTAGGTACGCGCGCATCTTGGATAGCACACACGCCCTGCTCATGTACCTGGATCGTTTTCAGGCGCCCCTGGCGCTCGGTTTGCGCGCCCCATGTGCCCTCTCGGGCATCTACTTTAGGCCGTCGTTTCACTATGCGGAGTTCATGAATGCCCCTTCGATGGGAGAGAAGATGCGCTGGTTGAGCAGGAAACTGTTGGTGCGGCGCGTCCTGCAGAATCCTTCTCTACAGATGCTCTTTTGCCTTGACCCGTATGCCGTGCAGCGTATGGCCGAATTTACATCCAAAGCGCAAGTTGTTGCCTTGCCCGATCCCGTCGAGCTTCCGCAAGCTGCACCTGATGAGATCGCGCTGTTGCGGGAGCGCCTTGGTATCGCGCCCGACGATCGAGCTTTTCTGCTCTTTGGCTCTCTGGCCTACCGCAAGGGCATTCACCAGTTGCTCGAGGCTCTTTCGTTGCTTTCTCCCTCGGTGGCCAAACGTATCGTCATCTTGCTCATCGGGCGCATCGCCCCCGAAGATCGTGCCTCCCTGGCGCGCCGCCTGGAGGAGGTTCAGAGCGCCTTGCCCGTGCGCATAATCGTGCGCGACGAGTTCGTGCCGGAGGGCGAGGCATCGCTCTACTTTCTCATGGCGGACGTCGTCCTGGCCGTGTATCAGCGTCATATCGGCTCGAGCGGCATCCTTTTGCGGGCGGCGGCCGCGCTCAAGCCCGTGTTGGCCTCGGACTATGGCCTGATGGGAGAACTGGTTAAGCGACATGCACTCGGTTTGGCGATAGACTCGTCCAAGCCTGCCGAGATTGCGCGCGGCATAGAGCAAATGCTTTTGGCCGAGCAAAGGGCCTGCGACCGCGAGAAAATGCGCCACTTTGCCGAGCAAAACAGCCCCGAGCTGTTTGCAAAAACGATCTTCAGCCACCTGTTTCGCGAGCGTGCCTGACCATGCGTAGAGAAGTAGGGATCTCGCTGGCGCTGATCTGTCTTGTAGCCGGAGGGGCGTGGCTGGGTCGCCCGGCGATCATGGCCAGGGTCTATACCAGCTTGAGCGCCTATCGTCTAGCGCGCGCCCTGGTGGCGCAGCCCGTCGAGCGGGCCGGCCTGCAAAGCGCACAGGATTTAGCCATGCGCGCCCTGGCGTGGCAATCCGATTCGATGGCAGCTGCCAGATTGGCATTGCGCGCCGTGGCCGCGATGGATGCGTCGCAGGAGATTGAACTACTCGCCCGCACGCAGCGCGCGATGGATACCGACAGTCTTTCGGCCCTGTTCGCCGGACAAATCGCTTGGAAGCTGGGCGATCGCGAGCGCGCGCTGCAAATCTGGCGCGCGCATCCGAACCTGACCTATCATTTCGCCAATCTGGGCGATCTGGCATGGGCGCAGCAGGATATCCAATCGGCGCAGGAGTATTACGCCGTCAGCCAAGCGCTCGACGACCGCGCGAGCCTGCGCAAGCTCACCATGTACGTCAACTTGTGCGAATACGAAATCGGGCGCACCCCCGCCCGGGCACCCGAATGGTGTTCTAGAGCGGCTGCTGTGGATCCATCGGCGTGGAGGCTCGTCACCTGGGGACGCGCACTCTACCAGGCCGGCGATTATGCTGCCGCCCTTTCGGTGCTGGAAACAGCGCAGCGCCTGAACCCCGAGATCAGCAGCCTTTTCTATTATCGGGGCCTGGCCTATCAGAAAATAGGGCGAGACGATTTGGCCCTGCAGGCCTTCAGAGAGGGTCTGGCGCTGGCGCCGCATGATCCATATCTTAACTTTGCCGCCGCCGAGCTTTACGCGCGCGGTGGCAAGTCGCACGAAGCTTATTGCAGCTACTGGTGGGTCTTGCAGGGCAGCTCTGACGAAGCGCTCAGGGCCAAGGCCAGGGAGCATCTTGCCGTGTTGCCCGCGCCCGCCAAGCCTTGTGGCGCACAGCCGTAAGAAGGGCGACGACCGCATGAATGCCGAGCCTTTCGATACAACGACACATGGCGAGCGATTGCTGCTCAATATCGCTTGGATAAAACGTCTGGCGCGCGTCGTCCGCTCTAACCTATTCTCGTTCGAACTGGTGTTTACACTGTTCCTCTTTGCGGGGCGCTATAAAGCGGAGCCGGCACTGCAGCATCTGCCCGTTGATCTCACAGCACTGTTCTGGGGGCTGAGCGTGTGCACAGCACTCGGCATCTTGTGGCGCAGGCGTTGGCTCGTCAGCCGCAGGGCGATCCACCTGACGCTTTTGATGGTCGCTTTTGTGGGCTATGCTTCGCTGAGCCTGTTGTGGAGCGTCGGCCGGTTCTACGCCCGGGAAAAGGCCTTTTACCTAGCTACCTTGACGCTCTGGTCGCTGGTCGGCGCGACCATCATCATCGCTGCCGAGCGACATCGCTTGATGCGCTTCCTGGTGTTCCTGACGCTTCAGGCTATCGCCTTCGCGCTGCGCGCCGTACTAGAGCGCTGGGGCGCCACAGGGCCGGGGCTGATTCGCGAGCTGGGCTTTAATTATCTGGGCCTCTCGCGCGCAATCAGTCTAGGAGCATTGGTCGTTCTAGCCTATTGGCTATTCGCGGCCAGGCGGCGGATGGCCAAACTTGCGGCTGCAGCCTGTTTGGGATTCTTGGCCTACGCGCTGCTGATCCTGGGCGGGCGCGGGCCGTTGCTCGCTACGGTGGCGGGCGTGAGCGTGCCTCTCGTGGCAGGGGTGAGGTTCGCGCGGCCCGGTGTGGTGGCCATACGGCGACATGTTTTGCCGCTGGCAGTGATCGGCCTGATCGCGATTATCGTACTGGCGTATCTGCTCAGCACGGGGCGCATGTTCCTGACCTTGAACCGTCTGCGCGCTGTGCAAAACCTCGCCTTCGACCAGAGCACAGCCATCCGGTTGCAACACTATGACAGCGCCATAAGCCAGTGGTTGAGTTCGCCCTTTGTTGGTCATGGGATCGGGGCGTTCCCCATCCTACGAGGAATCGACGACGTGCGACTTTACCCGCATAACATCGTCCTGGAGATACTGGCCGAGCTGGGGTTGGTGGGTCTGGCGCTTTTTCTCGCATTGGTGGGTTATGCGCTATCCCACGTGCAGATTCCACAAATACGCGAACAGCACGCCTTACGCCTCCTGATCTTGATGCTTTTTGTCAACGCCATCGTCAATGCGATGATGAGCGGAGATATTCCGGACAATCGCATCGTGTTCGCCATGCTGGGGTTGATGGCCTATCATGGAGCATAGTGGAATGGAACGCGTCGTTTTTCTTTTGCCTTCCTCATGGCACCCGGGCATTCGCAAGCGCGTGCGGGCATTGCAACAGGAAGGGATCGAGGCTACCGTGCTGGCGTTTGAGCGCTCCTATCATCCGCATCGCACGCCGCCGCATGATCACACCGTGTTGGGCGACCTGGAAAACACGCGCTACTGGCAGCGGCTCTGGCCTTTTATCAAAGCGATCCCGGCGCCCGGGCGATCTACGCTTTTGGTCTGGATCTCCTGTTGCTTGCCTGGCTGAGCAGGCTCGCCTTGCGCCCCGCTCCCAAGCTAGTCTATGAAGTGCGCGACATCCGCGCCGTGCTGACCGACCGAGGCGTCGTAGGGCGCCTTTTGCGCGGCCTGGAGCGTTTCCTGCTCAAGCGCATAGACCTACTTGTAACCACCTCCATGGCTTACGTCACGGGCTACTTTCAGGGGTGGCAGCATATGGGCGGCGTGCCTTTCCAGGTCGTGGAAAACAAGCTGGAGGCGGGCTGGCTTCCACCTGTCGAGCAAGGGCGCTCGCCCTTAGAGGACGGCGTATTGCGTATCGGCTATTTCGGCCTGCTGCGCTGCTCGCGCTCGTGGGAGATCCTAAAGCGAGCCGCCGAGCGCGGCGAGGGACGCGTTCAGGTGTAC
>FWPV01008589.1_pt1 | contig 17778 bp, 16 predicted proteins | sample 2228371 | NCBI WGS metagenome assembly FWPV01 (sample SAMEA103939776, study PRJEB20133) | metagenome | reverse complement strand
CGCCGCGATGACCATGGGGCGTCTTTGGGAGGGCCGCCCCCTCCCTGGCCCTCCCCCGCTGGGGGAGGGAACCGGGCGCCTCCCCACAGGGAGGGGATTGGGGAAACCGGGTTTCCCCATGTCCCAACCGCTGGTGGGAGCGGCTGGCGCCCCACAGGCAGGGGTGCGGTTCGACAGGCTCACCGCCTGTGGTGAGCTTGTCGAACCACAGGTGGGGAAGCCCGGTTTCCCCATGTTCATATTAGCGGTAGTCCTCGGTGGCGATGCGCAGGTGCTGGTGCAGCTCGCGGGCCAGACCCCGCCCGTAGCGGTGCTGGGCAAGCTTGAGAACCTCGGGCAAGACGGCGATCCAGGTCTCGGCGTCGTCAGCGCAGGATGATCCCACCAGTCCCAGCGCTTCAGCCCAGAAGCCGTCGGCGCGTTCATCGCCCAGCACTTCGGCCGCGACGCTGCGCAACTCGGCGCTCAGGCGGCTCAAACGGCGCCGCAAGACGACGATGGTCACATCGTCGCTCTGCGCGCCCTCGTTCCAGGCGCGGAGTTCGTGCAGCATCAGCGCGACCAGCGCCCGCGGCTTCAGGTGGCGATGGGCCTCGATCAGCGCTTGCAAACGCTCGAAGCTGAAGATGGCCCCGCTGCGGTTTTCAGCTTCGGGCACGCCATCGGTGTACAGCACCACCGCGTCGCCGGGGCCCAGGGTGACCGTGGCTTCGAGGTAGTCGCTGTCGGGGTCCACCCCTAACGGCAAGCCGGAAAGCTCCAGTTCTTGCACCTGGCCATTGACGATCAGCGGGAAGGTATGCCCGGCGTTGGCGACCCGCAATAGCCCCTGCGTTGTGTCGAGCCGGGCATAGAGCATCGTCACCATACCGTGAGGAATCTCGCTCAGCACGCCTCGATTGACGGCCGCAAGGGTTTCTCCTGGCGGCTCGCCCCGGCGCGCCTCGTGGCGAAACACGGTCCGTGCTACGGCCATGCGCAGCGCGGCAGACAATCCTTTGCCGCTCACATCGCCGATCATGATGCCCTGTGTGCGTCCATCCAGGCGCATGAAGTCGTACAGATCGCCGCCCAGGTCACGGGCAGGCAGCGATACTGCGGCCACTTCCCAGCCCCGCAGCCGCGGAGCGGCTTCCAGGAGCAACCCCTGTTGCAGATCGCGCGCGAGTTGTAACTCTTGCTCGAGCTCAGCCGCGCGGCGCTGCTGTTCGGCAGTCAGGTGGGGTGTGGGCGCAGCCTGCCGCTCGACCGGGGCGGGGCGCGGTCGCCGGCGCGGAACGGTCCCCCGGTGTCCCAGGAGGGTGAGCGCGCGAGAGGTCAAGTGGCGCTTTTGAACAAATTTGCCCATAGCCTGTGTTACGTTGCGAAGCTTCACCGCTACCCGGGGCGGCTGTCGCCGTTCAACAGAGCCTCGTAGTGTCGGCAGGTTTCGCGCAACCATCCCGACGCTACGCCGTCAATCAGGTGATCCGGCGGCAGCGCCGCCAGATGCCTGAGCGCGCTGCGATACTCGCGCAGCGCGCTCTCCAGGCGTCCGACCTGGCGATAACTCTCGGCCAGGTGAAAGGCGATCAGCGGGGAGCCGCTATCCAGGTAACGCGCCCGCTCCAACTGGTCTATCGCTGCGGTGTGCTGCCCCTGCCGGGCGTAGATCAGGCCGATCAAGACGTGCGCCTCGGTGGTGAGCGGGTTCAGCTCCAGGGCGCGGTGGGCCTCGGCTGCGGCCAGATCCAGGTCACCCCGGTCGGCGTGGGCGCGCGCAGCCAGGGCCAGGATCTGGGGGGCGTGCTGGTCGGCCAGCGGCGCCTCGGCGAGCAACTCAAGGGCCGACTGGGTGTTGCCCGTGGCCAGGAGTGCGCGCCCTCGCGCGACGATCTCGGCCCCTGCGGCGGGGGCGGGTCTCGCTGCGGCACGGCGCGCTGCCGGTCGATGGCCGGCGGTCCTGCCGCGTATGGCCGGCGTCTGGCGTGGTTCCTGGCGCTCGGTTTCTTTCACGTACACATAGGTTCCGGCCACTTCGCGCCAGCGGAAGCGATTGAAAATGTTCCACAACGTTTCTGAGAAGCCCAGGAAGAGCATTCCGCCTTCATCCAGCGCCCGGTAAAAACGCTCCATGAGCGCCCGGCAGGTGCGTACCTGGAAGTAAATGGTCACGTTCTGGCAGAAGATGACGTGCACGCCGCGGGCCTGTGGGGGGAAGGGATCAAGCAGGTTGAGTTGCTCGAAACGTACCAGCCGCCGCGCCGCCGCTCCAATCGCCAGGGCGTCGCCCTGCCGCTCGAAGAAGCGCGCCTGTTGCTGCGCCGACAGGTTGGCCAGTGTGCGCCCCCGATAGACGCCTGCCCGCGCTTTTGCCAGCGCTGGCTCGCTCAGGTCGGTGGCCCAGATCTCGATGGGCCGCGGCGGCGGATCGCCGAGCGCCTCCAGGGCCGTGATAGCAATCGAGTAGGGCTCCTCCCCGGTGCTGCATCCGGCGCTCCAGATCCGCAGGGGCAGGCCCGGCGGCAGGCGCTGATGCAGTGCAGGCAGCACCTCGCTGCCCAGCGCGTGCATGTGTGGCCGGTTGCGGAAGAATTGCGTCTCGTGGTTGAGCAGCAACTCGACGAGTTGCTGAAGCTCCCCGGGATCGCGGCGCGCGCGCAGGCTGGCCACGTAGATCGCCAGTGGCTGCCGCAGGAACTCTGCGCGGCGCCGCGCCGCGGTCTCGAGCGTCGCTATGCGCGTGTCGTCAAGGTAGACCCCGCAGTAGTCCGCCACCAGGTCGCGCAATGTGGCTGCCTGGTGCGGCAAAAGCGCTTCTTTGACGGAGGGCCAGGTGGTCATAGGCTCCCATAGTCGGTGCCGATGTATGCAGCGCGCGCACCTGCGCCCTGCATCCGGCGCGTTCTTGAACGGGATGATCTGGGAGGGGAGGCTGCCAGAACGCTTCGTTTACAGATGACTAAGCATCCCGTACCGCCACCAATCGTTCACAGAGGGCCGCGGCAATCTGCTGCGGCGGTAGCACGGCATCCGCGGCCCCCAGCTCGATGGCTGCGCGCGGCATACCGAAGATGGCGCACGAGGCCCCGTCTTGCGCGATGGCGTACCCACCCGCCCGGCGGATCGCCAGCATCCCGATCGCGCCGTCACGCCCCATGCCGGTGAGCAACACGCCCACCGCCTGCTCTCCGCACACCGCCGCCACCGATTGCATCACAATATCGATCGCCGGGCGCTGGATGAGCAGCGGCAGGCCGCTCAAATGGATCGTGCCGTCGGGCTGCACGAGCAAATCATACCGATCAGGCGCAACCAGCACGTGACCCGGACGAATGGGCGTCCCTTCTGCGGCCAGCACGACCCGCAGCGGCACGCTCTGCGCCAGCCACTCCACCATGCCCGCGCTGAAACCGTCGGCGATGTGCTGTACCACGATGACCGCCGCGGGAAGGTCTGCCGGCAGGCCCGTCAGGATCTGTCGCACAACCCGCGGTCCTCCGGTCGAGGCCCCGATCACGACCACCGGGCACACGTCCGGCCGGGCCTTCTGTTTGAGGGCCAGACAGTGCCGTTGCCGCGGCAAGTACGCTGCCAGCGGCCCCGTCTGCACGACGGACCCGTCAGGTTGTTGTGAATGCGCCCCGCCCCTGCGCCGGCCACGCAGATGGGTTACCACTCGCACCCGCGAGAGCAGCCGGACCTTCCGTATCAGCGCCCGGCGCGCCCGTTCCAGCGCAGCCGGGTCGCTCAGCGCAGGCTTCTCCATCACGTCGAGGGCGCCGGCGCCCAGCATCTCAAATGTAATGTCAACGTCCCGATTCGACAGCGTTGCGGTGAGCACCAGGATCGGCGTCGGATGGTAGGCCATGATCTGTCGTGTCGTTTCGACGCCATCCATCACCGGCATCTGCACATCCATGATGACCAGATCAGGCTTCAGTTCCGCCACCAGCGCCAGGGCCTGCCGCCCATCGCCGGCTTCACCGACAACTCGCACCTCTGGATCCGACTCCAGCAACTCATGCAACACTCGCCGCATCAGGGGTGAGTCATCAACGATCAGAATGCGCAATGAGGCGCCCATGGCTTGCTCACAACATTTCAAGCACCAGCTTCACCCGGTTCGGCAAGTTCAACAGGTCAATGTCTTTATTCAGATAGTCATCAACCCCCGCTTCGAAAGCGGCGTGTTTGTCGTCGGTCGAGGTGAGCATAATGATGCGCAGCGCGTCCAACCGGGGATCGTCGCGGATCCGACGGCACACTTCGTAGCCATCAATGCCCGGCATTTGCACATCGAGCACCAGCAGATCAGGAACCTCTGCCGCAATACGTTCCAGGGCCTCCTCGCCGCTGTGGGCCAGCGCCACCTCGTAGCCGCACATTTCCAGCCGGAGCTTGACAATATCAGTGACGAGTCGGCTATCATCAACCACCAGGATTTTCCCTGCCATGCGCGCCTCTCAATCTCAGCTATGGAGAACTGATGTGAACATATGGGAAACCGGGTTTCCCCATCCCCCTGCCTGTGGGGGCGGCAAGCCCTCCCCGCCGGGAGGGTTTGGGAGGGCGCAGCCCTCCCAGGAACGATGATATTTTCATTCTGGCGTTGTGCGCCCCGCGAATGGCGCCTCATGTGAACATATGGGAAACCGGGTTTCCCCATCCCCCTGCCTGTGGGGGCGGCAAGCCCTCCCCGCCGGGAGGGTTTGGGAGGGCGCAGCCCTCCCAGGAAAAAATCATGTTCATCTGTGATGCTCGGGGCAACCGGGTTTCCCCACGCCCCTCCCGGAGTCAATCGAACTAGCGTTCGTCGCCGAGGAGCCGGCGCACGACATCGAGCAGGCTCTGCTGGTCGAACTGGCTCTTGACGATGTAGGCCTGCGCGCCCACTTCCAATCCCCGTCGGCGATGTTCCTCCGAGGCCAGGCTGGTGACCAGCACGACCGGCAGGTTGTGGAGCCGGTGCTCGGCGCGGATGCGCGTAACCAGCTCAAACCCGTTGAGGCGTGGCATTTCCACATCGCTCACCACCAGGTCAATCGGCCCGCTACGCAGCGCGTCCAGGGCATCGGCGCCGTCTACGGCCACAACGACTTCGTAGCCGGCAGACTGTAAAATGCTGCGGATCAACTCGCGGGTGGTAAATGAGTCGTCGGCGACCAGGAGTCGTCGCGCGCGGGGCGGCGCTGCGGGCGTAGCTAGAGGCGCGCCTCGAACGGGCTGCATCAGGTGCAGAGGGTTGAGCAGCAACACCAGGCTGCCGTCGCCAAGTTGCACGGCGCCGCTAAAGCGCCGCTGCGAAGCTAGCAGCGCCCCCAGCGATTTGACCACCACTTCGCGTTCGTCGAGCAACTCATCTGCCAGTAGCGCTACCAGGCGCTGCGGACCGCCGATCAGCACTGCCGGCGTTCGCCCGACGCCACTGACAGGCGCCGCCGATGCCATGCCAAGAAGCTCAGCCAGATGCAGCACCCCCACCATGCGCCCGGCATGCTCGATGACAGGCTGGCCCTCCAGGGCCTGGACCTGCTGCCGATCTACCCAGATAACCCCCCGGCAGGCGCTGGCCGGCAGGGCAAATCGGTCATGCCCCACCCCCACCAGCAGGATGCGGGTGGTTACCAGGGTAAGCGGCAGGACCAGCGTCACGCTGGTGCCCGCGCCGGGGCGCGAGTCGACTTCCACGCGCCCGCCCAGTTCGGCCAGATTCTGGCGTACCACGTCCATACCTACGCCGCGGCCGGAGATGTCGGTAATGACGCTGGCGGTGGAGAAGCCAGGGGCAAAGATCAGTTCCAGGGCTTCGTGGTCGGGCAGGCGGGCGGCGCTCTCCGCGCTGATGATGCCGAGGCGCGCCGCCTGTTCGCGCACCCGCTGCGGATCGATCCCGCGCCCGTCGTCGGCCACCACCACGCGCACCTCGCTGCTGGCCGCCTCGGCCCGGACCGTCAGGTGGCCCTGGGGCGTTTTGCCGGCAGCCTGGCGCTCGTCGGGCGCTTCGAGGCCGTGGTCCACCGCATTCCGCACCAGGTGCAACAGCGGGTCGGCAATCGCCTCCAGCACCTTCCGATCCAGTTCCACGGCTTCGCCTTGCAGCGACAGGCTCACCTGCTTGCCCGTAGCCAGAGCCAGATCGCGCACCGCCCGCGGCAGGCCGCCAAAAACGGTGGCGATTGGCAGCAGGCGAGCCGCCATCACTTCCTGTTCGAGATCGCGCACGAGCAGTTCGTGTTGCCCGGTGTAGCGGCAGAAACGCTCGGCCTGGCGCTGGGCAAGCGCGGAGACCTGGGCGCCGGCTTCGCGCGCCGCCGCTAGCGGTCGGTCGAGGGCCTGCCGTTGCAACGGCGAGAAGCGCAGACGCCCGAGTTCGGCTTCGAGCTGGGCCAGGGCCTGGAGTTGTCGCTCGACTGCCGCGTGCAGGGCGCGCAGTTCGTCGGCGTGATTGGAGAGCACTTGCTGGCTTACAACCAGTTCACCGGCGAGGTTAAGCATACGGTCGAGCCGGTCTACCCGTACTCGCACCGTCTGCCGCGCGGCGCGGGGCGGCGCCGCGGAGGGATTGGCGGGCGCGGCGGTGGGGGCGGTTGCCGCAGCAGGAGCCACGGCATCGGCGCTCACAGGCAGGCTGGCGATCAGCGCCTCCACATCGAGCGGCGGGGCCTGGCCCGCTACAGCGGCGTCGCTCAGCGCAAGCAAGGCGTCACCGGCGCGCAGCAGGGCGTCGGCTAAGGGGCGATCGAACGGGCGTCGTTCCTGGCGCACCTCGCCGAGCAGACCCTCGAGCGCGTGGGCTACCCGGCTGATCGGCTCGAATCCCAGCACGCGGGCCGAGCCTTTGATCGTGTGCATGGCGCGGAAGACCCGGTCCACCGTCGCCCGCCGAACGCCTGCATCGGCCTCCGTCTCCAGGGCGAGCAGGCCGTCCTGTAACACGCGAACGTTTTCGGCAGCCTCTTCACGAAATTGCTGGTGGAACGCAGCCAGATCCATGCATTTCTCACGGGATGTAGCGCGCGGCGGGGTTGCCGCTGCTACGCATGGTGGTCTTCAACGGCGATCCCGTGCAAACGATCGGCGATGGCGGTCAGCGTGGCCGCCGATTCGGCCATCTGGCGCGAGCCGAGGGCCGTCTGGCGCGCCACTTCGGCGATCTCGCGCATGGTCTCCACCACCTGCTCGCTGGCGCTCTGTTGCTGAGCGGTGGCGAGGCCGATTTCGGCGGCGCTCTGGGCGGTGCGTTCGGCCACCATGACGATGTTGTCCATGATCTGCCCGGCGCGGTGGGCCAGTTCGACGCCGCGCTCAACTTCTTTGCTGCCCTCCTCGGCAGCCAGCACCGCAGCCGAGGTGGCCTGGCGGATCTCGGCGATCACTCCCTTGACCTCCTTGGCGGCGGCCAGGGTGCGGTTGGCCAGGCTCTTGACCTCGGCGGCGACCACGGCGAAGCGCCGGCCGTGCTCGCCCGCGCCGGCTGCTTCAATGGCGGCGTTGAGGGCCAGCAGGTGCGTTTCGTCGGAAATGTCGTCAATCAAGTCAATAATCTCGCCGATCTGCTGCGAACGTTCGCCAAGACCCAGCACGCGGGTGGTGACGTCAGAGACGCGCCCGCGAATGCGCTCCATGGCGTGAATGCTCTCGTCAACCGCGTCCTGACCACTGCTCAGGTTCTCCAGGGTCTGCTGGGCAGCCTGGGCGACCTGTTCGGCAGCCTGGGCGATCTGTCGCGCGGTGCTGCCCAGTTCCTCGATGGTGGTGGAAACCTGGGCCACTGCGCTGGCCTGCTCGGTAGCGCCGCTGGCCTGCTGCTGTGAAGCTACCTGCAATTCCTGCGCCGCGGCGGCTAGTTCGCTGCCCAGTTCGACCTGCTGGATGTTCTTTTCGATGAGTTGCTCCGTCTTGTGCAACAGTTCCTCGGCCCGCTCCTGGGATTGGGCGATCACCTGCAACAGATCGCGCCCGCTGAGCCAGGCGCCCACTGCCAGAAAGACTCCGGTAATGAGGAAGGTCGCGAGATCGATCCAGTCCGGCAGCCGGATGGGCTGGTGCCATCCGCTCATTTCAAGCCCGAACATCAGTGTGTAGATGGCGAGCGCCCCGGTTGCGACATGCAGCCCGTCGCGACCGTGGCCCAGCAGTCCAGCGCTGACGATGGGAACGAAGAAGAGCATGGCCAGAGGACCGGTGGCGCCCCCGAGCAAGAAGACTGCAAAGGCGGCGCCGAGGAGCATGCCGTAGAAGACCACGCGCCGGCTGCTGAGGGTGTGCCCGCGTCGGAGCAGGTAGTACGCGCCCAGGTACACCAGCAGGGCCGTGACGGCGATCAGGGAAGCCACCACACTCACGACGCTACCAACGGTCTGGAACAGCCAGAGGCCGATTGTTACGGCCCAGAAGAGGCCAACCACGACGATGCCGCTGGCGATGAGCAGGCGCATTACCCCGAGGTTGTCACGCAGCAGGGACTGCTCGGGAAGGGCGCTCATAACACGTTCGGCTGACTGGTGCATGCGAGTTCCTTAATGCGATTGCAGATAGCAGCTTTGCGATTGTAAATTGGGCCTGGCGCATCTGGACGCGGCCGAGGTTGGGCTGATGCCCGAACCGGTCGCCTGGAAGCGCATTACGAAATGACTCCAAGGGCCAGATCGGTGGCAATGCGGCGCGCATCGAGCACGATCACCGGCTGATCATTGCTGAGGACGACGCCAAGCACCCAGGGCGCGCGTAGCCGGCGCAGGAGCAACGGCGCCAGCGGTTGGACAGTGATGCGCTCCACGTTCTCGATGCGTTGCACCCGTAAAACAACGGTCCGCCGTCGCAGCAACACGGTGAGGGCCTGCCGTCCGGGGGCGCCGTCGTCCACCGGGTCGAGCAGCGGCCCGAGCTCACGGGCCAGCAGGGGCCGGGTGTGGGCCTCGCTGCTCTCGGGCGGGGGGGCGGCCCCCAGGTGATCGACGTGGGCGCGGGGCACGTAGTAGCGCCGCCGGGCCGTGTGCACCTCAAAGGCCAGGGTGGTAGCGGCTGCAGTCTGCATCTACGGCCCCTCCTGGACGGCGGCAAGCAGCGCGCCGAGGTCCATCACTCCCAGTGGGCGCTGCTGGTAACGGCCCACGGCCGTGAGCAGGCAGGTTCGCCCGGTGGGCGCTGGCTCGAGCATCTCGCTGTCGAGGGTCACGAAGTCGAGCACAGCGTCCACCAGCAAGGCCAGGTCCACCGGCGCATAGTGAACGACGACAAAGCGGGTCGAGCGTTCGGGCGCGCTGGCCGGAAAGCCCAGAGCGATCCGCAGATCGACCACCGGCAAGATGCTCCCACGCTGGTTGATGATCCCGGGGATTACCGCTGGCGCGCCTGGAACCGGCGTCGGCGCCCGCCAGCGCGTCACTTCGCGGATACAGGCGCCGGGCAGAGCGTACAATTCGGCGCCGGCCCGCACAATCAGGCTGGCGCTGACATCGCTGTGTAGCCGCTCTTCAGGCGCGAGAACCGGGGGGGCAGGGTCGCTCATGGCTGTGACGTATACCATTTTGGATTTTAGATTTTGGATTGTGGATTGCCACGCTGGGCAGCACAACGCCTGAAATCGCTTCAGGCAATGCGGCACCATCAACGATAATTGGTAGTATATGCGATGCGAGCTAATACCATTTTAGATTGTAGATTTCGGATTGTAGATTCGGGCGCGCTGTGACGCAAGGCTGCGCGCGGAGCGTTCAAGTGCAATTAACGTGAACATATGGGGAAACCGGGTTTCCCCATCCCCCTGCCTGTGGGGGGCGCCAGCCGCTCCCACCAGCGGTTGGGACATGGGGAAACCCGGTTTCCCCATACCCCTCCCTGAGGAGAGGGTTTGGGAGGGCGTAGCGGGCCTGCTGCCTGCCCGCTCAAGGATACACTGAAGGCGCCAGCCGGATCAAGGCAACCGGTGGTACCCGAGTCTGTTTGCGAACAGTACTCTTGGTGGCGCGCGAGCAAAACCTGGCCATTCGGGGTGCTTGTCAAAGGTACCCGCCAGGGGTATAATCGCCCGTCACGATTATTGTGCGACGCTGCGTCCGTAGTCCAGAGGAAAGGCCAACTTCGGTGAACGACAAGAAGATCCGTGTGGCGATTATCGGCGTCGGCAACTGCGCCTCGTCGCTGGTGCAGGGGGTGCATTACTACCGCGACGCCGACGACAACGAAGCCATCCCCGGGTTGATGCACGTCAACCTCGGCGGGTACCACATTAGAGACATAGAGTTCTCGGCGGCCTTTGACATCGCCGATACCAAAGTCGGCAAGGATCTTTCCGAGGCGATCTTTGCTCCGCCGAACAACACGTACAGGTTTACGAGCGTTCCGCCGCTGGGGGTGCCGGTTGCGCGCGGCATGACCCACGACGGTATTGGGAAATATCTGGGCCAGGTGATCACCAGGGCCCCGGGGCCAACCGACGATATCGCGGGTATTCTCAAGCGCACGCGGACCGACGTGGTGATCTCGTACCTGCCGGTGGGCAGTGAGATGGCAACGAAGTGGTACGTCGAGCAGATCCTCGAAGCCGGCTGCGCCTTCATCAACTGCGTGCCGGTGTTCATTGCCAGTCAGGCTTACTGGCGCCGGCGCTTCGAGGAAAAAGGCCTGCCGATCATCGGCGACGACATCAAGAGCCAGGTCGGCGCCACCATTACCCATCGCGTGCTGACGACCCTGTTCCAGGAGCGTGGCGTGCGTCTGGATCGGACCTATCAGTTGAACATCGGCGGTAACACCGACTTCCTGAACATGCTCGAACGGGAGCGGCTGGAGAGCAAGAAGATCAGCAAGACCAACGCCGTGACCAGCCAGTTGCCCTACGACCTGCCGCCCGAGGCGGTACACATTGGCCCGAGCGACTACGTGCCGTGGTTAGGCGATCGGAAGTGGGCCTACATCCGCATGGAGGGAACGACGTTTGGAGATGTGCCGTTGAACCTGGAGTTGAAACTGGAGGTGTGGGACTCGCCGAACTCGGCGGGGGTGGTGATTGACGCCATCCGTTGCGCGAAGCTGGCCCTGGACCGGGGGATCGGCGGGGCGCTGTACGCGCCGAGCAGCTACTTTATGAAGACCCCGCCAAAGCAGTACACCGACTACGAGGCGCGCGACTTCACCGAGCGCTTTATTCGCGGCGAGGTCACGCCGAAGTAAGCCAGGCTCTCAGGGAGGCGTTGGCGGCTCATCAGCGGCGGGGGCAGGCGCCTGTGCTACAATGGCGGTAAAGTGAGGTTGCGAGGATGGGCCATGAAGCTGATCGTGCAGATCCCGGCGCTAAACGAGCGCGACACCATCGCCACGGTGATCGCCGGCATCCCCCGCCGCATCCCCGGTATCAGTCGCGTCGAGGTGTTGATCATCGACGACGGCTCCAGCGATGATACGGCGGCGGTGGCGCTGCGGGCCGGCGCCGACCACGTGGTGCGCCACACGGCCAACAAGGGGCTGGCAACCGCCTATCAAACCGGCATTGACACGGCGCTGCGCCTGGGCGCCGATGTGATTGTCAACACCGATGCCGACAACCAGTACCCCGGCGACGAGATCCCGCGCCTGGTAGCGCCGATCGTTGCCGGCGCCGCCGACATCGTCATTGGCGACCGGCAGGTGCAGAGTCTGGAGCACTTTTCGCCCCTCAAGCGAGCGCTACAGAAACTCGGCAGTTCAGTGGTGCGCTGGGCCTCCGAAACCGATGTGCCGGATACGGTCAGCGGCTTTCGGGCCCTGTCGCGCGAGGCGGCGCTCCGCACCTTTGTGACCACCGATTTCTCGTATACGGTCGAGAACCTCATTCAGGCCGGCAAGCGTCGCCTGACCATCCAGGCGGTGCCGATCCGCACCAACTACGTCGAGCGCCCCTCGCGCCTGCACCGGGGAAACTGGAACTTCATCAAGCGTCAGGCAGCCATCATCGCCCGCACCTACGCCACCTACGAGCCGCTGAAGGTCTTCAGTTACATTGCCGCGGCCTTCTTTGTTCCCGGTGTCCTGCTCCTGGGGCGGGCGGCTTACGTCTTCATCGGTCGGCGCGTCACTGACCTGACGGCCGACAATGTGCAGGCTTTGCTGGTGGGGAGCATCCTGGTGCTGATGGCGCTGATGACCTTCTTAATCGGTCTGCTGGCCGACCGGGTTGGCGGGGTGCGGCGGGTGCAGGAGGAGATCCTCTACCGTGTGCGCACCATGCAGGTTGACGACGAGGCGTGGCGGCGAGCAATGAACGCCCGCCTGGACGCCCTGGAGCAGCACGCGCCCCAGAGCGCTGTGGTGGGCGGTCCGGAGGGAGAGCGATAGGGCTGGCATACCACGCCCGGAGGCCAGGGCGCCACCGCCCCTCGTCCACAGGGTGGCAAGCCCTCCCGGTGGGGTGGGTTTGGGAGAGCGAAGCCCTCCCCGGAGAAACCAACCCTATTTTCACTCTCGTAGCGCGCGGCGCAGCCGCACAGGCGTATGAAATAGACATAACGCAGAGCAGGCCTGAAGGATACCCTTCGGGTCTGCTCTGCGTTGAGACCGGCGTATGGCGAGACTAGGCGTCGAATTGTTGTGCTGACTGGGACGGTTGCGCTATAGCGCCAGTACGCCCCTGGACATGGCTGGTAAACGGCGCTGACCAGAGGGAGCGCATATGCTGCAACGCGCCGCCGGTACGGCGATCGAGCAGCATTACAAAGCGCATGGCTTCAGCGACTCCGAGGCGCTCCACCAGCGCCTCCCAGCCCTGCTCTATCAGTCGCATCTCCGCCTGGGTCATCGGTTCTGCTCCTTGAGAAGTTGCAAGTCCGCGTCAACCATCATATGCACCAACTCCTGAAAGTTGGTTTTCGGGCTCCAACCCAGTGCGGCCCGCGCCTTGGAGGAGTCGCCAATCAGCAGATCCACCTCGGCCGGGCGCATGAAGCGTTCGTCCTGAACGACATAATCGCGATAATCCAGATCCACATATCCAAAGGCAAGCTCGCAGAACTCCCGCACCGAGTGCGTTTCCCCGGTGGCAACCACGTAATCATCGGGGTGATCCTGCTGGAGCATCAACCACATCGCTTCGACATAGTCGCCGGCAAAGCCCCAGTCGCGCTGCGCATCGAGGTTGCCGAGGCGCAGTTCTTCATCGAGGCCAAGTTTGATCCGCGCCACGCCGTGGGAGATCTTGCGGGTAACAAACTCAAGCCCGCGCCGGGGCGACTCGTGATTAAAGAGAATACCCGAGCAGGCGAACATATTGTAACTTTCGCGATAGTTGACTGTGATCCAGTGACCATAGACCTTGGCCACACCGTAGGGACTGCGCGGGTAGAAGGGGGTGCGCTCGGTCTGGGGCACCTCGACCACCTTGCCGAACATCTCACTGCTGCTGGCCTGATAAAAACGGATCTCCGGATCAACAATACGCACAGCGTCAAGCATTCGGGTGACGCCGAGAGCCGTCGTCTCGCCGGTGAACACCGGCTGGGCCCAGGAGGTTTGCACAAACGACTGGGCGGCGAGATTATACACCTCGCTCGGGCGATGCTCGCGAAGGATCGAAATGAGCGAGACCTCATCGGCGAGATCGCCGGTAACAAGGGTGATCTGATCCTGGAAGTGCTTGATCCGCTCGAAATTGACCGTGCTGGTGCGTCGCACCATGCCGATCACCTCGTAGCCCTGGCGCAAGAGGAACTCTGCCAGGTAGCTGCCGTCCTGTCCGGTAATACCAGTAATAAGGGCGCGTCGTTTCATCATGCTTGCTCACGCGCAAAGGCGGTCAAAGAGCCGCGACGCTACACCAGCGCTCCTGCAAAGGACCGTTTGCGCTGTGAGGGACGTAGCGAAATACCTGCGGAACTTCCGTTGCGGAACAACGCTCCCCTGCCGAACGAGGGGATCCGGGAGGGCTGAGCCCTCCCAGGGATCTCTGTTGCAGGCCGACCCCGGGCGGCCCGAACGAAGGGTTTCGAGCCGACCGTCAGGCGCCGCGGGCGGCGGCGACGGCCTTCTCCGCAGCTTCAGCGAGCGTGGCCGCGGGAATGAGGCGCGAGGCGGCAAGAATGCGTCGGCCCTCCTCCTCATTGGTGCCCGTCAGGCGAGCGACCATGGGCACATCGGTCTGCACCTCCTCGAGGGCGGCGACGATACCGCGGGCAACCTCATCAACGCGGGTAATACCGCCGAAGATGTTGAACATCACCGCCTTCACGTTTGGATCGGCGAGGATGATCTGCAGGGCGGTCTTGACCTTCTCTTTGCCTGCGCCGCCGCCGATATCGAGGAAGTTGGCCGGCTCGCCGCCATAGAGCTTGACCACGTCCATGGTTGCCATGGCCAGACCGGCGCCATTCACCATGCACCCGATGGCGCCATCGAGCTTGATATAGGTCAGGTCGGCCTCGCGGGCGCGCAGCTCGGCCTCCGGCTCATCGGAGGAGTCGCGCATAGCGGCGAGATCGGGGTGGCGGAAGAGGGCGCTATCGTCAAGCAACACTTTCGAGTCGAGGGCCTGGAGGGAGCCATCGGCGCGGATGACGAGCGGGTTGATCTCGGCGAGGGAGGCGTCACTCTCGACAAACACGCGGTAGAGAGCCGAGGCGATCTGGGCGAACTGGCGGGCCTGTTTGCCGTCGGTGAGGCCGATGCCGAAGGCCAGTTCCCGAGCCTGGAAATCGAGCAACCCGAGGTGGGGATGGGCGGCGATCTTGATAATTGCCTCGGGGTTGGTACGGGCCACTTCTTCAATCTCGACGCCGCCCTCGGCCGAGGCGATCATCGTCACGCGCTTGGCGGCGCGGTCGAGAATAGCGCTGAGGTAGATCTCTTTGGTGTAGCTGATCGCCTCGGCTACCAGCACCTTCTCGACGGTCAGCCCCTTGATCGACATACCGAGGATCTGCGAAGCCACCTGCTCGGCCTGTTCGGGAGTGTCGGCCAGTTTCACGCCGCCGGCTTTTCCGCGGCCACCGACGAACACCTGCGCCTTGACCACCACGGGACCGCCGATTGACTCGGCAACCGCGCGCGCTTCACCCGGCGTAACCGCAACGCCGCCACGAGTGACCGGAATACCGTACTTTGCGAGCAGGTCACGCGCCTGATACTCGTGCAACTTCATGCCGTGCTCCTGGTCAAACCCTCTGCATCGTCCGGCCAACAGGAACAACAATAGCGCTGCGAACCTTGTGGACCTGCGGCCACAGCGCCGTCAACGGGGAGCGCGCAATTACATTGAGCGCTACGAGCAATCGCAAGCCCTATGGTAGCACACGCGCCAAATCGCTGTCAAATGACTCCCTTTGTTCAAAATAATTGCAAATGATGAACATTTGTTGAACACTACCCCGACTATGTAAAGAGGGATTGACGCAATGCGCCATGGAACACGGAGACACTGCGCCCACAGTTGCTTCTTCAATCCCGAAAGCGCGGGGGATTACAACGAGGAGCGCGGATTGCGTTTTTGTAATCCGCGCCGGGAGGGTATGAGAGGGCGCAGTCCTCCCACCGCTGGCCGCGCGGTGCTGAACTGGCGTTGCCGCAGACCTCCAGGGCCTGTCAGTTGGCGCAGCCCTCGCACTGCTGGCAGCGCGGTGCTGAACGGTAGCGGTTCTCTGGTATAATACCCCCCGAGGGTATGTGTCAGCATAACATCGAAGGAACTATGAGCAGCCAGCAACCAATTGTTATGTACGGCGCCACCTGGTGCCCCGACTGCCGCCGGGCGCTGCGGGTGCTGCAACAGCACGGCGCCGCGTTTCTGTACGTGAACATCGAGGAGGATGCGGCCGCAGCCGACTATGTGGTACAGGTCAACAAGGGGTGCCGCAGCGTTCCCACCATCGTGTTTCCCGATGGTTCCATCCTGGTAGAGCCTTCAAACGCGGAATTGCAGGCCAAACTGGTCGGGTGACGGAGGGGTGTAGAGACGCAGCGCTGCGTCTCTACACGCTTCATGCTGGCGTTGTGCGCCTCGTGAATGGGGCCTGATGTGAACCTATGGGGAAACCGGGTTTCCCCACGCCCCTGCCGGGCGTTGCTGAGAAACCCGATGTCCCGATCCCATCAGAAAAGATCTACCACCTGGATCACCTGCTCGCGGCTCGGCCCGACCGACACCAGGCCCAGCCGCGCGCCGACGAGCTGGCAGATCCGCGCCACGTAGGCCTGCGCCGCCTCGGGAAGATCGTGGAAGTGGCGCGCGTCGCGGGTTGAGACGCGCCAGCCGGGCAGTTCTTCGTAGATCGGTTCGCAGCGTTCGAGCACTGCGACCGTCGCCGGCGGGTATTCCAGGTGGGTTTCGTTCAGCCGGTAGCCGACGCAGATCTTGATCGTCGGCAGGTTGTCGAGCACATCGAGCTTGGTGATGGCGATGGTGTCAATGCCGTTGATCTGGGCCGCATAGCGCGCCAGCACCGCATCGAACCAGCCCACGCGCCGCAGCCGGCCCGTGGTTGTGCCCACTTCGGCCCAGGGCGTGCCGATCTGCCGTAGCTCATCGGCTTCGGCGCCGTGCACCTCGGTGGGGAACGGCCCCTCGCCGACGCGGGTGGTGTAGGCTTTGAGCACACCCACCACGGCGTTCAGGCGTGTCGGACCAATGCCGGCGCCCTGACAGGCGCCCGCTGCCCCCGGCGGCGACGACGTAACGTAGGGGTAGGTCCCGTGGTCTACATCGAGGAGCGCGCCCTGAGCGCCCTCCAGCAACACGGGCAGATCTTTTTCAATCGCGCGGTTGATGATGGGATGCACGTCGCTGATGTGTTCGGCCAGGCGCCGGCCATACTCCAGGTAGCGCAGATACGTATCGTGCAGTGAGAGCGGCTTTGCGTTATAGATTCTGGTAAGCAGACGGTTCTTTTCCTCCAGCACCACGCGCAGGCGATTGAGCAGGGTCTCTTCGTGCAGCAGATCGGCCATACGAATGCCGGTGCGGCTCATCTTGTCGGCAAAGGCCGGGCCGATACCGCGGCCGGTGGTGCCGATGCGTCCTTCGCCGCGGGCCTCTTCCTGGAGCTGGTCGAGCATCATGTGGTAGGGCATAATCACATGGGCCCGTTCGCTGACGAACAGTTTTGCCGCGCTTACACCGCGAGTTTGCAGATCGCGGATCTCATTCAATAGCACCTCGGGATTGACCGCGACACCCGGGCCGATCACGTTGACGGTCGCGGGATCGAAAATGCCCGAGGGTATCAGGTGGAGCTTGAATGTGCCGAGGTGATTGACAACGGTGTGGCCGGCGTTGTTGCCGCCGCTGTAGCGTGCTACCAGGCGCGCTTTGCCCGCCAGCAGATCCACCAGGTGACCTTTGCCCTCATCGCCCCACTGGGCGCCAATCAATGCGATAACGGGCATCGCCGGTTCCTTTCTCACAAGCGTTGAGGGCGGGGGAGCGTCCGGGTTGCCCCCTGGCCCTCCCTGCTCCCGCCTGGCGCTGAGATCCCTCGTGAATGTTCCTAAAATACGGGGAAACCGGGTTTCCCCGTACCCCTGCCGGTGGGGGCGCCAGCCGCTCCCACCAGCGGTTGGGACATGGGGAAACCGGGTTTCCCCGTACCCCTGCCGGCGGGGGGGCCAGCCGCTCCCACCAGCGGTTGGGACATGGGGAAACCGGGTTTCCCCGTACCCCTGCCGGCGGGGGGGCCAGCCGCTCCCACCAGCGGTTGGGACATGGGGAAACCGGGTTTCCCCGTACCCCTGCCGGCGGGGGGGCCAGCCGCTCCCACCAGCGGTTGGGACATGGGGAAACCGGGTTTCCCCGTACCCCTGCCGGCGGGGGGGCCAGCCGCTCCCACCAGCGGT